>WLWF01000033.1_pt1 | contig 115121 bp, 83 predicted proteins | sample 6718331 | NCBI WGS metagenome assembly WLWF01 (sample SAMN12718692, study PRJNA515312) | sponge metagenome | isolation source: marine sponge | host: Mycale hentscheli | place: New Zealand: South Island, Marlborough, Capsize Point | collected 2003-05-01 | reverse complement strand
GAAAACCACCCCAGGGAATATTCGCTACTGCATAAGCGAGCGCCGACCAAGCGTTTACGGCAACGACTCCATACCGCAAATGCTCTATCAACAGTTCGACACGAGACTCATCATGTGTCGCCATTCCGTCAGGACGCGTCACACTTGCTGCGAGGTTTCCAGGTAGATCATGCACAACATGAGAGACAGACACACAAAAATCTTCGATCGATTTTCCTTCTACAGTTGTCTCAACCGCAATTGGAATAAACCATTCTCGAGCAAACCAATGGGGGTGTGACTCTCGATGAACATCTCGAAGAAGCTTCGGCTGCAAACACCCATCTGAAACGGGATCACTAGTGGCCTTTTGGTGAAGATCTGCAGCACCTGGATACCATGCCGGTCGAGCTGGCAGACTTCTTAGACGCTGTTCAATACGATCAAGAAAACGTTGCCGTTGGGCCCAGTGTCGACTCGTCAAGACAACTTTTGTCGCAATACAATTAAAAGACGAGTTATTTGCAATCGATGCCGCGATCTGGTCTGCCTGAAAAAAAAGGTCTTTCTCTGAATAGTTTCCAGGAACAATAATCCATGGAGTGACATTGCCAAGTTCACAGGTAATTTCCTTAGTACGTAGCTCACTTTTATTACTCGAAACAATGTTCCTAAATGTTTCCTCTCCCCCTGTAAGATGCATCGCTGTCACTTCCTGAGCACTGATTGCATCACATACAAGTGCCGCACCTCCAACGACAACACGAAGAAGTCCCGCCTCTACAAGCGGGCTCAATGCAGCCCGCAAAACCGGCGCAAGAGAAACCTGTACCGGATGAAGCTTGAGTAAAACAGCACGGCTATGTTCAAAGATTTGACTCACAGCATCCGCTGCGGCCAAGCCCGTGACATTCCCTGCGCCGAGAACAACAGCGACTCCCTCCGCATCTGGACTCGGCCGACACTCCTCCTGCCAAAGCTTCATGAAAGTTTCAACACTGCCCGTATTCGAGCAACGAACTGTTGCTCGATGACCTCGAAAGATTGTGGGGTCGTAAAGTTTGCTCACAGGCAGGACGTCCACGGCGACAAATGAAGACGGTGACCCAAATGGTGATTCATGAATTTGATTCTGCCCGTGCGTCATACGAGGCCGAACAGCCACATCAGGCACACCGGTTTTGCCAATACTTTGTAACGCTTGAGCGGTGAGGAACAAAAGACGTAAGGTCACAACAGGACCGGTTGCACATTCCTCTGCCCGCAGCACCGAACGAAGGTGGTCAGTGCATGCATCCTGACCATCAGAACCTGCTGATTTCATTGCGACAGCAGCGCGAACCCAAGCATCTGATTCACTTCCAATTGACTGAGCTGTTCTCATTGCGAGTTCTGCTCGTTCACGTGGGGGGACACTCCTCCAGCGATCTGCTGCACGTGATAATTGCTGACATTCAGAGGCCATATCAAACTCGGCGTGCATTATGATTTCCTCTTTGTAGTCGTATAGCAAGCAAACGTGCTTCACTGAAGCACGTGCACTAAATAAACACAATCGGCCTTTTCACTGATACGCAAACCATTGAAGAACTATACGCCTGAAATTACTTCCAGTAAACGAAACGTTTCTGGTGAACGTGTTCACGCTACTTGCCAATGCAGTGTCGTGAAAAGACCCGGTCGAGAATGTCTGTTCCCACCACGGCGCCTGTTACCTCACCGAGCGCGTCAATGGCATGTCTGAGAAGGACTGCAAGCAACGCTTCATCCGGCGGCAGACCATCACAACCAGCCATACTTTTTTCAGCCTGAACGAGTGATTCACATGCTGATGTAATTCCTGCACGAAGCCGGATCGTCGCAGGTGTCTCGCGATTGAGGGATGAAACCGTCTCGAGAATTCGTTGCCTCAGTTGGTCAATTCCAACACCTGATTTCACGCTTGTTTGGATGCGATCCTGGGGGCTGGCCGTTGCGTTTTCAGCTTGTTGTTGATCCACACGGGTTATGACATCAATGCATTCGGCCGTCATTCCACCAGCGATAGCAACGGCAGGCTCTGTGTCAGCATCGTAACATGCGACAATAACATCTGCCCGTTGTATCTCTTCCCTGGCAACTCGGTCAGCTTCCATTCCCACTTCGCGCTCAGCTATGAGGCAATCACCGGGTTCCGAAAACCCGCCGATGCCTGCAAGATCAACAAGAAGGCACGATACGATCCCTGAAGTGTCGTACAACTCGCCGGTAATCCAATCACGTGTTGTTCCCACTGCATTTTCTACAAGTGCAGCATCACGACCAACCAAATGATTAAAGAGACTGCTCTTACCAATATTCGGTGCACCCGCCAGAACCACCCTCGGCAAACCACCCTGGCCTCCACTATCGCGACCGGTTAACTGATCGGTGATACTATCCAATTGTTGACATACATGCCGAATCTTCGGAGTGATTGCGTCCTGAGTAGTATCTGGAACTGGAACAGCATCAGGCGCGAGATCATCCGCAAAATCAATTGCTGCTTCAATATCGGCAACAAGATCAAGCAGATATTCCCGTAGTTCCTCGACTGATCGACCAACGCCTCCCGCCATACGGTCGAGTGCTTGAGATAATTCCTGTGGCGTGCGAGCATCAACAACGGCAACAACTGCCTCTGCCTGAAGCAAGTCAATTTTTCCCGCAAGAAAACTCCGCAGAGAAAACTCTCCACCGCGTGCCAATCGAGCTCCGAGCCGGCAGGCTTCCTGCACGAAAGCCGCTTGCAGGGGGGCCGATCCAGGGAGTTGCACCTCAGCGACTGCAGATCCCAATGGCCCAGCAGGGCCAGGCCAAAATAGCATGGCAACAGGAACTTTTCCCCAAACCGATCCAAGTGATTTGGGATGAAATACCACATCTATCATCCGTGCAGACTGCTGCAGATCAGGTAACTGAAGTGGTGATCCGTCAGCAGAAAGGAAAAGATGACACAAGACACCGCTGAGGCCGTCTCCTGCAAAACGCACAATGGACCGTGCAGATGGCTGGGGAGCCGTTGCTGGAGCAACAATAAGATCAGTCGTGGAGTCCATGACAACCAAGCTGGAGTAGACAGTGGTGAGAAGCAGGTACCGAACAGGAATAACTCGGATGAACGCGGCCTACAGTCTACCGGCGTTTTCGACGTTTCCGCCCACCTGAGGATCGCTCACCTGGTTTACTGCTGACTGCATCTACTACGGTCGGTCCTCCTGCCCCAGCAAGTGCACCACCAGGCTTCGGAGTCGGGAGTAGTAGTCGTTCAGCAATGCCCCAGAGACTTGATGCAATAAAATAGAGGCATAAACCACACGGAACCTTAAAAAACATAAGTGCCATAAAGAACATCATGTACTTCATTACCTGCTGCTGCATCTTTGCCTGTTCATCAACGGCAGGTGGCATGAAGAGCTTCTGCTGCCACAAGAAGAGTCCAATCGTAAGCAACGGAAAGAGGTTTAGATAGGGACCAAGCCACCCTTCAGGAGCGACCAGGAAGCCAGGCATAAAGCCCGACCAATCGAGCATCATGTCTGGTGCAGCAAGGTTGGAGCACCAGCGGATGGCCGATGTGAACAGTGGTGCTTGCCTGAGTTCGACATCTGTCGCCAACGACCGATAGAGCCCCATAAAGATAGGAATCTGGATAAACACCAGAAGGCACCCACCGGCTGGGTTGTAGTTGTGCTTTCGCCAAAGCTCTTGGGTAACCATCGTGCGTTTTTGAGGATCGTTCTTATATTTTTCTGCAATAGCCTTCATTTCGGGCTGAAGCACCTGCATTTTTTGTGAGGACAATGCCTGCTTCCGACTGATTGGAAACATTGCACCGCGAACAATCACGGTGAGAAGAATAATCGCGATTCCATAGTTCCGAATGATGGCATGAAGAACATGAAGAATTGCGATCATTGGCCTCGCAACCCAGCCAAACCAGCCGTAATACACCAGATCATTCATGGACGCCTGCGGACGACCAAACGTTGCAAGCAAACTTGGACGCTTTGGCCCAGCAAATATGTCGAATCGATGTGTCACTGGCACATCCGGTTCGAGCTGTAATTCCCGGGATAGTAATCGACAACTCACATTGACCAACTTCCGACGCGCGGCCTCTGGCACATCTCCAACGATGACCGACTGCACCTCTGCAAGTTGCGGAATCTCGGCGCCTTCAACTGCTGGTAGCAACCCACTCGCAAAATACAAGGCATCTACACCAGCAAATGAAAGTGGCTTTTCATCAAGAATCGCACTCGCCGTTTGTTCAGCATCTTCATCCGTCAAAGTCAGCCCACTAATAAGCGTCGATGGCTCTCCAACAAAACGCATTGCGACATCTCGCACGCCTAATGAACCCCATGAACGTGACACTCGAGCTGCATACCACCACCCTTCTGTTGGCAGACCGTTTGGGCCGTCAATTGCGTACTCAAGCTGAGTCTTTTGGGACGCCTTGAAAGACACCCGAAGCTGCAGCCGATACCGTCCTGCACGGGCATTCTCAACAAGACCGACTGGATCATCTGCTGCCGTAACAAGGCGATACTGCTTTACTACAGTCAGGTCCCCATCGAGCGTTCGACGAAACTCGACAGACCTTCCGTCACCTGAAACGGTTGCTTCCCAATCTTTTTGTCCAAGTTTATTACCCTCTATCTCACCGTCTTCGGGACGCTTTTGCCCATCACGGGATGCGATCGACAAACGAAAGGAGAGTGGATCGTGAAAACCCGCATTTACATCGACGACTGGAACAGTACTGAACTCTGGGCGTATCACCTCCAGGGGACGCCGCGTTGCCTGTACATCGACAGTTTGTTCTCGACCAAGTGCCTCTCCTTGTGGCCGACGGAAGGTAACAGAAACAGTCTGGCGAGGTTTCAAGCGGGACAGAACAGCTGCAAGGCTCTGAGGATCAGGAGTCGTTGAATCTGCTACGCGAACAATAACATCCCCAGCCTGAAGCCCTCCGATTTTTGCTGGTGTCCCATCACCAACAACATTGAGTCGGCATCCCTCAGGAACGATGTCTGCCGCGAAGTGACCAATGTAAGCCCCGCGATCATCCTGATCATGAAACTGTTCACCTGCTAATTCAATACGCTCAACAGTCGCGCCACGACTTGACAGCGTCACCAGCATACCGGCCGGGGCATCAGGATTCAGTGACCCCAGTGACAGATGACGACGTGGTGCCGATTGTGTTACCGAAGGCTCCGAATCTGGTGTTGCTTCACTTCCAGGTTCATTTGTTGGTGGATCTCCAGCAGAACCATTGGGTTCTTCAGTGGTAGGATCACGCTCTTCTTTTGGTTTGACAGGGTTTTGCTGTGCTTTTGCATCGCCATCCACGACCGGCTTTACAACAGGCGGCTTTTCTTCTGCCTGCGGAAATAGGAATGAGCGCATGACCTGACTGCCGAGAACAGCAGCCAATGAAAGAGCGATAAAAACAGCGTAGCGTCGTTCCACGGTAATCCAGCGGGAAAAAAGGGTAGTGTAGCCTGTTTTCGGTTCAATCAGGAGGGGGCGTCTTCTGTTTTTATTAACGCCCTACTAACAGCCGATCACCGAGAAAGTTGTCCAGTTCAGGGATATTGTAAATCTTGTCGCAGGTCGCCTTCATATCGTATTGTATCCGCCGATAACGCACGGTTTCAAAATCTTCAACAATGACATAACAGGATCGAGGATCATTATCCCTGGGCTGTCCAACAGACCCAACGTTGATCATGGCCTTAGTGGCTGGCAAGACCATCCTGACCTCAGTCGTGCCCGGTCCAACAGCCGCAGCCACAAATTCCGGCGCGATAGTGAAGACTCCCGGAATGTGCGTATGCCCTTGAAAGCAGAGGCGAGACACCAGTTCGAAAATGTGCTTCAGTTTCAGTGGGTTGTAGACATCTTCAGGAAACACGTACTCATCGAGCGGCCGGCGTGCTGATCCATGAACAAAAAGCATTTCCCCTTCCTTGAAACTCCTTGGTAATTCACCAAGGAAATCGAAGAGGTTATCCTCTGATCGACGCACTCGCTGATCATGAGACTCAAGTTGGTCACGGGTCCAGCGAATCGCTCGTTCTGCTCCTACATTAAATCCATCTGGATCAAATAAGGCCGCTTGATCATGATTCCCGAGAATTATCTTCTCACATCGCTCACGAACAGTAGAAAGACACTCGCATGGATTCGGGCCATAGCCAACGATGTCGCCAAGGCAGTAAAGAGCATCAACGCTCTGTTTTTCAATATCCTGGAGAACTGCAGTGAGTGCCTCCAGATTTCCATGAATGTCACTAATCAGTGCAATCTTCACAAATACTTCCCTGTCGCTGGATCAGCCTCAAGTAATCAGTGTTGTGGCGATCTAACAGGGCACACGCTAAGACGCCGAAAAACAGTACAGAAAAATTTGACACACCAAAAATAAACGGCAAATCCGATTTTTCTAGAGTGTTCTCTGAATCAACATACTCCATAATAATACCTTAAGTTTTGTTCACTGTTCGGTTGCGGTCAAGCAGACTCTCCACATGCCCTCAATTCATAAGTTTCTAGCTATCGAGACCAGCACTAGCCCGGGCAGCGTGGCAGTTGGGACTCTGCCGTCACACGACGCCAGAAAACCCGAGTCAGGTCGTTTCGAAAATTTCCTTTTACAGGAATCTCAGCTCCCTGAAGAGGGCGGCCAGGGACGACACCTCATGCCAACTCTTGTTGCAATCATTGAATCAGCTGGCTGGCCACTCAATGAGGTTGACCTTGTTGTTGTCGCAACAGGCCCCGGGCCTTTTACGGGCCTGAGAGTAGGCGTCACGACAGCGAAGGCACTTGCCTGGACGAATGGCTGCTCTCTTGTAGGCGTTCCAACGGCATGCTGCCTAGCAACTCAGGCCGTTGCAGAATGCGGTTCGTACGATCAAGTGGAGGTTGTTTTTGATGCTGGCCGCGGCGAACTCTACGCCACAACAGCGTCACGACCAGCGGACAGCCTCATATGGAAGATTAGTGAGGGCACGTTAAGGAAACCTGACGAATGGCATAAAACGTTGGCTCCAGGATCCCTCGTCACCGGTCCGGGTCTTGCCATGCAACACGACAGTATCCATGAAATAAATAACAACCCCGGAACACTGAAAGTCCCACCAAAAACAGCATGGTATCCACATGCCCGCACATTATCTTGTATTGGTCTGGCAACATTTGAAAATGGCATAACTACTCCGCCAGCTGAATTGACGCCAGCATATCTAAGAGCCAGCTACGCTGAAGATCGTTCACGTACGTGAACGATACCCACCGCCGATTCCAAGAGGCCATTATTCCTCGGCGTCACGTCTCCCCTGTATGACCGACTGCGAACGCACGGTACGATTAGGAACTAAGCAGGATTTTTGGGCAGCATGGTTTATGAGACACGCCTGACATAGGCTTTTTGTCACCTAAAAACCCTCCTGTGCCGTAACCGTCGTTTTTGAGCGATGAATTAATTTTTCCATTGAATACAAAGTCATTGTTATGCAACCAATCCGCAAACTTCTTGTTGCGAATCGAAGTGAAATTGCCATCCGCGTTTTTCGTTCAGCACATGAACTCGGAATGCGAACTGTAGCAATTTATGCCCATGAAGACCGGTTCTCTTTACACCGTTTTAAAGCAGACGAAGCGTATGTTGTCGGACGCCCTGGCGAACCGTTACGAAGCTACCTGGATATTGATGGGATCGTTTCCCTTGCGAAAGAACACAACGTTGATGCCATTCATCCGGGCTACGGATTCCTCTCGGAAAATGCCCAATTCGCTCGGGCTTGTGGCGAAGCTGGAATCATTTTTGTTGGACCACGAGTTGAACTTTTAGAAAACCTGGGGGATAAAACTGCCGCTCGCGAACTCGCTGAACGTGCTGGCGTCCCGATTCTCGCAGGGTCGTCACGTGCTCTCGAAAGCCTCGAAGAGGCAATCAAGACTGCTGAGGAACTCGGATTCCCTGTCATGCTCAAGGCGGCTCATGGTGGGGGTGGTCGTGGCATGCGCATTGTACGGAGCAAAGAGGACCTGCCAGCCGCACTCGAGAGTGCTCAGCGTGAAAGCAAAACTGCTTTTGGCAGTACAAGCGTCTTCATTGAAAAGTTTATCGAGCGTGCCAGACATATCGAAGTACAACTTCTTGGAGATACACACGGAAATCTTGTACACCTTTACGAGCGAGACTGTTCCGTTCAGCGCCGGCATCAAAAAGTTGTTGAGGTGGCTCCAGCGCCGAATATTTCTCCGACTATACGAGAACAGATATGTGACGCTGCAATCGCCATTGGACGAACGGCTAATTATGAAAATGCTGGTACGGTTGAATTCCTTGTCGATGCTGATGCTGACAGATTTTATTTCATCGAAGTCAACCCACGTATTCAGGTTGAACACACTGTGACCGAAGAGATCACAGGTGTTGATATTGTTCGCAGGCAGCTACAGATTGCTGCGGGCAAAAAATTGACAGACCCAGAAATCGGCCTAGGAGACCAAAGCGCCATACGCACGATGGGGGCCGCCATCCAATGTCGGGTCACAACGGAAGATCCAGAAAACCGTTTCCTACCAGATTATGGCCGAATTACAGCGTACCGTTCAGCAAGCGGAATGGGGATCCGACTCGATGCAGGCACGGCCTTCTCTGGAGCCGTTGTCACGCCATACTTTGACTCACTCTTGGTTAAAGTAACTGCACGAGGGCTCTCACACGTCGAAACAGCTGGTCATATTGAACGGTGCCTCCAAGAGTTTCGCGTGCGGGGAGTCAAAACCAATATCCCGTTCCTTATCAACCTTGTAACGCACCCAGAGTTTCTCGCAGGGAATTGCACCACACGATTCATCGATGAAACACAAAGCCTTTTCGACTTCCCGATTCGGCAGGATCGTGCCACTCGTCTCCTCAACTTTCTGGCTGAAACCATCGTAAATGGTAATCCGCTGATGAAAAATCGTCAGCCAGTTGTGCGTCGAAGTCCAGCAATTGTGCCAGTGTTTGATTCCCAGCAGGCCCCGCCAGCCGGTAGTCGGACAAAACTCCTCGAACTTGGACCAGAGAAATTCGCTGCCTCCCTTCGGTCGCACAAGGGTCTTTACCTGACAGATACCACAATGCGTGACGCTCATCAGTCACTCTTGGCAACTCGCATGAGAAGCTATGACATGATCGCAGTTGCCGACGCGTATGCCAGGCTTGCGCATGGTCTCTTTTCACTCGAGATGTGGGGTGGCGCAACCTTCGATACCGCGATGCGATTCCTGAAGGAATGCCCTTGGGAGCGTTTAACTCGACTGCGTGAAAAGGTACCAAACATTCTTTTTCAAATGCTCCTTCGCGCAAGTAATGCTGTGGGGTACACAAACTATCCTGACAATGTTGTCCAAGGATTTGTCCGAGAATCTGCATCGGCTGGAATCGACGTATTCCGAGTTTTTGATCCATTGAACTGGGTCCCAAACATGGAGGTCGCCATGACAGCCGTTCAGGAAAGTGGGGCCCTGTGCGAAGCCACTGTCTGTTACACCGGCGATGTACTCGACCCCAAACGAGACAAGTACACACTGAAGTATTATGTAGACCTTGCAAAAGAGCTTGAAAAACGAGGCGCTCATCTTCTGGCTATCAAAGATATGGCTGGTCTTTGCAAGCCCTTTGCTGCAGGCAGATTGGCAAAAGCAATCCATGACGAAGTTGGTCTTCCGATCCATTTTCACACCCACGACACATCAGGTGCTGCGCTCGCGAGTTGCCTGGAAGCTGCTCGGCATGGAGCGAGTATTGTGGATGCAGCCATGGCACCCTTCGCTGGACTCACAAGCCAACCAAACCTCAATGCCCTCGTCGAAGCAACACGAAACACTGACCTCGACACTGGTCTCGACCCTGAGCCTCTTCGGCAGTTAACGCACTACTGGGGAGCAGTTCGCGAACACTACTCTCCATTTGAGTGTGGAATGAAAGCACCCGATGCAGACCTCTATCTTCACGAGATGCCAGGTGGTCAATTCACCAACTTACTTGAACAGGCGCGGGCTCTTGGGCTTGCAGACCGTTGGGAAGATGTGTGCCGAACATACGCCGAGGTAAACCAAATCCTTGGAGATATTGTCAAGGTGACACCAACGAGTAAAGCGGTTGGCGACCTTGCACTTCTGCTTGTTACAAATGACATGAAGGCCAGTGAACTTCTTGAAAATAACCGTGAGCTTGCTTTCCCCGAATCGGTGGTCGATCTTCTGTCAGGTCGCATGGGACAGCCACCGGGGGGCTTTCCGGAGGAAGTCGTTGCGCGAGTCGTTCGTAATCAGACGATTATTGACGGTCGGCCGGGAGCCACACTTCCACCAGCCAACATGGAAGATGCAACGGCTGAAGTCGCCGCTCTTGTTGGCCGCGAGGCCTCCCCACGTGACGTTTCATCATGGCTTCTCTATTCACGAGTCTTTCAGGATTTCGCTGAACACAGGGCGACATACGGCGATGTCGCTGTCTTACCAACCCCGGATTTTCTTGAGGGGCCGAAACCAGGCGAAGAGCTTTTTGTTGATATCGAACCGGGCAAAACGCTAGTCATTCGTCTTCTAACTGTTGGAGAGGCCCATGCGGATGGCACACGGACTGTTTTCTTTGAACTCAACGGTCAGCCTCGTAGCGTTTCAGTTATCGACCGCACCCTCGAAGGCACAATCCAACAACGCCCGAAAGCAGACGTTGGTAATCCTCGTGATATTGGCGCTCCAATGCCTGGATTAATTGTGACGGTTACCGTCAAGCCGGGCGATACAGTCAAGAAGGGTGATAAAATCCTGAGTCTAGAAGCCATGAAAATGGAAACAACAGTTTATGCTGAGCAAGACGGAACACTTTCTGAAGTGCTCGTAAGCCCCGGCAGCCCGGTTGAAGCAGGTGAACTCATCGCACGATACGCCGACGACTAACTCACTACCGATTGCTAAAAACAGGCAACAACCACAGTCCCATGGGCACACCCCACTCTTGTCATCGAAATTACTCTGATTTCAAAAGTTCCTTGAAGACTTTACGAACTTTTGCCACTTTGGGTGCAACAACCGCTTGGCAGTACGGCTGATACCCATTATTCGCAAAGTAGTCTTGGTGATAGCTTTCAGCGGGGTAGAAAACTTTTGCTTTCTCCAGCGTGGTCACGATCGGAGACGAGAAAACTTTTGATTCATTAAGCTTTGCAATAACTTTCTTTGCAATCTCTTTCTGTGTGTCATCGTGATAGAAAATTGCTGAACGGTATTGAGTACCAACATCTGCACCCTGCCGATTAAGTGTTGTCGGGTCATGTGTTGCAAAAAATATTTCAAGTAGTTTTTCATACGGTACAACTGCCGGATCGTACTCAATCTCAACTGCTTCAGCATGACCAGTGAGACCACTACAGACCTGTTTGTAGTTTGGATTCGGAATCCGACCACCCGTGTAACCACTTGTAACACTCTTTACTCCACGAATCTCAGCATACACCGCTTCAGTGCACCAAAAACAACCGCCTCCAAAAGTAGCCGTAGCAACAGAAGACGATTCCTCCGCAACAATTTCATCTGTCATAAAGACTCCTGACATACACATTATGACAATCCAAACCAGAAGTACTCTGGATGAGAAACCATAGCGACTTTTATTGTGCAAAACAGTCATGACTTCAACTTCCCCTTCAAGGCATTCTTCTCTTGGCTATTGGTACAGCCCATCAGTTATTACGGACCGCACGTCAAAGATGTTTGGATCAACGAGGTATCTCAATGGTTTTTCGGCCCATTCCTTAGCATAACCGACGCCAATACGCGGCGTGCGGTGGATTTGTCGGCGCGGCACGTCTGCCCCTTCTTCAATCCATAAGCCTGAAATTGGATCGGCTTGTCTTCCATCATGTTGTTTCGTGACATCAAGCATTTTTGTGAGGCGGCCGGGCCCCACAAACTCTCCCGCGCCACGAAGAAGCACAGCAGCTGGTAGACCTTCCCGACCGGTCACTATATTCAGCATCCAGTGCATCCCGTAACAAAGGTAAACGTACCAATATCCTGCGGGCCCAAACATCGTCCGGTTTCGTGGCGTTGGCCCCGTACGACCATGACAGGCAAGATCGTTGGGGCCAAGATATGCCTCTGTTTCGAAAATACGGTGTTTTTCTTGATGCCGCTTGCCTCGCTGGACGATAAGCCAACAACCTAGGAGATCTCGGGCAACTGAGTCAGCGCGTCGATTGAAGAATGAGGGCCCAAGGATTTTCCGAGAACCACTATTGAGCGTGGTTTTGCTGCTTTTAGACGACAACCCCTTTTGAGATTTCGACGTTTTTGGTCTGTTACCTATGGTAGTAGCAGATGGTGGCAACTTGGATTTCACGACGCTTACCCTTCAGAATCACACAAAATAGATTCCGTCAGCACTGTGCCAGTTTACAGAGGAGAGTTCAATGCAGCAAACACTTGAGGCCGTTGACGTATCGACGAACGAATTAACAGACTCTTCTTACACAGGCAGTGTTCCTTCATGGATTCGTGACGCCCGTAAAACTATCAGCCAGTCTGATACGAATTTCTTTAAAGTATCGCCCGTTCGTTACTGGGCTGACTTTTTGCTGAGTCTGGTCTTCGCCTACTCAGCTGCAATGATTTATCTGCTTGCACCACTTGGTTCGTGGCAACAAATAGCTGCATTCCCAATCGCAGTTTTTTGGCTCTATCGACTGGGCTCGTTGATTCATGAAGTCTGTCACTTGGGTGCAAACGAGATGCGAACGTTTAAAGTGGCTTGGAATCTTCTCGTTGGTGTTTTCACACTGACTCCCTCATGCTTTTTCACTCGACATCACCGTGACCATCACAGTCAGCGAATGTATGGCACGCCTGAAGATCCTGAGTACGTTGCCAACGTATTAGAAGCAGGCAACTGGAAGAGCGCTCTTTGCTACAGCCTCTTCATAATGGCATACCCTATTATCGTTTTCCTTCGTTTTCTACTCGCTCCATTAAGCTTTCTACATCCCAGACTTCGCGAGTTTGTACTCGAGCGGGGCAGTTCACTCACACTGAACTTAAAATATAGACGACAAATCAACAACTTCGACAGGAAAGTAATTACCGCAATGGAAGTGCTCTGCTTTATCCGAGCAGCTGCTATTCCGCTTGCTGTTTTTACAGGTGCCGCCCCACTGAGTCGTATCCCTCTCCTTTACGTGCTTGGTTTAACAACACTCATAATGAACCAAATGCGACAACTTGCTGACCACCACTTCGATGGAGACGGGGAGACAAGTGACGTCGAATCGCACATTCTTGATTCGTGTAATTTCACCCGCAATGACCCGCTGACACTCCTTTTCTTTCCGTTTTCAATCCGTTATCACGCATTGCACCATCTCTTTCCGTCACTCCCGTACCACAACCTAGCTGGAGCACACAGCTACCTTATCCAACACCTGCCAGAGAACTCTCCGTACAGAGGACTTGATCGGCCGGGTTGGTGGGTGGTTGCAAAAAGAACTATCTTTGGTGGAGAAAGGGCGGCAACTGCCACCTCGTAACACATATGGAAGCTGGTATTGTTGGACTGCCAAATGTTGGGAAAAGCACGCTTTTTAATGCGTTAACTCTTTCCAAGGCAGCACAAAGTGAAAATTATCCTTTCTGCACGATCGAACCCAACGAGGGTATGGTTAGCGTTCCTGACAGACGTCTCGATCGGATTACGACGCACGTTCAGACACAAAAAGTGATTCCTGCGGCACTCAAACTGGTCGATATTGCAGGAATAGTGCAGGGAGCAAGTGAAGGTCAGGGCTTGGGGAATAAGTTTCTCGCGCACATCCGTGAGGTCGATGCAATTCTGCAAGTTGTGCGATGCTTCGATGATCCAGACGTGATCCATGTTGCCGGAACCGTTGACCCTGTTGCTGACATGGAAACCATCGAACTTGAATTACTGCTCGCCGACCTGCAGCACTTTGAAACAATTTTACCCAAAGCAGAACGGAACGCGCGGGGTCAGGACAAGGAAGCGAAGAACCGACTCGATGTACTGAAAAAGTGTCAAAGCCATCTCACAGCTGAGAAACCAATCCGAACGCTTGTACTCACAGATACAGAGCAAGCGGCTATCAAAGAACTTGGCCTCCTTTCTGCAAAGCCCATTCTTTACGTAGCCAACATTGATGAATCTGATCTCGAAGGAACTGGTGAACTGGTCAAGAAGGTTCGTGAAGCTGCTTCCTCTGCACATGCTAATGTTGTTGCCGTGTGCGCGAAACTTGAGGCTGAACTTGCTGAACTTGACGACAACGACCGTCTTGAGATGCTTTCAGATGTTGGATTACGTGAACCAGCCTTAGCCGTTCTTGCCAGAGCCAGCTACGCAACCCTTGGGCTACAAAGCTTCTTCACGGCAGGAGAAAAAGAAGTTCGTGCCTGGACTGTGCCAATAGGAGCAACGGCCCCCCAAGCTGCCGGTGTTATCCACACAGATTTTGAAAAAGGATTCATTCGAGCAGAAATCCATTCCGTCGAAGACCTGGAAAACCTTGGTAGCGAAAAAGAAATTCGTGCTGCAGGAAAATTACGTATCGAGGGTAAAGAGTATGTCATGCAAGACGGTGACGTATGCCATTTTCTTTGCAACCGATAAAGAACTTTTTTCTTTCGGCCTGAAAATATACTGCGGCTCACTTAGTATTTGCTCGTACATCGGCTGCATAGTCTCCCAACTTCTTTTGGGAAGGCTCGGCTACAAACAAAACACTTCGAGCGATACTTGTTCGAACACGTCCCACACAGACGTGCGATGTCCTTGGGAAACGAACCGCTGCAGAGACAACATTTCGAACTATATTTGTGCGAACAACTTGCACAGAGACGAGCCGCCTCACGAGGAAAAGAACCACTACAACTGCAGCATCGATTCTGGGTAACACTTTCTTGTACTGATTCATTCGCACTGCCCCACGAAGGCAGGGAAATCGTAGCAGCTGCCAGCATGCTAATGGCTGCCCCGATGAATAAATAAATTTTAGTTCTCAATGGTACGAATTCCTCATGTGAAGGCTCATGCCCCTATCCATCAATCAGACTCAACCGAGTAGAATTGATCCACCATTTTTAGAAACTGACTTTACTTCTCATGACTTTCAGAAGATTCTACGATCTTAAACCATCGCATGTTTAGCTGAAGCAGCCTCTCCTGCTTGCCAATCGGATTCCTCATCCACCACCGATTGGGCTGATGTCCCAAAAAAGGAATACATGACAGGCACGAGAACAAGAACAATTAATGTTGTAGCCGCCAAACCAAAGACCAACGACGTAGCCATCGGCACCAGAAATTGGGCCTGAAAACTTGTTTCTGTCATGAGCGGAAAAAGGCCTCCGATTGTCGTTACACTCGTGAGAAAAACAGGCCTGAATCGCAGTCGCCCGGCCTCACGAAGGGACTCAAACAATGGCATACCGGACCGAACACGATGATTAATGAAATCTATTAAAACAATCGAGTCATTCACAACAACGCCAGCGAGAGCAACAAGACCAAACATACTAAAAAGAGTAAGTGGCATGCCAAGCAACGCATGACCGAACACAGCCCCCGCACATCCAAACGGTATGATTGCGATGATCAGAAGTGGCTGGAAATAAGACTTAAATTCCATCGTGAGAAGAACAAACATCGCAAACAGAGCAACAATAAAACCCACCCCCAAGCTTTTGAGGCTCTCTTGAGTTTGCTCCTGTTCTCCCTCCCATCGGACGCTCACAAGTGGATACTCCGCTAACAAATCCGGCATCAATCGCTTTTCCATATCCCCAGTAATCTGGCCACTTGTTAGCGAACTCTTCGCGACATCGATATCAGCAACAACGGTAATAGATCGCTTCTGGCTCAATCGATTAATTTCAGAGTAACCCCGTCTGATTTCTATCTCGGCTAACTCATCAAGAGGCCGCTTGACACCATCGGGACTCGTCACACGAACATCATTCAGTGTCGCAACACTTCGACGTTCTTCTTGTGGGTATCTCACCATGAGTTTTACTTCATGACGACCTCGCTGAAGCCGCATTACTTCTTCACCGTAATAGCTCGCCCGGACAGTTCCAGCAAGATCTGCCAGAGACACGCCCATTGCTTCAGCTTCTGGTTTCACACGGATCTGATACTCCCATTTACCAGGCCGGGAATCATCGTCGATATCGATAACACCAGGGTATTGCACAAGCCACTCCTTGCACCGCTCAACGGCCTCCTCCAACTGACGAATAGATTCCGGGTCACTTCGAGACAAGAGTTTGAATTCAACAGCCTTACCACCGGGTCCAATATTTTCCGTTCCATAAACAAGGCTTTCCACGCCAGGAAAGCTCCCTGCTGCCAATCGCCAATCACTTATAAACTGCTCGCTTGTGACATCTCTACTTTCACCATCAACAAGCTCAATTGCTACAGCTCCTACATGGCTTCCACTGACCCGAGCATCTGGACCGACCTCACCTCGGGCAGCAACTTGCCCTACTGAGCGATGCACAAGACGAACAATCGAATCGCCTGAATTTGAGAGTTTCTGTCCCGTTTGGAAGGCAGCTTGTTCAATTCTACGAGTCGCTTCATCCGTCACTGTTGATGGAGTGCCATCTGGAAACGTGACCTTTGCAAGCAAACGATTTGCATCAATCTTCGGAAACAATGAAAACGGCGTAACACCACTCCGCACGAGTGCTACAGCCATCATGAGAACACTGACAGCGACTGCCATAGTGCTCAGCCGATTTGCTAAGGCAAGATCAAGGAGCGGGCGGTAGCAGGTTTGGATCACCCACTGCAGGCTTCGGTCACACCCTTTCTGCAGCCACGTCAACACAGGCAGAAACACACGAAACGGGAAAAGTAGCCACCCAAGTACGGTGAAAACTAAACCCTTTTCATGAGAAAGGTGGCCAGGAAGGATAAGTAAGGATTCACCAAGAGACATGATCAGGGCTGTGATAAACGCGAAGGGCATCACAGCAATAAATTTTCCCATCACTCCGGAAACGAAGCAGAGTGGCAGAAATGTAATGACTGTAGTCGTCACACTCGACACAACACTTGGCGCTACCTCAGCAGTTCCGTCGATGGCAGCAGTGACTAGCTTTTTTCCAAGTCGACGATGACGCTCGATATTGTCACTGACAACTATCGCATCATCGACCACAATGCCAATCGCCATCAGAAAAGCAAACATGGACAGCATATTGAGAGTCTGGTCTGTTAAAAACATCAGACCACCGGCCCCCAGCATGCAAAAAGGGATGCCTAAGGCGACCCAAAAAGCAATTTTTAAATTTAGAAAAAGTGACAATATGACAAAAACAATGAGGAGGCCCTGAGTGCCTGTGTTCACAAGCATTTCAAGTCGATCACGAACATCAATTGATTGATCTGCCCATGTCACAATCTGATACCCGTGCGGCAGCGATGCCTTGCCAACGTAAGCATTGACTGCCTCCGTCATAGCGAGCAGATCTTCACCGGAACTCCTGTCGATGGACACAACCATTCCCTGCCGACCATTGATTTGATTCGTTGCGGTAATATCTGCGAAGTCATCTCGCACCGTCCCCAGGTCACCTACCGTTAAAACAAGGCCATCGGGCAACGTAACCAAAGGAAGTGTGGCGATCTCATCTCCAACATATCGCTTGTTTTTCCCCCGCAACAGAATCTCACCACTTTCACCTCGAATCGTCCCACCGGGCAACTCAAGATTCTCTCGACGGACGATGTCGGCAACATTCCGTAGTGAAAGCCCGTACTTACGAAGCATTCTTTCTGAAATCTCAATATCGATTTCGTAGTCTCTCGCTCCTTGGAGATTTGCAGCCGACACCGCCGGTAAGGCCAAGAGGTCATCCCGCACAAGTTCTGCGACATCGCGCAACTCAGATTCCGAGACACCCCCGGCAACTTGCGGCGCTAAAATGCCAACCTTGATTGCCGGATTACGAAGAGTTACCTGCTCAACCTTTGGATCCTCAGCAAGTTCGGGAAGACTTGGAATTCGCTCAACCTCCGAACGAATTTCACTGAGCACCTTCTGTACATTTTTCATGCCGGAATCTAGTTCAAAAACACAGAAACCCACCCCTTCCTGTGCGACACTCGTAAGTTTTTTTATCCCAGAAACACTGCGACACGCTTCTTCTACTTTTTGGCAGATTCCTTCTTCGACTTCTTCCGGCGTCGCCCCGGGGTAAGGCACAGAGACAAGGATTATTTCAAGCTCAAACTCCGGAAACACCTCTCGCCGCATACCTGCAAAGCTCATTGCTCCCACAATGAGAATTGCCACAACCAGCGTATTCATTGCTGGCATATTCCTTACTGTCCAAGAGATCAGACTGCGCATGAGGAATTTTCACTTACCTGATTGGGGAGAAGCAGATGACGAACGATCCTTTTGGCGATCTGGAACATCTTTGGGATCACCGTGCGACTCGATGGCATTGTCAACGACTAACATATTTGCCCGCGGATTCGCAATCTGACTCAGCACTATTTGGTCATCCGGCTGAATACCGTCTGCCGTTGATTCAAAAACGGCTCTGCCTGCAGACACCTGGACGAGTGGTGGTTGAAGAATCACCAACTTTTTGTTCCTAACAGCCCAGACATCTCCATTTGGTCGTAATGCCTCACACGGAACTGAAACGAGTGGCTGATTTGTTTCAACCTCGACCTGAACATCAACAAACATTCCACGGAGAAGCGATTTTGGCGCCCCGAGCGGGAGATCTGGCAATGCTGATCCGTAGCGATCAATTGCCTCAACATCCGTCGGATCGGATACAAGGACTCTGCAGGGAAGCGTTCGCGTTCGCGATTCCAAACCTTTCCCTTCCTGCCTTTCGAGCACGCCCTTCCAGCGATACTGACGCTTACCTATTCGGTAAATAACCGTCGCTGGCGTATCAGGAAAATCATAGGGAGACATTCCTGGCGCTCGACGACTGTCGCTCCAGATTCGCGACACATCATCCATCTGCAAACTCACTCTCACCTCGGCAGCACTGGTATCCTCAATAGTGACCAGTGGATTTCCTTTGCTAACAAAGGATTCTGCCTCAACTATTTCTTCAACAACAATACCGCTTACAGGAGCGGCTATTCGTGTCCTTCCGAGGTCGAGCTGGGCTCGCTCAAGCATTGTTTCTGTCAACGTTTGACCTTCATTCAACCGAATACGACGCTTGGCGAGGACACGACGCTGACCCTGCAATGTATTCAGGTTGTTGTCAGCCGACAGTTCGTCTCGCAAGGCTCTTTCATAATCTGCTTCAGTCACGACCCTGTCGGATTTCAGATTGTTTTGCCTCACAACTTCACGATGCGCTAGCTCGACTTGCCTTTTTGCAAGTTCCACCGAACGAACATTTTGATTAATCTCTTCATCAATTTCCTCAATAGATAAAACCGCCTGCTTGAGTTCCTGCTGCAGCCGTCGCACTTCAAGTTCGTAATCACGAGGGTCAATCTCAAGAAGCAACGTACCTTGCTCAACAAACTCCCCGCTTTGAAAGTCTGCTGTCTTTTTGACGATTCGACCGGCAACTTCCGCTGAGAGTGTTATTTCTCGCAGTGGCACAACAACTCCATCAAAATCAATCTGGAAAACACCAGGTTCACGAACTGCTGCCATTGTCTGAACAGCCGTCGCCGTAACACCTTCAGTCGCTATTCGCGGTGGTGGCGGCTGGCTTCCCATTGCCATGAACGCAGCCACTCCGCAACCAAGAATGAGCAAAGGGGTGATCCAACCAAGAATAGTCCGAAGCATTGTCATTTTAAGGTAATTCTCTCAATTACTTTTTATGTCTTGGTCACTCGGTCCCGATGCGGCACTGAGTGACTTTTTCTGTGAGACCTCGATGGGTAGTGGCGGATGTTTACCGAGAGCGGCCAAACAAAAAGATGTGACATAATCTGCAAGATCAACTGGATTATGAATATTTTTTATTTCAATTGGCGGGATAAGCATGCCAACAACATCACCGGCAGCACGATACAAAAAACATTGGCCTACAACGCTCAGTCCAATACGACGTACTTCGGGAGGTGACATTTCACCTTCTGTCAGTTCCTCAAGAATCGAACACAGGACTGTAAAATGCGGCCGAATATAATCTTCGACAAGTTCCCTGCACGCATCGGTTGGGTGGAGTATTTCGCGAAGCATCAGTCGAACCTGCCAAGGAGGATGATCAAAACCAAGCATTCGCTGAAGCATATTGCCAACGAAGTCACGAAGTTTCTTGACTGCCGGCGTTCCATCGACCCATTCAGGAAGCGGGACCTGCTGAGATCGTTCCTCATGGGCATGCCTCACACTCTCAATGTAAAGCCGATGCTTATCCCCAAAGTAGTAATTGACTGCCGCAACATTCACTGTTGCGAGCGTACAGATGTCTCGAATAGTCGCGGCCTCAAAGCCCTTCTCGGCAAACTCCTGACCGGCTGCAGATAAAATTCGACCACGAGGGTCATCGTGTCCTTCGCTTGGGACTGGACCTGCTTTTGGAACACTTATTGATGCCATGAATCACCGTTTGAAACGCCTGTTTAAAACTATTGTATCCTCCCAACACGCTCTGGCGAGAGCAAACTTTTCCGAAAATTGGTACATTTCGTTAGGTTGCATCTCCAAGGAAGGGTAACGCAAAATGGCGGGATTCGTACGAGCAATATTCTATTTTCCTGCAATTGTGCGTGGCATTTGGGCGACATCCCGAAACTGTTCGGAAGACTAAACAAGTTTTCTTTCTGCTCACAGTCGTTTGTGAGGAGTCTCCCGAGCAAATTTTTGTTGTACGCATGCAAAACATACCGTGCTTCATTCCGATTCCGACATGTCTCACGAGCTTCAGATGTGCAGCACTCGTGGTCAGACAGCCCGAAGAACTTCTTCTGCAGCGAGGCGGCCAGCAACGAGCGCTCCGTTGATGGAAGAAGTTGTCAGATGATCACCGCACAGAAAAAGTCCTGGGGCAAGATAATTTGATCGTGGCCGCTGTCGTCTTGATAGCGGAGTTTCGACCGGCAGAGCTTTTGGCACTGTGACTGTTGACAGGTGATTCCATAGTTTGACATCAGGACCAAACCATACTTCAGCTTGTTGACGAATCGCATCTGGAAGCTGATTATCTTCACCTTCCCAATCCCCCCGAACTGAAACATAGATCAGGTCTTTTCCATCAGGTGCATAGCCCTCGGTAACTGCCGACGGTACAGACAGATTGTCGATTGGCCCCACAGCAACTGGTTCGGCAGAAACAACCAGAGTTTTTCCACAGGGAGGTTTCTTCTCACACTCGAAAGCCACAAGGCGGGTGCCTTTCCACAGTGGAGGCTTCCATCCAGTTGAAATACCCTCTGGGAGGAGGATTGGATTGGCTACTGCGGCACTCGAAACAATAATCGAGTCAGCACAAAACCGGCGCCCATCTGCCAGAACTACTTCACCGCCACCAGTTGGAGAATGAGTAATGCGTACGACTGAAGCACAAGTCTGCAAGCAACCAGGAGGAAGTTTTTGAGCCATTTGCTGAGGGATAGCAGACATGCCACCTGCTGGAAGGCATGCGCGACCACTGGAGAACATCGCAAATGTAAAATTGAATACTGTCGCTGCCGTCGTGAGATTTCTTTCAAGAAAGACACCACCAAAGAATGGCTCAAAGAACAACTTGATAAACTCGGATGAAAAGCCGCGCAAGACTAGTTCTTCGCGTGTCGTCCTCTCTCCATGACCAGAAATTGAAGAAGGATCAATCTCACCTCGCCGTACCCCAGCCAGAACCTGGCTTCGCAACCACGCAATGCGCAAACCATCAGTCACGCTAACTGCACCTGACAACACCGAACGAATTGCTGCGAAAGGTCGTCTCCACGGATCACTTACTGGAAACAACCTGCCGCGATGTGCAACAAGTGCTCCAGGTTCAAAGGCCCCGAAGTTGAGCGATGCATAATTGAGAAAACGTTGCCCTTCCGGATAGGAATCCAAGTACACCTGAAAGCCTCGATCAACCTGAAATCCATCGATGGTATCCGTGGCAACCCGTCCACCCGGAACATCAGATAACTCAAGAACAAGTACGGACTTGGGAGTCTCAAGAAGCGTTTGGGCGCAAGCGAGTCCGGACAGCCCCGCTCCAACGACGATACAATCAACGTTTTCCACGTGTCACATCCAGAGATTGTAAAACACTGCCTTTAGGTTTTTATCGCCTGCCCTCACAGCGGACGCACGATTGACTGGCTCCGCCAATAATCAAAAAGTGTTTCTATCGAATTCACACCTCCGCCCATGCCACTCTTGTGAATTCCACCGTACGGCACCCCTTTGGCAAAAACGTTGTGGGAATTAATCCAACTATTTCCAGCGACCATTGACTCAGCAACCCTCGCTGCTCGACCCAAATCAGTCGTCCAAACACTATTTGCGAGACCGTAATCTGTGTCGTTGGCAAGGGTAATAGCCTCTGACTCTTCGTCAAATGTCGTCATAAATGCAACGGGGCCAAAAATCTCTTCCCGCGCCGCCACGTTACCAAGGGAACCACTTAATAAACATGGCTTCACATAGAAACCATTCCGCCCATCTACTTCAGCTGCCCCTCCAGGAACCACAACATCAGCACCTTGAGCAACACCTTTTTCGAGATAACTCAAAACCCTGTCTCTTTGTTTTGAATTCACAACAGGGCCCATGGTAGTCGTGCCATCGAGCTGATAGCCAACGTTGACCTGCTGCATTTCCTGCCTACAGGCATCAACGAAATCATCGTATATTGATTGGTGAATCAACCATCTGGTTGCATCACAACAAACCTGCCCAGTGTGGAACGTAATTGCTCCCACAAGTTTTTTTGCAGTTGCTTCAACATCAACATCTTCAAAAACTACTGCAGCACCCTTACCCCCAAGCTCGAGTTTAACTGGAACAAGATTTCGGCCACAGGACTCCCCAACCAACCGGCCCACCTCAGGGGATCCTGTGAAGGACATCCGCTGAATGCCGGGATTGGCAGATAAAGCGGCTCCGGCTTCACTCCCAAGACCTGGAACAACATTGACAACACCATCAGGCATGCCGCTCTCACGAGCTAAACGAGCGACATAAATCGACGAAAGAGGGGTGTCTTCGGCAGGCTTCACGACAACCGTATTCCCAGCTGCCAAAGCAGGCGCTATACCCCAACCCATAAGAAGAATTGGGAAGTTCCATGGGAAAATAAAGCCACATGCGCCCCACGGACTTCGGAGCGTCCACGCTTCATGTCCGGCTACAGCAAGCTGGTTGCGTCGCTGAACGTTCTGCGCCATATCTGCAAAAAACCGAATTGATTCAACAAAATTCTCGACATCCCCCAGAGCATGTGCCGGTAATTTACCTGCATCAATTGCCTCGATTTGGGCCACGACGTGTTTTCGTTGCTCTACCAAGTCTGCAAACCGATGAAGCCGCACGCCACGGTCATTCGGAGCTAGTGTCGACCAGCCTGATTTCTTGAATGCCTCGTTTGCCTTGTCAACACTTTGATTGACATCAGCCGCCGTGTAGGCATGTACCTCGGCAAGCACATCACCGCTACCAGGATCACGAGATTGGAACGTTTTGTCTCCCGAGCCACACCAGTCTTCACCACCAACAACACCAGAGATAAGCCCTCCTGACAGGTATGTTTCAACTTCAGGAAGTTTCGTTGCCGTGGCTGAAGCCATAATTCATCTCCAAGTTATTGAGGGTAGGTATTTCTCGAAGGGTTAAAGCACGAGGGGTTCTATTTGACTTAGGGGTCGCCACATTCTATCTCTCTTACATCATACCCGCGCAATTGCTGATGTGTCGTGATGAGTGGATCATCTGATCCGGTGCGGAACCCCAACGCCCCATATTCTGAAGCGGCATTGCGTCTGCCATGGCTGAAGGACATCAGCCCAAAAGCCGCTGGATCCAACGGCCAGCAGCAAGGCCACTTGAGGCTGCAGACTCAACCCGACCGCCACCAAAGGTATCGCCACAACAAACGACTGGTGGCTTGTTCTGCACTGCAATCATTGGCGCCTTGATCGGTGAAACAGGGAAAGCATATTTCCAGCGCTGAAGCGACGTCGCACGAACCTCATCAGACGCTTTCCCATCAATCCAACAATGTACTGCTTCTATAAGCTTATTTTCTACCTGACTCGGTTCAGCATCAAAGTGCTCTCTACTAAATTCAGCGGTAGCTTGAACCGTGAGGCTCGGAACCGGCGATATTCCTTTTTTATAGTTGTCGCCAATCCAGGCAACCGGGCCGGAACAAACTTCAAGACCGCCAGGGTCAAGCAGCAGACTTGGCTTCGCTAACCAAAGCATAAGGGAAAAACAGGGAGTATATTCCACCGATGAAAGCGCGCCCCACACCTGCGGGTCGACAGCGGGGGGTCGCAGTCCACCAGAATGCAATATTTCCACAGCTTGAGGAACAGGAGTAGTGAGCACGGCGGCACGAGCAACAACCGATTCACTGTTTTCACAGGACAGATGGACTGCATTGTCTTGAACACCCAAGGAACGAACACGAACCTTCGTCTTGACTGGCTCAGATAGTTGCTGTGCTAGATACTTTGGAAGACTCGTCATGCCATGAGCACCTCTCCAACGGGCATGCCCCACTTCATCAAGTGGCTCTACAGCCGGACCTTCGGCTGTTTTTGACTTCGGAAACAAATCGCACCAGGGCATGACAGCTAGAGAGTCTTGCGCTTCTGAGACAACACTTCCAAACGCCCTTCCCTTGACGGAAAAATATTGAGCACCATGATCGCAGACCGCTTCACCGATCCTGCGGGTTGCCATTCGGCCACCAACTCCACGAGCTTTCTCCAAAACGACTACCCGGTAACCGGCTTTTGAAAGATGTCTTGATGCCATGAGGCCAGCGATTCCAGCCCCAACAACAACAACGTCATGTTCACTGGAAGATTGACTAGTTTTTGGAGTGGCCACGAGCTTTCCAAGCAGTAAGAAGGATAAGAGAAAATGGAAGCCACCAAATCAGATCATTCGTCACAATATTCAAACCAAATGCGAGAGGAAGCCTTTCAGACCAGAGCGCCTCAGCAAACCCTATTGGACCAAGCACTTTCCCAAGGAAGCCGACAAATACAATGGGCCAGTGGCGAATCGGATCAGAAGCCGCAATAAGATATCCAATGCCATAAACCCCCACAATCATACCAATACATTGCCAGAACTCCGGGTAGTGAGGCGGTTCCATACCCGTAGCTTGAAATATCCATAATGGAAAAAGGATGGCAACCCCACCCCATGCGATGTTGTAGGCACCAGCCGCATAGAGAACCCATCGCATCCAAGGTTTAGCATTTGTTTGCTCAGATTGACTCATGAGTTTTTCTTGTTGAAGTTGTGGAAGTGATCCAGTAGCTGAAATACCGGTCTTTTTTACAATAGCCGCATAAGGTCTGATGTGCAGGGGATGCGACTTCCGGCAAGCAACTCTCCCTCAGCACAGCCACCAAGGAACCCAACTGTTCTCGAAAACGCTTCCACCCGCGTAAAAACATTTTCTTTTTCAGGGGGAAATTGGGATCCATAGCAGCGAACGGCTTTCAATTTCTGCTCTAAGTGACCCTCAATATTAACGATGATAGGCCAATGGCCTGCTGGAAGATCAGCAACTCCAGCAAACAGAAAATAGGCCAGAAGATTGGGGACCGTATGCACAGGCAGGTGATCGAAGACATCATCCCATTTTGTTAATCGAGAGTAGAAAACGGCTGCCTCTGTTATTGCCATAGCCTGGGCGTGGTCAGGTGAAGCCATCGGTGTTTTATCACCAATTCCAAGGACCAATCGTGGGCGATGCCAACGAAAAATTTTTGCTAGGGCTACTCGAACTTCGAAACAGTCAAACAACTTTCGATTTGGAAAACCAAGTTGTTCGCGATGCACAACACCGAGCACACGAGCAGCTTTCGCTGCTTCAGCAAGTCGCTCTTCCGGACCACTTGATCGTGGTGTTGGCTCACCGTCAGTGATATCAACGATACCTACTCGAACGCCCTGAGAAACTAATTTTGCGAGAGTGCCCCCACAACCAATTTCAACATCATCTGGGTGTGCACCGACAGCGATGACATCAAGTGGCTCAGGAAGTTGGTCGGTCACACCCTACCCCGCCTTCGTCGCCGCCATAAGAAAGTTCGGATTAATAGCCTCAAATCGAATACGATCCATTTGCTCTATACCTCGGGCAATATTGACCATCCAATACCCCGCGTCGTCTGACCGGCTTCGCAGCGAAGCATGAACCGCAGCAAGATTTTCGATACTGTTACAACTTGTAACTAAACGACCTCCGGGCTTCAAACGCTCCCAAGCCTGTTCGACGAGAGACGTAACCGCACGACCACTTCCCCCGACATAGATACTGTCTGGATCGGGAAGGTCACTCCATGCCTCTGGCGCTTGACCCAAAATAGCCTGCAGGTTATTCACACCGAATCTCACGGCATTTTCTTCAATCAACTGATGGTCATCGACATCCATTTCAATGGCATAGACAAACCCATTTGGAGCGAGCCTCGCGGCTTCAATTGCCAACGACCCACTTCCTGCCCCAACATCCCAAACGGTACTTGTGGAGCATAGTGAAAGTTCAGCAAGAGCTAGGCTGCGGACTTCCTTTGGAGTGAGCAGGCCTCTCTTTGGACGCGACTGCAGGAAAAGCTCATCAGAGTTTCCAAACAGACGTCTTCCTGCCTTACTGGGTGGTTCAGTTAATCCACTCGGTCGAATAAGGATCATGACATTCAGAGGCCCGAATGATTCCTTAGCAATTTCCTGTAGTGAACCCTGCGTGACTCGCTCATCAGGCGAACCAAGGTTTTCACAAACGTAAGCCTGGAGCCCCGTCACTCCCTGCTCAAGGAGGACCTCGGCGACAGCGCTTGGAGTCCATTTTTCGCTCGTGAAGAGACCCGCAGTGTCGACGGTACGAATCTTGTCGATGACACGATCAATGACTGGTAACCCAGAAAGATTTGCAAGATAGGCATCTTCCCAGCTCTCTTTAACCCGGGCGAAAGCAAGTTGCATGCTACTTACATGAGGAACAACTTCGAATCGCTCCTTTCCAAGTTTCGCGCACACGTAACGCGCTGTTCCATAGAAAAGAGGATCCCCTGATGCCAAGACAACAATTTTGTGCTGACCGCCAGATTCCTCAATGCGGTCAACCAACTCTTCAAGGCTTGAGACGGCTTCCAGCCGTCCCTGCATGTCTGCAGACAACAGTGAAGTGCACGAGTCAGGCCCTAGCAAAATATTGGCTGATTCGACGATTTTTACGGCATGGGCGGTCATTCCCTCAATGCCATCGTCACCAATACCGACAATAAAAACTTTTTCGGCCGCCACCGGACCTCCTCTGCACCTTATCGCAATAGTTGATCAGGCCTGGAATGAACTGCCACACCCACAGCTTTTCGAAGCATTTGGGTTATTGAAGGTGAAGCCTCGCTTATCAATTCCTTCATGGAAGTCGAGCGTTGTCCCATCAAGAAAAAGATCACTCTTTTTATCAACGACAACCGCAATGCCATGCTGGTCAGTTCTTGTGTCAGCTTTTGGGTCGAATTGAGTATCAAAACCCAGTGAATATTGAAACCCACTACATCCACCACCGGCAACGCCGACGCGAAGGACTGTGCCGTCCTCTAGCTTCTGATCTGTAATGATTTTCTTGACTTCGCTGGCTGCCTTTTCAGTAAGCGTAACCGACATTGTAAAATATCTCCGTAGGAGTTTGCTAATTGTTTTGAGAAGCGCGACGGCTGCTACAAACAGCCATTACCGGATGAATACTATCATTCGACCGGTCACGAGTATGCTCTCATACAGTCAACTATAGTTTATCCCGCTCATGATTGGCGGCAAAGGGCGGTGCACTGAACTCGTCAGAAGTTGACTACATGGCCGCACTTTTTAACGGTTACGCAGGAAAATTGAAGAATATTTAGACGTGACCAAGGGACTGAACCGCTACCTTCAGCCGCTCCGCTGCCAACTCAATCTCCTCAAGTGTGGTCATTCGTGAAACCCCAAATCGAATACTTTGCCGGGCTTCTTCCTCCGATAACCCTAGAGCACGCAGGACATGGCTAGGCCTTGGCTGTTCGCTCGAGCATGCGCTGCCGGAACTTGCAGCCACTCCGGTTCGTGAAAGTTCAGCAAGAAGAGTGGCACCATCAATTCCAGGAATAAGGATATTTAGGTTATTTGGAAGTCGTACGTCTGAGTCAATCGGTGGACCATTCAATCGTATATCTGGAATATATTCCAGGAGCCGGTTCCAGAGTGTTGTGCGTAAAGAAGCCATATGACTTGTGGCTACGCCCAGCGTTTTACCCGCAAGCTCACAGGCTCTCCCCATTCCTACTATGCCGGGCACATTAAGTGTTCCACTCCGGATACCACGTTCCTGACCACCTCCAAAAACCTGTGGATCAATTCTTACAGCTCGTTGTTGACGCCGGACATATAAAGCACCAACACCTTTTGGGCCATGACACTTGTGTGCTGAGAAACTGGCTAAGTCAGCACCAAGTGCAGTTACATCCAAAGAGCAGTTCCCGATTGCCTGTGCACAGTCGACATGAAGCAAAGCACCATGGGCATGCACAATATCAGCAATGTCTGAAATTGGATGCACCAAGCCGATCTCATTATTTGCAAACATGACCGAAACGAGAGCTGGCCCCGAGCTGACCATTTCATCAAGACAGTCAAGATCAAGAGCACCAGGAGCTTTGCTCTCTTTCGTTGCAACTGGTAAACGACAGACAGAGAGGCCTTGCCTCTCGAGTTGATCAGCCACATCGAGGACAGCTGCGTGCTCTGTTTCGGGGACAACACAGTGCTTCATTGACTGACGACTTACCGCGCCCACCATCGCCAGGTTGATACTTTCAGTTGCTCCGCTGGTAAAAACAATCTCTCGAGGAGTCGCACCGACTGCGTGTGCCACACGTTTCCTTGCTGCCTCCACGGCGTCACGAGCCTCCGTCCCCATCGCATGCGTGCCACTGCCTGCGTTTCCGTAGTTATCTGTAAACCACGGAATCATCGATTCAACCACGTCGGGGTCAACTCGAGTGGTTGCATGGTTATCCAGATAAACAGGACCATTGCCGGGCATCACTGAATATTCCTTACCAATTCTGTATGAACGGACCCGAAGTATTTGGTTCCATACTTACCCAAGGACGCCAGCTTCGACCGCTTCCAGAGCAATCTGAGACCAGGTTTCAAACTGTTTGCGATCAGCGAGTAACTTCTCGGACGATTGAAATCCACATTCGAGCAGGTCCGCCTCACGAGATTCCACCTCGGGGGATTGCAACTCAAGCACATGAACAATGCCGAGATGCACACTTCCAACGGGAGTCGTATCATCGTTAATAAGCCCGACGCATCGACTCGTAAATTTTCCGCTGATGGCCACTTCTTCCTTTAGCTCCCGAAGCATACCGGCCTCATACGATGCGTTATCACCATGCTCTCCATCCGTACTGGCAATATGACCGCCGACACCAATGGAACGTTTGGTCCGGAGCCGTGCCTCACCCTGCCCACCACCACGCGTATAGGAGAAATACTGCGTCACTCCATCAGGACCAGACCATGCAAGCAGGCAATACGGAATAAGCTGTTTAAATGACGGGTCCTCTTCTGCTTTCTCGCGCGGCATCCAGAGTGTTTGATTCGGGTCAAGAAGGATCGGGAGGTATTTTTCAACGTCTCCACAAAACCCCTGAAACAACCCCGCCCGCTCCAACACTGAACGAGGTACCACCAAAACATCTTCCTGAGGTAGAGAGGCCACGAGCGTAACTCCTTTTCAAGTTTCAAAACGGGAACTATTTTTATTCTAGGCTCTTATTGCATCATACAACGATCAGCTGACAACGATCAGCTGAATTTTTCATGAAGGCCTAGAAGGAAAACTCTGACAGAAATTTTGCACTACAAAATCAGCATTGCATCACCATAACTCAAGAACCGATACCCAGTCCGAATCGCCTCCTGATACGCGTGCTTGATGAGATCATGGCCAGCAAACGTGCTCACAAGTACCATTAATGTCGTTCTTGGCATGTGAAAGTTTGTCAACATGCCATCCACTGCACAAAAAGAATATCCGGGGCGGATATACAGGTCTGTTGCACCAACATACGACTCGGCCGTTCCAATCTTTGCTGCCGTTTCAAGAGAACGAACAGCGGTCGTGCCAACAGCCACGACTCTCCCACTGAGCTGTTGAGTTCGACGAACAGCTGCTACCGTTTCCTCAGAAACAGCACACCACTCAGAGTGCATTGCATGCTCATCAATCTTTTCCGTACCAATTGGCCGAAATGTATCAATCCCAACATGCAAAGTAACCTCTGCACGCTTTACGCCCCTGCTCTGCAGTTCCTCCAGCAGCGAGGGGGTGAAGTGCAGACCTGCCGTTGGTGCTGCAGCTGATCCAGGCCGTTCTGCAAAGACTGTCTGATATCTTTCAACGTCTTCTCTCCGAGCTATTCCCTCCCGAATGTATCCAGGCAGCGGAACCCGGCCAACGCGAGACAGAAAATCAAGTGTTGGCTCGTCTGAGCACGGATCGACTAACCAGGTCCCTCCCGTATCGCGGGCAACAAGTTCAAGGGCAGCCTGATCTCCTCCATCTTTGTCTATTACTGTGATACGTTCACCAACTCGCAAGGTACCCCGTGTTTTGGATAGCAAACGCAACAAACGACGTCCGTTGTCGCTAACAACCTCCGCTAAGAAGAGTCCCTCCCAGCGACCATCCGTTTCAGCCCGCCGTCCATGCAGGCGAGCAGGCACAACCCGCGAATCGTTTACTACCATGAGATCATTCGGCTCGAGGATCTTGGGTAAATCCCGAATGTTCATATGCCGAATCGATTGCGTCGCACGATCCAAGACAAGCAGCCGAGCAGCAGCACGATCTGCCAGTGGCTCCTGTGCAATTGATGACTCGGGAAGATCGTAGTCATAAAATTCGGCTGTAGTTAAATCCGCTGGACCTGTCATGCTTATTAAGGTACTCAATAAATCAACTGCTCGGAATGGTTAAACTAGTCACGTGCACAACCCAGACTCTACCCAGCGATCCTCTTCCATGAGCCTCCATACCAGCGTTCTGGTCAAGGAGTCACTGACATTCCTGAACCTCGCCCCGGGAATGACGGTCGTTGATGGCACACTTGGAGGAGGAGGGCACACGCGATTGCTAGCAGAAATTGTTGGACCAACAGGCAAGGTCATTGCCATTGACCGGGATCCTTCCGCAATTGAACGTGGCGCAAAAGAACTGGCAAACCTTCCAATTCGGTTCGCTCAGGCGAACTTCTGTAATCTGCCCGAGGTTCTCGATGCAGTGGAAGTTGAAAGCATTGATGGCATGCTTTTGGATATCGGTATTTCGAGCGACCAACTTGCTGACCGTGAAAGAGGTTTTTCATTTGACTCTGAGGGACCACTTGATCTGCGATTTGACCCAACCGAAGGTGAGCCCGCATGGAGGCTTATCAACCGTCTCCGACCAGAAACACTTGCAGACCTTATCTATGAATTCGGTGAAGAACGACACAGCCGCCGAATCGCGCGACGCATTGCGCAGGCTCGAGAACGCCAACCAATAGAATCAGCCAGGGAGTTCGCCAAACTTGTCGTGTCGGCTATACCTCGACAAGCAACAAACAAAAAAAGGATTCATCCAGCGACTCGTACTTTTCAGGCACTTCGAATCGCAGTGAATGAAGAACTCAAGAGTCTTCAAATAGCACTTGAACGAATACCCGGTCGTTTGAAACCTGGAGGCAGGCTGGTTGTTATTTCATTTCATTCACTCGAAGACCGTCTTGTAAAGACAGCTTTCCGTAGCCCTCAAATCTGGAACTGCCTTACGAAATCACCTGTTGAGGCTGCGGCAGATGAAGTCGCTATGAATCGTCGGTCTCGGTCAGCACGACTTCGAGCTGCTGAAAAAATCTGAACTTTGCTCCGAATCCAGAATGTTACGTGGCCTCCCTATTTTGCCACGAGGCGAGTGCATCAATGTGAGTGGTTCCCACTCTAACGATGCCGTTTTCACTGTTTTTAGGAAGTAGCACTCTTTTTGCAAACACTCTTTTTTCTTTCCCTGCCGCTCTAGCAACAACAGCGTAGATTCAGCAGAATCACCGCTCTTGAGAAAAACCTCGAGCTGCGAAGTACGCAGCCACTGAACATAGATTATTCGTGCGGACTTTGAATGGGACGTGAATCCAAATTCCTTCTGTCGTTGCTTGGTCTTCTAGCAGGAATTTTTGTTACTGCACTTGCTCTACGACTGCTCATACCACGGCCGCCCGAGGGGGCTGGTCCAGATATTCATACCCTCACTTTTAACCCTTTTGCAGAAACCGTCCCGCCTCCTGACCTTACCCCGAGCCCAGAAAAAAAGACTCTCCAGCACAAAGCTAACGCTCCTGATGCGCCACAAACACAGCCACGCTTTCCGAACGTTGAGGCCAGCTTTGAACCTTCGTTTAACCAAACAAACCCAAACGACTTTCCTCTTTCAGCGACGAAACTTGATAATCCTCCCACGCTTGAACCAATCCAGAAAACCCCAGCCCCTGATAATCAGGAGCCGGGTATAGAAAGATTTCCAGACGTTGAAAAGAAGAACGCGCCATGGCAAAAACAGGAAACAATACAAACATTTCCTGAAGCATCAAGACAGGCTGTAGATGACGTCAATTCACAGTTACCTCCACAATCCCCACCCATCGCCAATTCACCACTTCAAACAACTACTACAAAATCAATTAAGAAGCTGTCGCCAGGAATGCTTTATGACGTGCAAGAGGGTGACTCCTGGTGGCAACTTGCTGAGAGTGCCTACGGTGATGGCCGTTATTACCGAAGCCTTTTTGCATGGAATAAGACTCTTCAGCCACGGGTATCGCTATCTCCAGGCACAACCCTCGAAATACCGCAAGCAAATCAACTTCAGCTAGCATGGCCGAGACTGATTCCTGCCGAATAGACTCCGGGGCTAAAATCGCTCTGGCCTCGTCTTCTTTCCACCGCTACCGTCCGACGTCTCGTCATCGTCACGAATGCAGATGACATCGTCTCCGAAGTGGTGAATACATGCAGTTTGGAAAACTCGAAAGAAGATTTTTTCTCATCGGTGCGATAACGTTGTTTATCCTACCGGCCAATATTCTATTCGCAGCAGGCTACCGAACAGCAAACTTTGTTGTTGAAGCCCCCAGCCCTCAGTTAGCACAGAAGATTGGAGATGCTGCCGAACAGTATCGCCACGACCTCGCCATTGAATGGATCGGACAACCGCTTCCTCGGTGGAGTCAGCCGTGTCCGATAACAGCAGAAGTAGCCCCAACACTTGGAGCAGGTGGTGCAACAAGTTTTGTATTTGATAGAGGCGAAGTCTTCAACTGGACAATGACTATCCAAGGCAGTGAAGAACGGATTCTCGACTCTGTTCTCCCACATGAGGTCACGCACACAATTTTTGCGAGCCACTTTCGTCAACCGCTGCCACGATGGGCCGATGAGGGCGCCTGCACAACCGTAGAGCATCCAGTAGAACGAGCTCGGCAGCACAGACTACTCATAGAGTTTCTACGGACTGGCAGAGGGATTTCATTCCCCGAAATGTTCGCTATGAAAGAATATCCGGCAGATGTACTTCCACTCTATTCGCAGGGCTACTCGCTTGCTCGCTACCTGATAGAGCGAGGCGGCAGAAAACGATACATTCATTTCGTCGGTGACGGTTTAGCAAGCAGCGATTGGCCAGAGTCGTTGAGTCAGTATTACGGCATTCATGATATTGGCAAACTGCAAACCGTTTGGCTTGAATGGGTAAAGCGTGGTTGCCCTGCCCCGCCGGCGTCAGTCGCCGCTGCGATTCCTCAGGTTCAAGACATCGCACAAACCACCCGCGGGCAAAGCCCTGACGGCTCATACGTAAAAGGACCCACAAGAGATAGAATTTCTGCGACGGCGGCACGACAATCGATTTATGTTCAGCGAGCTCAACGCACTCAGCGAGAAACCAATCACAATTAGCCGCCAATAACTAGAACTGTCATGTGATAAAAAACTGGTGCTGCAAAGCAGATCGAATCAATACGATCAAGCACGCCACCATGACCAACTACAAGCGTTCCATAATCTTTTACACCGCGGTCTCGCTTGATGGCTGACATTGTCATGCCGCCAGCAAATCCCACGATCGCGACTACCAACCCCACGATTGCAGCCTGCCATGGCTGAAATGGTGGGGCGGCCCACCATAAAACTGCTGCAAGGAGCGCCGTACTCGTTGCACTGCCAAGCAAGCCTTCCCATGTCCGATTCGAACTGACTGCGGCAGCAACTAAATTCTGCCCCAGCATTCTACTCCATACATACTGCATACAGTCGGCGAATTGGACAAGAAGAATTAAAAAGAACAGCAGCCGAAAGTTTGCGTCACGGCTACCTAATTCACTCACTCGTTCCGGCCCTCCGTCGACTTGCAGTTCGAGAAGAGCTGGTGCAAATGACAAGCAGTACACACAGACAACAAGACCCGCCTGAATTTTTGCTGTTCGTTCAAGAAACCGCTTATAGTCGCCAGCTACCGCCGCCCTAGCAAGAACGAAAAGTGTCGCGTAGACAGGGAGAAAAACACTGTAAATGTCGTATCGATTCAGTCCGACAAGTACATAGTGGAGGGGCGTGAAAAGAAAGAACACCCAAAACAAAGCCCTGTGATCCCCCTTGCGAGTTGGCGTGAGTGTAATGAACTCTCGCAATGCCCAAAAAGAAACACAGCCAAACAGGGTGACCGTGGCAGTCGACCCAAGCCAGAAAGCGGCGGCCAGAACCGTACACAAGACCCACCACCCACGAATTCGCATATTAAATGTCCGCACAGCAGCAGCATCGATACCTCGGTCCGGATGCCGTTTCAGAAATTGCCCTACCCCCGTCACTACAGATAGCAAAAGCAGGACGCCAGCAACTAAAGCAATGGTACGAATATCATTCACTTAGAAGCCGCCCTCTCTGAGATTGCCATTGGATTTTAGTGCTGCCACTTTTTCTATTCCTTCAAAGATAAGACTGCTCTGCGTGCTCGTGCGAGAAAGTCTAGCTTGGCTTCATCTCGCTCTAACCAGAGTGGAGGGCCAAAACTTATGCAGGAAAGTAAGGGCACGGGCAAAAATTCTCCACGCGGCAAGACTCTATTAAGGTTGTCGATGTGAACCGGAATCAATTCAATTTCGGGACGTTTTTTCGCTAAGTAATAAAGCCCACTTTTAAAATCACCGACCTCGCCGCTCGTGCTTCGGCTGCCTTCAGGGAAAACGATAAGCGATCTCGTACTCCCCGCCTGACGTAGCATAAGATCAACTGGACTCTGATGAACTTTAATATCAGTTCGATCGATCAGAATTGCATTGAATACTTCTTCAGCCAGCCATCTCCTCAAAGCACCCCGAGACCAATAATCTTTAGCCGCTACAGGACGGGTTATTTCCCGAACTCGTCGCGGCAGCGACGCCCAGATCAAAAGTGCATCAAGATGGCTCGTGTGATTTGCGAAATATACCCTCTGGCATGTATCCGGCTGACTTGCAATCCAACGGATACTCGCGCCCGCCAACAAACGCGCCAAACCAGCTAAACCAAGACCGGTTATTTTACATAGTGTCGACCGGCTAGCGGGTTGGTCGAGCGGTGGTGTTGGCATATCAGCTGGGGCAAGCATAGAGGAGTAAATTAAGTCAGGGAACGAGACAATGAAAAGCAACTAGGGCAGTGGCACAAATGGATTATGTTTTTTCTCATGACCAATTGTCGTTGGCTCGCCATGACCGGGCAAAACAATTGCAGAGTCTGGCAGCCTGTAAAGTTTATTCAGGATTCCTGCTTCAAGTGCCGAGAAATCACCGTCAGGGAAATCCGTTCGACCAATTCCTTCATGAAACAATACATCACCGGCAAACACCAGGATTGGATCGCTTGCAAACCAGAAAACGATATGGCCGACAGAATGACCGGGAATCTCAGCAACGGTTCCGCAAAATTCACCCACCCGTAAATCCTCACCCTCACGTAAGAGGGTATCTGCTGGTGGACTCTTTACATCAATGCCATATCCAGCAGAAAGATTCGCAACGGGGTCGGTCAGTTTTCCAGCATCACCGTGCCCTATTAACACAGGAACCGAAGGCCATCGCTGTTTTATGGCGGAAACGCCTGCAATATGATCAGAATGGCCGTGCGTTAGTACAATTGCCGTCGGATTAAGTTTGCACTCTTCGACTACTTCGATGACAGCCTCGGGCTCAAAGCCTGGGTCTACAACAAGACAGTCCGAAGACCCTGCTTGTATGAGAATGTACGTATTCTCGTAAAAAGGACGAGAGACGATCCGGTGCACCTCAAACGGCGATACAGTAAACAATGGGTGACGAGATTGCATGTAAAAGTAGCGAGCAGGGAGAGAGTACGGTAAACACCGCCGACCCAATGATACGCGAAATCTTGGGAGTTCGATAAAAACGTCTCAAAACAGGCGTTTTTTGCCATTTCGCACACCCCAATGGATCGCTAACTTCTCCGCGTAGGTTACGAATCGTATTTTGGCGGATTGCAGGAGTTTGTCGGATCATTCTGTTTGTGCGACTTAGCCATACAAAAGCGATCCATCGAATGAAGTACCTGTCCGCGTTGCGATACCATAAAAGGATTTTTAAATAATAATTTGTCGCTTTCAAGCGACAGGTCGGCACGAGGAAATCTTCGACCAACCCAGATAAGAGGAGCAAGCCATGAGCAGATCAGGGATGACTGCGATCAAAGCAACCACAATCAAACACTTTCCCCTCCGTCACAAAACTTTCTGTGGCATGTGTGCATGGACGCTTCTTTGCAGTGTTCTCGTGGGTGGCCTGAAGGCCGACGAGACTCCAGGAAGTCAGCTCGGCCTGATACCGAACGGCGACACGGCGCAAGGTAATATTGGTGCCGGTGAGGCAGCATCCAATACAGGTCAAGGTGAGCACCCTTTGGAACCTGCTCTCGCTCTCGCTGCCAAAGGCCTTAATAACCTTCACACGAACATAAAAGATTATTCATGTACCGTTGTGAAAAGAGAGCGAATTGGTGGTGAACTTCAACCACACGAATACATGTTTGCAAAAATTCGGCACGAGCCCTTTAGTGTCTACCTTTACTTCCTCGCCCCAGAAGCAGTGAAGGGACAGGAGGTCATCTACTCTGATGGCAAGAATGATGGAAACATGTTGGCTCATGCGGGCAGTGGTGTCCGTGCAATGGTTGGCACAGTTTCTCTCAAACCACAAAGCATGCTAGCAATGCAAGGAAACCGATACCCGATCACAGAAATTGGTGTCGAGAACCTTGCGGAGCGACTCGTCGAGGTTGCCAAACATGACAAGCAATTTGGCGAGTGTGATGTCAACTTTTTTCCTGAAGCTAAAGTCAACGGAAGGGTCTGCACCTGCATTCAGGTTGTTCATCCAGTACCTCGGCGAAATTTCCGTTTTCACCTTGCTCGGGTATACATGGATGATGAATACCTCATTCCCATTCGCTACGAAGCTTACGACTGGCCTAAGGAGCAGGGCGGCCAACCAATTCTCATGGAGGAATATACCTATATGAATGTCAAAGTGAACAATGGATTCACGGACGCTGACTTTGATCCCACCAACTCAGCTTACAAATTTAATTCAGGCGGCTAAGGGTTCAAAGTTTAGGGATCGAGTCCTACCCCCTTACCCGAGTCATAGTGTGTAATCGTCGATGATTCATGCATGCTGTCAATGACTCGTGTTGATGACGAAATACTTCCGCTGTTCTTTGCTCCATACTGGACAGTCGGCTGATCTGCAGCCGGTGAGTACGACTTGAGACCTACGTATATTTGAACCAGTCGCCCGAGTCCTGTTCCTGCACTAAAAAACAAAAGCATAAACCCAGGCCAGGCTAGCTCCCGATAAATGATCCAGCCAACGGCGAGAACACTCGCGATAGCTGGCCACCAGCGATTAGCCAGTGCGAGCATCGCATCAGCATTTTTTGTAATCCCCCAACAGCCCATTGCTCCGAGGACTAAAACCAGCAGCGTTGCAACGGCACGTCCAGTCCTTGCAAGGGGCGGGTTTGCAAATCGAATCGTTACAGCTCCATGGGCTGTTTGTGGTTGAATAATCAACTTTTCCCAACGACTGCTTGCGAGAAACGCTGAGGTGAATTGTCGTGCGATTGGACTATCGCCTGACATGCTTGGTGCACCGCTCACCCAAGCTTTGAGTGGTGGAACACCGTATTGCTTTCGACGGCTCAGACGGAAATCGTACAATCGCGTTCCCACTCCCTTAGGTAGTGCAGGTGAAATCGTCGTAATACGTTCATCAATTTCTGCTTGTACGTTCATTCTCACCTCACGCGATTCATATTCATTGAGCACGTCTCCAGGCCCAGCAAATCGTATAGACCGGCTCACCGGATGATTGATTGTCCATAAGACCTGCTCAACAGGCATACCGACAACGCTGGGCAACGCCAAAGACACAGGCTCCCCTTGCATCGTCGTGGCCTCGAATTCTCCGACAAATACAAAGAGCAGTTCATGAGGCCAGGAACCTGCCTGAATGGGAACAGCCCATATGTCCGACGGGCTGTCACGACGAGGTGTTTTGGGCTGAACCTGCCGGCCGTCCAGCAACATTTCATAGACTCGGAAGCCTTCCGGTACTCGAAATTGTACTTCGAGTGCCTGCATTGGTAATTCAATACAGCAAATTCCCGAAATTCGACCACGCTCATCGACCATAACTTCGATGTCAATGAGCGGCACCGCGAGGGGAGTTTCGCCTATGACGCTCGAATCAACTTCTGCACTGGTAGAGACCAATTCGCCGCGTTCAACCAGTTTACGTCCCGGCTGTATTTCACTCTGATATGACCACGTTGTGCCATTTGATGGCAATTCAACACGCCACACATTACTCTGCTCATCCTCATTCACTCGCAGCCCAGCCAGACCACGGCCATCAAGCACACTTTCTTGAGCCGTATCCGATCCTGAAACGTGCTGATCAGCAAGGATTATGATGTTGACTCGCTGAGCAGCACCCCTCCAAATCACTGAATAGGGAAAGTCCGAAGCGGAAGCCGACTGCACCAAAGGCAAAACCCCTTTCCGTGGCAAACGCTCATTGCTACTTGCCTGAACTCGTAAAAGAAAAATGCCTGAACGAGGCTGCTGAAGAATTAATTCGTAAGTATCTTGCTCTTTTTTCTGCAAGGAGATGTCAAGTGATCGTTGATCCCGAAGGCCGGTGCGTGAATTTTCTTTCTCAAATACACGACAGGACTCAAGGCGATAGCCCTCGGGAATACGAATGCGATCCTTCACCCAGGCTGTTTCACTCGAATCAATCGTTGCTTCAAAAACCAAGTGGTTTTTATCTGCGACTTCTACAATCTCTATTTGTTGCGTCCCTCGTAAAGGTCTTTGCTCACGAGTGACCTCTACGTATGTCACCTGCCTCTGTAAGACAAAAGGCAGGCGAGCTGTGTCCAATCCATCTTCCTGAAAGTTGTCGGAACTACTTTCAGGAAGCGACTCGGCACCACTTTGAATGAGTTCAGCAAACCATTGTAAGCTCCCATCCCCCACATCATTCACCTGTGGAGGAGCAACTGCCTGAGGAAACTGTACGTCGAATGAAATGCCAGGGTAATCAGAAAGTATCGACTCACGTGCATCGCGTTGAACTCCACGGATCCACGCATACGGCAACTCATATTTGCCGGCACGATTTATTAATGGCATCCGAAACGATAGCTGAAACATCATCTTTTCTGCGTTGGGCTCGCTACGATCAACCCTATAAATGCCTTGCCCCAATGAGTGCACCTCAAAATCACCCATTACGTGCGGTGAATTTTCATTGTATTGGCCTTGATCAAGAACAAGGCGGGGGTCTGCCTGAATCCAGAATGACGGCAGTATTGCCCCCCCTCCATCAATCATAAATTCTGCAGACAAAACAATATCGTTTGGCGTCCATGAAATCTGGTTTCTACTTTCTGATTCACGAATGGTTTTTGTTAATGCCTCGTTGGAATCCAAAGATTGGATAACGCGCAAACGTTCGGCAGGAGGAATCCTGAACATCTGTTGACGAGAATCAAGGGATGTCACCTCTTGTGCTGGATGAAAAATTCCCTGAACAGTTGACCATTCGCACTGAATACCTTTACGCCCGTTCTGCGGACTACCCATGCTGTCGGGCGGCATCATCGCGACCACGGTTTGCGGACACGTCGGGATACAGATCTCACAGATTTCAATACCTCCCCTGCGGGTTCTTACAGGTTCCACTGGAATAACAAGGCTGTGTCTTCCTCCGGCGGGAAGAGCTAGACGTGCCTGTGACCGATCCGCAGACAACGTTGCGCGTAACGACCCACCGTCGAGAAGAAAAGGTTCATCAGCAAAACGGCCTCCCACAGGCGACTGATCAAGCAGAAGCACTTCAGCTGAATCGGTTTCAACTGAAAGGTTCAGATGCCAAATTTCAATATCGTTCTGAGTGGCTGAGCTGCGAGTTGATGGCAACTCAATTTTTGAGTTTAAAATTCGCACTCCGGATGACTGGGATCCACTCATTCCTACCAACACTCTATAAAGTGACTCCGGGACCAGTGCCGTTGTTTCTCCATCAACCGGGGTAAGAAATACTTGCAAAGGAGTCTCATTCCCATAGGAACAAGCCCCTGAGGACATTAATACAAGAACCACAAAAGAAATTTGTTTCTTTACGCGACCATATATCCAGACACGAAACCCAGCCGCAGCAAGAATTCCCCACAGGCTTGCACGAGCTATCAGATCAAACGGTTGAGGCACCCACAACGCAGCTACCGAGGCAACCACAACGCCGGCAACCAGAAACCATGCACTTCTCCAGAAAACAGACAATGACAACAACGTTGCAACAGCAGCAACACATAGAGCTGATACGGCCAGCAACCAGCGGTTAACCAGAAGAAATGATCTTGGCTGATATCGTCCGCTTGTTGGAACAAACCATCGTGAATCAAATGCAGCCGAAGTAGCCTTCGGGCTTGTATTCGCGAACCATGACTCTCGTTGCGAGAGACCAGAAATTTTTTCAATCCAGTCAGTCTTCTGCTGGAGAATTTCTGCATACCCAGACGGCACTCCCACTAACCGCACATTCTTAGGGATGTCCACTTGCATTTCCCGTGTGAGTGTTGGGGCATCAACCGTTGGCACAACTGAGGACAGCCTCCAAATACCTTGGGAAAACTCAGCCGCAACAGCCGTGTGCACAGTCACAAAAACTCGCTGACGACCGCTCGGCAAATAGACTGGAAACTCTCTTACATTCGAGGACTGTAACGGGATGGATTCCCCTTGAACTTCCAACCCAATCAGGCGGTGTCCTTCTGGCAAACTCACGGTAACACTCTGCCTGCCATCATTTTCAATGATAAACGTCGTTTCGTACTCCGTATTTGCAGATGCATAGCATCTCGCCCGAACACTCTCTCTCCATACCCAAGCGCGGGCAACAGACTGAACACTATTAAGAACCGGTAGGATTTCTATGGCCGGGGCCTTCTGGGCCAAAGCTGCGCCATCGTATAGCAACTCCATTACTGACTGAATTGGCAAGTTTGACTGACCTGCCTGAGGGGGCAGCTGAACAAGACGATGATTGAGTACTAATGGGCGGCTCCCGCGGGCTGCTTTGATATTGATACGACCCTGTGGCGAAACTGCTGATTCGATCCACACCAAGGGAATAACTGTCTTTTCAGTGAAGTCTCGTTTTCCAGTTGCCCTGAGAGTTGTTGCTCCTGTCACCGGAGGATTCAGTTCGACCAACCAGGACTCTTTCGTAGACCTTTCTGTATTGCTCGACTCTGTACCAACATTTGACTCAGTGGTATTGAGCCGACGAGCAATAGCCGTTGTCTTATTGTCAGAAAGAATTGACCAATTGAGATTTCCGACTGGTTCTGAAAAGTGCACCGTAACAGCGTCAAGTTCGCCCTGAAATTCCTGACATGAAAAACTATAGGTTTCACTTAATTGATCTCCACGAACTGTGAATTGCGATTGCGCAAGGACCTCAAGGGGAGGCCTTCTGCGAAGAAAACGGAATACCTCCGGCGAAGCCAGCCGACCTACAGCAACACGTTGTCGCCAGACTCCTTCTTCAGCAAGTGATGTTAAACGAGGTTCAAACAGTGGCTCATTTTGCAGCCCCTTAACCTTCACCAATGTGGTTTCTGGACTTGTACGTAAGTCAACCCAGGCTTGCTCAGAAATCTCACCGACAAGCTGAATCATATCGGCGTCTGTCGATCGAATTTGGGCGCCCGCCGGCACACCACGACGATGTCCCGTTATCCTAATCCGTAGATTCTCTCCATCGTGAATAGCCCTTGGCAGATCGAGCACGAGTTGATCGCCGTTCTTGCCTCGCACTATTTTCCACTCATATGATATCCCCAACTCTTTACCAAGATCGCTTTGTGCACGATCAGAAATGAATTGTTCTGTTTCTACGCCACGCTTGACCGCTCTATCTTCAGCGATCAATGGTTCGACTGAGTCGATAAACCATTCCTTACTAATATGTCCGACAATACTGTGCACACTACCGCGACGGACGTGGATATCACAGGCAGCACGTCCGATGAGTGAGGCCGAAGAAACATCGACCGTCGTGACACGAGCGACATCAAAATCTGGCTGCCTCTTTACAACTGAAACACCACATGAACCATCTGCACCCTGTTGCTCGAACACAAATCCCGGCGTATTGGACTGGCTTGCTGGGCGTGCAGGTGTACCCGTACTTACATTGGCTATCTTCGGCCATTTTTCGGCTTTTTCTGGTGCAATCGCAAGACAATTTTCTGTTGTCACATTGGAGACCCGAAGGCTGTTTTCAATGCCTACAACAAAACCACCTCCAACCCAGAGCTCTGGATCAATCGCCACACCAGGAAGTTGCAAACGCTGATTATCTTGGCGAATACTTGAAATGGTACTCCGTAGCAGAATACCGGTATTGGTCCCAATAAGAGTTGCTGGCAACACGACGCTGATCGTGTTGTTGGATTCTCGACGGAACTCCAGCTTATTCGATTTGCTCATTTGCCTCGGACCGTACCTATAAGGCTGAGCACTGATGACTGTCATTTGTTCATCAATCATGAGTCGTAGAGATCTTTCGGACCAGACAGTCTCGGGAAGGACGACTGTCCCAATCTCTACCGTTCTTTCTCCGACAAAAACGCTAGACCAAACTGAGCAACGACTGGTACGACGAGGAGAAAGTGTCACATTGAGCAAGTGTCTTGGCCCAAGCGCATACCGCCAACGACGGTATTGATCGGAGTCCAATTCACCACCATTACTCCTCTCAGTGCTCGGCACATTACCCGTAATCAACGGCACAACAGTTTCAGGGAGATCAAGAACAATTACCGTCGACAAAGAGGGAATCTGTGGGAACAAAAAGTTTGATTGGCCGACACTGAAAGAAACACTCCGGTTGAGTGAGCGATCTGTACGTACTGGTATTACTCGAAGATTTGCAAATAACCTCCCAACACCAAGCGACTGAAAATCTATCGAACCACCGGGCTTTCCGAACAAATCAACGGGTATCCCATTTGACTTAAACGATCCATCTCGTGGCTGTCGTTTCGCACTTTCCTGTAGCCAATTGATTTGTTTCGTGGCAGAGCCTTCCTCACCGAACCAGAGGATATTTTGGAACTGTACCTCTCCTGGCCAAATCTCAAAATCTCCACCGGAACTCTGCAGCCGTACAGAAACATTCCCAAGAAGGGCCCCTGAAGCATCAAGCTTCATTTCGTAGAGAACATACTCGGCAACCGGCTGAGGTGCTTCAAAAGCACGCCTCGTATCACGGGGCAATAGTCGCTGAACAACCTTATCGAATTCCTTGGCGTCCATAGGAATATAACGGGTCTCATCACGGATAACATCAGAGAGACGACCAGGAGGCACATACACGCGAGAGAAGGACATCCTGCCAGCGTCAACGAGAGAGACTCCACCTCCTTTGGATTCATTTACATCCGCGCCGTATAAAAACTTATCCTGTTTCACACTGTCTGCGCAAAGAACAAAAACAACGGCTACGAGGAGAATTCGCAAAAATGGTCTGTGAAAAAAATATTGCTTGCACATAGTTATCTGCTACTCCGTTTCAGCTTTTGACTGAGACGCTGCAACGGGAGCAACCGTCTGCGCAGTAGATTGCTTCATATTGATAACCAATGACTCTTGGGGTGTGCCTCTCTTGGATTCAGGGTGCCTCATCTCCCATGACTCCAACTCATACGTACCTTGCGTGCGACTCTTGAGCAGAAGACGCCACCAACTAGCAACTCCCGCTGGCACAGCAAGCGCAAGACCCGGTAAACTTGCTTTCAATATGCAGAGCGTGACTGTTGGCCCAATTGCCATTCCACCAATAAAAACGACAGAGGCTAGCACCAAAACAGCGGTTGTCAATCTTGGAAAAATCGTTAGCACCACACCGACGGCAAGTGGAAGTCCACTTGCAACAAGCACAAGCAACCACCGCGGAACAAGGAACACACCGACATCAGTCGGACTGCCGACATCACAAAACACCCGCCTTTGTTCGATAAATTCTCTCGGCATAGAAAGCCAACCAACGCCGAGTCTTCCCTGAATATTTGACTGTGGACTTGAAGCCGCGGTTACCCATGATGCCAAGTCCTGAACTGAAACCGCTGGTATTTGGTTCAGACTTGGACTGCTCCAATCCCAGACTTGCTGGCTTGTCCACCCTCGCGGCCCCCAAAGAAGTTCAGATCCATTAGGCACCAAAATTTCCCAGACAACGCGGCTATATAGCGAGGACGATGGCATCCCAGAGCTCTGGAGGTCGATCCAATCAAGTCCTTGTATAGACCCTCTTACCAGACTTTCTTTTCGTGGCTGACGAACTTCTACTTCAACTAGATGAGTTCCTCTCGACTGCCCTAAGTCGAGATCGATTCTCCCTGTAGCTTCGTCCGCGGCACTCCAAGGTGAATTATTGACTCGAGCTCTGGCTATTTGATTGCCTGTCACATCACTATTTTCCTGTGACACCATAACAGGAAGCGTAAGGGTCAAAGAATCAGAGGCGCTTGTCACTGCAAAGGCCCACTGATCAGACCTCATGGGGCCGCGAAGTGTTGTCCGCACCCAGGTTGCTTCAACAACGGTTTCCCCGAGCAAAGCCCTCTGGCTCCGACTTATTGCAATATCGATTGTCGTTTGCCCCTGAAAGGCGTTCCACGTTCTACCGAGTCCAATTGTTTGAAGATTTCCTTCTCGATTCCACCGTTCGTCGCGAACGTCAACATTTAATTCGTCAACTGACGAAATGCTTACTGATTGACGACCAACAACCGCACCCTTGGGGAGCAAAAGGGGAATGGATAAAGGAACTGTTGCCTCTTCCGGTATTTCAGGCATATTCTCGCTATATCGCGTTACAAGCTCACCAGTTCCGAACAAAGGATTGGGCAACAAGACTCGTACAATTCGCCAGGAACGCCCGCTGCTACCAGCTCCAGCACCATCTCCCGACTCACCATTTATCGATTCATCTTCTTCCGAATCATTCATTTCAGAGGATCGACTAATGACTTCGGGAGTCAATAACTGACCATTGAAACGAGCCTCTATGCTGCCTGTCTCAAGCACACTTTGCGGAACCGTCCACTCAATAAATTGAAGTGGCACGTGAGCTACATTTATGCGTGTTGCCTGTTGTACAACCACCTGACGTAAACCTACATCTACTTGCGCAGTAATCGAGGCATCAATCTGTTGATCGAGAATACGTCGTGTAGCCACAAAAGTTGATTTGTCGGCTTGCACCCGATACGACATCCTCGATAAATCGGCAGACGATCTATTTGGTTGCGACGAAACTTGTCGGCTCATACCTACAATTCGTTCCGTATCCGGGACTAGTTCAATATCGCTTTCGGATGTAATCCCCACCCGTGCAGGGCCAACGAGGTCGGCTTCTGGAACGGGTGTCGTCCACCGCACCTCCTCGCTATCAGGATCGACGCGTTTGCTGCACTGCAGTTCAACCACTACCTCTCCGGCTATTGGTTTAAGAAACGGTACCGTGACTACTCCAGAAGACTCTGATACAGATGCACTATCAACAACGCTGGGAGGACCAACTCCTTCAATTTTCCAGCCAGGTACTGAGATATTCAGTTGCTTTGCTGCAACCCCACGGACAACAGCCTGGAGACGAATCGAGAGCTCTAATCTATTCCGGGTAACACGGTAGATATACTCCGGCTCAACGACTAATTGACTTCTCCGTGGTAGCACTCGTAACGGCAGTGACATAGGCTGCGAGTCAAATGCAAATGCCGCAACAAGTCCTTCCTGCGAGAGTGCTGCAGAAGCATCGATTTGTCTATTCTCGGATCGAGGTTTCCACTCAACAGTCCAGTCGTCATCAGTAAAGACGCTTACCTGACCCCATTGCCGCCACAATGGAACTTCGTCAATGGAAAAACCACCGACATCTATTGGGCTTTCGCTGGAAGTATCAATCGCTCGCTCACAAACAAGCTCAAAAGAAGCATTTCCATCTTTCGTTTTATTAACCCGCACAACAACCTGTGGTCTTGAAGGAGAGCCACCTCGGCTGAGTACTTTTGCGGTGTTTCCAACTGACCGCACAACCGAGCGGGACGGGAGCTGAACAGTGAAAAGCCCTTCACTTCCGCCAAGATTCGTCAAAGAACACTTTGCTTTTATAGTTGCCAATCGACCATTTACTCGAACAACACTTTCAACTTTACACTCAGCAATCTGTCGGACAGGTACATTTCCTACCAGAGACTCCTCTATCTGGAGACGGGTCGGCCCAACCGCACCGCGAATTTCTACGACACTGCCTACGGTGTCGTTCTCCTCGTCTATCAGTTGAATTGCAGGTGTAATGACACCAGCATTGAGTTTGACCAGAGGGTCGCGTCGCTGTGTTTCTATAGATAATTTTGAATCTGTAGCAGCTGGTAACGTGAAGCTCAATTGATCACGATCGAACGACACGTCGACCGGAATCTGGCCTTTCAGCACAATTGTATGAGACTTTCCACTCTCACTTTTCTTCACTTCATTGTTTTCCGCCTCTTCATCCCGGTCGTTAATCCAGACAAGGAAGCCTTTATCTAGGTTTGATCGTGAGTCGAAGACGCCTTGTTGAAGAGATGCTCGATTGGCTGAACTGTCGGCCATGCCTTCTATTGGCGAAGGATCTATAGTGACGACAACTTCACCATCTCCAACAACCCTGGGTGGTTCTGCAATAACAAGTTCGGGGAGTTTTAATGGCAACATACCCCAGCCTGGACGAGTGCTTCGGACAACACACTCCACGTCAACGTCAGCATACGTAACATTGCCCTCAGTTGGAGCCGGCAAGATGACTTTGATTCTAAGTTTCTCAAGTACTACTCCCGGTACCTCTGGCTGGGCTGGCAAACCATCTCGCAACCGAACAAGCTCTACAAAGTCTCGATAGCGAAATCCAGGAACCGGAATCAAACGACCTAAGTCGTCCTCCACGTAATACAGGTTTGGTTCGACTTGTCTCACTTCTCGTGACACAGGCCCCTTCTGATCATCACGAGTCTCTTCTCCGAAGCAAACACTGCCTGACAAAAGAAGTCCAATCAGACTAAAAAAAATAGTTCCGAGCCATTGCCGAAATAACGCCGGGCCAGACGGCTCTGGCGTAGGTAGCAAGTACCTCACAACAACTCGCAAGCGAGTTGTCCCCATATCATTTCGCTCAGTAATTCGGCTGGCTGTGGCCAAGGCCCTGCTACTTCCAAGTCTTGTGCGGTGAAACAGAATGCTACAGACACCTGTATATCTGGTAGTTTTTAACGATTGCGCAAACTTCTACCTAGTATGAACCTACAATGACTTGAACCGAAAAGACTAGCGAAACCCTGTTTTTCGAGGAGTTTTAGGCACATCAATCGTGCATAAGCGACATGAACCCTACGGTCGGCGCACAGTCACCCGGTAAGTAGATCATGAAGCCCCGTGGCAACCCGTTGATTGGCTGCAGCGACAAATGCTGGACGATCCAACGACACGGCTGTCTGAGACGGAAGTTTACTGGGATCATCCGGGTGTCGACAAGGAACCACGACCGCCCCGGCCTCTGCAGCAATCAACAACCCAGCAGCCACATCCCAACATGCAATTCGACGGACCCAGAAGCCATCAAGCCTGCCAGCTGCCAGGTACGCCAAATTGATTGCAGTAGAACCCGTCCTGCGTACGGAGTGGACATGCGGCACAATCGAAAGAAAGTCTGCTACTGCAAGTGATTCACGTTCCACGTGCGGTGGAAAACTCACTGCCACGAGTGCATCAGAAAGTTGAGGTGGGTCTGTCGTTCTAAGAACCGTGTTTTCAAGTCGAGCACCTCCTCCACGAATCGCCGTGAAGCACTCATCTGCAACTGGATCATAAATCGCTCCGGCGAGAACCTCATCGTGGTAGGCCAGAGCGACTGAAACACAATAAGCTGGGAATCCATGAACATAATTACTTGTACCGTCAAGCGGATCCACCATCCAACGTAATGAAGAAATCGATGAATCTTGATCGTCCTCCTCCCCAATGAATCCATGATCTGGAAATTTACTGAGTAGAATTTCACGGATTGTTTTCTGAGAAGCAAGATCTGCCTCAGTCACAAGATCTCTCGGACCCTTTGCGGAAACCGCAAATCGTCCACGCCAATCGCGAAGCACATCGCCTCCTGCGCGTGCTGCAACCTCTGCAAACTCGCCGTACTCATGCAGTCGTTCAGATGTCATCAGTTCTGAGGGAACATTCATTTGCTTACTCTCTAGTAAATGTATTTGAGTAGAAGTTTATTAATAAGAAGCCCGCTCACCAGACAGATCCCTTGCGATGCAGCGAGAGCACTCGAACCACGTATGCTTACGCCACCAGCGTGAACATACGTATTAGCCCCGTCGAACAACCACCCGGCACACAAAGTCTTTTGAAACCTCTTGAATAACCACGAACTACCCACGAACTGTGTATAACACCATTTGAACGAATAACAATTCAACCCACGCAACACTATTTAGCACTCCCGCTGTATCACCATGCCAGCAGATATATTTTCCAATATGAAAATTGAGAAACTCCCTCCCAAAAATACCAATCGAGTGTCTGACACGGAGGCTTCAGAAGACACACTTTGGTCAAATGGCTTGGGATGGACACACAAAATTGGATCACTGACGGCTCAATTAAATTTAGAAAAGCCTGGCGATGGGATATCCCTAAGGTCCGGCAACACCTCAAATTCAATACTGGGAATTAGCCTTCCTCAACAGGCCTTCGCATTCAGTGAAGGTTGGGTGAGGGGGAATGACGCTATTGGCGTTTATACGATTAATGACGCCCGTCAATTGCAAACCAGCGGCTTATGGAGGCTTCAGGGCACGTGGTGCCCAACAAAAGATATTGAGAATTCGCTTACGGCAGAACTGATTCTTTCTAGCGAAACCCGTCGAGAAAAAAGTGATGGGTCCCTTGCTGTCGAATGCTTATTTCAGGCGACAACGGCACAGACCGGGAGGTGGTGCACCAACTCATTCCGCTGGGAGCAAGAAACACTAAAAACTCCTAAGTACTGGAGCCACAGCAGGAGTCAAACCGTAACCGTTCAATGTTTCGCATTCCAACTTCCAGGCTTTGAACATACGCTTGCGATCTTCACCCGAAGCGATGAAATTCATCATACCGTAATGACATCGACTCCTACCGAAGAGAGCCATGCTCCAGATGCATACAAATGCGCGCTGAAAAGCTATTTCTTTCCAACAATTATCGAAAAGGGAGTGCTCCATCGCGGTCGAATTATGGCCATTCTAGGACCGTCTCAGCCCGAAAAAGACTGGTGTACGGCGGCAGCCGACGCATTTGCTCGCCAGCCACCTCTTTTGCAGTAGCGGAATGCGGCGGATTGGCGGTACAGTCCTTCAATGCAATGGCAGACCAGGTAAGCCAAGTAAAGATTAGCGACGCTAGCCAGCCAAGTGACCCATTCGCTTTTGTAACCGTTTTGCGAGGCCTCGGCAGTGTTAGCCCTACCAAGAGGGAGGAGACCATGTTCGATCTGCTCTTTGTCGGCAATCCAGCAATTGATGACGCGATTGCTGAACCCGAAGACATGCCACAATCGCTTATCGCCCGACTTCGCGGAGCAAACCTAAAAACTCTGGAAAAAACTTTCCATCTAGCCATTGAATCTCAGGCACAAGCAATTGTTCTTTGTGGATCAATTCTCAATCCCACTCGTGTGAGTCCAGCACAACTCATTGCATTCCGTCAGTTGATTATCTGGGCGGCCGACCATGATTGCGAAACACTCTGGGTAGCAACCAACCCAACTGATGCCCGGGAATACCTTCGCGTGCTTGGTGAACCCAAAGGACTCTCCTTCGCTACCCCACTCAATCCCTGGACCCAAACCATTCGTTCCACCACGGTTGAACTATGGGCTATTTCGAATGAAGCAGACGTCGATCGAATAGCCACTCAAAGCTCTTTTGAACCACTCCACCGCCAAATTCTTGTTGGCTCGGATACTTGCCATGACACGCATCGTTCCGTGACATCATTTTTGTCATCGCGTCATTTGTCACAGCCTAACACCTTGGCTATCTGGGCAACGAAGTCTACTCCGTCACTGCCGCAGCATATTCTTCCGCTCCCAAGCATTCAATCTCGCTGCCATACGGACTCACGAAACTCTGGTTGCTATGGGCTCACGTTCTACAGACCACCATCTACCGCTAACAATGACTCTGCTTCGGAAAATAAAGGTGCAGTCGATCAGTGGAAACAACTTCCTATGAGTGACGTCATCTGGCGAACTATTCGCACCGAATCAGCCGACGAGGACCATGAGGCACTCTCTCAACTTCTCTGGGAAGCCTGTTCGTCTCTGCTGGATGACCTCGTACCAGAAGGTGACGAGACGATAACAAGCGCAAGCCCGCTCGTAATAATAAACTGCCAAATAGCGTGTGGCACCAGTATCGCACGACGACTGGAGGTCAACGAAATCGCCCAGGAAACGAAAAGAATTCTGCGTGAACGTTGCGCGGCGGCGTCTCCGCACATTTGGATAGAAAGTATTTCTGCCGACGTTGAAGAACCACTTGCGGCCCTTGGGCGTAACCGATCTGGAGGACGTCCTGGTGCAAGTAGCTCTTTCACATCTGCTCTCGCCGACCTTGTTACAGAGGCCGAAAGTGCATCTCCCGTGACATCAGCCGAACGTGAAGCAGGCTGGCTAGCACTTGAACTCCTTGAGAGTGAATAAACGAGTAAACAATTCATTCACAAAGAAAGCCGAATAGAACGCCAACACGGCTACCTTCGAGGAACCTTATTCATGCACATTGAGCAACTTGAAATTGAAAGTTTCGGAGGACTTCAACAGGTCAGCTTGGAAGACCTTGGCCAAGGTATCGAAGTCATTCACGGCACGAATGAAATCGGCAAAACCTCTTTGCTTGAATTCATTCGAGCTGTTTTTTTTGGTTTTGAGGGATTATTCAGACGGGGTGTTCTTGACCCGAAGGTTCCTTGTAGTGGCCGGCTTATTGTTGTCACAGGAAAAGGCCCTCGGGGCAAGCGAGAGCGTCATCGTTTCATCATCGAACGCCGCCATGAAGGACCTGGCATCGCAACACTCACACGAGAAAGTTACGAAGATGACATCGTTGGGCTCGGCGGCGACGAGGGAGACAGTATCACTGTTGAGCAACTCGATAGCGCCCGTGCGGACACTCAACGCATATACCTCCAAGACATTGTGGGTGACATTGACGAAGCCACATTCACAAACGTCATGGCGTTTGGGCTCGATGAACTACATGAACTTCGCACGCTTGAACCGGAAGGGTGTGGAAGTCGATTGTATGAACTCGCAAATGGCCTTGATCGCTCGCAAGTGGCAAGAACTATTCGCCAGATTGAAGAAGCCCTTCAACGACTTGAGCGAGGAGATGGCGAGAAAACACCACGGCAACTCCTTCTAGAAAAACGAGATGCTTTACGAAACGCCGCGGGCGACCCGCAATCTGAATATTTAACTGGCGACCTATTCATTGAGCACACCCAAGTTTTACGAGAAATAACAAGCCTTGGAAAAGCTGCAGCCAGAGTTGCCATTGCGGAAAACCTTGCTCGTGACGCTCTGCCAACAAGCCAGCTACGACATGCTTGGGAAAAACTCTCTGACGAACTTGAGTCACTCAAAAAGGTTGCGTTGGTGCATCCTGATTACGATGGCTGGCAGCACGATGTGAAAAAGCGGAAACAGGTCTTCCGAATTGTTGAAAAACGTCTGAAAGAAAGAAGAAGACTCGCCGGAGAACTCACCAATCGAGACACCAAGTCAGCCATCTGGAAAAAACGAGTTGAAATAAAGAGTCTTCTGGACGATCGTTCTCAGGTAGAACGACTTGTCGCCGATGTCGCTCGAACCGAAGCCCATGCGAGGCTTGCAGCCCGCCGCTTTGGGGAACAGATCGGGCTGTGCGGATTGACAAAAGTCATATCTGTAGAGGACCCACAAACCTCCGACGATGGCATGGCTGTTGTATTGCCCGAGGGTCTTTCCCTCTCATTTGGTCCGCTACGCACTCGAGCACGAAACTGCAAGCGTGCATCCCGTGTGGTTGCTCGCGCTCGCAAGCAGGTTGCCCGAGCAAGGTCGGAACTCGACAAAGCTGAACAACACCTCGACGCGGAAGGAGGAGCACTTAGTGGCTCCGCCCTCACTACTGCTATTGAAGCAGCGACAGAACAGTCTGCGGCAATCCGCAGACGCATGAGCGCGGGGGAACGAGTAACTGAACTCCACCAGACGATTAAGCAACTGGAACAGGAAATGAACAAACAGCTTGCCAGCCAGGTAATGCCATTAAGCTGGCTGCTTGGACTCGGTAGCATTTTTGTTGTTGGATCCGGAATGCTGCTATCTGGCCTTCTGTTGCCGTCAGTTGCTACTGGGCCTCTCGCTTATGTCATCGCCGCACTCGGTCTTGCGGGAACCGGTGTGGCTTCCGTAATGACTTGGACACTTGACAGGTCCTCAGGAGCACGGCTTGAAGAAACACGTCGACAGCATGCCCTTGCACAAAAGCAGCATAAAGATGTCGCTGCTCAATGCGAAACACTCGATGCCACAATCTCAAAATTCGTGAATCAGTTTTCAAATGGCAACACAGAAACAAATGAGTCACAACAAGAATTCATCCACTCGCCACAAACCGATCTCCAACGACGCGCCGCAAGGGCAGACGCTGAAATCATTCGACTGGAACATATGGCAACTCATGAAGGAGTCCTTCGTAGCCATAAGGATCGTGTCTCTTACGCAAAAGAGAAATTGAAAATTGCTTTTAGTCGGCGAAAGAAAAGTGTAGGCCGTTGGCAGAAATCTCTTGATCGCAGAGGCCTGCCCAGTACGTTGAGCCCGACGGAAGTCTGGCGAATTAGCACACACCGCCACGAACTCCTTACGCTCGATGACGACCGGCGGCGACTTTCCGATGAAGCCCGCCATAAACGAGAAGAACTCGCTGCTGCTTCAAGACGAATTGAAGCAATCCTCGTCGAGTGCGAACTGATACCAGAAGGCACGGCACTCGATCAACTTCAACAACTTGATGACCTTTTAAACAAGCAGCGGCAACTCCACGAGCGACGAAAAACATGTACTCGGAAACTCGAGAGGGCGAGAATTCGTCATCGCCAGGCAATTCGACAACTCAAGGTATGCGATCGCACGCTCCAAGCGAGGCTGGAACGATGGGATGCTGAAACAGAAGAGATATTTCTTACAAAGACCGATCGCCGACCATATTTCGATGAGCTTGCCGAAAAGACTCGTATTGCAGAGCGAACATGGCACGATGGCAGGAGTCGATTCGAAGATCCGAGCCTGCTCGATACATGGATTGAGCAATCATCAAAACTTTCACTTGAAAAGCGATTGTCTGATGCTGAAACAGCGACAAAAGAGCTTCACGAAAACCTTGGTCTCCAGAAGGCTCGACTTGCAGAAATCGAGAAAGAGATCAAACTGGTAGAAAAAGACAATAGGTTAGAAACGCTACAGCATCAATCCGCTGCAGTTGATGCACAAATAGCTGACCATGACCGACGCATTAATCTACTCAAATGCACCCGCCAACTTTTAGAACGCACCCGCGCGGAAGTGGCAAGGCACCACCAACCCGCCGCGCTTATTGAAGCATCTCACTGGCTTGCTCGACTTACTGAAGGCCGATACGTACAGATCACCACGGCCGCTGATGAAGCCCGGCTTGATGTCCACGACGCCGCTGGTGTGATCTGGAACCCAGAGCGACTCAGTCGCGGGACACGAGAACAGGTTTTTCTCGCCCTCCGGCTTGCCCTCGTACGTGACCTCCACGAACAAGGTATCACACTCCCTGTAGTCATGGACGATGCGTTGGTCAACTTCGACGACCAACGCGCTCGAGCCGCATCACGCACTCTTGTTGAATTTATGAAGGATCGAAACGGTGATCATCAAATGCTGGTTCTCACTTGCCATGCTCACGTCGCCACCCTTTTTAGAGAAGCAAACGCAACCGTTCGTACCCTTGGTTCGAGGCAACTATCAATTGCCGAATCAGCGGACGACAATGCCACACAGAAGGGTTCTTGGCGGGCAGAGGAATACTTCTTTGGCGATGCTGATTAGACGGATTATATTCCGCCCAATCACAGAGGCGTTCAAACCAACGACTCGATGCCATACGCGTGGACTACCCCGCCTCGGAGGCCTCTGGAATACGCTCTCGGACTAAAGACAGGTACCGAGCTCGCATGCCTCCAAGAAGAAGCCCAAGATAGGCGTTGCCACCAAGCGAAAGGAAAAGCGCAATCAACGAACCGACCAAGAGAGACCAAGGCTTCTCTCCCTGATCGTCAATCATCGTACCCCCATCTCTCTCCACAACAGCAGGTTCAGCCGGTGGTACCCTCGGACGCGTCGCTGCTTCTATAACTGTTCGTTCTACAGCTGCAGGCCATCGATCTGCGACATAGATACACACCCTTCTCACATCCCGTTCATCAGCCGGAATGTCACTGGTGAACGTGTAAGGACTCCGACTCGAGACCAAGTCTGGTTCGACGCGGACTAAGTACTCTCCTCCCCCGTCATCACTCGGTACAAATGCAGTCTCGATACCTGTAGCCAACATCGCGGCTGCCAGTGTAAGTAATTCGATGAACATAGAGCTGTTCCTCACAAGAAGTTGATCAATCAAAGATTTCTTAAATAAGCCACGCACGACTAGAAAATCAGAACTTTATTTTTCGGCAAGACTGCTGCTTTCTTCTCCGGGCGTTCGATCCGAAAGTGTATCGAGTTCAGTCTGCAACATAGTCAAGGCTGCTTGCAAGAATGCAACTGCAATAGGGCCAACAAAGACCCCTATGGGCCCTAAGGCACCAACCCCACCAAGAATGCTCAGCAGAGCAAGCAGTGGATGAAGTTTTGATTGCCCCTGCAAAACATATGGCTTAATGATGTTATCGACTGTTGAAACCACTAAGGCTCCCCACAGCGCAAGACCAAGAGCCGCCCATGTACTCTTGGCGAAAAAGAGCAGATAAAGGCTCGCTGAACCCCAGACTGCTGCAGCACCAACAAAAGGAATAAGTGCACCAAAAAATGTCAGTAGTGTCAGTAGAAAAACTGCCTGGAGCTCGGCGACATAAAAACCAAAACCAGCCAGGATGGCTTGGACTATCGCAGCCAATAACGTCGAGCTCACTACTGCACGACTTACCTCTTCAAATTCTGTTAGAAACTGCCACTGGTATCGTTGATCAAGGGGAATTAATCGTGTGACCGCATCAAACATTCTTGCTCCATCAGCTAGAAAGTAAAACAGGGCGACAGTCATAATAATCACACCGATGATCAACTTCGCTGCCACGACCGGAGCACGAGTCGCAATGGGACCGAAAATATCTTCTGCTACTTTCCTTAACTCCGTATTAATGTCATCAGCGGTAAGGGTAAGCCCCGTCGTGTCATTAACTGATTCGATAAGTCCGGAAAGCACCGTTGGATCAAGCCGCATCCCATGTGGGCTTTGTGCCATTGCAATTGCATCTCCCCCTGCGCGGACAACAAGGAGAGCGAGAGGAACGAGGACTATGATTAAAACAAACCCTGTTGTGAGGCCAGCAGCAAACCATTCCTGAACACCTAACTTCTGCCGCAATGCTCTGTACATTGGGCCAAAGATCACGACAAGCATTGCAGCCAACAGAAGCGGCAATAGAAAAATGGACATGACCCTCAGCGAGAGTAGCCCAAATATCACCACCAGCCCAAGAATTACACCAAGAGAAATCAGACGTGTCATGATGATTCAAAACTCTGTTTCTGTACGTATTTTGGCCGTTTCTCCCGACCTCAGAGTTTCGATTGTAAACCGCTCTCCAACAAAGTGGGAAAAATCATTTTTTTGACTCGTAGCATACGGTTATCCCGTGCAATACTACGAATGAACAGATGTATCGTTAACTGCTGGTCTCCTTGACCCACCGTACCTTAATTTGTATGACGCCAACCCACCTTACTGATCGCCCTCAGGTCTCACTGGTTATTCCCATCCGCAATGAAGCGGGTAACATCGGCCCATTAATTAATGAAATTCGAGCCTCGCTCGATGAAGCGGGATTCTCTTGGGAAATCCTGGTTATCAATGATGGTTCGACTGATGAATCAGTCAACGAGGTAGAATCCCTTTTTGGTGACACCTCGAAAATTCATTTGATCCATCTTAAAGATGGCCAGGGAAAATCTGCTGCACTCTCGAGAGGGTTCGCGAGCGTGCGCGGTGAAGCTGTCGTCATGCTGGACGGTGACGGCCAGGATGATCCGGCCGAAATTCCTCAAATGCTCACAAGGTTGGGTATGGCTCCTGATGGTCAGAAGGCACTGGCAGCAGAAGCCGAACTTGTGAATGGCTGGAAAACACAGCGGCTTGACCCTTGGCATAAAACGATGCCCTCTCGGGTTTTTAACCTACTGGTCAGCTGGCTTACAAACGTATCGCTACACGATCACAATTGTGGACTGAAAGCAATGCGTCGTGAAGTTGCTCAACGGCTACCGCTAGCAACCGGCATGCACCGATTTATACCTGTCTTAGCTGCCTCCTCTGGAAACCGTATTGTCGAACAGCCGGTCCATCACCGCGCACGTACCCAAGGAGTTTCCAAATATGGAGTTGGACGTTTCTTCCGTGGACTTTTCGATCTCATTTCCGTGTGGCTGAAGTTACAGACCGGTCGACTCGGCGAAGCATCCCGGAAGGATTCTCCAGTCGACCCTAAGGCTCCTCTTCGTAAATTCGTGTATGGACTTCTTGCTCTTATTGCGTGCAGCAGTGTTCTCGGTCGGATCACCACAGTTACAACCGTAGATCGATTAGCGCTCGAGAAGAGGCTGGTTCAAGAAGCCGTTGCACGACGAACGACAGGAAGTGCAACTCAACTCACCCCCGCTGAAGAATCGGTTCTTCGACAAGAACTGTCGGATCGCATCCGACGCGAGAAGGGACTCTTTCGGCCCTTTCTCTCAGCAAATGATCGTAGCCGATGGCTGACAATTCGAAGTCTCGCAGAACGCGGGACATTTGCGATTGAAGACCTCGCAGCAGAACCCGGATGGGATACCATTGACGCTGTCGTTCATCCAGACAAAAACGGCACATTACATCTTTACTCGAGCAAACCGCCACTCCTTTCCCTTCTGCTGGCTGGGCCATATTGGTTGATTGTTCAAGCAACGGGATGGACTCTTGGAGATCATCCATTTTTTCTTGGTCGTTTCATGCTGGTTCTTTATGGATTGATCCCTTTAGGGATTATCATTCTTGCATCGTGTTGCTGCATTGAACTTACTGGGATGACTGATCGAGGAAAGATCTGGTCTGCCGCAACTATCGCCTTTGGCACCCTCCTTACAACATTTGCAGTGGCGCTTACCAATCACTCCTTTGCTGCAGCGTGTACAGCTGTAAGTCTTTACTGTGTTTTGGCAGTTACCAAAAAGGGTTGCCGCTCGTGGTCGCTTTTTGCCGCAGCCGGACTGGCGGCTGGTCTTGCTGCAGCTTTTGACCTACCCGCACTTGCTTGGACTACGGCTGTCGTAGGAATGTTAGCTCTATTCGACTGGCGACAGACTGCTCTCGCTACTCTTCCGGCCGTGATTGCCGTTTTGATTGCAGCCGTTGGATCAAATATTCTTGCTCATGATTCGGCTTGGCCACCATACGCATTTCGTGCGGCACCAACTTCTTCTAAAATGTCATCGATATCTACTGAAACACAAGTCCCCGTAAATCAGTGGAATCCAGAAAATTGGTATGACTATCGATTCAAGATGCCGAATGGTCGAGTGATTGAAAGCTATTGGCGATCACCGGGTGGTATAGACCGTGGTGAGCCATCAATTACCCACTATGCTTTCCACGCAATCATTGGACATCACGGAATATTTTCACTCACACCTGTATGGATTCTCGTACTTCCTGGACTCATCTTCATGCTTCGGAGGACCGGACATGGATGGCAGCTTTTATCGTTTGCAATTATCACTGTTTCGATCACCGTTATTGTCTTTTATTTGACCCGACAGCCGTGGGACCGCAACTACGGTGGATCAACAAGTGGGTTCCGCTGGGTTTTTTGGCTGGCACCAATTTGGATCACTGCCCTTACGCCGGCTGCTGATCGTTTGGCTGTTAGCAGGAGTGGCTGCTTGGTCTTATTTATACTGCTTGGACTTTCGGTACTATCCGTTGCAGCACCCACTTGGAACCCATGGACACATCCTTGGCTTTACCAGTTGCTTAATTATCAGGGATAATGCTTGTTCGCTTGCTGACAGCGTGGACGGCTCTTTTAATTCGACAGGCAGTTTAAAAGTAACCGTAAAAACCAGCAAAACCAGCAGGAGATGAGCTACAGGATGTCAACAAACGCTCAAACGACTACGATGGCTATTCCTAGACTGAGCAGGGAACATATCTTCGATGACTAACGCTCCTCCAATACACGTATTTCTAATTGATGACCACGAAGTTGTTCTGCAAGGAATTTCTGCGATCTTGCACGGCGGCCACATCACCGTCGTAGGAACAGCACCGTCAGGAGAGCAGGGCCTAGAAGACTGCCGCACGCTTCAGCCCGACGTTGTTTTGCTCGATGTGAGACTTCATGCTGGCGAGGATGGGATTTCACTCATCAAGCCACTACGGGATATCTGCCCGACGTGCCACGTTATTGTATTCACTGCTTTCGATAGCCCCACTGCTATAGCCCGAACTGCAGCTGCCGGCGCTACTGATTTCATCCTTAAGACAGCAAGTAAGGACACCTTATGTGCTGCCATCGAGGGTGCCGCCGCTAATGCGACACCTCGCCCCGACAGTCAATTAAAAAAATTGACAGCACGTTTATCAAAACGAAGGCTGCCCTCAGACATCAACGCTCCATTAACGCCACGAGAGTTTCAGGTTTTAAAGATCATTTCACTGGGACTTTCTAATCAAGAAATTGCTAACTCACTTGGAATTAGCATCGAAACAGTGAAAGAACACGTCCAAAACATCTTACGAAAACTTCAAGTCAAAGACCGCACTCAGGCCGCGGTTTGGGCAGTCCGGCAGGGGTTCGATAACTATTGATACCGAGCGATGGCTCACGCTCAAATTCAAGATCGACAACCGTAGAATGCAACCAGATTTCTCATGCAGTATGGAAAACATACGCACCCGATTGTTCCGATCAATAGCTCGCTCAACCCGCTTCAAGAACACTACAAGACAAAACTCTATCGATGGTCATAGCAAAAACAACATCCACGGATTTGCTACAGCAACAGCTAATCATGTGACGTGAATTCCGCACGAGACATGACTGAAGAGCACCATCGCCGAAGCGGGATGGTATACAAGTCCTTGAGAATACAAAGCGGCAGAAAACCGAGTACCCCGTCCAGGACTCGAACCTGGAACCCTCTGATTAAGAGTCAGATGCTCTAACCAATTGAGCTAACGGGGCATCTGATCGAAAACTTACCCTTCGCCTGACCACGTGGCAAGGGGCAGCCCTCTACCACGAAACGTGAATCTTTCTCGAGTTCTTGATTGCGCATTGAGTGTATTGATCGAAGCAGTTACATTCTTCACCTTAAGACACTATTCAACGGGAGACTTTCCACATGGGCCGGTATGACGGAATGAAGGGCCTTGTCCTTGGCGTAGCAAATGATCACTCGATTGCTTGGGCAATTGCTAAAGAATTACTAGCCGAAGGTGCGACGATCGGCTTCAGTCATCTCCCGGACAGACCAGATGACACACGCCAGCGAAACCGGCGGCGTGTTGCCTTACTTACCGACGATGAGCCAAATGCAAAGTTTCTGGTGCCGATGGACGTTTCAAGTGACGAGCAAATAGCCGCAGTCATGAAAAAAACACAGGAAGAATTTGGGACAATTGATTTCCTCATTCATTCCATTGCGTATGCCCCGATGGATGACCTCAAGGGCGAAACAACAAACTGTAGCCGCGAAGGCTTTCGCACCGCAATGGAAACAAGTGCCTACAGTCTTCTTGCTGTTGGACGATTGTCCAGGGAAATACTTGCTAAGGACGCCTCAATCTTGACTCTCACCTATTTTGGTGGCGAGAAAGTTGTCCCCGGATACAACATCATGGGTGTCTGCAAGGCCACGCTCGACGCCTGCGTGAAGTATATGGCTTTTGATCTTGGTCCTCAGGGCGTACGTGTAAATGCGATCAGTGCAGGCCCTTTGCGCACACTTGCAGGCCGAGGAGCGGGGGTCGAAGATATGCTTGGCTTGTACCAGCACATGTCTCCGATGGGCCGGAATATCACGCATGAAGAAGTTGGGAAAGCAGGTGCTTGGCTCGTATCACGTGACTCGCTAGGAATTACAGGAGAACTTCTTCACGTGGATGCTGGTTACAACATTATGGGATCGCCTGGACGGCTCCTTGATCTAGTGCCAAAACAAGACTGATCCATTCAACGTGCCTGAAAAACAACATATTGCTGTTGTTATCGTTGTCCATCAGCAACGAGTGCTTGTAGGCAAGCGCGCGAGTAACGCGGCTACAGCAAAAGGATTCCATGAGTTCCCAGGCGGTAAAATCGAGGAAAGTGAAAGTGCATCGAGGGCAGCGGTACGAGAATGCCTCGAGGAGACCGGGCTTCACATTTCCATCGAGCGACAACTTGACAGAACATTCACTGATGAGGGGCACTTTGAGATCATTTTTTTCTTAGGATCACTCGAATCATGCGCGCATCCTGAGCCTTGTGAACCATTCAAATGGCTCTCTTGTGCTGAACTTGATTTGTGTACGTTCCCTGCAGCCAATAGATCTGTTGTGAATTGGCTACGTGACTTCTTGTCCACCATTCAGGGTGGATCATAACCACCACGATTCCATGGATGGCATCGACAGATACGAACAAGGCCTTTCCACGTCCCTTGGAGTGGCCCGTACTTCATGACAGATTCCTGGAAGTATCTGCTGCAACTTGGCTTGAATCGACACTGCTTCCCAAGCAATGGACTTATCAGGACTTGGTACACACCGATGATCGCAACTAGCAACCTTCCCACAGCCCAACTGATTCCTTTGATGAGCCAACAAATACACAAACGAAATGCTTGGATGCTCATTTAATTTCTCCAAGAAACATTTCACGATAGAAGCGGGTGACCATTTTATTATTCGCCAGAATGCCTGATCTTCGGCCTGAGTCGATTTATTAAAGTAAGAAGAAGTTGCTCTGTGTCCTGCGCAGCTTTCTCACCCGTAGCAGGTTTCCCAGTAGCACGAACAACTACAACAATGTCGAGGTCGTTAGAAAACTGTGCTTTTACCTTTCGGAACGCCTCTCGTAATCTTCTTTTCCATTGATTTCTTACAACTGCATTCCCAACACGACGAGAGACGGATATTCCAAACCGAGCATGGCTCAGGTTTGTGACTTGCTGAGCACCGTACATCACGAGCGGCCCGATAGCGACAGACTGACGTTGAGCATAGACGCGACGAAAATCAGTCGTACGAAGCAAGCGTAGCTTTTTCTGAAAACAAAATTCTATTCCGTGTTTTGTTACCACTTGATTGAAGCTCGGGGGTCCTTTGGTAAGCTCAATTCGGCTGCCTTTACCGACTCTAGCAGGGATTTTGATACAGCCTCATCATCTATCTCTGGCAGTACAATCTGAACCTCCGCAATCAGATCTCCCTTTGAACCATTCGCATGCCGAACCCCCATCCCAGCGGCACGAAGTTTCTTGCCAGAAGACGTCCCTGCTGGTATCCGCAGGCTAATGACTCCCCAAGGAGTTGGCAGGTCAACTTTTGCACCCTCCAATGCCTCTGAAAGACTTATCGGCAAACTGACTGCGAGCATGTCTCTTTCTCGGCGATACACCGGGTGTGGTTCAACTCCCACGTCAAGAAGAAGATCACCCGACGCACCACCACCGACACCAGGTCTCCCCTGTCCCCGTAACCGCATACGAGAACCATCCGGAAGCCCTTGAGGAATCGTTATGCTGAGAGTCTCACTGGTACCATCTCTGTCAAAACGAACCTCTGTTTTTCCACCATCAATTGCCAACTGAAAAGGAATACGGATATTGGCAGTAATGTTCTCTCCTGGTGCGCTAGGGCTACGTCTTGGGCGACTTGACCGCCGTTTCCCACCACCAAACAGGTCAGCAAAACCACCTCCAAAAAGGCTTTCTAAATCAACCTCTCCCCCAGACTGAAAACCGCCCTGCTGGCCTTGCGGCGACCACCCTCCTCCTCCACCAGCTCCTACTCCTTCGAAAGAGCTTCCGTATCGATCATACATCTCACGCTTACTGGGGTCGTTCAGAACATCAAACGCCGTTTGCACCTTTTTGAACTGTTCCTTTGCGGCATCGTCGTCGGGATGTAAATCCGGATGATATTTCCGCGCCATTTCTCGGTACGCCTTCTGAATATCTTCCGATGTCGCAGTCCGAGAAACTCCCAGTATTTGATAGTGATCATCCGACATACAAATTACTCACATGTGCTCCTACAGACTTCGTGAAAACGCCACATACTAGAGTACCGAACTCCCTGAAAACTTCTAGTTTACGACGAACTCTTCCTCGACCTCGAACGGTTCTGCCTCTGCGACGAATTACTTCGGGATGAAACCCGCGAACTAATTAAACCCGAAGACTGCTTTTTTTCGTTACTGATTCCATGATCTGGGAGTTGTGTAATCGTCTCACTCACAGCAGATGCTTCTTCCATAAAGAGAATCTGACTACGTTGCGGTGTTTGTTTTTTCGATGGAGTATCGAGAGTATAAGTACCGTCTGAACAAAGCCTTCTGGCTCGTGCCGTATCATCGCTATATGTGGGAACAATAGTCGTAAGCAAACGTTCCTTGAGTGGTTCTGCAAGCACGGGAAACATCACTTCAACCCTACGGAAGAAGTTGCGCGGCATCCAGTCTGCGCTTCCTAAATAGACCTCTGCATCGACTCCCTCACCAAATATAAATATTCGACTGTGTTCCAGAAAACGATCAACGATACTCCGAACCTGGATGTTTTCACTCAGCCCAGCGACGCCGGGCCGCAAGCAGCAAATTCCTCGAGAGAGGATTTCGATCGGCACACCAGCTTGGCTGGCACCGTAAAGGGCTTCGATGATCTGATGATCCGCTAACGAATTCACTTTTGCAAAAATTCTTGATGGTTTTCCAGCTGAAGCTAGGGCAGCTTGGGATCGTATCAGCTCAAGCGTGCGGCTATGGAGGTCGTTAGGAGCCACTATGAGCTTCTTCCACTGATGCCCTTGGGAATAGCCCGTAAGCAGATTGAAAAGTGCGGAGGCGTCTTCGGCAATCTCTGCATCGGCTGTGAACAAACCAAGGTCTGTGTACGAGGTTGCCGTCGCTGGATTGTAGTTACCTGTCCCAAGATGAACGTATCGCTTGAGTCCTTCGCGCTCATTTCGAATCACGAGTGACACCTTGCAATGCGTCTTGAGATCGAGAAAGCCAAATACGACATGCACTCCCGCCCTTTCCAACTGACGGGCCCAACTCACATTATTAGCTTCGTCAAACCTGGCCTTTAGCTCTACAAGCGCCGTCACATGCTTGCCCGCCTCTGCAGCATCCATGAGAGCACGAATAATCGGCGAATCACCACTCGTGCGATAAAGCGTTTGCTTGATAGCTAATACACGTGGATCTCTCGCCGCAGATGTGACAAAGTCCACGACTGGATCGAATGATTCATACGGATGATGAACCAAGACATCCTCCCGAGAGACTGTTGAAAAAATATCTCGCTGTTGCCGGAATGCGGCAGGCCTTCTCGGCGCATGTGGTTTGTCATGAAACTTTTCAAAACCAGGGAGTTTATAAAGTTCCCAAAGCCCCGTGAGATCAAGAGGGCCATCGATTCGGTAGACCTCGTTGTATGTCGTCGCACCTGGCTCCTCACTCAATCCTTTTAAATCTTCGTCATCAATAATTCTTTGAGCAATTGACTCATCTGCCTTTGCTGCAATCTCCAGCCGAACAGCTTGCCCTCGCTGCCGTTCCTTCAATCGCTCTTCAATCAGCCTGAGCATATCATCTGACTCTTGCTCAAGCAGTTCCTGATCACAGTCACGTGTAATTCTAAAAGTTGTCCACGACTTGACAGAAAATCCTCCGAATAGTTCTGGCAGTCTTGCTGCCACTAGTTCTTCCAAAAGTACGAAGGAAACATTATTCGTGTTATTCCCTGGCAGCAAGATCACTCTCGGCAAAACCTGAGGCACCTGCACAACAGCAAACAGCTGCTTCGGCCCTAAGCCTTTTTCATGTTCAAGCATTGTGCCAAGATAGAGCCCTCGGTTATGGTATCGAGGCGAAGGATGTGCAGGATCACATGCCATCGGTGTAAGGATTGGCAATGCTCGCTCACGAAAGAATCGATCAACGTATTTCTTCTGTTCTCGTGTTAATTCCATGTTCCTCAGAAGATTAAAACCTGCTTCACGCATAGCCGGGCCAATACTTTCCCGGAGACACCGATATTGTCTTGCCACGAGTTCCTGACTTCGAGCAGCTATGGCCCGCAACTGCTCGCTAGCCGTCAGACCATCAGCCGCAAAGTCCTGGGGTGCACCGTCACCAAATGCCTGCTCTCGAACACCGGCCACCCGGACCATGAAAAACTCATCAAGGTTCGAGCTGAAAATGGCGAGAAATTTCATCCGTTCGAGTAGTGGATTTTCTTCATTTTCTGCTTCCTCAAGAACTCGCAGATTAAACTCAAGCCAACTTAATTCACGATTGATAAACGCTTCTGGTCCAATCGTCATTTCAGATTTCTTAGCCAACGGTACTATCCTTTCGAGAAAGGCAACTTCGAGTTTGCTGCTTCAGCTACCACGCCAACAGTCCTCACCCCACGAAAACGGGATACAAGCCTTCAGCTACCCGATTAATTGTTTCATATTCCAAAGGCCAATGTGGCTAAAACTCCGTGAAAATGATCGAAATATCTGACAATTTGACTCTTCTTGAAGCGGCTGTGGCAATCAGTCGGAAACTGCTGCCTCGGCCGACCCGCCTGACTCCCGGCTGGTGCGCCGCCGTAGCGAGCATCCTCGAGGCAACCGCATGCAAGCCCGGCAATGTTAGTCCTGATAAGAGCTTCAGTGACCTGTCTTATGATGACCTCTGCAATGCAGCACTTGCTATGGTGCCGGCCCTAAACCATGAAAAAAAAACTTCTCTTGGAGGAATGATCAAGGATGCTGTCATCTGCTCACGATCAAAGACCCGGTCGAATGCAAATTTGGGGATCATTCTTGCGATTTCTCCTCTCGCTGCTGCAAGTACGTCACCCGGGCACCCTTTGAAGCCAGCCGATGCAGACGCTGAAATCAAAAAATGTAATGCTCAAGACTCCCTAGACATCTACGATGCAATCAAACTTTCAACAGCTCGATCACTCAGCACACGTGACTCATACGACATTCACAGCCCAGCTCCAGAATCAATCCATCACGCCATGCGACATGCAGCTACAACAGAACCAACAGACAGCATCGCTGCCCTATGGGCATCTGGCTACCAATCATTATGGGATAGTCTGGTATCTGATTTACAATATAACGAAGCACATGGCGAGTCGTGGGAGCAGTCAATTATTTTCACCGCACTATCGCAACTGGCTCGTACACCAGACTCACTTATCATCCGTCGACATGGGAGACAAAAAGCTGTTCAGGTTTCATCAGAGGCTTCTGCTGTACTTGAATTGCCTCATGATAGTCGCGCAACTGCCGTCGAGGCACTTGACCGGCGTCTTCGTCACCCCTGCCGTATAAACCCAGGCACTAGCGCTGACCTTGTTGCCGCCGCTTTATACGTCCATCTGTGGAATTCAAATTTTTATACCCTCTTGTAAAGACTGTTCCAAATGACAGATTCCTATTCCGTATCTTTAAAAAAAGCAGTACATGTTTTTTCAGCTGGCCACTTCATCACCCTGACAGACGACATCTGTGAGGCGGTGCATGGCCACAATTGGACTGTTTCCTGTTTGGTCTCCGGAGTTCCAGATAACCACGGAATGGTCATTGATTTTATTTTCCTCCGAGACACACTGACAGAAATCATTTCCAAACTTGACCACTGCATGCTACTTCCGACAAAGAACCCCTTCCTTCAAGTCACCATGCAGACCGAAAAAGAGCAGGACGAAGTTCTCGTAAAGTTTGGAGAACGACGGTGGGTTTTTCCCGCTGCCGAATGCAGGCTACTCCCTCTTGCTAATGCAACTGCCGAGTTGCTGGCAGAATGGATTGGCAACGAGTTGATCCAAGCACTTAAAAGAAATAACTATTCACAGACAAGAAACATTCGCCTGGAGGTAGATGAATGCTTTGGCCAATCGGGAGTATGGGAAAACAACGTCCTTACGAAATAGCCACTTCTTCAACGAGTAAATTGCTTGCAGCCTCACGTGCAAGGGCGACAATCGACTCATTGACTCTGATATAAAGCACACCTGTAGGATTCCCAGTTTCCTCAACATGTCCCCTTGACCCAAGAACCAATCCGGTTTCTGCAAGGTACCTTAAAAAAACTGGTGATTGATCAAGCACCCGAGTCACTTGAAAACTGACACCTGTCGGGAAAGTTGACAGCGTGTGATACTCATCCATCCTCTCTGGAATAGATGCTGTCGTGCCCCGAGGGATCGGATCACCGTGAGGATCAACATCAGGCTTCCCAAGGTATTCATCGATTCTGTCAACGAGTAGATCACTGACCGCATGTTCCATATGTTCAGCCTCATCATGCACCTCATCCCAACTCATTGAAAGTGTCTGAACTAAAAACTGTTCAATGAGTCGGTGACGCCGAATCATTCGTAACGCAAGGACTTGGCCTGTTCGGGTCAGTGAAACACCTTCATACGGAGTGTGGCGAGCAAGGCCAGCAGTATTGAGTGTTTTCAGCATGCTCGTTACGGTCCCTGGTGCAACCCCAAGAGCTGTTGCTAATTGTCCGGTCGTCACAGGCTTCTTATCCTGCTGAACGGAGATCTGATATATCGCTTTGATATAATTTTCCACGGTAAGGCTTGGCACAACAATCTCCGGAAAAATAAGAATAGTCGGTGTACACTATCGTCATGCACGTTGCGATTTAATCTGAGGCCAATAAAAAACGGCTCACTGACTGCGTGATCGAGACAAGTGTTTCGCCACCGGCCATTTCACATTTGTCGTCATTTACTACCCCTAACATATCATTACCCGTTGCATAATACAGAGACATCACCAGGGAGTTCTCCGCCAGCAGTAAAGTCACTGAGTGACGGTGCAGCAATCTGCCTTCAAGGGGTTCTTGCGTCACCTGAAAAATACCTAGCAGCTATTCTCGATTGTTCAGGCACACGAATACTTGACTGCGGCGTGGAAGCACAAGGAACAGCGGAACTCGGTGTCATTATGGCTGACGTTGCGATGGGTGGCCGCGGCAAAACTAATCTGATTTCTGATCAAATTTTGATGTTTCTTTCAGACATCTGGCCGCAGTGCCCGTGGCCCCTGGTTCAAGCACATTCGAATGACCCCGTGTCAGCATGCCTTGCCTCGCAGTATGCAGGCTGGCAGATTGATCATAAAGACTTTAAAGCGATGGCAAGTGGACCAATTCGCGCAGCAATAGGTAAAGAAAACATTTTTGAAACAATCGGTCGTCGAGAGCAACCACAAGAAACAGTCGGTTTGCTCGAGACCAATCGACTGCCTTCGAAAGCTGTCTGCTATGAACTCGCAACCCTAGCCGGTCTTTCCACTCGTGATATCACACTACTTGTCGCCGCCACGAAGAGTCCGGCTGGAATGGTTCAGGTCATTGCCCGATCGCTCGAAACGGCGCTTCACCAGCTTCACGAGTGTGACTTCGATTTAGAACGCATTGTTCGAGGCACTGGGGCTGCACCCCTTCCGCCTGCAATGCAAGGATCACTTGCCGCAATTGGCTGTGCGAACGATGCAATTCTTTACGGAGGCGTCGTACGCCTTGATGTTATCGGTGACGATGACAGCTTGGAGGCTATTGGTCCTCGTGCTGTTAGCAGCCATTCGAACCTGCATGGCGAGTTATTTTCTGATTTGTTCAGGCATGCAAACCACGATTTCTATGCACTTGATCCAGCTCTTTTTGCGCCGGCTGTACTTGAATTTAACAACCTTGAATCCGGTCGCCGCCATCGATTCGGTGTGATATCACCAGAAATCGTCGAAAAATCTTTCTCAGCTGCCGGTTAATTGCACCATGTCATTGTCGCTCGCCATACTGGGGTCAGCTAAAAGTTGGCATGTCGCCGAGCTTCTCAGGGCGTCTTCCTCTGAAAACATCTGTGGATCTGTAATTGATTGGGGAACGATAGGTTCTTTGACTGGCAGTAGTAGGGAAAGATTCTGGCCCGATTCTCTTCATAACGCAGATGCAATCCTGGTTCGCACCATGCCAGCAGGAACACTCGAACAGGTCATTAGCCGCATGGACATCCTTGCACGGATTGCCAGCCGGGGGAGCGTTGTACTCAACAATCCAAAATCTCTGGAATCGGCAATTGATAAATATGTAACAGCAACACGGCTCGTTGATGCTGGAATACCTGTCCCCCCGTCAGCGATTGTCCAATCATCTGCAGACCTTCAAAGGTGTACTGACGAATTCGGTGGCGTTGTGGTGGTTAAACCAATTTTTGGATCCAATGGTCAAGGACTTGTGCGATTTAAAGGCAACACAAAACAGGCACCCCTTTTTCTTTCGGAAACCGGTGTGGCCGTAGCCCAGCAGTACATTTCCAATGACGGGTGGGATGCACGCATTCTTGTCGTTGGATCAGAAGTATTTGCAATGAGGCGGGTCGCAACTGACGGAGAATGGCGTACAAACATTTCACGCGGTGGACGAGCTGAATTATTCACGCCGCCAACAGAATGGATCCAACTCGCTTATGCTGCCGCCCGTGCACTTGGGGCCGACATTGCGGGCGTTGACATATTACCTGGCAGTGATGGATCCGCATGGGTACTCGAAGTAAATGCGGTTCCCGGTTGGCGGGCACTTCAAACTGTGACAAGCGAAAACATATCAGCTGCAATTCTGGATACTATCCGACATCATTTTGATACAAAAACTCACGTAAGAAGCAATCAACTAGTCAAATAAAAGTGACTGTCCCTCACTTGAATCTAGGGGACGTTTTGCTTTGGAAGACTTCTGTGTTCCACCCGCTTCGTATGCTAGCAACAGGTCTCTGGCTCGATTGATAACAGCGTCTGGAACGCCAGCAAGCCTCGCCACATGCACCCCCCAGCTTTTATCTGCAGCACCAGCAGTAACCTGATGGAGAAAAATGAGCTGCCCTTCATACTGTTCGACAAGCACCTGGGCATTCGCGACGCCTGCGTATTTATCGAGCGCTGCAAGTTGAAGGTAGTGCGTTGCGAATAAGGTCCTACAATAAATTTTTTTGTAGAGGTACTCGACAACAGATTGAGCCAAAGCGAGCCCGTCAAATGTGCTTGTTCCGCGACCAACCTCATCGAGAATCACGAGGCTTTTCTCAGTAGCTCTGTTGAGAATGCGTGCAGTCTGTGACATCTCGACGAGAAATGTACTCGCGCCGCTGGCAAGATCATCTCCAGCCCCAATGCGGGCAAACAATCTATCTACTATCCCGATTCTGGCTGCCTTTGCCGGCACGAAAGAACCTGCCTGAGCCAAAACTGTAAGTAACGCGGCTTGTCGTATAAACGTACTCTTACCACCCATATTCGGTCCGGTGACTAGCAAGACAGAGGGAAGAGAACCCCCATCTACACCTTCCCCCCGTCTCCCAACGAGCGCAAGATCATTCGGCACCAACGTGCCTGCAGGCAACAATTGCTCGAGCACCGGATGTCGCCCCTGATCAATAGCGAGAACTGTGTCATTAGAAATATCAGCCCGCACCCATCGATGTGACCTCGCCACATCAGCAAATGTCAGGAGTACATCGACGGTCGCTACCTGCTCTGCAATTTCATCTAGACGCTCTCGATGTTGTGCCACAAAATTTCGTAAATTCTCAAAGAGTTCGAGTTCCCGACGAACACCTTCTTCCTCAGCACCGAGAACTTGCCGCTGCCGCTCATCAAGCTCTGGTGTCGTGTATCGTTCAGCATTTTTAACGGTCTGTTTACGAACATATTCGGGTGGCACTTTATCTGAATAGCCCCGACCAACTTCCAGGAAAAATCCAAACACCCGGTTAAAGCCGACTTTTAGTTTTGGAATGCCCGTCCGCTCACTTTCTGAGGCCTGATATTTCGTAATCCATGCCTTTCCACCCGTTGCAAGTTCGACAAACTCATCATAGTGACTATCGAATCCTGGCCGAATAAACCCTCCGTCACGCGCAAATGTCGGGCAGCCGTCACGAAGCGTTTCCATGATTTGCTTCGAGAGATCAAGACACGGGTCAAGATGCTCACCGAAGTGAGCGAGTAGCGCAGACCCATTGGGTGCATCTGTTGCCACCAGTGCCGCTGCTTCACCCAGCAGCGTGATCAATTCCGGTAGGATTTTTGTGACGTGACCGATCCGCTCAATGTCTCGTGGCCCTGCTCGACCAGACATAACACGTCCTATCAATCGCTCAATATCACCGACTCCCTGAAGTGTTGCACTCAATTGATTAGCAATACTGGGGTTATTCACGAGCACGGCGACTGCATCTATTCGTTCCTCGATTGCGCTCTTCTCAACCAGAGGAGCGCTCAGCCAGTCGACCAGAAGCCGGCTTCCCATAGCCGAACGTGTTTTTCCAAAGGCACCAGCCAACGAACCATCTCGACGGTGTCCAGACTGGGAAGAACCTCGTACAAGTTCCAAACTCCGCCGGGTCGCTTCATCAATCTCCATTCGCGATCCTGATCGCCAGGCTGAGAGCGTCTTAATTCGACCAATTGCTGCTGGTTCATTCTCTTCGAGATAAGCCAGAATGCCCCCAGCCGCAGTTATCGCCAGCTGTTCTTCCGGAAGATTAAATCCCAGCCCATCGAGACGAAGGCTACCAATCGCCGAGGTTACTTTTGTTTCAGCCTGCTTATCCTCAAACCACCATTCTGGACGTGTCGTCAATACTGTTTTGATTCCAGATTCAGCACGAAGTTTTTCTACAAACGACCGATCCCGTTCACTACAAAGTATCTCAGACGCTTCAAGCCTCAACAGATGATCTTTTAATTCTTCGACAGTTCGGACTGCTGACTGAAAGCGACCAACCGACACATCAATCCATGCAATCCCAACAGTCGCGTCACTTTCATAAAAACCTTTGCCAAGATTCTCGCGTGACAGAGGAGCCTCGGGTGCAATTGCTACAAGATGGTTTGCAGTATCAGGCTGAAGTAACGACTCATCTGAAGCGATCCCGGGAGTAACAATGCGTGTGACCTCCCGCCGCAATAGACCTTTTGTCGTTTTTGGATCATCTATTTGTTCACAGATTGCGACATGCTCACCAGCCGCAACAAGCTTCACGAGTTGTGGGTCGAGTTGATGGTGAGGAAAACCGGCCATCGGGGTTGCATTTGGCCCCTTGTCTCTGCTGGTCAGAGTGAGGTCGAGCAGTTCAGATGCTCGTTTCGCATCGTCTCCAAAAAGTTCATAAAAGTCCCCCATCCGGAACAGTACCAGAGCACCCGGACAACGTGCCTTTGCCGCCTCAAATTGTTGCATCATGGGGGAAGCCATGTCAGGAATGTAGCAGCCTTTACCGAACCGCGAGAAGGACGTAAAACCTTAATGGAGCGGAGTCCGATGAGGGGCCCCTGCGATGGAGGCCTGTGAACCTGGTCAGGGCTTAACCGCAGCAGCCATAAGCAGTCGTCTCTTTGTGCGGTGGGCCTCTCATCGGCAGTCGCTCTGATTCGCAGAATATCCTGCACAACAGGGGTCTTGGAACCCTTGTCCAATGCGTTTTTTCATTTTTTCTAACCAAAACCAGTGAGTGCCATGGCTGATCCGGCTGCCTATCAGGTCGTTGCTCGCCGGTACCGGCCACAGCGTTTTGCTGATTTAATCGGTCAAGAACATGTCGCTCGCGGACTTGCCGGAGCAATTGATTCCGGCCGCATTGGCCACGCCTACCTCTTCACTGGTGCCCGGGGCGTGGGGAAAACAAGTGCAGCCCGCATCTACGCCAAGGCACTTGAGTGCACAGACCGAGAATCTGGTGAACCCTGCAATCTTTGTGAACGCTGTCAGGCAATTGCTGCAGGCCAAGACGTCGATGTCATTGAGATTGATGCAGCGAGTAACCGTGGGATCGATGAAATCCGTCAACTGCGACAGAACGTTGCTGTGAGACCAGCGAACGGCAATTACAAGACATACATTATTGATGAAGTTCACATGCTTACTAGAGAGGCGTTCAATGCTCTCTTGAAAACCCTTGAGGAACCGCCGCCTCATGTCAAATTTGTACTCTGCACCACAGAGCCAGAGAAACTACCCATTACTATTTTGTCTCGATGCCAGCGATTTGATTTTCAGTCTGTTGATACGCCCGCCATCGCGCAACGCCTTGGACAGATAGTAGAGAGCGAAGGCCTCACAGTCGCCCCAGCTGCACTTGAACTCATTGCCCGTCGAGCAGCCGGCAGCATGCGAGACAGCCAGTCGCTACTCGAACAACTTTTTGGAATTGCAGCTGGTGACAAGAAGAACATAGAGGTTGAAGATGTTCATGCTGTTATCGGAACGGGCAAAGATGAAAAAGTCGGTGAACTTGCTCAAGCACTTATCAACCGAGACTCTCCTCTAGCGCTTTCTGCACTCCACGACTGCCTTACACAGGGAGCCGATGCCGGGGGTGTACTTGAGCAACTGCTCATCGCACTCCGTAACTGCTTAGTTGCTAGCGTAGGCTGTGGGTCCGAAACGTTTATAGGAAGCAATTCGTTCGGAATTGACTTTGCAGAACTTGGCAAGCAGGCGGGAACAGAAACCATGCTCGCCATGCTTCAGATCATTGATCATTCGCTTGCAAGAATGCGGCTAAGCACGCACACAACCGTTCTCGCCGAAATGGCAATTATTCGTCTTGCCGCACTTGAAAATCTCGACAATCTCAGTGAAATAATTGCAGGAATAAAGCCGGGTGACGAAAAAAAAAAGCTGACGCCAGAAACTGACCAACAGACAGCCAAAACGGATCATCTCGCTCCTACGACCTTTTCAGGCATTAAATCAAAAACACCTACCCCTCAGACACCAGTTAAAAGAGACACCCCAAACCTAGACACTGAGCCACTCGTGATCTGGAAAAATGCGGGAGGAATCGTTGGGGGGCTTGCCAGTGACTTCGCCGCCATGGCTGCATCAGCTTCACAGGAGTCAAATCATTTCAAGATTGAGTTCCCGGCATCAGCAGGATCCGCAGCTGCTTTTCTGAATCGGAACGAGATCACCAAACAGTTTCAAAACGCGTTGGAAAACCTCACAGGGCAATCCTGCCGATATTCGGTGATTCTTCAGGAACAAGAATCCGCTGCAACTCCATCAGGGTCGACTCCTCCTCAGAACGGTTCACTCAACAAACCCTCAAAGAACCCGCTCAACAAAACGGTCATATCCTCCGCCGGCCTTCTCAAAGAGGCGGTTCAGAACCCACTTGTGAGTCATGCTCTCGCAACGTTTGATGCAGCCATTCGAAAAGTTGACCCACCCAGAAAGCCAGCACCCTCACATCAAAGAAGGGGTGAGGCAGAAGAAAACAGTACGGAAGAAAACGGAGCAACATAATGGCTAAAACGAAGTCGCCGATAAGTCGATTAATTGATGCTTTCGCCAATCTCCCAAGTATTGGAAAAAAGAGTGCTGAGCGGCTTGCCTACCATGTCCTTAAAATGCCAAACGAAGAAGCAATCGAATTTGCAGAGAGCATTCGGGCTGTCAAAGAAAACCTGCGGCCCTGCAAAACGTGCTTCAACCTTTCAGAGAACGAGGAATGCGACATCTGCAAAGATCCACGCCGCGATCAAAACGTCTTGTGTGTCGTCGAACAGGTCCGAGACCTTCTTGCAATAGAACAGGCAGGCAGCTTTCGTGGGCTGTACCACGTTTTACAAGGACGACTCTCACCACTCGATGGAGTTGGGCCGGAAAAATTATCTATCAATACACTTGTGACCAGACTCAAAGAGGGTGTGATTCGCGAAGTCATCATGGGCACCACCCCAAATGTTGAGGGAGATGGTACGGCACTTGCTATTGCGTCTCGTCTCGCCGGACTACCCGTAACAATCACCCGTCTTGCCCGAGGACTGACTGTGGGAGCCTCTTTAGAGCAAGCAAATCGCGATATGTTGGCTGATGCAATCGCAAGCCGACAGCCGTTCTGACGATTCAGGTGTTAATTGCGTAATTCTGAAATACACCAACAATGGTATGATTGCGGAGTCTTAATCGTTGACGCAATTGTTCATCTCAATGTCACTAACAAGCGGTAGTCCCAATGTCGATGCGGATGTCTTTTGGTCAGGAGATGCGGATGGCGCAAAAGCAAGTGCTTGCGCCCCGCATGATCCAGTCCATGGAAATCCTTCAGCTTCCCCTCCTGGCTCTGGAAGAGCGAATCGAACAGGAAATACAAAACAATGAGACCCTTGAATTAGTTGAGCCTGAGATCGACAACAACGCCCCAGTTGAGCCTCAAGCAGAGTCCCTACCAACAACAGTGTCTGAACAGCCCCTCCTCGTTGACCAGGAACATGCAAACAAAGACGACTTTGAACGCTCCTACGATTGGTCAAATGAATACCCGGATACTGACGAAGACAGACGAAGGCCTTCGGCTGGTCGAAGTGAGGAGACATCCGATCGCTACTTCGACACAATAGCGAACATGGAGGATCGCCCAGAGACCCTCTTCAACCACCTCCATGACCAATTAGCGAATTATGAAACCTCGCCTGAAATCCAGAAAGCTGCCGACAAAGTCATCTTTAATCTCGATGCAAATGGATACCTTCCAATGCCTCTCGATGAACTCGCAGATGCTCTACCAACAGACTCAACCGGCCAGCCCTTAAGCAAAGGCAAGGAAGATTTTCTGAAAGAGCAGACATCTCTTCTTGAATCGGGGCTTCGTATTGTTCAAAGCATGGATCCACCAGGCGTCGGCGCCCGTGATCTCAAAGAGTGCCTGCTCCTGCAGGTTCCAGAGGACGCGGCATATGCTGGGCACATCAGACAGCTTATTCAGGATCATCTTGAAAACCTTGCCGCCAACCGACTTCCTCTGATTGAGCGGAAGACGGGATTTACGATCGAAGAAATTGAAAAGCTTCGTGACCTTTTGCACAGTCTTGACCCAAAGCCTGGTGCGGTCTTTACGATGCCTCTTGTTCCACCGGTGAAACCTGATGTCTTTGCAGAACAGCAAGCTGATAGCACATGGAAAGTTCGGCTGGATGACGTTGACCTGCCAAGCCTTCGCATTAGCCCCACTTATAGAAGAATACTACAATCCTCTGACACCGATCCTCAGACCAGAGAATATATCAAACGAAAAATCAATTCCGCGCAATGGCTCATTGAGGCAATTGAGCAAAGAAGAGGCACACTTCTCAAAACGGCACAAGCCATTGTTGATCACCAAACTCGCTTTTTCAGCGAAGGTCCGGAAGCAATTGAGCCATTGAAAATGCAACAAATAGCTGATCGTATCGGCATGCATGTCACCACAGTCAGCCGCGCTGTTGACGATAAATGGCTTCAGACACCACGAGGACTTTTTCCACTTCGAAAATTCTTTGTTGGTGGCACGGTCAGCGCTGATGGTGACGAAGTAGCCTGGGATGCAGTTCGTAAAAAGCTTCAGGAGATCGTCCTCGATGAATCCAAAGAGAAGCCATTCAGTGACGATGAACTGGTTGAGGAACTTGCAAAGCAAGGCATCACCGTTGCTCGACGAACAGTGACCAAATATCGAAAGGCAATGAATATTCCAAGCTCACGGCAACGACGTGACTGGAAACTCTCAAGGCAACCACGAGACAATCCGAACCACAAGCCAGTCACCGAATAAAATAGGTTCGGTCCATTTAATCCATATAATTTTTGATAGGCCTCGCCTTACGAGGATTTACAATGCGTTGTCCATTCTGTCGTACAGACAATGACCGAGTCATAGATTCGAGAGCTGGTGATGACGGAGCGAGCATTCGCCGCCGTCGTGAATGCCTTAGTTGCAAAAAAAGATTCACAACATACGAACGGTTTGAACGACAATTTCTTGCTGTTGTGAAAAAAGATGGTGAAAAAGAACCCTTTGATCGGGATAAAATCAAGAGAGGTCTTGCCAAGGCATGCTGGAAACGGCCCGTGACAGAAGAGGATATCGAGGGCGTGCTCACAACACTTGAAACCGAACTCTATGGTGCGTACGAAAGCGAGGTTCCCAGTGGTATCCTTGGGGCACGCCTTATGGAGCTTCTCCGCCTTCTCGACCAGGTCGCATATGTACGCTTCGCCAGCGTGTATCGTGAATTTAAGGACGTCCGGGATTTCGTAGACGAACTCGAGCCGATTCTCGCTGAGTCCAAACGATCTCAACAGACGGCGAAGTCTTCTCATTCCGAAGGCGTTGATGCCTCACCGGACCTTACATAACAGCCTCGGCTTCCACCTGTTTTCTTATCTAATTTGATCTCGCTGATCACCATATCCCGATCAATTGATTTTGCCATATCGTACAGAGACAGAAGAGAAGCTGCGACTGCCGTCAACGCTTCCATTTCGACACCTGTTTTTGCACTCGTAACAACCTTCACAGCAACTGTTATAGCAGCCCGACGACCGTCAACACCCTTTTCAAAGTGAATGTCAACGGCAACGGCATCGAGTGGCAAAGGATGACAAAGCGGTACAAATTCGGCGGTGCGCTTCGCAGCCATAATCCCAGCAACACGTGCCGTATTTATCGCATCTCCTTTAGCAAGTTCGCCAGCACGAATGTGTTCAAGCGTCGTCAACTGCAACAAGAGAGAGCCCGAAGCTTCTGCTGTTCGTGCCGTCACCGCTTTATGGCCAACATCAATCATTTTAACGGGTTGTATTTGCTTACTCATCACCTTAAGCATACCCGCTAGAACCGTTAAACACACGAGGGGTCGGCGGCCTCTTCAGACTGCCGACCCCCTGCATGGAGTCATCTCTTAGATCTACTTATACTAATTCTTTACGTGAACCGATGAGTGTCCTCAGTCTCTCGGCAAGCAAAGCCACATCAAATGGCTTCTTAAAACTCTCATTCACGTGGTTTCTGTCAACTGTTATCTGCGATCCATCATCGGGTAGCAAAGCAATAACAATTGTTTCGGCATACTCAGCATTCCTTCGAAGATTCTGACAAATTTGCTGAGCATCAATTCGGCCGATTGCATAATCAACGACAATGCAGTCCGGGTGAAAGCTTTCAGCCTGAATACCTGCCTCAAATCCACTGGCAGCAACTTGTATCTTGAATGAATTTTCCGCCGGCAAGTGCCGCTTGAGGTTTTCAATGAGCAGTTGATCTTGTCCGACGAGCAAGACTTTGGCCATTGCCTCGTCTTCTAAGTCGCCCAAGGGCATTCCGTGCTCTTTTAGAAACTTAATAAGATATTCGCGTGGAATGCGGCGATCTTGTGATCCTGGAATGCGATATCCTTTAAGCCTACCCGAGTCGAACCATTTACTTACGGTTCGGGGAGCAACTTTACAGATCTTCGCGACCTGGCCTGTCGTAAACACCTTCATTACTAGACTCCATTTTGTCTTCGTGTCTGAACTCATTTCGGCCAGCTCGCTACTCGCAATGAGTTTCGAGACACGGCCCCCCCGACGCGGCATGTCTGTCGGTTTGGCCGCGTCGCCACTTTCCGACAGGGGCGGTGAAAGCAAAAGAAAGGCAAGCCAAAGCATTCCGCCTGACAAACCGAAGACCTTCATCTTCAGCTTGGTGAATACCATGGCTTGCAGGCCCCCCTGCTTCATATTTGCAAAACCGTTTCACAGTGAATCAGTTTCAGCAAACATGACCATCCAAGAGGTTAGATCGAAAGATCATGTCGTGAGACTTGAGCCGTTCTTTCGGAAGATTTTGGTAACGCCGCCGGTCAGGCTGCTTTTGGCTGTACAGAAGATGAATTTGACTCAAATTGAACAGCCACCCGCTTCGAAACACCCGATTCTTCCATGGTGACGCCGTATAAAGTAGTAGCGGTTGCCATTGTCTTTTTCGAATGCGTAACCACGATAAACTGGGTTGAAGATAGGAAATCTCGTAGCACTCCGACAAATCGGTCGACGTTGGCTTCATCAAGCGCAGCGTCGACTTCATCGAGCACACAGAAGGGACTGGGGCGGGAACGGAAAATCGCGAGCAGGAGTGCAACGCAGGTCATCGTCTTCTCCCCTCCAGATAATAGTGAAATATTGCGAGGCTCTTTACCAGGCGGCCGAGCCATAATTTCAACTGTGGTTTCCAGAAGATCGATCTCTGGATCAAGAATAATATCCGCCTGCCCACCTCCAAACAGCCGCTCAAAAAGAACAGAAAATTCAGCTCTTACTTTTTCGATTGTCTCTCCGAGCAAACGGCGGCTTTCTTCATCAATGCGCTCAATAAGTTTTTCAACAGACTGTTTTGCATCAGTGACATCGACAAGCTGAGTTTCGAGCCCAGCCAAGCGCTCGGCAAGGGCTTCTGATTCGGCTAGTGCCTCGAGATTCACCGAGCCAACAGTGCCGAGCTTTCTTCTTGTTTCTTCTATTAAGCCATCGAGTTCTTCACGGTCCTCAGGAATCTCAATAGTATTCCCTTCGGAGTCCGTGCTTGCTGGAGGCGGCAATTCAGCCGTAGGATCAATTCCATAGTCATCGTGCAATCGCTCGAGGACCCGCGTGCGCTGATGCATAGCCGTTTCTTTTTTAAGGTCAGCCGCATGACTAATTGAGCTGCAGTCCTGAAGAGTTTCACGAGCACCATCAAGTACATTCTTAGCTTTCTTTTCAGCAACACCGATTGCCATTCGCTGATTGACTAGTGTTGAGACAAGTCGAGCCGATCGTTCCGCCAACAAGCACGCTTCTGCATATTTATCACCGGCGACAAGCAAGTCGAGCTCAATAATAGATACCCTTTCTTTGACCGCCTTCACCTTTGATAGTGCTGCAGTTGACTCTGCTTCCTGACGATTTTTATCAGCCTGCTTTGCAATAACCGTTGCTTCGAGTCCTGCGACACGTTCTCTGCAGACAGACAACTGATCGCGGAAACCCTCGATTTGCTCGAGAACCTGTTCATGCGACTGGCCGAGTGACTCAAGATTCGATTCAACTTCCTCGAGTGTCTTATCTGTCCTACTGATCTCAGCAGTAATTTTCCCACTCTCACCCGTTGCGGAACGAACAGCGTTAGCTGCTTCAACGGCTTGAGACTCTGCTTCATGCAACGCCTGCTGCTGTTCATCCACTTGACTGCGAGTAAGAAGCATTTCTCGCTGGAATCGCTGCTGTTCGCTCCTACTCGATGCTATCGACTCTGCCAACTCATGCTGTTTTGCAACAAGGCGCTTCTGCTCTTCCCTCAAGTCTTCAATGTTCTTTTGGCAATTCTGTAATTCATTCTTGGCATCACGAACAGATACCAGAATGGCCTGCTGGTCTATTTTCACAGTCCGCAGTTCGCTGTGACGAGAAACAAGCCCCGTATCAGCCCCACTTGCCCCCGTCTCGAACCCTCCGTCACTTGATAGCCAGCTACCTGTTCGATCAAGGAAAACCAATCCAGGCGGCATACGATCGACGACCCGCCGTACCTTGCTAATGGACTCAACGATCCAGACTCGACCGAGCAAGCGTCTTTTTAATACATCACTTACGTCAGTTCCATCGTGCTGCTGCACAGCCTGATTAGGAGATTGCTCGGGCCCATATTCATGTATTAATTCAGGGTGTAAATGTTTCTCACTTGCACTCTCTTCTTCGAACTCATCTGAAACGAGATGATCAAGCCTGCCAACGACACCAGTCTCAGCCTCCCCGAAATCTTTTTTGAAATTCAACGACGGCGGCTCAGGCAACCTATCGATTGCGAGAAAGCCAATCCGACCACTTGTTGAGGCCAGTCCCTGAGCAGACGAAGTATTCTGCCAACGTTCATACCAGTCAAGCATGTCGGAAAGACGTTCCACAACGACCCGCTGACCAAGTACACCGACTGCTATGTCAACAAGACCAGCCCACTGACTGTCGGCAACGATAAGATCAGCGGGCAGGCCACGCAAACCTGGTATATCGTTAGCAAAACGATCGAGAACTTGACGAGTAGCATCAGAAACACCCTCATGAGAGGTAATCAAATCTTCGAGCAGTTTCTCTCGATCACGAAGAGCTTCGAGTCGGCCCTGCCGCTCAGCGAGGGTCTGCCAAGCCTGTTCTACTTTCTTCGTAGCACTTTGCTGTTCAGCATCGAGTTGGTCATGACGAGCCTGCAACTCAACGCGACGTCGGCCAAGAACATCTACAGTACCTTCGAGTGATGCAGAACTCTCTTCTAACCGATGGACCAAGGCCCATGACTTATCTAATTCGTTCTGGCTTCGCTCTACAGCATCTAAGGCCGCTTTTGCTTCCCCTCGTCGCTGAACTACGACAGCCTCGAATTTTTGATGATCAATCGCCTGCCGCTCTTTGGTATTCCGCAACTCTGACAAACGTCGTTGAGCTGATTGAGCGTCTTCACGCGAACCTACAATCGCCTTTTCTTGTTGCCGCAACTCGCCTTCAACGCGACGTAACTCATCAGATGCAGAACTGCAATCAGTTTGAATGACATCAATCGCCCCATACGTCGATTGCAGTTCTGCCTCAGTCGTACGAACATAGCTGGTAGCCAACGCAAGTTCTTGCTCTACGTCAATATGGCGCACTCGTAAGGCCTCACGCCTTGCTTCCATTGCAACAACATTTTCACGATCAGCTGCTAATCGTTCTTGAATTGCCGTGAGCTTTGGATCGATCTCTTTTTGCTGTTCTTCAAGGCTTTGAATCTCCGTTCCAGCGGCTGCTTTTTCAGCTTGAGCTACTTCGGATCGCTTGTCTGCTTCGTTGATCGATACCGACACCTCTTCAAGCAAGGCATTTACGCCAACAAGGTCTGCAGATGCGGCAGCAAAACGCAGAGACTGTAGCTTCTCTGTCATCCGCTTCCATCGACGAGCTCGGCTCGCCTGTTTTTTGACCGTCTCTAAGCGAGACGCGACCTCGCCTACAATATCTGCTAACCGCTGACGATTTTGTTCTGTTCGGTCCAGTCGCCGAATAGCTTCGGCCCGACGTGAACGAAATTTTGTGATCCCGGCAGCCTCTTCGAAGACGGCTCGTCTCTCTTTACCAGACGCCACCAGCAGGGCATCGACCCGACCTTGCTCAATAACACTATATGAGTCTGTCGCCGTACCTGTTCCGCTGAGAATTTCACGAATATCTCGAAGCCGGCTGATACCGTCATTGACGAGATATTCGCTCTCCCCGCTTCTATAGACCCGCCGCATAATTCGTACTTCATCTGATTCGACGGGAAGTTCGCGAGTTGAATTATCGAAGACAAGGGAAACTTCAGCTGCATTGAGTGCTTTTCTTGCTGCTGAACCAGCAAAGATGACATCAGTAGACGCCTTGCCTCTGAGATTGCGTACAGATTGCTCACCAAGCACCCACTTGATTGCATCTACGACATTTGATTTTCCAGAGCCATTTGGACCAACAACAACGGTAATGCCTTCCGGAAACTCGAATCTCGTTCGGTCAGCAAAACTCTTGAATCCGAAAAGCTCCAGGGCTTTCAGTGTTATCATGCGCCGGATTCCAACAGGGCTGTATCGAACAGAGAAGGCCAGTAACTTTCTGGCTCATCTTTGCTGTTGCTACCCTTACTTTGATCATCCTCGTTCTCTGTATCCTGATTCCTATTTACGACTTCCCTTGGAACGCTAAGCCGTCCATCAAATTCTGTAGGGATTGCATCAAACGCAAGGCGACTTTCTATTTTTCGCTGTGCTGTGGCCTGTTGCAAAAATTGAATAACATCGGGATACCCACCTCCACATTCAACAATCGCATGCAGGATATCTTCTACCTGGGAGTCAACTTCCTTTACAAGGTCCGGTTCGTCTGGCCTAAAGCAGTTCACGACCGCACCATTTCCTTCCACCACCACTACAATTGAAGGCCCTGCTTCAACTCGAAGCCCGTCGCTGACAGGATGTGAGTCTCCAAAGAGCACCACCTCGGCCCGAGCCGCTCTGGTCGCATGAATAAGAGGTTCGCCGGAAACATCAATAACATGAAGCCGACATGCTTCGCCAAGCATGTCACCACGAATGTCAGGCAACCGGGCATCAATCATAGAAAGCCCACGAAACGCACCATACCGAGTTTCTGCACTACGACTACTCAGAAGAGAACGAAGTGCATCGATCCCATTTGCATCATCCAAGATTGCGAGTGCGGCTAATGCTTTTGGACGAGCGCTTCTGAGATCACGAGCTGCCTCTGCGAGTCTTTCGGCCGCCAGTGACTCTCCGAGATATGCAAGTGCCTCAGCCGAGACAAAACGCACTTCCGCATCCGTCGACCCAAGCCCTTCACGAAGAGTGCCGATTGCATCTTTTCCAATAGCTTCAAGTCTTAACGCAGCTCGTGGTGCAGTGACGGGATCTTCAAGCTGCCTCGAAAGCAGCTCTAGCCTTGCATGGCGATTACCACTCGGCTCAGCAACCGCCAGCGACCGAACAACACTTACGTAGCGGCCTAAATTATTCCTATACATCTCAGGAACCTCGAGTTCGATAAAGCGGTCTGTTTTCGGAGTTGCAACACCACGCTTTACTCCCCGAATAATTGCATGAAATCTCTGATTAATACAATCGCCAATCCGTTTCGACAGCCCGACAGATCGATGCTCCGGATGAATCGATAGACCAATAGACCGTGAAGTCAACGCAACACCACCACCAGGTACTCGACCGCGAAGAGTTGCAACTGAATCGACTACACCAGTAGAAACCGGATCGACAAGCAATGGTCCCTCTGCCACCCCGAGTGTATGACCGTCGCGGATGCGATTCCCTAGAACTGCCATCTCAACCAGCCGGGCCTCCATAAGCCAACCACCAGAAAGGCTTGTGGTGTCATGATTTCCTGGCACTTCGACAATGACGTCAAATCTGTCACCCTTACGAATGCCCGGATGGAGTGTTCCACTCACCCAAGCGAGCGCGGTTGAACGTGACGCAAGTAAGCGATTTGGATCGACTACTCCTCTTGCTTGCATGTCCTCCAAAAGCATCTGACGACGTGGATCAGGAGGCGGATCACTACCCGTATCAGACAAGCCAGTAATAAGTGCCGCTCGCTCAACTCGCTGGCTATTGAGCCCCCACGGCGAAGCATAGTCGCCTACAAGTTGTGTTGCAGACTCGACCGCCACCAAAGCCTCAAGCTCTGGGCTTTGGCTACGAATAGCTGGGCCAGCGCACCCAACCACCATTCCACCAAGAATGGTGCAAGAAATAAATCTGCAATATATATGGCCTCGCATTCGTTGCGAAAGCATGTGCAACAAGTTCATGCAACTATCCAACAACCGAGGTAAAGCCAGCACAGAACGGGGGCTGGCAGACCCCGGGAAAGTAGGCACTTCGTACGAGGCGGTCAAGGCAGTTTCGTGAGCAGGAAACATCTTGGTCGGCTCGCCAAGACCTGCTAGCGTCTCTCCAAAGCAAAACTGGCAAACAATCAACGTTGCAGAGCAAATACACGTAATTACTGACTTATTTTCATAAATCGAGCCAAAGAGATCTTCGGAGAAAATTCTGTGAAAACCACCTACGACCACCATCTTCCCTCAACTGACCAGGTGCAAATTCGTTGGATGATCCGTCGAGACATGGCTGAAATTCTCTGTATTGAGGAGGAATCATTTGAGTTCCCCTGGGCTGATACGGATTTCACTCGATGCTTACGACAACGAAACTGTATTGGCATGGTTGCCGAAATAAGTGGTGGCGTTGTGGGTTACATGCTGTACGAACTCCACCGAACAAAAGTACACATTTTAAACTTTGCCGTTGCCCGCACGCACAGGCGACTGGGAATTGGCACTGCAATGCTAACTAAATTAATCTCAAAACTCAGCCCTCAACGACGTAACAGAATTGTTTTAGAAGTGCGCGAAACGAATCTTCCTGCTCAAGTTTTCTTCCGTTCCCTAGGATTTCTCGCCACAAGTGTCCTCCGCGACTTCTATCAAGACACCACGGAAGATGCGTACTTGATGCATTTCCTTGCTGAAGCCAATGAGGATACGACAACCCGCAGGCTTGCGGGTTAAGAAGGTCAGATTTTCTCACAGACCTTGCACAATTTTATCAACATGTTCTCGCAATCTGCGCACCACATGACGCGGCGTTGATGCTGATGAAAAAATAGTCACGATTGGGTGACCGGCTCGAATCACAGTCCCGCAACGCGGCCAATCTGCAACCATTGGCCATCCAAAACTCTGCTCCTCCATGAATGAGGCACACCTTGTGAGATGGCGGCTAAAAGCCGAAGAGACACAAAGCGGTTTATTGGCAAACACAATCGCCTTCCCCCAACAGACATCTTGTTCAGATGTTGAAACCACTGACTCTGTTGGCAGCGAAAACCCTTGTGAAGAAAGATGCAAACCCGCGTAACTCCGACCGGTACGGCGTTCAGCCAATTCCATCGTAGCTGTAGGCCTCGGGTTCACCTCAAGAATTATTGGTTTCCGCAGAGGGTTTCCTGCTGTCTTTCGCGGCATTATAAAATCAACACCAACGAGTCCCGTAAGCCCTGCCCTTTCAACAAGAGAATTCACGAACTGGAGCAACCTCGCAAACATGTCTTGCTGCAAGCCAATATTTAAAAGTTCAACGGCACCACAAAAACTAAACTCCTTGGCTCGACACCACCCACGCCCAATAAGCTGGCGACACACACTGAGTACTTCAATCCCTTCTGGATTCACACAAAAACTGATGGACATTGGAATGCCTGTAACAAACTCTTGCCAGAGTTCACCACTCACGGAAGGCTTTTTGCGAGAACCTTTCCAAGGTTCAATTCCCGTACCACCAACACTTAGTGTCGGTTTTTTTAAATATGTTCCATCCTTTGGAAGGCCCACCGAACTAGAAAAAGTTACTGGATAACTACAACCGTTCTCGTGAGCTACATCATGAACGAAAGCAGGGTCTCTCACCCGCTCAACCACTTTTGAAACATTCCCTAATAGTCTTCTAGCGGACGACAATCTATCAAGAACTTTGAGATGGTTTTCTAAGCCACCTGTATAAACCACAGGGCTTTCTGGGAATGTAGCCGCGATTGCAGGGAAACCGTCCGGATAGTCGCCTGCATGAATCTGCACCACTCGGCCACAAGCTTCTCGAAAATCCTGGTCCCCGAAAAGATCTATTCCATTGACCTGTACTCCAAGCCGCGCTGCAGATGCTGCAAACGCACGAGCACTAGCACCAATGACAAGCAAATTTGTACACACCCGGCATTGAACCCAAAGTACTGTGGCCCGAAAACGTTATCGTGAGGTTTACAGACTTAACCTCATTGCTGACAACGCCTCCATACGATACCTTTTCGCATAGCAGGATACTTTATCTTGCTATGTACCATCAGCACTTTCTGCACTCGTTTGGAGGAGATCTCGCACATGTCGATGTTTATAGGTGAATCGTTAGCCGGTGATGGCAATGAAGTTGCTCATATCGATTTATTGATTGGCACCAAGGACGGCCCTGTAGGAGCAGCGTTTGCGAACGCACTTTCACGGCAGAGCGAGGGGCATTCCAACCTACTTGCAGTCCTGACACCAAATCTTGCAGTCAAGCCAGCCACTGTGATGATTACGAAGGTAACCATCAAGGGAGCAAAACAAGCAGTTCAAATGTTTGGTCCTGCACAAGCAGCAGTCGCAAAAGCCGTTGCAGATAGTGTTGAAAGTGGAGTCATCCCAAAAGATCAAGCCGAAGATCTTGTGATTGTTTGCGGTGTATTCATTCACTGGCTGGCAGAGGATGATAAAAAGATTTATGACAACAACTACAAGGCAACACTCGACTCTATTGCAAGCGCCATGCATGGCAAACCTACAGCAGACGAGATGATTGCAGGAAAAGATGCTGCACATCCATTCCGAGGCTTTTAGAGTAAAACGAATTACCTGCAGGCCGACAGCTTCGGCCTGCAGGCCTCGATCTTCGTGACACGACTGACTACGCTAGCGCTCTTCCATGAAGAAAATCCTCTTGCAACTTGATGTTGATCAGCAACCCTGCTCATTTGATGCTGTTGTTGCTGTTGATGCGGGTGCCGATATTCTTCTCCGGCATGGCAACGTCTCACCAGATAATGTTGTTTCATTGATCCATGGAGTAATGTTTACTCGCGGAGCATCGGATCTTGCCTCAACGAGTATTTTCCTTGGTGGCAAGAACATCCCCCAAGTGGAAGCGATTGCTTCTCAGATTTCAAAAACTTTTTTTAAATCTGTTCGGGTCAGTGTCTTCATTGACCCAGCCGGTGCAAACACAACCGCAGCAGCTACAGTCATTGCAGCAAAGCGACACATTTCTTTCAAATCCTCGAGCGGAGGGAAAGCATGTCACGCTCTTGTACTAGGTAGCACCGGCCCCGTGGGACAAAGGGTGAGCCGGCTTCTCGGAAACCAGGGAGCCCATGTCCATCTTGCCTCGCGATCCTTTGAACGTGCCTCGCAATACTGCAACCTACTCAGTGAAAAATTCCCTCACGCGCACCTCGAGCCTACTTCAGTAGACAAGCTTGAGAAGGTAATTGGCTCCGTAAATCTGATTATCTCAGCAGGCGGACCGGGCGTTGAGATGCTTACCAAAGCACAATATTTACAAGCGACTTCCACCTCGGTCTACATTGACCTCAATGCGGTGCCACCAGCCGGAATAACTGGCATTCATGCAAACGATACCGCGAGACGAGATAGCACAAAAATTCTTTACGGCGCCCTTGGCATCGGAGAAATTAAAATGAAAATTCATAAAGCTGCAATTAAGAGGCTTTTTCAAACCAATGACTTATGGCTCGATGCAGAGGAATTACTCAGGATTGGCGAGGAAGTCGACGTTTCCAACGAACAACCAAATCAATAAGTGCTGGAAAAAACCGTGCCAAGAAGACATATGTTTTCGCTCTCCAGCCAGGGGTTACAGCGGGGGCGCCTCCTTCCATCGTTGCAATAATCGCAGCGGCTGTAGTCTCTGCGGACAACGGACGACCCTGTGACCAACTGGCCCTTTCGCCAGCTACGAGATTGTCCCAGAACTCTGATTCCGTTGGGCCAAGTATTGCAACTTTTACATCAATGCCGAGAGATGCCAACTCTGGACGCACTGCGTTAGCAAACCCATGCAGTGCGGCTTTTGCTGCTGCATACCCACCATGCAGGGGCAGCGGATGAACTCCGAGTATAGAACCAATCAATACGACAACTGGTGAACGCCCATTCTTGAGCTGTGGAAGTGATTTGTACACAAGATCGATTGGAGCAAAAAAATCAATTTCGAACACACTTCTCATCGTATCCAAAGAAGACTCTGAGAAAGGCCCTACAGCTCCTACTCCGGCAGCGGCTATGACCAAATCAATGCCACCAAACGTTACCTTTGCCTTTTCGACAAGCTCCTCCTGAAATCTACTATTCGTGATATCCCCAGGGAGAGGAATAAGCACTCCGGGATATTCTGAGGCGAGATCGATTAACCTTGATTCACGGCGACCTGAAATGACGAGCCGTGTACCTCGCTCCGCAAGCAATTTTGCAAGTGCTCTGCCTACACCGGATGTTGCCCCGGTCAAAATACCGCACTGCTCGGAAAGATTGCGTACTTTGCAATATGACACGTCACGTCACTTCTGTTACTGAAGGCTGCGTTGTAGAGAGCAACGAAGACTGCGGCTGCACTCGCACCTCATTATCACAATCTCTTACCGTTGCCTCATCTGGATCGATGCGCCCCAGAACAGCTGGTGGTACGCGACAGTGAATTATCATTCGCTTATCATCAAAACGCTTCGACAGAACTTCACCATGCTTCGCAAGCCAGGCTAAAAGACGGCCGTTTCCACAATCTGTCTCCACTTCAACATTCCTAAAGCTTCTCCCTAAAGCGTCACTTGTACGTGTTGCAAGTTTTTCGAGGCCATAACCCGTTTGAGCAGAAACACCTACAGCGTAGGGATATCGATCACATAATCGATTTCGTGTAATACGATCGGTCACTGCGTCGAGTTTATTCAAAACAAGTATTGTGTCCTTTACATCAACACATAACTCTTCCAGTACAGAATGCACCGCTTTAATCTGGTTTTCAACAAATGGACTCGAAGCGTCTGCCACATGCAACAACAAGTCGGCTTGCTGAGTCTCTTCAAGCGTCGCCTTAAAGCTTGCTATCAAATGATGCGGTAAATCACGAATAAAGCCAACTGTATCACTCAGTAACACCGGCCCCCAACTTGGTAGCTTCCATCGCCTTGTACGAGTATCAAGTGTGGCAAAGAGTTTATCTTCGGCGAGGACGTCTGCATGCGTGAGAGTATTGAGCAGGGTGCTTTTTCCTGCGTTTGTGTACCCAACAAGAGACACCGTTCGCTGCTCATGCCTCGCCGCAACCTGTCGCTCACGGCGACGGTGAATAACTAACATCTCCTGCTTCAGGTCATGAATCCTCTTCTCGACAAGTCGCCGGTCCACTTCAAGTTGCTTTTCACCTGGCCCTCGCATCCCGATACCCATCTTCAGCCGGGAGAGGTGCGTCCACATTCGCTTGAGCCTGGGCAACGAATACTCCAACTGAGCTAACTCTACAGCCAGCCTTGCCTCATACGTCCTTGCACGTGCAGCAAAAATATCCAGTATGACCTCTGAGCGATCCAGCACTTTACAATTCAACTCATGCTCGAGGTTTCGTATTTGCGCTGGTGAAAGATCATTGTCAAACATGACAACATCAGCATCGTAATGCTCAACAACAGAAAAGAGTTCTTTGAGTTTCCCTCGGCCGATGTATGTCCGCTGATCTGGCTCGTGTCTTCGCTGAACTAATTCGGCCACAACGTGTGCACCGGCAGTAATTGCTAGACCTAACAACTCCGACAAAGGATCTTTGGGGTTCACCGGCGTATTGATATACACACCAACAAGCACAGTTCGTTCTGACTCAACGCCAGTGGTACGTTCCGGGAGACTCACTCGCGACCTTCCTCCGATCCTGCAGCAAGGTAACAACAGCTTTCCCAACGTCGAGTATCGAGAAGACCATCAGCAACGGCATCCTTCACAGCACATCCAGATTCATGCGAATGGCTGCAGTCCGGATAACGACAATGATTCGCAAGTGGACGTAAGTCACGGAAGGCGGACGGAACCTCAGCCGGAACAGTTTCCCAAAGCTGAAACTGACGCACTCCGGGAGTATCAACAAAACTGCCGTTATACGAATGCGGAAGCAATCGTGCAGCAGTAGTTGTATGACGTCCCTTTTCATTGTCACGACTTACGTCAGAGACAGGCAATTCAAGTGCTGGCTCGAGACGATTCAGTAGCGATGACTTACCGACACCGCTCTGACCAACCACGGCTGTGACTTGCCCGTCTAATTCAATTTTTAGTCGAGAAAGACCATACCCAGTTACTGATGAGCAAAGAATAACAGGATAGCCCATGCGAGCGTACACTCCAGCGAGCGGCAGAAGTTCAGCCGGATCAATCAGATCGATTTTATTAATACAAATCACGGGACGGATGCCTGCAGAGTCTGCAGCCACAAGCATTCGGTCAATGAGGCCGGGCTTCAAGTCTGGTTGGGCAGCACTTCCAACGATAAACAATTGATCTACATTCGCAACAAGAGTGTGTCGGCGGCCGCGGCTCGATCGACTTAAAGCGCTGCGACGAGGTTCGATAAAACAGATGGCAGCCTCTTCATTTCGCCCCTGCACATGCACCCAATCGCCTGCGGATACAGGATGGCGTTGATCTGTCGCGACATCATGCAGGACCTGTCGGATCGCGCACCGTGTAATCTGTCCAAACTCATCGCGTACAAAACTATCCAAACCATGGGCATGGAGCACTTGCCCTCGCCACGCATCATTTGCATTCCCAGAATTATCAACACCACCTTCAATAGCAGGCAGTTTGACTGTCCGTTTTCGGGTTAGTTCTCCCTTGCCGGAAAGCCTCTCTGTTGAAGCAAGATTCTCGCTCACATCGCCGTCATTTGCGAATTGCCGGGTAACATCAGTTTGCCGTCGACGTGCATGACGGTTTTTGCGAAAGGCGACTCGAGATGTTCGAGAATTTTTCATATCTCAAGCATACACAGCATAACGCTTCTATTGATACTCCTCCATTTGAAGCCACGGCCTCCTGCACTTCCTTGCCGCAAAAAACTACCGCCTACGGCGGGACTCCAATCCGGAGGCCTGAAGAAGGCTGCGGCTGAAAACATCCGTCTCTGCAAGTTTACTCTTGGCATCATCGGTTGCACCCAGTTCTGCTGGATCATAGAAGACTTCAAAAGTATATTTGGCAAATGACAGCGTGTCGCCTGGCTTGACATGCTGTTCGCTCACTCGAACACCATTCACTTTCGTTCCATTGCTGCTGTTGAGATCCCGTACAACCCAAATTCCTTCCTCAACAACAAGTTCACAATGACTTCCTGAAATAGTAGGAAATCTCAGTACAACATCAGCAGACTCTCGCCGACCAACCACGAGAGTCTTCTTCAGCAAAGGAATCGAGTCACCTCCGCCAATGGGTTGTAATTCGCCGAACATCAGCGGGATTCTCCGGCGTTGTAACGCACAACAAAGTTATTTCTGACTCTTAACATACTAATAAAACTATACGATGGAAAAAACTGTCCTGCATATCACTTCTCCATGTTTTGCACCATTTCCCGCAGTCTCCTCCTGATTCATCACTAGCACCCCAAAGTAGCGTGCACCGCTTGCTCTTCGCCGAGTGCCGTGCGACGATTTTGAAAGAATCTGAGTGGGCCGGGCAGTCGCTGGTCAGATACCGTTCTGGATTGCAAATTGACATATTCATCTTTCGGGATGTTTCTGCAATTTTTGTACCAAAAACATTCTGGCGAGAGGAAAGTCCGGGCTCCGAAGGATACGATGGTGGGTAACGCCCACCAGCCGTAAGGTTAGGGAAAGTGCCACAGAAAATAGACCGCCAGCAGGCTCCTGTCTGCTGGTAAGGGTGAAACGGTGAGGTAAGAGCTCACCAGCAGGCCGGGTGACTGGTCTGGCTTGGTAAACCCCATCGGGAGCAAGGCCGAACAGAAGAGAGTTCGCTGTAAGCAGCGGCCTGAGGCGATCCGCTTCGGTTTCTTTTCGGGTGGGCTGCTCGAGGTGGCAGGTAACTGTCATCGTAGAGAAATGATTGCCTCTTTTGGGAATTTGACCCGAAAGAACAAAACCCGGCTTACAGGCCCACTCAGATTCTTCCTTCTTTCGAACTTGTTTACGCGTGTAACGAATCTCATTCGATATGCTCTTCCGGCACGAGATCCCGGCACGCATTTTCATCCAACAATTTGAGCAATTTGGAAATACAGAGTTTGTTGATACTCACATTCATCTCCTGAGCCTCTGCTTTGAGTGTTTCATGAAGTGACATAGGCATTCTGACAGTGACAACTCGCTGTGCCTCCCGAACAGGTGATTTCTCCTGCTGTTTCTGCCGCAGAGCATCTAACATTTCCCGAATACGTGCATATTCAGCAGAACACTCGAAACGCATGAGAGATTCTGGCGTCTGGTAGGTCCGCCGAACGATGCCATCAAGACCCATTATTTCGCGAAAAAAAACAATCCAGTCTGGTTCAGCAGCAAAGAGCCGTTCTGCCACCTCAAGAATTGCCTGCGCACCATGCCCTACCGCCGTATCAGCAAAGTCCCCAGACTCTTTTTGGATAAACGCTGGCATCCATGACTCCTTCCATGTATCGACTCCGACCGAAGAGAGCAGGCCTGCAGCATTCACTCAGTACAAACAACACTCTCTCGAAAATGAAACCGCTTAACTATGCAGAAGAAGTCAAGCATTGACTGCAAGTTGTTTGCTATCAACGACTTAGCCGGCCAAGCAATAGGCTGCCCAAAGATCAGTCACTCCTGTTCGGATTGCAGGCAACGCCCCTCCTGCTTAAAAAATGCGCAGTGCACGAGTTTCTCATTGCCCAGGTGTCCGTTCTTTCGAATGGACTCATTCGAGAGATGCCGAGGGGCGTATTCCCCTCTATTCCAGCCAGAATTTGCCAATTTAGTTGCCATAACAACATTTCCAGCACTCTTTCGGTCAAACTCATTTTTCTCCGAACTCAAAAAAGCTTCGACCAGCCAAAAATGGAGCGAGCGACATGCGAAAGAGATTCTTCTGGATTTGCTTGATGAGAGCCCTGGCAGTCCACGCTGAAAACACAGCATCTGCCGTTGAAGCAAAACGCCCGATGTCTGTAGCGGGCAAGCCATCTGGTCCACCGCGAACGCAGGAGTTCAACTCAGGTGTCCAGTTGATGACAACGTGCCTCAAGGGCCCCAGTGGTCCTCCCGTGACATTCCTGCCCAATAGATGGCCCGCCGATGCAATTGTTTTTTATGGACGGCAGCCAACGCCATCAACTTTTTCAAAAAATGGATGTGAGTGATTAGACCGAATCAATCAACTTGCCGGCCAAGGAGCGGGGCTTGGTTTTCTGCTTTTTACGGTTGAGTTTCTTGCTGACCACGCTGGCGAAGACTTCTTGTCTTGCAAGGCGAATCTTACACAACATGCTCTCCTGCATCCGGCAGGGGAACCACACTTCGAGAGCTTTCCTACATATGAAATGACTTGAGAAGTTGTGGCATTCACTATTCAGGATGAGCGGTACTTCAACGTAGGATTCCAAAACGACCTCGATGACAATCAGCCGACCACCTCTCATGGTCTCCATTTGATACCACTATTGACCAACCGTGCGTTACTGCCAGAAATAGTCCGTACGTTCTCTCCAAAGGCCACTGTCGGCACATTGTAGAAATTTTTCGAAGAGAAGAAGCGATGATATCCGCTCTTGAATATCCAGATGGCAGGCAAGGATTCGGATTCATTTGAGATCATACTGACAACAATTCGGAAAATGACAACTTCAGAAAGGTTGTCTTTACCGAGTGCCTATGAGTCTCGTACGTTGTGATTCCACCAAATGGGATCGATTGAGTTCCCAGTGAAGGAGACCCGATCGCACATATTGATGCCAAGCCTTCCCGACAAAACAAAAAATCTAGTGGGCTAGCATTGGTTCATTTTCTCACGTGGAGTACCTACTCCGACCGTAGGAATATTTTTAGGGCTCTCCTCAGACGGACGCAGACTTTCATCGTTCACGATAGTAACAGCCACTCTTTTATACGATGGCGTTCGAGAAAGTGGATCGACTCCCTTTGGAACAAGCACATTACTTTCTGGATAGTACATGGCCACACACCCTTGGCGGATTTCCGCGTACGCCGAGATGGTTACTCTACGCATTTCACCGGAAGCACTTTGCACACGACAGAGCCCTCCTGCTGAGAGACCATAACTGCGAATGTCATCGGGGTTCATTAAAACAATATCTCGCCGACTCTGATTCCGATACAAGTCTTCCTCTTCGTACACAACCGTATTGAATTGGCCTTCACTACGGATCGTCATTAACTGCAGACCTTTTGGGGCATCTGGCAAGTCATGAACATGAAAGGTTGCTTTTCCATTCGCGGTAGGAAATGTCGGCGTATCGAGCGTGCGACCAGGGATCGAAAACTCTTCTTTGGTTTGATCCATCTTAGAAATCTGCTCAAGACCTGGAATCATACGACCAATCGCTTTGCGAATCGTGCTCGTATGTGCCATTTCGAGCCAGTTTATTGGCCCGCTTGTCCCAAGAATTCGGCAGCCTAGTTCCGAGATAATTTCGACTTCACTTCGTGGCCCGTAGTCAGCGGTTTGCTCATGTCTGGGTTTCCCTCCATCAGAGAGCCGCACATAACTAAACATGCTTTCTTGTGTAGAGGGCTCTGGCTCCTCGTCACGGGCGAGAACAGGAAGAACAATTGTTTCCTCTTGTGCAAGCCCACAGGCATGCCCAGTATTCAATGATGTATTCATATAGACAGTCATCTCAGTACCCCCGATCGCCCGTCTGGAAAAACTGGCATCCGGACTTGCACCATACAGATTTCCACCCAAACAGAAAGCAACTTGCATGTCCCCCCGCTCAGCTGCTTCGAGGCACTGGAGCGTGTCAAATCCACGAAATGATGGCAACTTCACACCAAGTTCTGATTCAAGTCGTTCAAATATTTTTTCTTTCAGTTTTGGAGTAACACCAACCGTGCCCATCCCCTGAATATTTGAGTGACCACGGATTGGCTGGAGGCCAGCACCCGGGCGACCAATCATGCGTCGCATCAGTGCAAGTTGAGCAATAGCCTGGACAGTGGCTGAACCATGGAGATGATGCGTGACCCCCATGGTCCAGGAAAAAACGGCCCGCTGCGAGGAGGCATACTGCAACGCGACGTCATCAATCTCTCCTTTTTCAACTCCTGACTTTTCAACAATCTCTTCCCACGATAAAGAATCGAGACGTTCTGCTAATGCATCCCAACCCTGCGTGTGGTCAGCAAGGAATACTTCGTCAACAATCGGTTCGGGGGTTTCCCCACTGCCTAAGGCATGCATCTCTTTCAATCGTTTCATGATTCCATACATGAGCGCAAGATCACCACCAAGACATGGCTGAACATAGGTGCTTGCTATGTTGGTCCCGAAGAGCAAGCTCACGGGATCACTGGGAACCGAGAAATTTACGAGGCCTGTTTCAACCATAGGATTCACGACCACGACTTTTCCACCGCGTCGCCGAACCATCATCAATGACCTCATCATACGAGGGTGATTGCTTGCCGGATTGCCTCCTATCAGCATGACGAAGTCACTTTTCTCAAGGTCATCCAACTTAATTGTGCCGGCCCCTGTACCAATGACACTTGTAAGCCCAACGCCACTTGCCTGATGGCAGTAGTAACTGCAGTTGTTGACGTGGTTTGTTCCGTAGAGTCTTGCAAACAACTGCAAAAGGAATCCCGCCTCGTTACTTGAACGTCCTGAGAAATACCAGAAGCTTTTTTGCGGCTGTGTGTTACGAAGCTTCGTGACGATTCGTTCCATCGCCTCACTCCACGTTATTGGCTGATAATGTTGGCTCCCTTTTTCCAACAGGAGAGGCTTTACAAGTCTTCCTGCATGTTCCATCTGATACGGTGTAAATTTACTCAGCTGTGCAATTGAGTATGTTCGAAAAAAATCATCTGGGATGCCACCTTGCATATCGCCAACCATGGCTTGAAATGATTTCTTGCACACTTCGGGAAAGTGGCCTGATTCATTAACCATGCCACCTGCCTGCCCGCCCATGCCGAGAGCACATGTTTTACATGTGTTTTTACTCCGCATCGCTTTCCACAAAGACCAGAAGCCACCAGCCTCGTATGCCTTTTTCAAGGTGTAACGTATTGCTCTCCAACCACCACCAGTTCGTACTTTTGCCATGAATCCACACTCTTGGTTGTATTAGTTGTCGAATTACTCACTCACCCGAGGCTGACAGTGACCGTCTTATCCTCCAAGTAGGCATCGAGCCCACGCTGCCCAAGCTCTCGGCCAAAGCCGGACTGCTTAAACCCACCAAAAGGTGCGGCCGCATCAAAAACGTCATAGCAGTTGACCCATACTGTTCCAGCCCGTAGTCGTTCGGCCAACATATGGGCTTTACTCACATCACGTGTCCACACAGCAGCAGCAAGACCAAAGGTTGTTGCATTTGCACGACGTACTAATTCATCAATATCTGAAAACCGAAGAACCGATAACACGGGCCCAAATATCTCATCTCGAGCAATCGCCATCTCGTCATGCACCTCCGTAAAAACTGTCGGTTCAACAAAAAACCCACGATCACCAACTCGTTGCCCCCCTGTTGCACAAACAGCTCCTTCTTCTTGTCCCTTCTCTATATAGCTCATGATCTTTTCAAATTGAGCACGATCAACCTGCGGCCCCTGTTCAGTAGCAGGATCAAAAGGATTTCCTACACGCCGCTTTCTTGATAGCTCAACTACTTTTTCAACAAAAGAATCATGAATTGAGTCTTCAACAAACAGCCGAGAGCCAGCACAACAGCATTGGCCCTGATTCAGATGAATACCAATATGAGCACCTTCTGCAGCAGCTTCTAAGTTGGCATCAGCAAACACAATGTTCGGGCTTTTACCACCAAGCTCAAGCGTCATCCTTTTCATGGTATCTGCTGACTGACGCATGATTGTCTTCGCTGTTTCACCAGATCCAGTAAAAGCAATCTTGTCCACTCCGGGATGCTTGACGATTGCAGCACCGGCTGTTGGACCAAAGCCTGGCACAACGTTAATGACTCCATCAGGAACCCCAGCTTTCTGCGCCAGACGAGCCAGCCGAAGACAAGTCAACGGCGTCTGTTCAGCAGGCTTCATTACAAGCGTACAACCTGCCGCAAGCGCCGGGCCCCACTTCCATGCCACCATCAGAATTGGAAAGTTCCATGGGATAATTTGCCCGGCAACACCGACTGGTTCACGTCGTGTATAGCACAGAAAATCACCGTTTACTGGGATTGTCGTGCCCTGAATTTTATCTGCCCAGCCGGCATAGTACCGGATGCACTCAACGGCTAACGGGATATCAACATGACGTGCATCTTTCAGCGGTTTTCCGTTATCCAGAGACTCAATAGCGGCAAGTTCATCAATTTCTTCATCAATAAGGTCACAAAACCGATGCATTATTTTTCCCCGCTCCCGAGCATTCAGACGAGGCCAAGGCCCTTCATCAAAAGCCCGACGGGCTGCTTCAACTGCACATTCGACATCAACCGCATCGCCTTCTGCCACCTGCGCAATCACCTCTTCATTTGCGGGGTTAATCGTGTCAAAGGTCTTTCCGGACTGCGATGGAATCCACTGACCATTAATAAACAGTTGTGTCTGCCGAATATTTGGGCTGGGCACTGAATGGGGCATCTTGAACCTCTTTTTCAGGGAACTACTACGACATCATGACATTTCACATTGGAATGACACGGTTGCCGAAAGCATCCTAACCGCGCTATGATAGAATCATCAAAAGGATTACCTCTTGCCAGCGTGGCATGGTTTCCCAAAATTGTTTGGAAACATGGTGAGCAAACGATCTCTCGTGAATCACTTGCTCATCAACAAACAAAACAGTACCTCACAAACACGTAGGAGTTTTCGATGGAGTTCCTGAAACCATTTCAACGACTCACAGCCGGAATAGCGGCAATTGCCTTAGCATCTACAGCAACTTACTGCATGGCAGACCTTGTAAGTGGCCCACAACCGGGAGACGGTGTTGGCGCCTTTACCGTAACCAAGGCAGCTGGCAATCCAAGTGATGGCGTAGAAGATGGCAAGCGGCTTTGCTACCGATGCAGAATGGGTAGTCGGCCGGTTGTGATGATCTTTGCACGAACCGCTGATCAGCCATTAGCAAAACTCGTTAATGAACTTGAAGGTGAAATCAAAGAACACGCAGATGCAAAACTCTGTAGCTTCGTCAACATGATTGGCGGAGATAGCGACAGCCTGAAAAACGCGGCAACGAAGTTCGTGAAAGACAATGGTATTCAAAATGTAGCATTCGTTGTGCCCGAAGATTCTCAAAATGGACCAGATAATCTCAAAATTTCTCCAGAAGCCGACCTAACTGTTGTCTGTTACAAGAGCAGTAAAGTTGTTTCCAGCCATGCTTTGAAGAAGGGCGAATTGGATGACGGAAAAATCAATACGATTGTCGAAGCTGCATGCGGTTTAGTTGAATAATCAAATTGTTGATTTTCAGCACTGTTTCAACAGCAAACGCAAATACCCATTGGCTCGGGCTTGCCAAGGTAAGCCCGAGCCTGTTTTTTCAAGCCTGAATCCCATCTACCTCCATCTTTTTTGCTTACAGATGCACCTCTGAAAAGATGGGGTATAGTGGAGAACTTATTAGGAGGTCGCTACAGGCAGACCTCTCAAAAGGGCGGTGTAGCTCAGTTGGTTAGAGCACAGGCTTCATAAGCCTGGGGTCGCCGGTTCAAGTCCGGCCGCCGCTACTTCCTTTCAGCTAAAAAGACGTTGTATTTCCACTGAACACGCAACTCGTTCTACCGGGATCAGTGGCCAAAGACTTCGCATTGCTGGGACACTCGAATTCACCAACCGTTTCTTTGCCTTTCAGGGTAGCTGGAATTAACCTAGAGGTCAGTTGGCTGTGGCACTATTGCCGGAGATGGGGAGATTCCTTCAAGGAACATGCGTTGATGAGAATGTCTTTTTTTCGTACTCAATTTCGTCGTACTAGCCGGCATTTCCGTAACCCGAAGCGACAGAATTCCTGTAGGCTCGAACTGCTTGAACGTCGTCTCGCACTTACTGCAGATACAGGAACTCTTTCCCGCCCGCCGTTAGAACAAACAGATTCAGTCTATTTAGATAATTCACTCATCGGTCCGCCACCAATAATAATGAACAAGTCTGAGATTATTGGAGACGAAACTAATAGCTTTGTTATTACATCAGTCGCAAACGGTGTCGTAGAAAAATTTCTACCAGCTACAGGAAGCTGGGTGAACGTCTCAGCAGTTCCCACAACGTCAAATCCGACTAAACTCCTCGAGTTACTCCAACTCCGCCTGATTCAACAAGGTGACCGCATCAAATGGAAACCTGCACAATCAACAGGACCAGCGGGCTTCGAAATGGCGTTCGATGTTGTTGGATGGGATGATGGAAACCCAATAACTCCACCATCTAGCGAAGCACCCTCCGAAGTTCAAAATTTACGATTTGGCCAGTCAGAAGACGCGAATTCATTAATGGTTAGCTGGGACCCACCAGCATCATTTGTTGGCTCGTTGAATTACACGGTAACAATTGACAATGGATCAACAAACACGACATACATAACAACATCCACTAGTAAAAACTTTTCAGACTTAGAAACCGGTGTCCCATACACATTCTGGGTCTGGGCGACTATTACGACAGTTACAGGTACGCAACTAACGGGACCAACGTCAAGCATTTCAGCAGCACCCTCGAAGGACCAGACACCTACTTTTAGTCAGGTAACAAATTGGTCTGGTGACTACGACCTTACTTTTACTGAATATGACATGGGAACAGCATCAGTCCCAACACTTCAATCGTTTGCCAGTGGCATTTACAACGACCAGTGGGTGCTCATTGCTGGTCGCACCAATGGACTCCATGGTTTCTCTGATGACGGGTTAGCCAATTTTCCACCGAGGTATCAAAACACCGACGTGTGGGTTATTGACCCAGTATCGAAGGAGACATGGAGTCGCTCACTGAACGATACCAGCAGCGGTCTTACTTCGAGTGAAATCGACAGTTTGTCATCAACCAACACCGAGTCTTACCAGGATGGAAACACGCTGTTTATCGTTGGTGGATACGTTTACTCTCGTGCGATTAATAACTTCACAACCTACAATGCGCTTTCAGCTATCGATCTACCAACACTTGTAGACTGGGTCAAAGGAACAGATGGAACACTCCATTCTAACTCCATCTTACAAACTACAGGAGACCCATCTCCTGACGGCTCGTATGATGGTGGGTTTTTTCAGGTGACTGGCGGAGGCTTGGAAAAAATAGGAGACCGCTATCAACTGGTCTTTGGACAGAAGTTTGAAGGTCCGTACGCACACGGATCAACGACGTTCCAAGTCTATACCTCACAGGTTCGTAGTTTTGATATTGATTATGACTTCACTGCTGGAACCCTTTCGTATAGTGACATTGATGTTGCTCCTTCAGGTGGCGACCCAAGCCGGTTTCGTCGCCGTGATTTGAATGTGTTCCCAATTCTTTCACCCGACGGTCAGGGTGGCACTACCCAAAGCACAGCTGCATTGGCTGGTGTTTTCTACAACGGCGTAGGGGTGTGGACTGTGCCGGTTGAAATCGGATCAGACGGTATCCCAACAACCGAAAACCCGACAACTGAGCCCGACGTTTTCAGGCAGGCTATGAACCAGTATGAATCTGGCAAAATCGGACTTTACTCCCAGACCTCTGGAGAGATGACTCAAGTCCTTCTCGGAGGTATTTCGGCGAATACATTTGATCCGGCTACAGAGCAACTGACCTACGACGAGAACAATGGATTTCACAGGCAGATAACAGCTGTATTGCGGGATCCATCCGGCACATATCAGCAACAATACATATCTGATTTCCCAGACATTTATGACGGCAATGGAAAACTTCTTTATTTTGGTGCGAATGCGCGATTCTTCCCAGCTACTAACGTCCCGGTCCTCACTGACGGTATCATCGACGTGGACTCTTTAACCACGGAGACTGTACTTGGATACATGTTTGGGGGTATTGCCGCAGACCAACCAAACTTTGGAAACACTGTAGCCTCATCAATTATTTTTGAGGTCACCTATGCTCCTCAGAGCGATTAAGTACGTCCCCCTGCTCCAACTGATACCATTCCAAATAGAGTGGTGAATAGCTTGGTAGGATGCTTCCGACCAGCATCGAAGATTTTCTCAACTCACAGCAACAGAATTCACCAAGACACGATGAAGTTTTTTTTGCTTGCCGTATCACTTATTGTTCCTGTTCATACCACTTTTGCAGATGAATTGAGCAGAGATCGTCAAGCCATTCTTGAGTTAGGCACTCTTGTGGCACCACCATCGGTTGTAGCTTCCAAACCTCTTTCAGGATCGAGTAACATTCACTCTCTATTTTTTGATGCACTGCCTTATGAAGGAAAAGACACAAAGACTTTTGCCTGGCTGGGCATGCCAGAAAAGAAAGAACGGCACGACAAAGTACCTGGCATCATTCTAGTTCACGGTGGTGGTGGTACTGCTTTTAAAGAATGGGTCGATCGCTGGAATGACCAAGGCTTTGCTGCCATGAGTATCGCCGTTGAAGGACAGACTGATGAGAAGGATGCAGGTGACAAGCAAGGATGTATTCCAACCGGATGGAAGCAGCATACTCATCCCGGTCCGTACCGAACAGGAATCTATGGCGATTCAGAGAAGCCTCTCAAAGACCAGTGGATGTACCATGCCGTCGCTGACACTATTTTGGCTCACTCCCTTCTGCGTTCACACCCTCGTGTCGATCCTGAAAACATCGGTGTGATGGGAATCTCTTGGGGCGGTGTTATCGTGTCGACGGCTGTTGGCATCGACACACGATTTGCTTTCGGCATACCAACCTACGGTTGCGGCAGTTTGGCAGATGCAACTAATCAGTACGGGAAAGCACTGGGCAACAACACCATGTATCGTGAAACATGGGACCCGATGCATTATCTACCACGTGCTACGATGCCACTTTTGTGGCAGTCATGGCCCGAAGACAAGCACTTCCCTCTTGACTGTCAGGCTTTGTCATACGAGAGATCACCTGGGCCAAGGCTTGTCTCACTGAGACCCGGCATGGGGCATGGCCATGGGCCACCGTGGACTCATGCTGACTCCTACGCATTTGCCAAATCCATCGTGAAGACAGGCAATCCTTGGTGCGCACAAAAGGAAGTTGCTGTAAAAAACGGCACCGCGATGGCCTCTTTTTCTTCTTCTAGACCTTTTGAAAATGCTGTGCTTGTATCCACATCTGATTCGGGAATTACAGGGTTGAGAAATTGGACCGAAGCACCTGCGTCTCTTGTCAATAACAAAGGCGTCTGGACTGCGACAGCTCCACTTACGCCTCAAACAACAGCATGGTTTCTCAACTTGAAAACAGGCGACCTGATTGCAAGCACTGACTTTCAAGAAGTCGCTCTAACAAAGACACCTCGCCCAACTGTGCCGTCACCAGACGAAAGTAAAGAACAAAAAACAAGACTTCTTTTTAATCGAATTGATGAGAATCAAGACGCACTGATTTCACAAAAAGAATATGTCGTATTTTATGAAAATCTTTTCCCGAATCTTGATAAAAATCATGACTCCCTCTTGGACAAAAGTGAGTTCACTCATGAAGTTGCATTGCGTTTCGGTGACACTGACGAGGACGGCGCCCTATCTGAAAAAGAATACGTAAAGATTTTTATACGACAACACAACAACCTCGACAATGATAACAATGGAGATATTTCCCTAGAGGAGTGGGGTCGCACCCGCAAGTAGCCTGCGACGCCCAACTGGCTCACCTATTGCTTCTGTATCTATACGCAAGAGCCTCACGTGCCTATGGGTTCCATGGCACAGACGACGAAACACTTTCGGTAAGCTCTTTTGACTATCTCTCTTTTGACTATCTCTCTTTTGACTATCTCTCTTTGAGCTATCTATTGTGTGCGGATCAACTCCACGGGGAACAGTCTCCGCCGACCGTGCACCACGCTCAGCGTGGATAGCCTTCTTGGTCCAGCGGGCAGGGAAACACTTGTCCTGAAAGCTGAACCTCATCGGGTTCTTTTCATACCACCTCTCGAAGCGATGGACGAGATGAGTTAGAACTTAAAGGCGGGCCTACGGGACATTGGACTCATCAAAAAAGCCGACTGAGGGACTACCATGCTTTATCAAAACTTTTATTTACTTCTGCACACCAAAAAAAATAGTCCACTAAAAAGAACAAGCCCATTCATGTTGGGCCTGGTGTTGCTCCTTACGGCTATTGGTACTCCAGATATCACTTCTGCTGCAGAGGTGAATCATCCAAACATCGTTCTCATTTTTACTGATGACATGGGGTGGGGAGATCTTCCCAATTTCACACCTGAGTCGAAGATCAAGACCCCCAATATTGCACGCCTTATTGCTGAGGGAACAAAGTTTGATGATTTCTATGTCGCGCAAGCGGTGTGCACAGCCTCTCGTGCGGCACTCATGACGGGATGCTACGCCAACCGTGTTGGGCTTGAAGGCGCACTCAATCACACAAGCCCGACCGGCATTGCACCCGAAGAAGAACTTCTTCCAGAACTTCTCGAAAAAGCAGGATATGCAACTGGAATGTTTGGCAAGTGGCACCTTGGACTCCCTCCGTTTTTTGCTCCTTCAAAAAATGGCTTCCAGGAATGGCTTGGCATCCCATACTCCAATGACAACACGAAATACCATCCAGTTTTATCAGACTCGATGCCACCACTTCCTCTGTACGATGGCGACAAGGTCATCGAGACCGATCCAGATCAACGCCTTTTCACCAAAAGACTTACCGATCGAGCTGTCACGTTTATCGAAAACAATAAGGACAAACCCTTCTTTCTTTATGTTCCTCATATCATGCCGCATGTACCAATTTTTGCGTCAGACAGTTTCCGAGGAAACTCTGCACGGGGCCTGTACGGCGACGTCATTGAAGAAATTGACTGGTCAGTAGGAGAGATTGTAAAAACAATCGATCGGCTCAGTCTTACAGAAAACACGTTAGTAATTTTCACCAACGATAATGGTCCATTCCTTAGTTATGGAACGCATGCTGGTCAGTCGGGTGCGCTACGTGGTGGCAAACTTACGACATTTGAGGGTGGTGTTCGAGTACCAATGGTCGCTCGCTGGCCGGGGCAGATACCAGCAGGACATACCTGCAGCACTCCGATAATTTCAATCGACTTGCTTCCAACATTCTGCCATCTAGCACACGCTCCACTGCCTAAAAAGACAATTGATGGTGTAAACATTACGGATATCCTGCAAGGTAAAACTGATACTGTTGAGGACAGAGACGGACTCGTCTTTTATGCGGGAAGTGAACTTCAAGCTGTTCGAGATGGGCAATGGAAGATTCATTTCCCTCACAAATATCTGGTTGTAAATGGGGAAACAAGAACAGATGGAAAGCCAGCTGGCTATGGCAGACTCGCACCACAGTCCATAAGCAACAGCGGCATTGAAGGAATTGCCAGTCGCCACGGGTATGTTGTTCGTGAGTTACCGCTGTCACTCTACGACCTGAGCGATGATATCGGTGAGTCAAAAAATATTGCCTCTGACAACCCTGAGATCGTGAAGAAGCTTACTGATATAGCGGACAGATATCGTAAAACTCTTGGTGACAGCCTCAAAAGCATGAAGGGTACTGAGACCCGCCCAGTAGGACGAAACGACCGAACGTAAAATTCCTATACCCTTTTCAACGTGACTTGTGCGACAAAAAAACCCCGTAACGAATCCTGACTTCCTCCTCTTGAGTGATACTGCGAAAGAGCTTTACGCAGTCGCAGCCAAAGAGCCTATCTACGATTACCACTGCCATCTTTCTCCTAAAGAAATTGCTCAGGACAAGCAGTGGGATAATCTAGCTGAGGTCTGGCTTGCCGGAGACCACTACAAATGGCGGGCTCTACGCGCCGCTGGAATACCAGAAAAGTACATCACGGGAAACGCAACAGACTATGAAAAATTTTGTGCATTCGCCGAAACCATGCCGAAACTCTTACGGAATCCTTTGTGGCACTGGAGCCATCTTGAGCTCTCTCGGGTATTTGGCATCAATGAGGTCCTAAACCAATCATCTGCTCAACGTATTTGGGACGCAGCAAATACACAACTTGGCAAGATCTCCGCGCGGTCGTTGCTCATGCATTTTCGGGTAGCAGCGATCGGTACAACAGACGACCCGTGTGACAGCCTTGCTCATCATTCTGAAATCACCAAGAGCGACTTAGAAACTCGAGTCTATCCCGCCTTTCGTCCTGATAAGGCACTCGCAGCCGATGACTTTGAGGATTTCAAAAACTGGATTCAGCGGCTTGAACAAACTTCTGGGATCCCATGCGACGACTTCGATGCCTTTCTTGAGGCAATCGCGAATCGCCACAGTTTCTTTCACGACCTTGGTAGCCGACTCTCGGACCATGGGCTTGAACAATGTTTTGGTAGAGGTGGCACAAAAGACCAGGCAACAGAAGTTTATAATGCTGCTCGCCGGGGAGAAACAGTTTCTCAGGACGCACTTCAGGCCTACCGCGGCTACATGATGATCTACTTTGGTGAACTTGATGCCAAAAACAAATGGACCAAACAACTTCATCTTGGTGCCCTACGAAATACGAACAGTCGTGGCCGTCTTCAACTTGGCGCAGATGCTGGCTACGACTCTATCGGTGATTTTCAGCAGGTCGGGCTGCTCGTTGAATACCTGGATGAACTGGATAAGCGAGAATCACTGCCAAAGATGGTGCTTTACAACCTCAACCCCTCAGACAATTATGCCATCGCCGCTGCTTGTGGCAACTTTCAGGGTGATGGAATTGCCGGCAAAATACAGTACGGCAGCGGCTGGTGGTTCCTTGACCAACTTGACGGGATGAGATGGCAAATTAACACACTTTCCCAAATCGGTCTTTTGTCAAACTTCGTGGGCATGCTGACTGATTCAAGGAGTTTTCTTTCGTATCCGCGGCATGAATATTTCCGTCGACTTCTGTGCAATATCATCGGAAATGATGTCGAGCAGGGAATTCTCCCTGACGATCTAGCCGTGATTAAAAACATGATTCGTTGCATTAGTTACAGAAACGCAGTCGACTTTTTTGAAATGAAGCCAGGTGACGTGTAGGAGGCTCACTTTACCTCTCCAAACATAAACCACGGCCTAACCGTCTTTACAAAATCCTCGTGAATATGGCTCAAAGATCAGATTGGAACAAACGATGAAACAACAACTTCTTTTTCTCCTCTTTATTGCAACACTCCTAACCAACATGGACAAAAAGGCTTTTGCGATGCAAGACGATAATATTATTCCGAACGGTTTTGTTCCTCTTTTTAACGGGCACAACTTAAACGGGTGGTATGGGTGGGGCACACAGGACCCAAAAGATTTCAGGAACATGTCGCCCGAGGAAAAACTCGAGTACAAGAAAAAATCAATTTACGGGGGTCTTCTTAACAAAAAAGGCACGGACGCAGGTGATCACATAAACGCTCATTGGCGCGTTAACAACGACGAAATTGTTAACGACGGAAAGGGGCTTTATCTCACAACCGATAAGGAATACGGCGATTTTGAACTTCTCGTGGATTATAAAATGCAGCCCCTTGGTGACAGCGGGATTTATCTCCGCGGCATACCACAGGTCCAGATATGGGACTCGACTGAAGAAAAGAAATTTAAATTGGGAGCCGACAAGGGATCTGGTGGACTCTGGAACAACAAACGCAACGAGGGCAAAAACCCTTTAGCACGAATGGATCGTCCGTTTGGTGAATGGAACCACTTCCGCATCAAAATGATCGGTGAACGTGTAACTGTTGAACTCAATGGAGAAGTTGTTGTTCAAAACGCTGTTATGGACAATTTTTTTGCACATCGTAAAAAGAAAAAAACTACCAGCACGAGTGAATCAATTGGTCTCCTCGTGGCCCCTGTGCCTCCGCGAGGCCCTATCCAGTTACAAACACATGGCAGTGAAATTCGATGGCGCAACATTTTTATTCGAGAAATACCCACATCCGAGGCAGATAACTTTCTGCGCTCACAAAACGAGAGTGAATTCGTTGAATTAATTAATGGTGAAGACCTATCCGATTGGCAGGGGGCCGTAGACAGTTACGAGATCCGTGAGGGCAACATTGTCTGCAAACCCAGTAAGGGTGGGGACCTACTCACAAAGGAATCCTTTGGTGACGTGACTATCAGGGTCGAGTTCAAGCTTCCGACAGCGGGCAACAATGGAATCGCACTACGAGTTCCGGAAGGCGGCCACAGCGCCCATGACGGCATGGAAATTCAGATCATTGATGATGACGGCTATAACGCGAGACTGGCTTCTGCGGGCAAGCCGAGGCTCAAAGACTACCAGCATCACGGCAGCCTTTATTTTTGTGTTGGCGCGAAGCAAGGCTACTTACGGCCTGCTGGTGAATGGAATTTTGAAGAAATCATTATTCGTGACCAGAAACTAACTGTTACGCTTAATGGGACATGCATTCTCGACGTTCAACTCGACAGGTTGGATCGAAGCAAAATGGATCATGTCCCAGGGGGACTTTCTCGGAAAAAAGGGTTTATTGGTTTTGCTGGACATAATGACCCGGTTGAATTCCGGAGCTTCAAAGTAAAAAGGATGGACTAGAAGCTCAAACAAACACAGCCGCCAATTCCCAAGGAGGCATCAACATGAATTCCCCGCAACTGAGAAAAGTTTCCCTTCTTTTCATAATCTGTATTTCTCAATTGTTTTTTGCAGATGCCAACCTCGGACAATCTGCAGACGGTTTAATGGATCGAGACCAACCGAACGTAAGGCCTAACTCGAAAAGAAAAAATCGGTCTTTAAAGATCATTGAAAACGTTCCGTATGCAGACACTGATAACCCTCGGCAACAGATCGATCTTTTCCTTCCGCGCAAACGACTGGATGATAAACCTCTACCAATTGTTGCGTTTATTCATGGAGGTGGATGGAAAAATGGGAGTCGTCGCAGTGGCCTCAGTTTTATCGGGCCGATTGTTCAGACGGGGAAGTACATCGGTGCCTCAATCGGCTATCGGCTTACAGGAGAGGCCATCTGGCCAGCCCAAATACATGATTGCAAAGCCGCCATACGCTGGCTTCGAGCGAACGCTGAAAAGTACGGCGCTGATTCAAAAAAAATAGTAGTAGCTGGATCGTCTGCTGGAGGACATCTCGTCGCCATGCTCGGAACGTCTGGTGATGTTTCAGGCCTCGAAGGTAACCTTGGAAATTGGAGTGACAAAAGCAGCAGAGTCGATGGTGTCATCAACTTCTTTGGGCCGAGCGACTTAACTTCAATGGGTGGTTGGCACAACAACCCAGACTCACCAGAATCACTCCTGCTTGGTGGACCAGTTCCAGAAAACAAGAAAATTGCACGAGTGGCGTCACCCATTACATATGTCTCAAAGGATGATCCACCTTTTCTGACCATCCATGGAACGAATGACTCGCTTGTACCTTTTGAACAGTCTGTCCAACTCAATAAATCACTTCAGGAAGCTGGCGTATTAGCACGACTTATCCCGATTGAGAATGGCGGTCATGGTCGCCCCCAACTTAGCGAACTCAACAAACGGATTCGGTTTTTTCTCGAAAATCAGTTCGATGGCAGCCATCATGACATTTCAACTGACTCGATTCCGAGCCCAAAACCATCTCGTTGACAAAAACATGCCGCCTCAAACCTACGGTAACAACACACATGCATCCGAAACATTTGCTACTCTTCATCGCAAGCCTGCTTTCTATTTTTCCTTTTGCTGAAAAGCTTATTGGCGGAAAGGCTTTCGCAACTGAACTGACGAAATATTCCTGGAATCAGTTTCGTGGACCGACGGCTGACGGCAAATCACATTCGCCAAACCTGCCCGTCCAATGGAATGAAACCGGAAATATCCGCTGGAAAACACCCATCCCGGGGAAAGCATGGTCTAGTCCGGTTGTTTCAGGCAATACGATATGGCTCTCCAACGCCACAGAAGACGGGCGACGACTTTCCTTACTCGCAGTGAATGCAAAAACGGGCATTATACGTAAAGACATTACGGTTTTTGAAATTGAGGAACCGATGTTTTGCCACCCGTTTAACAGCTATGCAAGCCCAACCCCCGTTGTTGCCAACGGCCATCTTTTTGTCCATTACGGTAGTGCTGGGACTGCCTGTATCGACACAGAGACTGAAGCAATCGTATGGACCCGCCAGGACCTTCCTTGTGATCATCATAGGGGCCCGGGGTCATCTCCAATTTTTTTCGCAAATAAAATATTTTTGACTTTCGATGGATTCGACCAGCAATACGTTGTCGGACTCGATGCAAAAACAGGGCAAACCGTATGGCGTACTGACCGATCTATTCAATATGGATCTGATGATGGTGACTTCAAAAAAGCCTATTGCACCCCTACTGTTATAAACCACAACAATCGCTCCCAGCTTGTGAGCCCAGCAGCAGTTGCTACTGTTGCTTACGACCCAGACAGTGGCCAAGAAATTTGGACGGTTTACCACGGCGGATTCAATGCAGCAGCCCGTCCTCTTTATAGCCACGGACTTGTTATCCTTTGTACGGCTCAAGGTGATCGATTACTGGCAGTTCGACCTGATGGAGTGGGGGATATCACAGATGAAAATGTGGTTTGGAAATTTGGTAAATCAGCTCCAACTCGACCAAGCCAATCTGTCGTGGCTGACCAACTTTACATGGTGAGTGATACAGGTATTTTTAGTTGTATCGATATTGAAACTGGAAAGGTCCGGTGGAGCGAACGACAAAGTGGACGATACTCTGCTTCACTCATCGAGTCTGGTGGAAGGCTCTATGCGTGTGATGAAGACGGTACGTGTATCGTATTCAAAGCCAATCCACAATCCTTTGAAATCTTATCTGAGAACAAACTTGATGATGGGTGCATGGCATCACCGGGTGTTTTTGGTGACGATCTACTTGTCCGCACGAAATCTAATCTCTACCGTATTGGCTCAACGTTATCATTAGAAATTGACGAGTAGAGCAAGCGTCACTTTATTTTCGTTACGTCGAGACATCCTTGATCAATTTTTGTATTTGATCGAAGCCTCGCAAGCCTTCCGTTGCGCCAAGCCCGGTAACGCAGCACGCTGCTGCAGCAGCCCCTAGCAGAGCTGACTGGTACACATTTTGCCCACGAAGAATGCCTGCTAAAAAACCAGCGAGCCACGAGTCCCCAGCGCCCGTTGTATCAACGACCGGCCCGGGTGCGTTTATACAGGGAATCTGTATACATTCGCCCTGCACGGGACTTAGCATAGTGCCTGCCGAACCCATTTTAACACCAATCAGTCTCTTTGCCCCCATGGACCGATAGAATTGTATGATTCTCCGAGGATCTTCTAAACCCGTCTGGCTTTGCGCCTCATGAAGGCTTGGCACAAAACAGTCGATGTACGGCAAAGCAGATGCAACATGCTCAAAACTTCCACCCTCTCCTGCTGTTTCGATTGCCACACGACAACCCGTACTACGGATTTCCCGCAGAACGTCACAAAGCTCCGACTCGAGTCCCGGCAAAAGCCCGACATAACCAATCAAAGCATATTGACTCTTCGAAAAAAGACTGATGTTGTCGTATATGAATTTCGATTTTAGTTCGGCACAACTACCAACGTGATGGGCAAAGGTTCGTTCACCAGAGACGTCAACAAGAACCGCTGTACTACTCGTTGCAGTGGATTTCAGACTAAATAATCCAGCAGTATCAACACCTTCACGCAATAACGTGCTGGAAATAAATTCTCCCCAGATATCATGCCCTACAAAACCTGCCGCTGACACTTTCAAACCTAACCTTTGCATAGCTATGCCTGTATTACAGACAAGACCACCTGTTGTGACGGCAAGTGGCCCAACGTGAAGCAAAACCCCCTTTCCAACTGGCTCCTCAAGAGGCACTGGCTTCACAATTACATCTACAACCGTAGTGCCGCAGACAAGGCAATCAAACTTTTTGTCCATGATGTTCCTTTTTACAAACTTCACGGGCTGAATACGTTCCTGTCGTTCCGTCTCAAAATAAAAAAGGAGCGACTCCCCGACGAGCCAAAAAGATACCTCAAAAAAACCCTTTTTCACAAATAGGTTATGTTACACGAAGGGCATTCTTAAAAACAAAACCCCTCTTTTTTGGCAAACACCACATCCACAAAGAGTGTTCTTGCCACATACGAATAAACGAGATCGTAGGAATAAACCTTATTTGATTTAGTCATATACAACACCATGGACACGCCACAAAAATCTCTCGATGCAAAAATAACCCGCATTCTTTCCAACCCATCATGCCGTGATTTTATTTTGGTCGATGCCAAAGATGCAGACATGGCTTTTGGTTTGGCAGCACCAGGCACACTGTCGGATCACGCTGCTGAAGATAAAGTCTTCCGGACGATGGAATTCTACCGAGAACAAATTTGCGGCATTGTTGAAGACGGGCACATTGACATCATGCTGATGAGTGCAAGCACCAATGCACAACTGACAATCGACTGGCAGATATTCAAGTCGTCTTCCGTTACTCCAGCAGTCCGTATGAATGACACGACAGATATCTGGCTATCTGCTGGTACTGGTAGTTATCCAACACAACCCCCACTACCTTTTTCAACCTGTACGATCAAAGAAGCTCAGCATGGCTGGAATCCTGTGGAAGAAAAAACGAATGCCACCAAATCAGATACTGTCCCCGGTGCGAATCTTGGACTATTCTCCCTGACACTGAATGATCAAGCCTCCGTCGACCAGCCAATTCTTAATGCATATAAGAATTTTCGACTCGATGCCGAACAGAGCAAATTCAAACACTTTCTTGAAATTTTTTATCCAAACTGTCATGAAAGTCTTAGCCAGATTCCAGACCTCGATCGCTTCATTGCGGATCAAGCTACTCGCTGTCTCGCGGGCATCCCGCATAAAAACAGGCCTCTTTTTCTGAAAATCCCTTACCTCCGACCTGCTGTCATGGAACAGCTCGCAGCCTACGACAAAAGCCTTATCATTGGAGTTCTGGGAGGTAGTTCAGGAACAACATGCGATGCATTCACTCTGGCAGCAAATGCAAAAAAATATGGTGCACGTGCTGCAATTTTCGGAAGAAAAATAAATTCAGCTGAAGACCAACGCTCTTTTGTCCGATTTCTTCGAGCCGTTACCGATGATGAGCTATCGCCGGACGAGGCCGTTCGTGGTTACCACGCGGAACTTAAGAAAAAATCCGTGCTTCCAAAGAGGGAGCTCCATGATGACCTGCTACAAACCCCAAAAGTTGAACCGACAGGAACGTGAGAATTGGAGAAATGTCGCATTGCCCAATAGTTTTCGACCTCCTGCCTTTCAAAACCAAGAAAAAAACAATATTTCCCAAGTGTCTGACCTAAAACAGCCATCGAGGTTAGACCGCAACTGGTCCTTAACAACGGTTTTTTCTAGAAATTCTTGACGTTTTTGAATCTCTACATGTTTTTAGGATTCAATCACCTGCATATCTTTCATCAAACGAACTCGGTGGCGGCAGTCAGGGGCATGCCATCAAGTGGATAGAAGAGAAGCGGGTGGAACTGACCATGCTTGCCATTTGAAGCATTTGTCTTCTTTGAATCCGATTCATACCAGCAGAAAGGGTCCCTGACATGTTTTTTGCAACATCTCGGTTGGGTAGTCGAAAAAATCCAACAACTCAGTCAGAACACAATCTTAAAGATGTCACTGATGAGCTCGTGCATCCAAGTCGTGTTCTATTCACCGAGGAAGTAATACTTGGTATTTGCATGGTAATCACAGGGCTGCTCTATGCATTTGCACAGATGCCAAGCACTGTACTTTCTACTGCTTCGGCAAGTAAGTCCTTGATGAAGCGTTCCATTGCGGGCTTCGCACCTGCAAGCAGGATTGATTCTGACGCGAATGGTGTTGCACTAATCAATGCAGCACAGCCGATGCTAACTGCATTGCGGAAAGTGAACGCACTCGAAAAAAATCGAGACTTTAGCCCTAGAACACAGGCCGCGTGGGAAGCAGTTCAAAAAGAAGGGAAAGAATTGGCCACTCGCTTAGTGCAGATTCGCGGCAGGGCACTACCCCTCTGGATTCATGATGCTGAAAAAGCTCGGATTGTGCGCCTTGAAGAAAAGCTTACAGACTTGCTTGGTGAAACCCGCGATATGATTCACTCACTTCGTGTGCAATCACTCTCGCCAGAGCAACAGGATGCCTTGCAGACAGCCCCTGAAAACAGGACTGACGAGCAAGCTGACCTGGCATCTCATGCGAAGAATGCTACTTCAGTTTCATGGGAAACGGCGGCTAGTACTCTTGCTGAATCCCAACGTGAGAAAGCAGAAAACTTGTGCGCCCTTCTTCGTGATGCCAAAGAGAACTATCGAGGCATTAGCTCATGTCGTGACGTGCTTAACTACGACTATTGGATGGCGGTCTCAACAATCGGATCCACACCAGATGGTATGAAAGCACGTGAATCACTGCAACGAGCGGGTCGAGCTGCGCAAGCTGGTGATCTTGAGGCGGCACAATCTGCGTACGAGGAAGGACTCACTGCGTTGCAGGCAAGCATCATGGAAAACCCTACTCTCAGCAAAAAGCCTGGAGTGATTGAAGAAATCAGTAATCAGATTGGTGATTATAAAAAAGTTGTTGAGGAACAAGGAAAAGAATTTGATACCACATTCAGTTTAGAGAATGTGCTTCGATCAAACTCTTAGATCAAGAAACAACTGGTAGCGGCACGGGCCGGCGGTCAACGTATGACCTGTCCGGCCCGTGTTGTTTCTCTTTTGTGCAGAAGATCCGCTGGTTTGATAATGCACTCTGTCACAAGCCACTGATTGCGTTTCTCCAGCGTCAAAGTGGCGCTGACAATCGCGACGCCCTCCTCTCTCCCTACCATTCGACCAGAGACTCGAACAAGCAAATTGGCGACTGCCGTAGGAAATTTTTGGCCGTACAGAAGATCTACCTCGAGACGTGTTATAAGAACCCTCCTCGGCTTAATCTCTAAAACGGCCTTCTCCGCCTGCTCCTGAACCGGTCGTACTTCAGGAGCAATCGCAGCAAGGAGAGTCTCTAGATCTTTTTTCTCAACAGCCTTGGCAAGCTCGGGCAGCAAAATCTCTACCTGCTCACGATCAGTCTGAATAAAAAAATCTAGTGTGGCCACTCCGCAACCGGCTGCACATATCAGGAGTGCCACAACCACCCACTGATACTGTCCACTTGATCGCCAGATCCAAATAAAA
>WLWF01000030.1_pt1 | contig 117790 bp, 112 predicted proteins | sample 6718331 | NCBI WGS metagenome assembly WLWF01 (sample SAMN12718692, study PRJNA515312) | sponge metagenome | isolation source: marine sponge | host: Mycale hentscheli | place: New Zealand: South Island, Marlborough, Capsize Point | collected 2003-05-01 | reverse complement strand
CAAAAGAACAAAGGTTATTAAAAAAGCGTTATAATTTTGTATCTTATATATATAAGAACTGTTATAAAGCTTTAAATTTAAGAAGGTTATGTATAAAGTTAAAATAAAAAAAGCATGTGGAGGAACCTATAAAAAAATGGAAGAGGGAGGGTATTCTAATGAACCTCTTGAACCTTCAAATTTTATGGGACCTGTACCAGTTGAAGAAGCAAATATAGAAGTTGAAAAAGGAGAATCAGCATTTGGAGATATAAATGGTGATACCTTTGCTGAACTTATGTTTTTTGGTGGTAAGAGACATCATTCAGGTGGTACTCCTGTTAGTGTACCTCCTGGTACTTTTATTTTTTCTGATACTGCAAAACTAAGAATTAAAGATCCTGAGATTTTAGAAAAGTTTTTTAATATCAAAAACCCTAGAAAAAAAGGATATACTCCTGCTGAAATATCAAAACAATACAAAGACTTTAATAAACATATTGAAGAAGTTAAATCAGGAGAAGGCGATGACATTAAAGTAACAACTTCTGCTGTAATGGTAGATAATATTACAAACAAGCTGGGAGCATTAGCATTAATACAAGAATCAATGAAAGGGTTTCCTGATGGAATTCCTTCATTTGCTGAATCAGTAATGGGAACTTTAGGACTTGATCCTAATGAACTAGTACAGATGATGGCTCAACAAGAAGGAACACCTGTTAATGAGCAAATGCAACAAGAGCAAATGATGGCTCAGCAACAAGATCCTAGAGGAGAAAGTGTGCAAGTAGACATGCCTCAAGAACAAATGATGGAAAAAGGTGGTATGTATAAATACCAAAATGGTGGACAAAATTCTATTTATGAAAACCCTGATAAAATTGCTATATACAAAAACCTAGATATGCTTACACAATTTATGCCTAATCATGATAATACAGATCTTAATACATTTAAAAGAAATTGGGCTAATTATAATGTAAATAAAGGTGTTTTTGGAAGTATGGAAGAAGCTATGGAAAACTGGCAATATGAAACTAAATATGGTGATAACCCATATGGTAATTTATATAAAGGAGAAGGTGCAGGTGGCAATAGAGCAGGTGTTACTCAGTTTAAAAAACTTTTAAAAGATGAGTTTGAATACGATGGTCAAAGTATAAGTGATGGAAGTGTTGATGAAATATGGAATACTTTTTTAAGAGCATATGAAAACCCTACTGATAAAAATAAAGAAGAATGGAATACTGTAAATAGTAAGTTAGATTCTCCTTGGAGTGCAGGATGGTTTCCAGGAACTGATGAAAATCAACTTAAAGGTTTAAATAGTATACTTAAAGAAAGACATAGAGCTGATGATGGTGTAGCAGAAAATGAAGATAATGCTATAATTTCTCAAAGAGCTAGAAGTCTTATGGCTAAAGATAAAGAAATTATTGAGTTTTTGTTAAATTTAAAAGGAGATGATAGAATTACAGGAAGTCAAAGAATTGACTTAGAAAATAAACTACCTAATATTAATAAAGCTTTAAAAGATGAAAGAGTTGGTTGGAAAGAAGGTGCTTTAGATGATATGACTCCTTTTGGAAGAAATATGACTCTTGGGATGTCTCTGTTGGCTAGTGATAATTTTGGTTCTGGTAGCGGAATGAGTGGTCCTGGTGCTATGGCTACTGCTTCTCAGTTAACAAAAAGATTAGATAAACATTGGCATCAAGAATATGCTAGTGGTACTAATTATGAAGATGAGTTAACTAAAAGAATTGATTTAGTAAATAATTATTTAGGAGATAACAAAATAAAACAAATTGATAAAACTAGTGATGGTAATGATTCAAGCCTATATACTGCTTCTCCTAGTGAAAATCCTGGAGTTAATATATTTGAAATAGATGATTTAAATAGTCTTTATACACCACAAGCAGCATCTACATCTATTAATATTGAACCTGTAGAAACTGAAGAAGTTGATAATAATACTCAAGCAATAGATGATACTACAGGATATGGAGCTTCTGGAATTATAGTTTCTGATACAATACCTGATTGGTATGTTACTGATACAGGTAATTATAAAAAAGGTGGAAAAGTAAAAAGAGTAATTAGAGTTAAAAAATATAAATAGTCTGTCATGGGAAAAAAAATAAAAAAAATTCAAATTGTTGGTGATACAGTATATGTATTATTTGAAGATGATACCAATACAGAGTTTACTAAAGAAGAATTTAATAATGCAGGTGGTGCTAGTGCTTTTGCAGTAGGTAATGAAATTGAAGTTGAAGAGAAAGATGATGCTACTGATAACTCTAATGCTAACAACCCTCCTTCTAGTAACTCTAAGAAAACTAATTTTTATGATAGCATAGATTCAAAGTATCAAAAATATTTTCAAGATAAAGGAGCAGGTAATAAACCAAGGTTAGTAATACCTGCAGGAACATCTAGACAAGAAAAACAAGAACTTACTAATTATCTAAATAGTGATAATAATGGAAGTCCTGTTATACAAAGTATTACACAGGGTGCAACTCCTGGATATAAAGAAAGTGGTTTATTTTTTGGTGGGTTAGGTCCTGAAGATTATGAAGAAAAATTTGCTATAGATAATCTTGGTAAAGATGCTGCATCTAAAATGAATGCACAGCAAAAAAGAGACTATTATTTTCAAGAAATAGGTCTTGATGAAAAGTATTTAGGAAAAGGTCCAGAAATATATAATGATAAAACATTTGTAGATAATTTTTATACTAGTTATAAATCTTTTTTACCTGAAGGTGAATTTAGAGAAGGTTTTGGTGATGATGGTAAATTTGGTTTTGATCATTATGATTCTAAAACTAAAAAGGTAAAACAAGAAATAAATGATGATTCATCAACTACTACTACTCCAGAACCTTGTCCAGATGAAACGTATTTTAGAAATTCTGAAACAGGGGAATGTGAAAAAATAAAAGATGATCCTATTCCAACAACACCTCCAGGTGATCCTAATGTGTATTTTGACCCTGATAGAAAAAATCTTGTAGCTGCATTATCACAAAAAGTAGAACCTTTATTTCCTCAATTACAACAAATTGATTCTACATTACCAGAAGTTGCATATGAGTCTTATGCTACAAAAGTTGCTAATCAGCAAAGTAACAATCAAAGACTTTTAGACTTTATTGAAAACAGTGGAGCAGGTAATCAAGGTGTAGGTGCTGCTATAGGAGCAGTAGCTGATAGTATAGATAAAACTACTGGTATTATTGCTGATACTGAAAATAGAAATATTAATAGATTTAATACCTATGAAGGTAAAGTAGCTGATACTTTAAATAGAACTGACATCTTTAATGAAAACGCAAGAGCTGATTATGTTGATAAAGTAAATGAGGTAAAGCAAAACTACAATGATCAAATGTTTCAAAAAAATAGAAATGTTGCAAATGAGTTTGCTAAGATGTGGTGGAGAGAGAAAAAACAATCTACTAATGAAGAACTATTGTACCCAAATTCTAGAAGAGTTACAAGAAGCAGTCCTAGGGGTTGGTTAAATCCTTATAGTGGTAAAGATGTTGGATCATTTGACCCTTCTGTTAATCCAATGAATTATTCACCTCAAGCTAATTTAGGAACATATCAAGAACAATACAATGATTTAATTGATAAGGGTGTATCAGAAGATAATGCAACTAAAATGATTATAGCTGCTAATAGAAATAATCAAAGTAATAGAAATAACAGAAATCCATATAATTTTGAAGAGGGTGGTAAAACTAAATATGGTTTTGGATCTTTTTTAATGGGTGGTTTTTTTGAATAATTAAAATACAGTATAATGGCAACATGGAAAAATAGAGGATATTCTGCACCAGTTCAAGTATATGATCCTGATTTAAGTTTTTTAACACAAGCTTCAGCAGTTAGTCAAGCTAGGTTTGATAAAGGTTTTAACGCCTTTAAATCTGTATATGATTCTATGCTTAATAGTGAATTAACTAATGAAAGCAACAAAGCTTATAGATCAGAAGTTTTTAAAAGACTTGAAGAAAATTTAAAAAGAACTTCTTCATTAGATTTTTCAAGACCTGAAAATGTTAAAACAGCTTTAGGTATTCTTGACCCATTAACTAAAGAAGCAGATTTTGCTTATGATTTATCTGTTTCTAGATATCATAAACAACAAAAGCAATTAATGAACAGCTATAAAAATAGTGAAGATGCTGAAAAAAGAAAACTGTATAATCCTATAGCAGAACAAGCTATTTTCCAAGCTGAAGAAAAGTTAAGAAATGCTAAAAGAGGGGATGGTAGTATACAAAAAGCACAACCTCAAGAGTTTGTTATGTTTGAAGATATTACTGGTTATTTAAATGAAAGAGCTAAAGATGCAGGATTAGAAATTAAAATTAGTAGAACTGATCCTTCTGGTTATATAGTGACTAATACAAATGGAGAACAAGCTGTTCCATATTTTACTGCATGGGCTGCATCACAAATGGGTAATAGATTTGATAGACAATTAGGATTAACTGCAAAAGTTACATCTGAAAATCAAATAAAAGGTTTAATGCAAACAGGTAATTTAAGTAGACAAGATGCTGTTATGCAATTAGCTCAAGAAGTATTACCAGAATATAAAAATCAAAAATTAACAGATGTTACAGCTTTAAAAAAAGATCTTGATTATATAAACAGAGAAATAGAAATTTTAGAAAAAACATTTGGTACAAAAGGAGTTCCTGTAACACTTGATTATATAAAAGATAACTATGATGATTTAGTTGAACAGAAAAAAATACATGAACAACTAATTGCAAATGGTGCAGATTCTTTAAAAAAAATTAATGAAGATGAGGTAGGATATATATCTAATAATCTTGAGTATGTTCTTAAAGAAAGTTTATATAAACAAAATACTCTTGCGTGGGCTGCTTCTACAGCTATGGCAACAGCAGAACAAGAAATTAAATCTGATGCTACTTGGGTTTCTAAATTTAACAATCAAGTTAAAATGAAAATTCATGAAGATAACATGCTTGCTAAAGCTGTTGATGATGATCTAGCTAATGAAAGATTAAAACTTGATTGGTATAAAGCAATGAATACTGCAAAGGGTGGTAAAGGTAGTAGTGGTAGTGGAGTAGATGGTCCTCCTACTATTCTTGGTGAAGATGCAGTTAGTACTTATTTAGGTAATTCTTTAACTCCTCAAGCAATGGGTAATAAAGTAGACTTGCTTGGCAATAGAATAAATTACAATTATGAAACTCTTTTCCAAGCTGTTATAGGTGAAGGAAATGGATTACTGCAATTAGTAGTACCAGAAAATGAATTTCATAAAGCTAGTGAAGTTTTATATAAGGTTAAGAGCATAGCTGATGGTAAAGAAAATATTAAACTTACAGATTCAGAAAATGCTTATTTAGTTAAAATGGGTCAAAGAATAACTGGTGGTACAATTGACCCTACAAAGATGAATAGATCAGGAGCTAGAGAATTAATACAAGCAGTTGGTTCAGGCTTATATGAAAAAGCAAATGAACAATTAAAAGTATATTCTAAAACTGGTAACATATCAAAAATTGCAGATGTTAATGCGTTTAAAACAGCATTGGCATCTTTGCAAGGAATAGCAGAAGATGAAGAATCTATAAATAGCTCTATTAAAAACATAGCAAAAGTTTTAAAAAATGATGCAGAAGGTTTATATAAAAATAAACAAGTTATAGGATTTACTACAGATAATACTCCAATATATGATTTAAGTAAACTAACACCAGAAGAGAAAAAAAGATTAGAGCCTTTTATTGCAGGTCAGTTTGAAAAGTTAGTAGCTCCTGTTGGACAGGAATATGATTTTGCAGGACTTACAGCTAATGAATTAAACATGCTTATAAGTACTGATGGTAGAGCAGATGCTAAATCTAAAATATATGATGAAGCTGGTAATCAAGTTACGAAAGAAGAAATTTTTGGTAACTTAGTTAATGCTCCATTGGCTGATGTAGCTTCATTATTTGGAGATAGAATGTCAGTAGTTTTTGACCCTGTAAATAAACAAGTTAAAGCTAAAGTAAGTATTAGCCCTACAAGTAATTATGCAAAATCACAAAAAATAAAAACAACTCAATCATATACTTTTGTATTACCTTATGATCAATTGCTATCTGATCCAAGTGCTTTAAGTAATAGATTTAAACAGGGTATTAAAACTAACACTGTAGAAGTAGAAGGTGCTGGTATATTTAGTCCTTTTTTATCTAATAAAAATGCAAGAATTCAAAGTCCATCATATTATGATAATGCTGGATATTCTTTTGATATTATAGGTACAACTAACAATAAAGGTCAATATGGGTTAAGTATAGATATTGAATATAATGATCCTTTTAAAGGAGACAAAGGTCAAAAAGTCACAGAACATCATTTTCACCCAATAGCAGAACCTAATAATCCTTCTTCATATGCAGGATTATCAGAACAAATGAATATGAAGTTTATAGAATATTTAAGAGCTAATGGTCAAATGTTAGAAGTTTTAGATAAATTAGAAAAAGTACAATTAAAAACCCCATAGAGCATGGCTGATGATGTTGAAATAAACAAGGATGATTTTGGAATAAATGGATTAGAAAGTATAGGTTTTTCATCTTTTGGTAGCCCTGCTCAAAATGGTATACCTGACCCTTCTATAAATCCTGAAAAAAGTCCTGCAACTACACCTTCATATACAGACACTTTTAACAAGTTGTTAAACACAAGTGTGTTTGAACAAGTAGGATCTCCAGTACCAAACAATAGTAATAATAACTCTTTAGAATATTTAGACCAAGGAATGTTAAATACTCCTAGTTTAAAATACACTGATAGAAATGCTATAGAACAGTATATCTATCAAGATGATTTTACTGATGGGTTTGATCCATTTGATCCAACTAATCATGACAGATGGGTAGCTAGTGAAACATGGAGTTCTGCGCTATCAAAAGGGTTTGACAGCTTTGGTGAAAAATTTGGTCATACTTTTACTGACTATTGGAAAGACTATGGTAGAATGGCTCATTCTTTAGTTTCTATGGATGCTGTTAATTTATTACCTAGTGAAGAAGAAATGATTTCTACAAACTATGCAGAACATTTATCAGCAATGAAAAATTATGTTTTTGTACCTGAAGAGGATGAAGATGCTATTTTTTCTAAAAGATCTATGTCTGAGTTTCTTGGTAATGCTGGTTTTATGGCAGGTACATTTGCTGCTTTATCTACTGAGTTGTTAGCTGATGCTTTAATAACTTTAGGTACTGGTGGTGCTGGTGCTGTTTCTTTTGGGGGAACTTTTGCAAGAATAGGTGGTAAGCTATTATTTAAAGCTGGTGCAAAACAAGCTGGTAAAGGTTTACTAAAAAAAGGAATAACAACAGGAGGTAAAAAAGCTGCTAAAGAAGGAGCAAAAAAAGGAAACTTCTTTACAGGATTGTTGTTAGCAGATGAAAGTTTAGATGTAATTAAATCTACAAAAACTTTAAACCAAGTTAATAAACTTACAAAGAATCGTAGTGTTTCTAGAAGTATGAAGAAAGCATTTTCTGAAATATTTGGTTTAGGTATTTCTTCAGCGTTAAAATCTAAAAACTTTTTAGATGGTGCATGGTCTATAACTAAAGGTGTTCCTTTATTAGGAACAGGTCTTAGATATGGTGAAAAAGCTATTGCTGCTGCAAAAGCAGGGAGAGGGTTTGGAGAAGCTGCAGGTATTGCTTTTAAAGGATTAAGAAGAGTAGGTCAAGAATTTAATTTAGCATCAACAGAAGCTGCGTTTGAAGCTGTATCTTCTTATGGTTCAACTTTAGAAAAAATGATTCAAACTCATACAAAAGATGGTAAAGAGCTTGATCCTTTTACATTTACAAAAATGAGAGATGCTGCAGGTAAAGCTTCCTTTGCTAACTATGGAACTAACCTGGCAATCTTATTAGCTACGAATAAAATACAATTTGGTTCATTATTTAGCAGAATGGGTATTGCAGGTAAATATGCTAAAGAAATAATAGAAGATGGTGGTTCAACTTTACTTGTAAAAAACATATCTAAAAAAGCTGGAGCAAAAGCTGCTAAAGTATATAATACTTCAGGTTTCTTTGGTTTTTATGGAAAGCTTGGAAAAATTTCAAAAGACTTTAGTAAAAAACAAGCTTTATATGAAGTAGGTAAAAGACAACTAAAAGGAATAGGTAGGTTTGAAGTAACTGAAGGTTTACAAGAAAATCTACAAGAAACTTCTAATGCTGCATGGAGAGATTACTATGCTGGTCAAGTTAACGGTGTTAATATGACATTAACAAAAGCTTTTGAATCAGGGTTAGCTGAACAGTTTACAAAACAAGGTTTTAGAACTTTTTTACAAGGAGCTTTAACAGGTTCTTTTATGAGACTTCCTGTTCATATAACACAATCTGCAACTCAAGCTGTTAATGAATATGCTGTAAGTAAAGCATATGAAGCTAGAGGGCAAGAAAGTCCAATGTCAAAATACAAACAGAGTGTTGATACTGATATAAATACAGTAAATGATTTTATTGATCATGTTTCAGAAAGTGATAAAAATTTAAATACAATTTTGGATTTTACAGGTCATTTAGAAGAATCAATGAACATGACTGAAGCTGCTACTAATGGTAATGATTATGATTTTGTTAACGCAAAAGATAACTCTTTTATAAAAGCTGCTGAAGCTGCAAATAGATTAAACAGTATAGAAGCTGTACAGCATACTTTACAACATATGGGTCAGCATATGTCTAAAGAAGAATTTGAAGAAGGGTTCAATATTAAATTAGAAGAAACTAAATATAGTAGTGTTCAAGAATTTGCTGATAATGTTTCTGAAAGATTAGGTAAGTATAGTAAAACTATTGATAATGTTAGAAAGAGAGTTAAAAAGAAATTAATTAACCCTCTTGAATATTCAGATAATCAATCTGATTTTGTAGCTGCAAAAATTACTAGAGACATACAGGAACAAGCAATACAACTTATTGCATTAAATGAAATAAAAGCTAGTAGAGCATCAGAAAGAGCTAAAAAAGTATTTGATGATTATAACTCTATAGAAGGTTTGTCAGAATCTTCTGATTATATGTTTAAGGTTTTAACAAACCCTGATAATTTAGAAACAGAAGGGTTTAATTTACAAGCTGATATTAAAATTATAGAAGAAGGTTTAGCTCAAGAAGGACTTACTAAAGAAGAAATAAAAAAACTTAAAGAAGATAAGTTACAAAAAGAAACAGAATTAGATCTTCTAAATACATGGAAAAACTTTTGGGGTACAAGGGATGAGATATTAGGTGATGTAGATATTTCAGAATTATCTGAAGAAGAAAAACAACAACTTATATCTAAAAAATTAGATTCTTTTATTGGCGTTAAATCTAAAGAAAAAGTAACAATAGAAGATGAAGAAGGTAATATAACTGAAGAATATGAATATAAAACTCAAGATCCAGAAGTAATAGAGGTTTTAACTAAGTTATTAAATATTAAAAACAAACAACTTGGTATAGGTGTTGAAGTTAAAGTAAAAGATGTTCAAGAAGGTATTACTAAAATAGTAGATTTTATACAGCTTGAACAAGACAGTAAAGATTATTTAAATTCTGTTGATGCTTTATCTTCACCTGAAAATTACAGACAAACTGTAAAAAGAATGAAAGATGGGCGTTTTAAGTCTTATCTTTTAGATTATGTAGATAGTCTTGCTAATAGAACTGAATGGACAGTTATTAATATTCTTGAAGATGCAGATGAATTAATAGTAGAATTACCAGATGGAAAATCAGAAGATAAAAAAGCTACTATATATTTCCCAGGTAAACTTACTAAAGAAGAGTTTGAAGAAGTAAAGCAAAAAGTTATTAATGAGGTAATTGAATCAGAACCTTTTAATGAAATAATGAAATTAATCATTAATAAAGATTTAGGTTTAGGTCAGTCTGAACAGGCTAAAGACTTAATGAGGCAGCAAGATGAAATAATTAAAAATAGTTTAAAAAATAATTTACAAAAATTTGTACCTGAATATCAGTTTGATGAGGTTGTAAGTGATGAAGATTATAAAAAGTTTACAGAAGATAAGAAAAACTTTTCAGCAATTTCTAGTACTGTTAAAGATGCAATTATTGATAAGGTTGCTAAAAATAAAAATGGTGTTTCTAGTTTAACGCCAAGAGAAAGAGAAATATATAATGCTTTTCAAGGAACTTTTGAAGTAGAAGTAGAAGCTATAAAAAAACAATCATCTGCGTCAGTAGTAACTAAAGGAATAGCATACTACCAAAAAAACAAATCTGGTGGATATGATGTATATGACAAAGAAGGTAATTTTACTGAAAGAAATGTAACTGAAGAACAAGCTAAAGAAGCAATTAAAAAACTTAATGAACCTGTTCTTTCTTCTAAAGAGCAAGAATTACAAGATAAGAAAGATGCAATTAGAACAGCAACTGTGGATGCTATTAGTAACATACAAGAAGATGTTATAGATGAACAGTATCCAGGGTTTAGTACTATTTTTGATTATAATGGAAATGCTATTTATTTAGTAGGTCAAACAAGAGAAGCTTTAATAGCTGAAATAGAAAAAACTGCTGCTGAATTAAGTAACAGTGTTGATGGTAAAGTAGGTCAAAATCCTGAAGTAATTGTTCCAGAAGAAGATGTAGAATTACCAAGCTCAGCATCTAGTGAAGCAGCTTCTAATGAGTTGTCTTTAGTAAATGAACTTCAAATTTTAGAAGCAGCAGAGGCAGCAGGAGAAACAACAACACCTGATGGATTACCAATTGCTGAAAGAAAAAAACAAATATTTGAAGAATTAGAAAAAATATCACCAGCTAAAGAAGAAGAAACACCTGAAAATATATTAACTGCTAGAGAAGCTATTATATCTTCTTTATATACTACACCTGATAGTTCTCTTATACAGACTGATGGTTTACCAGGAGTTACTTGGCAAGATAAACAAACAGCTATTGATGAAATAAACCAAGGTGTTTATGATGAACAAATATTAAAAGTTATAACCCCTCCTGCTGCACCAGCAGATACTAATGTTTCATCTGAGACTGTTAATGAAAATGTAACTGTAGTAGAAGAAGGTGAAGAATCTGAAGAAGAAGATACTGAATTTAAAGTAATAGATAGTAAAGGTAAAGTTATTGCTGTTTTTGATACTCAAGAACAAGCTGAACAATTTGAACAAGATCAAAAAAATATTGAATCTAATTTAAAATTTACAGAAAAAATACTTTTAGAGTTAGGTCAAAAGAAATCTAAAAAAGGTAGATTTAAAAAAGCTACTGTTGTTGGATTGTATGAAGTTTTAGTTTCTAAAATGGAAGCAAAAAATAAAAGAACTTCTAAGCAAAAAACAAACAATACTCAATATTCTCTTTTAGAAGAATTTTATAATTCAGGTAAACAAAATAGAAATTCTATAATAAGTGGAGTAAATAGTTTTATTAAATCAGATTCTGAAATACAAAAAAGAGAAGTTAAAGCTCCAGAAACAGAAGAAGTTAATACAAAACCAAATGTGTATCAATCAAGTTCTGAAACAGCTAAACAAACCAAATCACAACAGTTTGATAAGGATGTTAAAAAACTTTATGATGACTTAAAGAGTACAACGTCAGATAAAAGTGGACAAATAGGTTTGGTTTTTCCTGAAGGTACCACAGATTTTACTAAATTTGTTAATAAATCTGCTGAAGATATAGCAATAGATCAATTAGCAAATATTAAATTTTCTTGTAAAAAATAAAAATAAGATATGTCTTGTAAATCACTAACATTAGAATATACAGAAATATTAAAAAATTTAATAAAAAATGATTCTAAATACACTAGCTATGATAATGTAGCTTCTTTAGTTTTATCTAATGATAGTTTAGATAATGAACAAAAGAAAATGGCTATTCATTATTTTGCAAGCATTTATAAAAACTTAGTTAAAGTTGATTCTAAAACATATTCTGCTGGTAAACTCCAACAAGTGTTGGATAAAGCTTCTATGCTTGATAATACTAAAAACTATTTACAAAAAATATCTGATGTTTATATAGTTAAACCTGAAAGTATTGATAGTAAAAAAACAACTGTTAAAAATAAATTAGAAAGCTATCAAACTAAATTAAATGTAGCCATTAGTATAAGCAACTTACAAGAACTTTTTAAAGAGATAGATGTATATTTTAATACTAATAGTTTTGAAACAGAAGATGACTATGCTAAAGAGGTAAACAATTTTAAAGAATTGTTTCAATATGCTATTGAAGTAAATGGAGGGACTAAGTTTAACAAAAAGAATCTAAACAAACTAGTATTAGAAAAAATAGAAAGTTTAAAAAAAGATACTAGCTATGTAGATATAAACCAGTTTAATGAAGAGTTTAAGAATACTCAAAGAAGATATGTAATACTTAAAGATGGTAGAAACATAGAAGCTATTGAACAAGATGGTGGATTATTTGAATTTGATTATGAAACTTTATCTATAGGTAAAGCTATACCAACTGATGCTGTAAGTTTTATAAAAGAAATTAGACCAAGTATTATACAAAGAGGTAATAGAACTAATGGTGAGATTGTTGTTTTAGGTAATAGCATGAATGCAGGTTTTAGAATTAGAGCTATTGATGGTAATGAAGATGGTGAGTTACACAAAACATTAAGAGAGGTATCACCAGATAGAGAAAGTTTATCTATAAAAGCTGTTAGAACAAGTGACATAGGAGATCAGAGAGTTAAGCAATTACACACTAAAGGTGAAGAGAACCCTTCAATGTCAAAGCTTAAAAATAGAAAATATGAAACATTTGAATCTCCTGCTCAAATTGAATTACTTAACACAGATAAAAATGCTCAAATAATTACTGTAAGGAGACCTTCTAAAGATGATCAAATTGCTTTTACAGGTACTATAAAAGGAACTACTTATGTTTTTAATTTATTTAATCTTGATAATTTTACAATAGTAGATTCAAATAATAACACTATACCTTTTGATTTTAATAACCCACAACATATAGAATTATTAAAAGAAAAAGGTCTTAAGAATACTTATCTAAGAGGTGCTGAAAAGTTATCTACTAAAGATATAGATAACCTTATTAAAGAATATAATAATTTTCAAGAGTTTAAAACAAAAGCACTTTCTTTATTAGAAGGTAAAAATTCTCAAGATGTAACTGATTTGTTTTTTGATTTGTATGAAGCTAGAACAAGTAGACCACAACTACCTGATACTCCTTTACAACAAAAATTACAACAAGATCAAACTTTATCTATTCCTGTAACTGTTGTTACTGTAGATAAAAAAAATCAGGTAATAAAAGATAGTGAAGAAAAAGGTTATAGATTACCTATACACTTTACAAAATCTTATAATAAAGCTACTGGTAAGTTTGATTATGTACTTAAGAGTATTATACCAAAAACACAGCGTTTTCATAATAAAAGAATTTTAGATGCAGATGGAAATCCTGTTACAGAAACAAAATTTATTACTGATTATTTATTAGGTGGTAAAAAAGATGCAACATGGAATGACATATTAGATCCTCTTTTTAAACATGAATATGAAAAAATTAAAAAAGGTGGTGTAGATAATTCTCCAAGATTTATTCTACAAAAGAAAGCTAATGGGTTTGGTTACAGATCTGTTAATTATGTTTCTCCAACTTTTTATGGTCCTGGTTTTCTTTCATGGTCTAGTCAGTTTACAGAGTTAGATCCTACTAAGCCAAGTTCTGTTGTTGCTTTTGATAAAGCACAGACTTTCAATTTTTTAAATATGAAAGGTCAGAATAAAGGAGCTATAAAAGCTATTATGTCTAGCTTTAATGGAAAACTTATACTTGAGCTAAGAGATGGTGGTGTAAGTTCTGAGTTAGCTACTGAACTTAATGAGTATGTAAATAGTAAAGAAGTTAAATCTTCATTTAATATTGATCTTACAAAAATTCAAAATAAATTAAAAGAAAGATTAGAAGAACTTGATTCTAAATATATATCTAAAGTTATAGAAGAGAATGATGATTTAAAATTTGATTTAAATGATGTTAAGGCGAGAAATGAATTTTACAATAAAATATATGAGATATATTCTGAGTATGGTGAAGAGTCTCCAAAAGAATTGTTAAAACTTGTAAAGAGAATAGAACAGTTATCTACTGATTTTTCTAATACTTTAGCTACAACTGTAGATGATACAGTTAAAAATAATTTTAGAAAAGTAATTGAAGCAGAAGCAGCTAATAACAGTACCAAACTTATAGACATTCTAAAAAAATACTATGTACATAAAGAAGATGGTAATAGTATAGATAACTATAATTTTAAAAGATTAGTTGTTAATGAAAACTCTGGGGTATATTTAAGCATACTACAATTAGAAAAAGCTTCTTTTAACAAGAGTATTAATTTTATAAATGTTTATGAAGGACATAAAGCAGAGTATACTATATCGTCTAGAAAATCTTCTAAGAATAAAGAAAGTATAGCAGATACTAAAATAGAATTATTAAATAAAGAAGGTGATAAAACATCTGCAGAAAAAAAATCAAATGATTTTAATAATTCACCTGCAGGAAAAGATCCTAAAAACGCTAATGTTAAAAAAGCTTTAAAAGATAAGGCAGATAAATCAAAAGCTAAAGCTGTAGTAAAAGGTAAGAATACTTCTGGTAGTAGTACTAAGAAGATAGATGCTAACACAAGAAAGAAAAGAAGATTCTCTATTGAGGCTGAAGCAGATACTACAACTGCATCTTTACCTGAAGCAGCTGAATGGTTAGGAACTGTTTTACCACAATTTGAATTAAGTAAAGATGATGTTGGAGACATGGTAGACTTATCTACTATTAGTGGACATGTTCTTGGTATGTACAAAGACAAAGTTATTTATTTAAATAAAAGCTTAGCAGGAGCAGCCACTTTATATCATGAAGCATTTCATGGCGTGTTTAGAGGATTGATGACAGCTGATCAAAGAACTGAACTTATACAAGCTGTTTTAGATAAAAAAACACATGCTTCTAAATTTACTAAAAAAGCTGTATTAGATTTTGCTAGAGAAAGAGGTTATAATCTTTCTGAAGCAGAAGTAAGAAAAATTATTGCAGAAGAAATATTAGCTGATGGGTTTAAAGAGTATATGGTTAATAATAAAAAACCAAAAAACTTATTAGGTAAATTCTTTGAAATACTTAAAAAACTTATCAGAATGTTTTCTAAGTATAATAGACTTATTGATTCTACATTTAAAGATATCAATACAGGTAAATATACTAATAAGGTTTATGACTCTTCTGCATTTAAAGGACAATACGCTTTAGAATCAATTCCAGGGCTTGTAAGACACTTTGAAGAGAATGGTGAGTACTATTCAATGGGTACACCAAAAGATGCTCTTACAGCGTCTGAATTAAATAATTTAATAAACGTAGTATCTTCTAAAGTAATACAAGATAAATCAAACAGAAACTTTGATGAAAAGTTTGAAGATGTAGTTGACTTGTTAATTAGAACATATGATATTAATAGTATAGTTGAGGATAAACAAAACGCTGGTGCAATAAAAGCTAAATGGACTAATGTTTTAGCTAACTACAGGTTTATGTTAGGTGCTAGACTTAATGAAGAAAAATATGGTAAAACATATGATACAAATTTATCTGAAAATAATGAGTTTGATAAATTTGAAGATGAAAATAAAATAAAATTAGCCAACGGTAAAGAAATAGATAACACTTTAGGAGTATATTCAAAATCGCTTTTAAAGAAACAAGTAAAGAAAAGTTATGACGCTATTAATACTGTTGAACTCTCTTTTGATGAACAGGAGGATTTACAAGATGTACTTAACGGAGAGGCTGCAAGCCAACAAGTTGATGTTAATGATGATTCTAAAGATGAGACTGAGAATGACTCACAAAGTGGATCATTTGAAGATAGCTTTGGTAATGAGAATGTAGTTAATCAAATAAAATATGTAAGGAGTACTTTAGCTACAATTGAAATAGAACAACCTGATGAATTAGGAGTTGTATTACCAAAAGTTGTAGATGCTATTGGAATATTCCCTGTATTATTAAAAGTTACATCAGGTTTAGATGTAGCAAATACAATTAGTCATATAAAAGTTATTTCTGATCAACTTTTAAAAGATGGGTTTTTAGAAGAGCATTATCAGCTTAAAGCAATATATGATAGAATAGTTTCTGATACTGGTATGTCTGAGGCATCAGAATACCAACCAACAAAAAATGAGCATATATATGATATGTTTGTAGAAGTTTTAAATAATGTAGAGCTTGACTATACAATGTTTGAACTTACAACACCTCAAAAACTTACATTAGAACAAATAATGGGAGGAGCAGTTAATTCTCAAAAACATAGAGTTGACATAAAAGATAATGTTATTAGTTCTGATACTAGAAATATGAGGAATGAGTTTATTAACTCTATGCTGTTAAAGTTCTTAGATACTAATAAAGAAAAAACTGAAGCTCATCGTGCTTCTGTAAGAGAACTTCTTGCTGAAGCTTCTAAAATTGTAAAAAGTGATAATTTATTTTTTGATGGTACTGCTTCTGAAATAGAAAAAGTAAAAGAACTGACAGATAAGTTAGACAAATTGTTTAATGATATAGGTTTGAACTTTCCAAAATCATTAATAGAGCTATCAATAATTGGTATTGAAAGTATTGAAAATGAACAAGGGTTACCAGTTACTGAAGATTTAAAAGGAATATATGATTTACATGAATCAGTTATAGAAGAAAAGAAGTATTTAGAAAAAGATTTCTTTAGAAGCTTACAAACTATTTTAAATAAAATGTATCTACCTTCTGGAAATAAAAATACAGGTGGTGCAAATTCTTTTGCTTCTTTTATTGAAGAAGATGCAACAACAAGAGATAGACAACAAAACATTGATAAAAATAGATTCTTAAGTATTTTAAGAAAATCTTCTGAATACGTTATAAAATACAACCCACAAAAAATACAATCAGTAATTAAAAATGCTGAAGGTAAAAACATATATAGATATGCTAAGTACAATCCTTTAATCCAAGTATCACAAATGATAAAAAGAAAAGGATTAAAAGCTGTATTAGAGATGGATACTTTTTATACTACTTCTTTAAAAGAGTGGATGAATGATCATCCTGTTTTTGGAGAATATTTAAAAAGAGTTGAAAATGAAGAGGAGTTAACAAAAGGTGATTTAGCTTTAGAGACTTTCTTAAAAAACATTAATGTATCAATGTTAGGTGGAGTACAACAGCGTGTTGGTAATGTACTTAAAGAAGGTAAATCTTTTAAAGGCGTAGATGCAAAATCTTTATATTTAATTCATTTAGCATCTTTTATGAATAGAGATACTGTTTTATCAGAAGATGGTGAAACAGTAATTACACTTTATAAAAAACAATTTCACCAGTTAGAGTCTACTCAAACTAACTTTTTAGTTAATGCTATTTATAAATCTTTTATTGACAACACTTCTAAAGTTTCTTCAACAAAAGATAAAAAAGCTAAAGAATACCTTAAGCAAGGAAAAAAATTATATGAAGGCAAGTACCAAGCTATAGTACAAGACTTAGTAGGTGTTATTGCTCAAGAGTATAAAAGAATTCAAAGAGAACAAGAGTTAGCTACTGATAGAGTTGAAAGCTTTAAAAACAATGAAGAGAATCAACTAGTACTAAACTACAATGCTAAGTATGATAAAAAGAATCCTGGTGAAATTATAACTAATGATAAAAGTTTAAGGGCTTTTAGATTTAATAGATTTCAAACATTTTGGAATAATGCCTCAGAGTTACAATCTGAAATGTATGAATTAATTAATGATGGTATTAAATTTGAAGAAATTGATGAACAGGTTTTAAATAGATTAAAATTACAACTTGATTCTTATGCTAATTCAGAGTATTTAAATCATTTAGCTAAACTTGAAAAAAATGGTGTAATTACACCTATTAAAAAGTATGTTAAAAAAGCACCTGGTCAACCTGGAGAAATTTTTATAGATTATAATTCTCCATATTTATCTAAAAGTTTAAAAACTGGATATAAACAAGAAACAGTATTAGAAAAATATAGTTCAAAAAATATAGATTTAACAGGAGTAGACGCAAAAGATTCAGGTCTTAACAGTTTAATTTATGATGCGTTCATGAATAGCTGGTATAACACTTTTATGTATAATCAAATATTTGATGGTGATCCTGCAATGGGTACAAAAAATGATGTTGATTATGTAAAACGTCTTAAGAAATTTGCTGCTGCTGGACCTAACATGAAAGAAGGTGAACACACTGTGGCTTATTTAAATACTATTGAAGCATGGACTCACAATGACTTAGTAAGTTATGGTCCTTATGTTTCTGTAGGTCAAATAGAAAATGATCCTTTAATTAAAGATAATGATATTAAAACTAGATTAATTCAGTCTTTTAATACAGACTTAGCAGGAACAACTGAGTTAGGTACTATGCATCCTATATTTGATGGTCAAAGTATTTCTTCTTTAATGCATCAAATGGATCAGTATAAAACATTTGGTAGACTTACCCCTAGAGTTAAAGATTTATTAATAGCTAAACATTATAGAGAATTAACTTTATCTGAAATACAAGAGTTACAAAAAATGCGTGTAGCAGTTAACTCTAAAAAAACTGTAACTGCTGGTAGATCAACTTATCTAAAGTTGTCTGAATATGCTATAGATAGAAATGAAGTTTCTGAGTTTGTACATTCTAAAGAAGAGGGGATGAATGACAAACAATATGAGGATAGTAAAAAAGCTAAACTTGAAGAAATACATAACATGTATTCTGAAATTTATAATCTAAGAAAAGATATACAGGATAATATTATTACAGGGAACTTTGATACTACACAAGAAAAGAAAGACAGAATTAAAGAACTAGTAACAGAAATACATAAGAATTATACTCCACTACCACATAGAGTAGATTTACATAATATTTTAAATTCTATGGAGTATCATCAAATAGATCAATTAGTTGATACAGAAGCTAGTAAAAACGCAATGCCTTTACCTATAGATTTAAATTTTTCAGAAGTAGGAGAAGGTGGTTATATAAACTTAGAATTAGCATCTCATCAAGTTCCTAATACTATAAAATATTTACAAGTAGAAACATCTGGCGTTAAAGAAAAAGCAAAAGTAGGTGTACAAAAGAAAGTATTATTACCTGCTGATGTTCCTTTGTTATTATCAAACTTAAATCAAAAAGAAAACTTTGATAAACTTTCTGCTACTGAAAAGATAGCATTAAAAGAATTAGGTTCTGCTTTGTCGGTATATAACTCTACTTTAAAACAAGGGTTTGATGCTAGATTTGAATATTTAAAAAATGTAATAAGAAAAGGAGAAAATCTTGATGTTGCTAAAATGTATAAACTTATACAACAAAGTTTAATAGCACAAAACGCACCTATAGGTAACATTCAATTATTTGATGTTAAAGAAAATGGAACACCTGCTGTAAATCCAAATTTACCAGTAGTAAGAAAAATGGTTGAGTACTTTTTCTTTTCTCATTATAGTCAACATGTTACAGATGAACAAGCTGCAGGTTTTAAATCTTTCCATGTATCTCAATTTGGTTACAATATTATTTCTGATAAAGAAGGTAATGTGATAACTACAGATGAGTATAAGAAAAATACTGCTAAATATAATGACCCTAATGAATATACAGTTAGACCTTTAGGAGTTTCTGTTGAAATAGATGAAAAAACTGGAGAAAAAACATATTGGACTGAAGTTATAGTACCTATGCCTAGTTTTAAAACAGAAGAACAAAAGCAATGGTATATGGACAATATGCGTAAAGCCTTTGGTACTAGAATACCTACAGAGGATAAGCGTTCTATGATAGCATTAAAAATTGTAGACTTTGTAGATTCTTCTAAATTAAATACTGTTATTGTTCCACAATATGTACATATTTTAGCAGGGTCAGATTTTGATATTGATTCATTATTTGGTCAAATGTATTCTACATATACAAATGCAAAAGGTAGCTTAGTTAAATATGGTGATGTTTCTGGATATAAAAATAAAAAGGCTGGAGAGTTTGTAGAGTTTTTACATTACATGGCTAGTAAACCTGAGTTTAAAAGTTTAATATCTAAAGAAAGAACTAAACTGTATGAGGATAAAAAAGAATATTTTTATTCTGAACAGGATGGTGAAATTGATTTAATTGATGCGTTAGATTTTGAAAAAGGATCAGCTATATGGACTTTGTTAAATGAAGCTTATGGATTTACTGATCAAGAAATAGAACAAGCTCAAAATTTACAAGCTCAAAAAATACAAAGAAAAGAAGTACAAGAAGAAATAGATAGACTTTATAAAGAGAAACAAGAATTAAAAGAAGATTTATTTGGTGAACAAAATACAAAATTAAGTAGAAGATTAGATCAACTACAGGTTTTACATGAACAACTAAAAGAAACTTCTAGAAACCAAAGACAATTAGCACAACAACAAAAAGAAAGTAAAGGTACTGTTGAAAAAGGTTTTGAAATTTTAAACTATGCAATGACATATGTTCCTATAGTTAATGTACTATCAGAATTTGCTACACCTATTACTTTTGATTCTTACAAAGATTCTAGTATGCCATTTTCACAAATGGTTGCAGCTAAATATCAAAATCAAAATTTAGAAGCTAGTTTAAAAATGTTGTCTAATGAAGTATTATTCAATGAGTTATACATTAAAGAAAAAACTTCTGATGCAATGTTTGATGAAATATTACAAGATGTTTTTGGAATAACTGTTGAAGATGTATTAGCAAAAGGAGATATAAATACAATTGATTCTGTTGTAGAATCTAAAGTAGATACAAGTTCTTTTAAAGATGGTATTGGTATTTCAGCAAACATAAATAAATTTTTATCTATAGCTTCATCATATCAATTAGAATTAAATGATACAAATACAATATGGAGCTTTAATAAAACTAAAAATGGAAAACTTCAAAAAATATCATATAATAAATTTTATGAATTAAATGAACAACAACAAAGACCTATACAAATTATAGGTGGTATGTTAGGTGTATTTGCTGATGCAGCAAAAAAACCAATACCTACAGCATTACAGCTTAATGAAGTTAATACTAATGTAGCCTTAGTAATGGCATCATTAGGTTTAGATCCTGGTATGGTTATGGGATTTGGTTTTATACCACAGGTTAAAAACGCAATAGCAAAAGTAAAAGAAGCGCAGGAAGCTATAAGTGAAGATTTTACTCAGCAGATAGTTTGGTATAACCAAGCTCTTGAAGATGAGGTTTTAAATATATTAGCTCCAGAAGATGATAAAGGTTTTAGAAATGTAAATGAAAATTGGAATTTATTAAAAAGTTCTGGTTTAATTAGCTTTGATAAAAAAAATAAGAAAGAAAACATCTTTGGAAAATGGGATATAAAGACTGATAATTTAGTTATTGATTTTGAATACAAAAAAAGTATTGATATTAATAAACTTAAAACTGGTTCTTTATCTTTATCTGAAATAGGTTTTAATGTTACTACAAAAAATGGTCTTAAGTTAGAAGAAGAGTTACAAGCATCTATTTTATTAAAATTATATGCTAAACAAGCTTCTCAAATCTGGGACATATCAAAAGCTACTAAGTTTACTAACTTTCATAAAAGGTTAAATCCTGACTTACAACAGTTTGATAAAACTGTAAGTGGAATAGAGAAAGTAACTAATGAGGATACAAGTATTTTTACAACAAAAAGTATTTCTAATTTAATAGGAGATAACAGTGTATACAAAACAGTACAAAAACTTACTGTTGATATGCAAATACAATTAAAATCTATCTTCTTAGAAAGACAAGATTCGTTTTTTACTATTAAAGAATTATATGGTGATATATACCAAGATAAATCTCAGTTGTCAAATGTTTTTGTTGGAGCAATGGCGAGTACTGCATATTTTAACTCTATATTAAATTCTGAATTATCTGAAGAAGATAAGCAGGATGAATGGTATGCAGAACAAAAAGAAAAAGAAAAAGAAGCGTTGTTAGAAATTTTAGATACTAAGAATTTATTTACAGGTAAGCTTTCAAAAGAACTTACTGAAATGAAAGAAAAATATCCTGATAACAAGTTTCTACAAAAACTTTCTAGTTATGATGGTTCTGCTCAAGCAATTTTAACAGATGGTGAAAAAGAAAGTACAGTTAAAGAATCTAATATAAAACTTTTAGATAAGGTAAAACTTAAAGACAACTTGTTAGATGATGTTAAAAGTGATTTAAATAATCTAATGTCATCTGGTTTAAATGAAAGACTTTTTGTTAAAAAATTATTTTGGAATGAGATTATAAGAACAGGAAGTCAAATAAATGTTCCTGGTAGTTATATAAACTTGTTCCCTCAAGAATTTCAAACAGAGTATTCTGAAAAATTAAACGATGTATTAAACATTTTTAATTATGGAAATAAAGTAGTTAGAACAGGTTCTAAAGAATTTTTTGCAAATGGTGAAACTTTTAATACAGAACAAGAAGCTAGTGATTTTATTAAGGATAATGAAATATCAATAGAAGGATCTATATCAACTGCATTAGGTGAAAACTATAAAAATGTTTTAGATACCATCTTAAATAAGTTGGCATTACAAGCTATTAAAGATTCAGCTAATTCAAATATTAGTAAATCAAAAGCTATTAAATTAGGTATAGGTGAAGCTAAAAATAATTATAAATTTAGATCTGGTTTTGTAAAAGCTGTACAGAATAATTATAAAATAGATGACCCTACTAAATTAAAAGAAGCTAGTTTAGTACATATAGAAAAAGTATTTGGTATAAAAATTAATAGAGAAGCTTTAGCTAAAGATAGAGTTAAACAATTATTTATTAATGACCCTAGATATGTTACAACAACTAATGATAAAATTACTGTAAAGGTTAACCCTGAACAATTTGGTTTAAATTATCAAACAGCAGATGTAATAGGAGGTAAAGTTAAATTTGAACCAGAGATAGATGCAGAAACAGGAGAAGCGTTTACAACTATGAAAATGATATACCCAACTTTATTTAGTGTAGGTAATGAGTATTATCAACTTACAAGTGTAGATAATAAACCTATAACAGAAGCTAAAGATGTAATACTTCCAAACAATACTGGTAATGAAGCTACTTATGTAAAAGTAAATAAAACCATGTTGGATTCAACAAGTAATGGTATAGCAGTATCTAATGAAAATGCTAATGAGTATACATCTTATGCTGAGCAATCTCGTAAAATTAAAATTGAAAAAACAGCATTAGAACAAACAGTTGTTGATCCTGGAACTCAACCAGCACAACAAAGCAGTGCAATTAAATATTTTGAAGGAAACATTACACCAGAACCAAACACAGTGTTTGTATTTGGAAGTAATCCTATAGGAGTTAATGGTAATCCTGCTAGAGGAACAGGTGGTGCAGCTTTAGTAGCTAATCAACAGTTTGGAGTTAAGCAAGGAGAAAAAATGATAAATAAATTATCTGATTCAGGTAAAGCTTTTGGTTTAGTAACAGTTACAGGTCCAGGTAAGAAAAGAAGTGTTTCTCCTTCTAAAATAACAGAAGGAGTTAAAGAACTTTATAAGACAGCTCTTGCTAATCCTAATAAACAATTTAAAGTGGCGTATAGGAATACTACACAAAGATCTTTAAATGGTTATACAGGATTAGAAATGATTGAGATGTTTAATGCAGCTGGAACAATTCCTTCTAATGTTGTATTTAGTAAAGAATGGTTTGATACTGGTAAATTAAATACTGCAACTAAACTTAGTAGTACAGTTCAATTACAAACTGAGATTAAAATTCCTTATAAGTATCAAGGTAAAACTCAAAACTATACTATTAAAGGAACTCAAATATTTAACAAAGATGGCAAAGAAGTTTTTGCAAGTAAATCTAAAGATAGGCTTAAAATATTTGCTAACTTTGCTATATTGCAAGGTAGAGCAGAGGTAGTAGAGATTACTCAAAAAGAAAACAACGTAGAAGTTAATAAAACGTATGTTGTTAATAATAAGAATCAAGTAATGTCTACAGTTACAGGTAATGAAATTAAGGCTAAAGATATTGTTACTAAAGCAATAGCTGCAGCTGATGTTATTAGAGCTAGAAAAGCAGAAGGCAACCCTAACAATGTAAATAAACCTGATCAAGAAGATATTGACAATTGTATGGGATAAAAGAAAGAAGTTATGGCATCATGTGCATTTAAAACAGACAGACAGTATAAAAAACTTGAAAAACAAGTAGGTAGTGAATTATTAGCTACCTACACTTATTTTGCATATAATGGATATCCTGAAATGTTTTCTGATACTACATTAAGAAAAGAAATGAGTGTTGCTTATGCTGCTTATGATAATAACATAATAGCAATGGCAGTTAAGGTAAGAAGATATAACCATAGAAATGGAACTTCACATTACTTTACAAAAAAGCGCATAGGTCAATCAACACAGTATAAAATTGATTTTCAAGCAAACTATTTACCTGTAAATCTTGAAAGACAAAGACAGAAAGATTTAGCTAGATCTGAAAGAGATAAAAGTTGGGTAGAGTTTCAACAAAAAGATTTTAAAGATCTGACTAAACAAGAACTTGATGAGTATAACAAAATAAAAAATCAAGTTGAAAATGATACAATAGAACAGGAGTTTGAAGAAAGATTTGGAATAAATGAACCATTACCAGAATTACAAGTACATATACTTGGTCAAGGTCAATATGAGGTAGCTGGTGAAATATACCCAAGTTATGAAGATGCTTTAGTAGCATCAGAAGAAGCTTTTCCAGAAACAAATTCTATGTTACCATCATTTAGTGAAACCATAGTGGATATGGATTTACAAACAGATTTAGAAAATATGTATCCTACTGTTAAACTTTTATCGTACTTATATGAAGAAGGTAATGGTACAATGAGTGAAGATGAATTTAATAAAGAAGCAAGTGCTTTAATGATGATGATGAAATCAGATGGAGCATCTAATTCTAGAATTATGGATGCAATAAAATGTTTATAATATGAGAAGTTGTCCAATAGGTCCTGAATATCAATTGCTAGTTGATGAACTAGGTACAAAAAGAAATGTTGACTTTGCTTATGACAAATGGGTAGATTCAGGTAACATTGGTATACCTACACCTTATCAAGCTAGAAAACTTGTAAATGAGGCTACTTTAACAGAAAAAGATGAACTAACTAATAGAAGTGCTACTTCTTTTAAATATAAAAAAGCAATAGAACAAAAAACACAGTTAGAAATATTGCATGGTAAAGCTTCAAGCAAACCACAGAAACTAGCATTAAAAAAATTATGGGAAGCAACTGATAAATATGCACTAAGACTTAGAGTAGATTTACAAAATGAAGCAGAAGGAAAACCTTCTCAAAAAACAATAAGTGTTTCTACTTTTATGGGAGGTTCTGATTTTAAAGGAGATGCTGCATTATATGAGGCATATAGACAATTTGGAAACTTTTTACATAATCTTATTGAAGATGGTCAAGTTATTGCTAATGAGACTAATAAAGAATTAACTAAAGTAGTTAATAAAGAATTTTTTACAGAACAATGGGAAAAATTTACTAAGAAAAACCCTATTGCTATTAATAATCTTGATGTTGATCAGCTTTATGAAGAAGCTTTACATGTAGTTTCTAGAGTTAATGGATATGGTTTTGATGGTGCTATGGTTATTCCTGAAGTAACTATAATGGGTACTTCTAACACTGGAGCTGATGTAGTAGGTAGATTAGATTTAATTATAGTTGATTCAACAGGTACTGTTCATATTTTAGATTTTAAAACTAAAAAAATGAATAATCTTTTTAATCAAGATGGTACAGCTGATTTAACTGGAGCTTTTATAAATTTAGGTAATTACAAGTATCCTTTGAGTAAAAATAAAGAAGGTGCTTCAAAAGAGTATATAGACTCAAGATCTGCTTTTGATAATTGGATGGTTCAGTTAGATTTATATGAAAACATGTTATCTCAAAATGGAATAACAACTGGTGAAAAATCTATTGTTTCTTTTTTATATGAAGTTGATGAAAAAGGTAATTATGTAGGTTCAGTAGATTTTCGTTTTACTGATCATGATTATTATGAGCAAAGTTTATATAGAATTCCTGATAATTTAGGAACGCATAATAGTAACATTTGGTATTTAAATGAAACTACTAAAACTAATCATATAAATAGATTAAAAGAAGCAACTAACAATGCAATGCCTTCTTCTAAAGATGGTAAAAAAACTGAAGAAAAAGAAGGACAAAAAACAGCAAAGTATGAAGTAAACCCTACTGAGAAAAATTTACAACTTCTTGTTGACAGAATGTTGTCAATAGTAGATAATAAAATATCAGAATTATATGATGCTAGAAAAGGTTTAGATAAAGAAAATAAAAAAGATTTAGCTTTATTAGAAATAATAAATACAAGACTACAAAGTTTACAAGCTTTTAAGCAAATTGCTATTAAAAACAAAGTATCAAACGCTGACTCTATTATAAGATCAGCTAATTTTTATACAGCAGTAGAAACAGTAGCAGAAGATATTAAACAACTTTTAGATATTACTAACTCTAGTTATAAAATTTTTAAAGATAATGGATCTAATCCTAAAAAAGCTAAAAGACAAGTAGAAGAAATGTATACAGCTTATTCAAGAGCTGAAGATTTTAGAATACTTGTTGAAGAGATGGAAGAGATTATCAATGAAGCTGCTGATAATCCTGATAGTGAAATTACATCTGATAGTGAGATCAGAAAAAAAGTAGGAGCTATACATGCTGATATACAAGGAATGCAATCTTTATATAAAAAAATGGCTACAAGAGTTTGGTTAGAAATAGCTAAAACACCTGGTAAAGAAGTTTATGGAGATGTATCAAAACAGTTAAAAGAACTATATGAACCTAAACTTGCAGATCTATATGAACAAAAGAAAAAATTAGAAGCAGGATTACCTATAGGGATTAGAAGTAAAATAAAACAAGGTATTTATAATTTATATACTAAAACTTTTAGAAAAGGTTTAGAAGAAGAAGCAGGTGAACAATTATCACCTGAATTAAAAAAATTAGAAGATATTTCTTTAAAAATAGAAAAGCTTGAAGCTATTTTAGATGGGTTTGATGGTTCTGAAGAACAGTTAGTTACTTATTTAGAAGGTGCTACAAATCCTAATTCACATCTTTACATAGGAACTGACATATTTGTAGCAGACCTTATTGCAAAAGGTAGACCAGGATTTGCAAATTTAATAGCATCAGCTTCTAACTCTGATATAGGTATTGCAACTCCTGTAATTATGATGAAAAACGCAGAAGCTCAATCAAGCTATAATGTGTTGAATGATGACAGGGTGTTAGATGTTGATAGAAAAAAGAGGCAATTATTAAAAAAGATGTCTATTGAACAACTTAATTCTAAAATATCAGAATGGAGAGATGTTGTTTTTTATAATAAAGAAACAGGAGAGTATGAAACTAAAAGAGTATTTAATTTAGTTAAACCTTTTAGTACAGAATATGAGAATAGTTTAAAAAAGCTAGAACTTAATAGAAGAAATACTACTACTGCATATAAAGAAGCTGCATCTAATTATCAATTAAAGTTTGAACAATATAAAAATAAAGAACTTTCTAAAGAAGAAATTGATAAAGAAGATAGTCTACTTAAAGAAGCTAGAGATCTTAAAGAAAAATCTCATAAAGAATATTTAGAGTTTATTGTAAAAAATTCTAATACGCCTTACACAGATAGATTTTATAGTTTACAATCTGCATTACCTGAAGATATAGCTAATGAGATTAATGATTTATACTTTGAGCAAGAAAAAATATTATATGAAGTAGGAGGTAGTTTTTCAAATACTTTAGATTTAAATGATGAAGAAGATTTTCAAAACTTAAAAGAAATTAATATTAAGATTAAAAAACTTAGAGAAAAAGCAAAAGAACAAGATCCAAAGTATGCAGAATATATAGATGAGTTTAATGAACTATATGAATTTGACACTAATGAAAAATATTTTGAAGGTAAAAGAAAACAAGCTGAAATTAAATATGGTGGTTTAGATTCTGACTTATATAAAGAGTGGGAAAAAGAAAATATGATTGAAAGAGCTAATACTGCATGGTATGATGAGCTAAATAGATTATATGAAGAAAAACAAAAGTTAACTGATCTTTTACCTACAAATGAATTTCAAGATGAATTAGATGCATTGTATGAGGCTAAGAAAAAAGCTTTAGCACCTTTTAAAAGATTTGGTAGAATACAACCTAAGTATATGACACCAGATGATATTTCTACTGTTGATGCAATTATGCATAGAATTGATGAAATATATAAAGAGCTTTCATCAAGACCTAAAAATAAGATGGATAGGACTTTAGGTAACGCTCTTAGAAAAATAAATCTTGAAATAGACAATCTAGTACAAGAAGATTTATCTCCTCTTTATAAAGAAGAGTTTGAGGATAAATACACTGACTTAGAAAATGGATGGAGATTAGTAACTCTTTATCAAAGTAAAAGAGATGATGCTGAAACTAAAGTAGCAGCTGTACCTTCAGATGAAAATGTAAAAGCTTTACAAGAAGCAGATGCACAACTGCAAGATTATACAGAACAGTTCTTTATTAAAGAAGAAGCATTTGAACAGTATTATATTAAGTATCATAAAAATGAATACAAGAGTATTAAAGATGGTTTTGATACTAGGAGTACTGCTTTACCTAAACAGTTTAACTATGAAAGATTACCAAGAGCTTCTGTAGCTGACATTTATATGGAGAAAGTTCCTGATCCTAAATATTACAGTGTAAAAAGATTAAGAAAAGAAAATTGGTATTATGATGGTGAGCATTTACATTCTTCAGAAATTGAAGCGTTAAAAAAAGATCCTACATTTAATGAGCAACAATTAATAAATGATGGTAGACTTTTAATAAAAGAAGGGGCATATAATAAAGATTTTCATAAAGGACCTGAAAACATTCTGTTACCAAAAGGAATTCAATATGATGGTAATAATAAATATAGTGTAAAACAAGGATATGATTCTGATCCTCATATAAACTCTAAGTTTAATGATATTAAAAAGGATAAAGAAATAGGTGAATTTTATAATTTACTTTCTGATTTATTTTTTGGTTTACAATCAGGAGTAGAAGGTAAAAAAATAGGATACCAAATACCTGGGTTTGCATCATCTTTAGTTGAAAAATTTGCATCTTCTAAAAGTATGAGTCAAACTTTTAAAGAAGAGTGGGACTTGTTTGTAGATAAAAACTTTAAAACAGTAAGTAAACAAGATATAGCTGAAAATATATTTGGTGATTTAGGTGCTAAGTTAAGACATCGTTTTACAAATCAACTACCAGAGAATATGCAATCTCAAGATGCTATTTCATCAATAATGAAATATTCTGTTGAAGCTCATTTTAATATAGGAATGCAGCAATCAGCTCCAATGGTAAACACATATATTAAGTATTTAGAAAATCAAAAAGAAGAATTAGAAAGATCTTCTTCTACAGGTAAAATAAAAGTAAAAGATCCAGAAACAGGTAAAGAAAGATTAGTAGATATAAGTCAAAGAGTTGCAAGTTTGCAAAATACTATTGATATACTAGCTTTTGAAAGAAGAAAGTTTTTATATGGTCAATCAGAAGATACTACAGACAGATCAGTTAAAAAAGTTATTGATGGTTTGTTTGCGTATACTTCCTTTATTAGAATTGGATTTGATGTAGCTAACCAAGTAAAAAATAACATTGCTGGTAATGTTCAGGCGTTTATAGCTGCTGGAGGTTTAGAAAGTAATCATTACAGTAGAAAAGATTGGCTTTTTGGTAAACAAATGATTTATAAACAAGGTGGTTTTCTTCATAATTTCTTTAAAGATTATGGTAAGCTTTCTGATCTATCAGTTTCTACTATGTTATACAGGTATTATAATCCTGCACAAAAAGACCCACTTAAATATTTTAATGAAATTGGTGGTGGTGCAAAACGTAGAATAGCAGGTAAAGCAACTTCTATACAAGAAATGGGTTATTTATTACAAGATAAAGGTGAGTCAGAGATTGCTGTTGCTGTAATGTATGCAGTATTAAATAACTATAAAGTAAAAGTAATTGACAGCGTAAGTGAAGATGGAAGTTATATCTACAAAAAAAATGAAGATGGTAGTGATGTTACAATACCAGCTCATGAAGCATATATATCTGGACCTAATGGAAAGTTAATAAAGAGAAGCGATGTAGATTTTTCTAATGAATCAGAAAATAGATTAAGAAATACTATTTATTCTGAAATGAGAAGAGCGCAGGGTAACTATGCTAAAGCTGATATGACTAAATTTGAAGAGGGTGTTCCAGGTAAGATTGTATTTTTCTATAGAAAATTCTTAGTGCCTACTTTCTTAAATAGATTTGGATGGTCAAGACCTAACTGGGAATCTGGTGAAGTTGCTGTAGGATACTGGAGAGCTACTTATGATATGTTTAAATACTTTGGACCTAAATTAGCGTTAAAAGAATTAATGCTTGGTTCTAAAACCTTAAACAGGTTTGGAGGTCATGGAATTGATAACATAGTAAAAAAGCCAGGAAAAGAAACAATGTCTGTTGACTTAAAAGATGGAGAAATTAAAAATGAAATCTATGTAAGAAATGCAGCACAAGCAAGAAGAGACATGTGGGTTATGGCATTACTTAGTGTATTTTCTATGATGGCTTTAGCGTATATAAGAAGAAAAGATGATGATGATGAACCATTAGGAGTTTTAGAAGGTAATGCTTTTAGGATACTTTGGGGTGTAAAAGGAGAAGCATTATCTATGTTTCCTGTAGGAGGAGGATCTGATGAATACATTAGAAACTTTACAACTGCTGTACCCATGGTGAGAGAGATAACAAAACTAAAAGCTATGGGTGGTCATATTTTTAACTATGGATTAGCAATGGCAATAGGAGGAGGAGAAGAACCTGACCCTGATTGGGACAGTGAATATTATAAAGAAATTTACAAAGATGCTTTTTATACTAAAAAACAAGGACCTTATGAGGCTGGTACTTCAAAAGCTTATAAAGATCTTATAGATTTGACAGGTATTAGAAATTTTAGAGATATATTAAGCCCAGAAATTAGAATTGACCAACTTAAAAAGAGACAATAAGGCTATTTTTTAGTATCTTATTATTAACAAGGTGTTATAAAAATTAAAAAATGAGAACAATAAACCCAATAGAAATAGTTGATTTATCATCAACTCCTGCAGGATCTTCTTTAGCAGGTTTTTATAGAATGTATACTAAAGGAGGATGGTTTCAAATTCAAGATTCTGTATCTGCTGTAAAAGATGCAGTCTTAGACAGACCTCTTGAAGGGTTTACTTGTTCTACTGCTGCAAGTAGTATAGCTGCTGCTGATACAGTGTTAGAAGCTTTTCAAAAAGTATGTGGCACTCTTAATAACTTAGCTCTTACTGGAGATGTTACAGGAACAGCATCTTATAATTCTAGTACTGGAAAATTAGAAATAGCAACTGTTGCTGGTCCAAGTACTGCAAGAAACTTGCAAGAAACTTTAGACGCAGGAAGTACAGCTACAATATCAACATCTTTTATGGTTACATCAGATGATGGAACTGATATATCTGAGTTTACTGTTGATGCAACTACTGGGTTTGAGCTAAAATATGTAGATAAACTACAATCAGATCATTCTCAATCAATTAAAATATTTGATAATGAAATTAGTCTTGACGTAAGTGATACAGCAGGTGGTGTTAATTTTTCATTTTTACATTTAAATCATGGTTCTGATGTAGAAATGAAGTATGAAGGAGACAATGGAGCAGGTGCTGGACTTGGTAATTCTTCTATTAAGCTAGAACGAGATAAAGCTACTTTTCAGTTAACTAATACTTTAGGAAGTGCTTCTTTAGTTCTTAATCCTACCATCTTAAAAGCTACTGGAAGATTTGAAATAGATGATGACACAAATTCTATAGGTGCAGGATATAATGATGATTATAATAGTGGTGGTATAAGTACATATGGTGATAGATGGATCCCTGATGCAGGCTGGGTAAATACTCAAGCAGGTATTGGAACTATTAGTGCTAACATCGTTCCAGTAATGAATTCTGGAGGGACTGCATATGTAGATAGTCCTATTGAATATAATGGAGGTAGTATAAATATAGGAGATAATGTTAATATTTTCTCAGGAGGTAGTGCTTTAACTGTAACTGCTACAGCTAATCAAACAGGTACTTCAAATCTTGATGGTTTAAAAGTTATGGCTACTAATGATGGTGGTACTGGTAGCCCTACAGGTAATGTTAGAGTTATAAATGCAACTATTAAACTTGTTAATGGAAATAGAACTATACCAAACGTATTTGGTATACATTTGCAAAATTCAGTAACACAATCTAGTATTACAGTTGATAATTTATATCAAATGTATTTGGGAACAACAGGTAGTGTTACTAAAGGATCTGGAGAGTTTTATGGTATTAGACAAGCTGCAACTAATGTAATAAATAGATTTAGTGGTCAGCTTCAACTTGATCATACAGCAGGAACAGCTGAACAATTTTTAAAATCAGCAGATACAGCAGGTAATGCTGTGTGGTCAGCAATTACAAAAGCTGATGTAGGGTTAGGTAATGTAGAGAATACTGCATTATCAACATGGGCTGGTTCAACAAATATAACTACATTAGGAACTATAGCAACTGGTACTTGGAATGGTACAGCTATTATAGGAACTTATATAGATGAGTCTACTGTTGACCATGATCAGTTGTTAAACTTTAGTGCTAATGAACATTTTACTGAAGCTAGTATAGATCATACAGCTATTCAAAATATAGGTACTAATACTCATGCTCAAATAGACACTCATATAGCAGACACTACTGTACATTTTACTCAAGCTAGTATAACTACAGTGGGTACAATAGGTACAGGTGTTTGGCAAGGTACTGCAATAACAGACACTTATGTAGCAAGTGCAACTGCATGGAATGCAAAAGCAGACAAAGCTTCTGGTCTATTAAATAGTTGGACTTCTGCAGGTAGTGGTTTATACTACCAAGATTTTACACATAACTTAAATACTGAAGATATAGTAACAGAAGTTTATAATAGTACTACAAAAGAAACAGTATTAGTTGACTCTATAGATAGACAAAACGCAAATACAGTAAGAGTTACTGTAGTAGGTAACTCAACAAATTATAGAATAACAGTCATAGGATAAAAATAAATACAATGAAAGTCACAGGTAAACATGAATTTGATAATATTCCATTAGTTAATACAGCAGATAAACTAAGTGGTTCAAAAGTAACAACTACTGATCCTACAAATACTAGCGATGATGCAAATGGTTATTATGTAGGATATACTTGGGTTAATACAACAACAGGTAAAAACTTTACTTGTACTGATGCTACAACTAACTCAGCTGTATGGGTAGATTTTGCTAGTCAAATTACAAATATTAATCAGGCAATATTAAATATTGTCCCTTCTGATGAATTATTAAGTGGTAGTGTTATTTATACTGGTACTGGTTTTGTATATGATAATACAGTTTTAACATATAAAATTGGTGGTGCTTTATACACAGCTGCTGGAGGTCAAACTTTTACATTAACTGCTGCAGACTCAACTAATGATAGAATTGATCTAGTGTATGTAAATACAGCAGGAACTGTAGCTGTTAAAGTAGGTACACCAGCTCCTGCACCTGTTAGACCATCATTAGATGATCCTTCAGATGAATTAATAGTTACTTTTATCACTGTGGCTACATCAGCAACAACTCCTTCAACAACTTTTGAAGCTATTTATTTAGAAAATAATGAATGGACAGTAGGTGGTACTGGTACATCTATAACAGCTGCTGCAACATCTAACCCTGCTGTTGGAACAAAACATGTAGATGCTGCTTTAAATGGAAATGAAACTTTATCTCAAACATTAACTTTTACAAGATCTAGTGATTATACTCTCCCTAGTAATTTAGAAACTGTAAACTTATTATTTAGAATAAAAATAGATTCTCAATTACCTAATTCTATGGAATTTAGATTAAGGTTTATAAATTCTTCTGGTATAGGTCTGACTAGTTGGGTTAGTTGGACTAATTGGAAAAATAGTATTCCTGGTCAATATGGTTTTGATGTAAATAGTACTTCTGGTTATCAGCAAGTAAGTGTTCCATTAAGTAATTTAAAGTGGGGTAATTATACAATAAGAGGTTTGGAATTTCAATTTAGAAAAAATCCTGTTGCTGCTTTTGGACAGCAATCTTTTTCTTTTCCATTTGATATGGATGAAGTTAAGCTTGAAATAGGTAGTACAGTTGTAGATAGTAATGATTATGCTAAAGTTTCTGAAAATGGATATACTAGTAGTTATATTCCTGTATATGATAATCAAACAAATTATTTAAAAGAATCTGTTATAAGATCATTAAATGAATCAGTATCAATAAATTCCCCTATATATGCTTCTACAGCTCTTGTTATTAATAAAGGTAGTTTAGCAGATGCGTTAAGAATAGTAGATGGTAATGAAGGTTCTGGTAAATTTTTAAAATGTTCTGATGGAGGTGGTACTGCTATATGGGCTGATATAAGTGTTACAGAATCACAAATATCTGACTTAGGTAATTATTCAAAGATATCATCTACACCAGCAAATAACCAATTAGCTGTATGGACTGGAGGTGATACTATTGAAGGAGATGCTAATCTTACTTGGAGTACTACTACTTTAGCAATAGCTAATTCAAGTAATGGTAATACATCTAATGTTACTGCTACTTATCTTTTAAGTAAAGTTGAAACTAATGATGCTAATTGTTTGTTATATGGTTATGGAGATACTGGAAGTTTTTCTGGAGAGTTAATATTAGCTCAAGCAAGAGGTACTGTTGCTTCACCGACACCTACACAATCAGGAAACACTCTTGGAGAAATTCAATTTGCAGGAGCTGTTGCTAACCCATCACATAAAAATGCTGCAGTAATTAAAGCACAAGCGCAAGAAAATTTTATACCAGCTTCAACAGGAGTTACTCAAAAAATTGGAACAAGACTATTATTTCAAACTGCTATAATTGGTGCATCTACTGTAGGAACAAGATATGAAATTGATGGAAGTGGTAATCATGAATTTACTGGAAATGTAGGTATAGGAACAACACCAGATAGTATTTTAGATGCTGAAGGTGGAAATGGTGAGTTCCAAGTTAGGCTAGATGATTCTAATTTTAATAAAGCATTAATAAATAGCTCAAATGGAGGTTTTGCTAACATGTTTGTTGCTAGTTCAAATACAGCAAATTCTGAATTACAATTTGGTATTATAGGTTCAACAGCAACACAATTAAATCAAGTAGGTTCTGTAAATGATACTTTTATACTTGCAACATCAGAGGCTGATGATATGAACTTTATAAATACTGGGGGGACTGGAACTACAGATAATATAGCGTTTTATGCAGGTAAAGATGTATCAACTACATTAGCATCAACTACACCAGATTTAATCATATTAGGTGATGGAAGTAATAAAGGATTTGTTGGTATTGGTACATCAACACCAACAGAAAATTTAGAGGTTACTGGTAATGTTAGAATAAATGGTCAAGGGTATTCGTATCAACCTACTGAGTTAACTATAAGTAGTAATGGTTTTACATTTAATTGTAATAGTGGTAATGGTCAAGAAGTAGATTTAGCTGCTGCTACTAATAATGTTACAGTAACATTTACCAACATGGTACAAGGTAGTACATACTTTTTAAAAATTAAACAAAAATCATCATCGCCTGTAAATATAACTAACTATACAGTTGCTGGAGGAAATGTAAAGTTTCCTGGAGGAACAGCTCCTACAATAAGTACTGGTGCTAATGCATGTGATACTATGGTTTTTTATTATGATGGAACAGATATGTATGCTAACTTTGCACAAAATTACTCATATTAAAATAATACTTTATGTTACATACTCCACATTTTATAACACATGTTGGAACAGATGATTCAGGAGGTGGTGGATACACTCCTCCTGCTACTAATTTAATTGGTGATTGGAATCCTATATCTTCAAAAATATTAAATTCTTCTGGCAGTAGTGGTATAACAAATGGAGGTGCTATTAGTAAACTTACAGACTCTTCTTCTTCTGCTTATGAAATGACTCAAACTAGTAGTGGAGCAATGCCTATTTGGTATGAATCAGATTCAGGTAGAAATAACAAACCATATATAAGATTTAATGAAACCAGATCTTTATCATCAGGAGGTATTACTTTTCTTGAAATGCAAAATCAATTTGCTTATGATGCTGGTCAAATGACTTATTATATAGTTATGGACTATAATCATTGGGATAGTATTTATGATGGTTTTACAGATGTTTGGACAAACGCAGATGATGATAATTGGGATGGTGGTTTTAGATTAGGTTCTGATTCAAGTAGTTATTCTATGTATTGTTGTGTTACTAGATGGCCTCAAAATGATATTGCTATTAAAAGTAGTATGAGTAGTTGTAGAGTTGTTATACATAAATTTTACACTGGAACTACTACCACATCTCTTCAAGACCACCAAGGTGGTTATACTACAGGAACTACTATAGATTGGTCAACAGATAGTTCTAGAGATGATTTTGGTGATTCAAGGCAAAGTTTAAGTGGTTATAATAAACCTTTATTAGGTACAGGTAGAGATGGGTATGGAGATGCTCCTTATGGGGGTATTGATTTTAATTTTTATAGACTATTAGTTTATGATACATTTCATGATAATGCTACATCTTTAACTATAGCTAATGCTTTAAAAAATGAATATAGTACTTTATAGATGAGGTTAATAATTAGAAATACAAAAGAAGAGCTTAGTGCAATAAATGCAGATATAGCTACAGCAATTGGTAATGGATTTGAATATCTAGAAGAAAAATATTGGTTAACTAAAAGTATTGAACCAGTACAGTATGCTATATGGTGTTCAGAACATTTTAAAAATGAAATTATTTCTGTTATAGGACAGGAAGAATGGGATAGTAGTACTGTTACTGCTAATAAAAATCCTGAATGGTATCCAAATAATAAGAGTAAAGAAGATAAACTATCAGAAAAAGTATAATCTAATATGATACACGCAGCACATTTTTTTCAAACTTCTAATGATGGTTCAGGTGGTACACCTCCTGTACAAAATAATAGTTTTCAAGTTATACCTGATAATGGAGATGGATATGCATCATCTACACCAGATTATGTAAGTCCTGATATGGTTCCTGTTTCAGCATATTATAATCGTGGAATGGGGTGTTGGATAATTACTTCTGCTGAAATGGGAGCTGCAAAACAATTAACAGGTATGCAGTTTAAGCAATATGATAGAAGTGGTGATGGTTCTTATACAATGCAAAATCAATTTATAAGAATTGCTCATTGTAGTGAATCTACTTTACCTTCAGGAACATTAGAGCCAACTGGTTCTAGTGCAGCTACTTTAAGCATGTCTAATCATTTAACATTATCAGATGAAACAATAGTTCATAATAATGGTAGTTGGGCTATATCAGATACTAGTAATGATTCTTATAGTAGTATAACTTTTGATACAAGTAATTTTGTTTATAATGGAACTGATAATATTGTAATATTTTGGGTAAGTAATTGGGGTAGTTATAGTGGTGGATATCAATGGTTTCATGTTAATAAAAGTAGTTCAAACAATGATAAAGGAGGATGGGTTAGATCTGATTATACTTCAATAACTAGTCAAACCTTTACCAGAAAAGATTTAAGACCTGTTATGAAATTTAATTATTAATTATGGAGTTTTCAGATAAAATAAAAGAAGAGCTTGATTCTATAGGAAGTTATGTAGAAATAATTTGTAATAAAATGACAAATTCTACTTTAGAATATTGTAATGTAATATATAAAGATATAGAAAATTACAGTGTTGAAGATATTAATTTAATAATACAAAAAATACATCCCTGGTGGATAGTAGAAGGAACTTTAGAAAATAATGTATATAAAGGTATTGTAATACTACCTAAATAAAATATTTTATACATAAACTAAATAAGATAAAATAACGTATTTAAAAGCATAATACTTATTTTTTTCTTAGATTTGTAGTATTGATTAACCAACAATTTTTTATTATGAGTAATGTAACAAACAAACAACTATTAGAAATAAGCGCATCTTTAGATTTTTTATCACAACAAAATACACAGGCGTGGTATCAAATTGGTAGAAATTTAAAAAAGATTAAACCATTTGTAGAAGAACTAAATGAAGCTAAAGTTAGTATAATAGAAAAGTTTGTTAAAAAAGACAAAGAAGGTGCATGGGTATTTCTTGATGAAAACAAAACAATGTGGGATTTAGGAGATAAACAAGCAGAAGCTGACAAGCTTTGGGCTGATACACAAGAGCAAAAGATCAAAATAGATTTTTTTACTTTTAAGTTTGATGCTTTAGGTGACATTAAATTAAATGCTGATTCTATAACTCCACTAATTGATACTGTTATATTAGGAGAGTAGATTATCATTTTTTTAAATTGACAAGTTTTAAAACCCTTTGTACTATTTTGTATACAAAGGGTTTTTTTATTATAAATAGTAGTATATTAAAAGTAAGTAACCAGTACTAAAATTGAAAAAAAAGAAAAGCAATGGGTTTAGGTGATTCAAAAAACATGGGAGAACATGAAGGTTCTTGGAGAGAGTATAGGTTACTTATATTAGATAAATTAGAAACTCTTACAGAGAATCAACAAAAGCATGAGAAAGAAATGCAAGGAGCTGTAGGACAAATTTATAAAGCAATAAGTGAAATTAAAACTGATTTAGCACAACAGAAAGTAAAAGTTGGTTTTATAGGAACTATTTCTGGTGCCATTACTGGTGGAATAACTGCATTGTTAGCCTATTTAAAATAATAAGTTAATAAATAGTATTTTCTAATGGAAGAAAAAAAAATAATGGAACAAAAGATTAGTATAGCAGTTGTAATAAAAGTAATGTTTTTTTTATGCTCATTACTTGGGGTGTGGTATAGTACAAAATATCAAGTAGACTCACTAACAGAAAAAGTAATGGAATTAAAAAGTCAAAATAAAAAATTTAATATAGAAGTCATCAAAAATGATGTTAAATATAATAGAGAACATATTGACAGACTTGAAAAAGAATTACAAAAAAAACAAAATAAAAAAGACAGATAATGGATTCACAACAATCAAAAGATATTTTAAAACTTGTAAATAAAGTTTTAAATAAAGACTTATCAAGAGCTTCTAAAAAAACTACTTTAACAGCTTCTAATAGTTCACAAGTATTAGTTAAAGAAAACCCTAATAGAAAGGGAGTATGGATATCTAACTTATCAGATAAAAAAGCTTTTATTTCATTTGGTGGAGAAGTAGCAGTAGATGCTTCAGATTCATTAATTGGATCAGCCTCATCAGCTTACATTGCTACTACTGAAGAAATCAGAATAATAGCAGAATCTGGAGTTGCTGGTAAGATTATAGCAGTAGAATTATTATAATATGATTAAAGGAGATAATATTATAGGTGTAGGTACTCCTAATTCATCCCAAGGTGTTGGTTTTATATCTTTAAAACCTACATCTTCAGGTGGAGGTGGTGGATTTACACCAGTAGTTACTAATTTAGCATTTTTTTTAGATGCACAAAAAGGTATCTTTACTGATGCAGGGAGTACAGAAGCTACAGATGGACAAGCTATTCAACAAATAAATGATCAAAGCACATCTGCAATAACAGCAACAAATACTGAAGTTGGCTTTCAAGCTACTTATGCAGTTGCAAGTGTTAATGGATTAAATTCACTTAGATTAGAAATTAATAATGCTAAAGATGCTTATTTATTATCATCAAATATAAATGTAACTAATCTTTATACAGTCCATTTTATATTTAAAAAAGATACTGTAGCAGATGCTAGTGTAATTATGTCTGCATATCAACAACTTTTTGGTGAAGGTGCAAATGGATATACTTATCTTTTTCAAGGTACTACATACAATTCTTATGATGGAGGTGATGATTGGACAGTAGCTTCATTTGTTCAAAAAGATGGTGATACTGGTAAATTTCAATATTATATTAATGGAATATTAATGACTAGCGCAGGAAGTTCTGCTCCTGCTAGTTTTGCAATAGATAGATTATTCCAAAGACCATCGGCAAGAATTGGTGAATTTAATGTAGCTGATATATTAGTTTATACTCAACCACAAAATCTTTCTGATGTAGCATTTACACAAAATGGATTAAATACCAAATATCAAAATTTATTTATACCAATAGATAATACTTTAGATACTCCACCAACAATAGGTTCTACTACATTAGAGTGGTATCATAATCCAGATTATAATACTTATTCAGATGTTGCACAAACTGCAATAGCTAATTTAGATTATATTAGGTCAGCTAAAGTAACTTCAAGTGATATGGCTTCACTTCATCAGCCTACAGCAAGTAAACAGATGCAATATAAAACTTCTGCATTACCTAATGGAAAAGCATCATATTACAAGGGGGGTGCTGATTATATGATTATGAGTGAAGCAAAAGTATTTACATCAAGTCAATCTTTTGTTGCTTATTCAGTTCATAAGAGAGGAACTACTACAGGTAACAATGCTATTTTTGGTAAAGAAAACGATTATGATAATTCAATAATGGATTGGAATGGTGGTATAATATATTATAAAGCAAATTCTGGTACAGCAACAATAAGTGGTATTACACATACAACAAATACCGTAGTAAGAGCATATGTAATTGATAGAACAGCACAATTATTTAAAGTGTATGAAAATGGTGTTGAAATTGGTAGTGCTAGTACTACTGCTGTAACTGCTGATACAACATTTGATTTAATGTTTAATAGATGGGTAAATGGTACTGGTACAATAGATCATGGTATTACTTTATTATACAGAGGGTTGCATGATGATACTGATGTTAGTACAGTATCTACATGGCTTAATAATTATTATGGAGGTTTAATTTATTAAAATAATAAAAAAATGAAAGCAATATTATTTACACAAGAAGATACATTAGCATATGATGCTTTACAAGAAAAAATTCATTTACATCTTGTATCTAGAAATGGCATTAATGATTTTAAATATTCTGCTAGTGAGTGGGCTAATTCATCAAAAGCAAATGTGTATGAAGAAAAATTAATTATGCCAATAGGTGATGCAAATAGTCCTAGATACGTTTTAATATTACAAGCATTATCTCAAAATCAAATAAACTCTATTGTTGAAATTGAGGCAGAATAACCCCCTTGTTAGATAAAAAAAAGTCTCCTATTTCTAAGAGACTTCTTTCTATTAAACTAATTAATTAACCTTAAAAAGTTGATGTACCTTTTTAATTATGATTGAATGTAAATATACATTTTATTTGTATTAAATTATAATTAAGCACCACAATTTAAACAATCTGTATCTTCATCTAATTCAGGACTATTAACTATTTCAGGTTGTAATTGTTTTTTTAAATCATAAATCTTCTGTTGTATTTCAGAATCTTTAAATAAATTGCCAGTTAGTTCTTTTCTAAGATTTGCAATTTCATTTTTTACCTTTTCTTCATTTAGTGTTTCCATCTTTCCTTTTTTATTATAATGAAATTACATTTTTTTTATTTGACATAAACTATTATTTCTTTTTTTTAAGATTCTTTTTTAAAAGTTCTGATCTGCTAATTGCTTCTAGATTTCTTATATGATTATGATTTTTATTACCATCCTTGTGATATACAACATATCCACTTGGTATAGTACCATAATAACTAATATACAATGCTCTAGCTGTAATTTTTTTAGTTTTTTTAGCAGAGATTTTCTTAACTTCTTCTTTTTTCTTAAAAAGTTTTCTAAATAATTTTCTTAATAAATTCATATCCTTCTGTTTTTAAAAAATGTATCTGACCTTATTCCAAGGTATTATATTGTCATGTAATTTTAACCATTTATCAATCCACTGTGATTTAAGCTGATGCTTATATCTTATATTACGACCACCATACTGTGATAGTTTTGGTTCTTGTATTTCAGGAACCCATAATAATTCTTCACCTGGTGTATTGCTTCTAAGATTGTGATAGTGTTTATCCTTATTATGTGTAAGAAATATTACTTCTGCCAAAACTTCTTCTTTGTTTTCAATGTAATCATTACACATTTCAAAAAGTAGTTTGTAATCTTCTATCCAATTTTTATATACAATAACTGGTGAAAAGTTTAAATGTACTTCATATCCTGCTTCTATAAAAGCATCAACTGCTTTAATTCTATCAATAATTTTAGCAGTATAGGGTTCAACTCTATCAGCAATATTTTGAGGCATTAAGCTAAATCTAATTCTAATCTTTTTTTCTGGATTAAAATCTAAAAATCTTATAGGAATTGTCTTAGTAGCAAAAGTACCTAATGCTGTAGGATGATCTCTAAAAAATTTAAATATATATTCCCAGTTATGATGTTTAGCATGTAAAGCAAAATCTTCATTACAGCTTATATCATAAGTAATATACTCACTGTGGGTTTGATTAGGTTTTTCAACTTCTGCAAACATTGCATGATCATTTACAGCTGTAAGTATATCATTAGCATTATTTGCTATAGATAAACCAGTTGGTAAATGTCTTTTCATATAACAATATGAACAGTTATATAAACATCCATAACCAAAAGAAGGAGTAATGTAATCACTACTCCTTCCTGATTTTCTTATGGTAAATGTTTTTCTAGTTACTTTTTTAATCTTACCACCCATTTTTGTCATGTTTTAAATAATTTTCAGTAATATATTCTCTAGCAATCCTTTCTATGTAAACATCGCTACAACAATCTCCAAACTTATTCCAAATACCACCATCTTTATTAGTTAAAAATTCTTGAACTAAATCTGTTTTGATAACAAAATCAGCTATGAATTGTAACTCTTCTGCACTTTCTATGTTGTCTAAAGGCATTTCTTGATGTGGTTGATTAAGTCTTAATCTTTCCCAAGTTCTAACAACGTGAACCAATATTATATTGTAAATATTTCTATCAAATTTCATCTTATACCTCCTTTTTTTTTGTTTTAATAGTTTAACTGCTTTTTTAAAACCAAATACAAAACCTTTCCATAAGTCAGTATTGAATTCACCATAACTTTCTGCTTTAGCAAACTCTAATGCTAAATCTTCTATTTCTTTATCACTCATCTTTGTTTTAGTTTAGTTGTAAGTATTTGTCCCATGTATCGGGACATGGGACAGATTTCTATTAATTTATGTTGCACTGTTTTTATTAAACCCTGTTTAATAATTCTTATTTGTTGTATTGTTTTAATTCTTTTTCCATATCTAACATGATAAATGATTGTTTTTTAATCATAGATCTATACTTGAATATGTAAGAAGTTTGAAACGCTAACATGATTGCAAACATTGATATATAGACATACCAAATTAGACCCTTTGGTGGGTCTAGTTTTTTTAAAGTAGTTTTCATTTTGAAATATTTAGCTAATTCCTATAATTTCATATTTAACAGATGATTCTCTAGGATACATTTGTAATAACCTTTCCTCTATTAATTTTTTAATCTGAGATATATCTAAATTTTTTAATCTTATAGATAAGAACTTTTTATTACCAGATGGATCAAGAGGAGAAATGTAGTGGATTTGTACTTCTGCTTTAATTGACATTTGTTTTTCTTTTTAGGTACTGCATATACATTTTAGAAGCTATTGCTCTACGTTGTGGTTCAAAAGGATACACACCTTTTAATCTAGCCATTGCAATTCTCATGAATTGATTTTGTTCTTTTTTTAAAACTTTTGCAATTTGATTTTTTTCTCTCTTTTTCATCTTAGTCACTATTTAGCTTATTATACCTTTCTAATTTAGATTCTATGCTTTTGCAATTTTTATAATTACCATAAGGTCCTTCAGTAGATACTCTTGCAAATGAAAGCATATCAGTTTCTGTATATTTTATTTTTTCACACATTTCAAATGTATCAATCATATAATATAATTCTTGTCTAGTAAAAACTCTTTGTTTAGAGCTTTTCAGTTTCTGTTTTAATTTCTTTAGAATTTCCATCTAGTAGTACTTTAAAAGTTGAATAATTTTTTCTTGAACCATTGAGCCAACACCTCACTGTTGAGTGAGGTATATTAAACTCATCTGAAATTTCTTTTGCAGAATTATAAACTTTACCAGTTCTAATGTCTATTGCTTTAGTCATATTTTATCTCCTTTTCAGCAGCATATGATCCAAGAATTTGATTTTCATATTCTAATCTTATTACTTCATCAGTAATGTTTTCATAATCACTTTGTAAATCTAAAAAATGATCATTTATTTCTGATATTTTAATATTCAAATCATTAACTTCATTAGCTTTCTTTTTATAATTAAATAATAATACTACTACTATCATCATTAGTACGCTAATTATTGTGTTTTTGGTTCCTGCCATTTTGTTTTAATTTTTAATGGTTTCAACACTAACCTGTATATTCTTGTTCTACGCATTTTCATATATCTACGCACAACAGCATCAACATTATCTGAGGTCATTGTTATTTCTTTTTATTTTTATTTATTTTATAAGATTTCATTCTATCAAATTCTATTACACTTTTAACAATAGAGCTTAACATTACAATAGCTGTTTGATCATTTAAAGATTGAAAACTAACTGTAATATTATTTTTAGTGTCTGTAAATTTATATTTTTTTAAGTTTGCCATAATTTAAAAATTTTAAAATAATTTAAGAATTATTGCACAGACAACAAGTGTTATCCATAAAAATAGCCATAAGGTAATAATGATGTCTTTATCCATTTTTGTTTTATTTTAATTATTATCAAGGTCCAAAATAATGTGTTCCAGTATCTATTTCTGTATCAACAGAGTTATGCATATTGTATATTTCTGTAGCCAATGCAGAAGTTGTTGATCTATTTTTGTCATCTTTCTTTATAAAATATTTATTAAGCTGCATATAGGTGTAATCATTAGAATCTACATAACCTTTTACATATCTTAATGTAGCATCAAATACATCTTGCCATGTATATTCTGGATATTCTAGAAAGAACCATTTAAATCTTGAAAATAATTCTTTTGGTGCTGTTCTAAAATAATAATTTGAACCTGGTTTCTTTTCAGCAGGAAAAATTTGATTGTATGCTTTAATATTTTCTTCCCATTCAGCAAATGGAATATTCTTTTTACTAGCTTTTTTAATTTTATTTACAATTGCCTCAGACTCTCTGAGTAAATGTAATCCTTTGTCAGTAATTTTATAAATTGTAACACCATTTTCTGTGTTACTTTTTAAAAAACCAGTGATTTCTAGTCTATGTTGTTCATGTCTAAAATTTACAAAATTCCTATATGAATAGTTATTGTAAACAGCATGTAAAACAAATAGACCATTAGGTGTTATTTGACTAATGTATAAGTGATCAAAAAGTTTTTTCATATATTTACAGTTTTTAGATATTAATAAAAAATAGTACTTTACTATTTATGAATAATAAATTTGTCATATTTGCCACATCTATATTTTGGATAATGGTAATTCTATCACTTCGTCAATGTAATACTGAATTTAGTTTGTTTAGCAAACCTGGTAAAACAGATGTTATTTATGAAGTAAAATCTGATACTACTTATATTACTAAAGACAGCATCATATTTAAAAAAGGTAACACCATTACAATTCATGATGTAGATACAGTAGCAAAACCTGGTGATACTGTATTTGTTGCCAATGCTAACTATGATTTTTTAAAAACTCAATATGATAGATTAGTAAAAGCGTACAAAGTTAGAAATATTTATGTTGATTCTGTAGCCATAGATACGTTTGGTTATTTAAATATTAATGATACTATACAATATAATAATATTTCTTCAAGAACTTTGAAGTATAATTTTTCAATACCTTTAGTTTCTGATAAAATTGTATCAGAACCTAAAAACCTTTTTTATGCAGGAGGTGGGCTAGGTATACATAACAGTACCATACATCATATACAAGCAAGTTTATTGTATAAACCTAAAAAGAATAATGTATTTGGTGTCCATATAGGAGTTGGAACTAGTGGTAGAATATACTATGGTGGTTCAGCTTATTGGTTAATTAATAACAAATAATATTTAAAGTATGTCAAAAAAAATAACATTAGAAGATCTTAATATTAAACAAGTATCTTTTCCAGAAGATCAGTATATTCCAAAGAAAACTGATAAAGTTCAAATTTATTTACATCATACAGCAGGTAACTCATCTGGTGTAAGAACATTCCAACATTGGGCTAATACTAAAACTAGAGTTGCAACATGTGTTTGCATATCAGGTAAAAATGCTCCAGAAGGAGATGGTAGAATTGTACAAGGATTTTCTTCTACAAAATGGGGATACCATCTTGGTTTACAAAGTAGACCTTTTAGAGCTTATGAATTACCTTATAAAAGTTTAGATAAAATATCAATAGGTATTGAAATTAATAACTTTGGATATTTAACTAAAGATAAAGATGGTAATTTTAGAACTTATGTAAATTCTATTATACCTAAAGAAGATGTAATTGAACTTGATAAACCATATAAAGGTCATAAATATTGGCATAATTATACTGATGCTCAAATAGAATCAGTAAGAAAACTTTTATTATTCTGGAATGATTATTATAACATTCCTTTAGAATACAATGAGGATGTCTGGGACATGACTAAAAGAGCTTTTGAAGGTAAACCTGGGGTTTATACTCATAACTCTGTTAGAAGTGATAAAACAGATGTTTATCCTCATCCTAAACTTATTAAAATGTGGAAATCATTAACTACCAAAGCACCTGAAAAAAAGGCAACACCTGCTAAAATCAAGAAGGCTTCAAGCACTAAGGTAGTTAAAAAGAAATCCACTGTAACAGCTTCAAAAACAAAAACAAAAAAATGAAAAAAATGAAAACTGAAACAGAAAAAAAATCAAAATGGGTATGCTTTTATAGCATATTTAAAGATAATAACAGCTGGAATGAAAAAACAATAGTTGGATTTCTAGCATTTGCCATTATGGTATTATTTGCAGTAGCAGACTTAATAACTGGATACTGTGGAAAAGACCTAGTAGTACAAGACTTTATATACAATTCTTTCTTATGGATTGTATTAGGTTCTTTTGGAATTGATGGTATTGAAAAACTGACTGAAAAAAAAGCAGATAAAAAAGAAAGTTAAGATAAGCTTGCACTATTATCTTTTACTTAAAAGAGAGGTTTTTAATTAAGCCTCTCTTTTTTTTATGAATGCATATCAATAACTACTATGTATTTTTTTACATCTTCATGATTGTTACCAATAACATCTATATGTGTTACACCAAACTCATCAAAAGTCCAAGCATATACTTCATCTTCTAAAATGTTAAATGAAATATTACCTTCTGAATTAATGTGATGTGCTTTTTGGTACATCTTATTCATTGCTTCTCTAGCCATATAAAATTGAGCAGGGTGTATTTTTTCTTTGTTGTTGTACCTTGTTATTGTTTCTTGTACTGTATTTAGAATTTCAGTAGGGTCAAAAGATATATAATCATGTAATTCTTTATTTAGTTTATTTATAGTGTTAAACTCATTTAAAGAATTTTCAAATCGTGTATCTTTTTCACTTATATAAACATGATCATTTTCTGAAATACAACCAATAATTGTTCTCCAGTTATTTTCATTTCCCCAATCTTCTATTGCACATTCTATATTAGAACATGCATCTTCTGGTGACTCTGCACTAGTCACTATAAAATGTATATTATGCATTTTTTAAAATTTAAAAAAAAGCGTATACATTACATATACGCTTTCTTTATTAGACAATTATTTATTAGCTACTTGTTTTAAAGTTTAGCTTCTACCTCTGTTTCTTCTTCAAGAGGTGTTATTTCAGTTACAGGTTCTTCATTAAGAGGTAAATCTCTTTTTTCTAAAGCACCAGTAGTGAAAAATCTCTTAGCTTTCAAACCAATAATACTTTCACCTCTTTCTTTTGAATCAAAATTAATTATTTCATCAAAAGATTGATGTAATGTTTGTTGGTCTGGTATCCAAGTAGCAGGTCTAGATTCTTTTAAAGCTAATGATATATGATTATATAAAGCCCATGCTGAATCAGCATCAACTTTATAATCAAAACTAGGATTTTTTAATTCCTTGCTAATTATATTCATTTGTAAACCATTTAAAATTTCATCAGTATAAAATATTTTACCTAAAATTAAATCTCTAGTAAATTTTCCAAATCTGATTTCTTTTAACATAGCTTTATGCTCTATTAAAGTATCCCAATACACACCAGCATCACTAATAAATTCTGAAATTTTACCTTCAGCTAATATATCAGCATCGCCTTTGTGTACTCTTTTATATGCTCCCATTTTTGTATCATTCAAGATAATAGCATTACCAGAATGTTTACAGATACCACCAAGGTTAAATCTAAAAGCGTATTGTTTGTTGTAAGAGTTAACAAAATTCGCACAAAGATCAACATCAGGATCAGATTTATATTGTAGTTTGTAACTACCTACAGCAATCTTACCTTCATTTGATGATTTATAGTTTTCACCTTTGATAACAAATCCTGCATCTCTTATCTCTCTACGCACCTTGTTGATGATATCTGCATGATTTATAGGAGTATATGTTTTAGTTTTAGCAGGTAATTCTGCTTTAAGAATGCTGCCATAAGCAATCATTCCATGTAACGCTCTTTTCATATACAATAATTTTAAAATAAACTTAATTGATTAGCTTCTGTTGAAGCTTCTTCATCTATGGACTCTATTTCAGAATATATTTTATCTAAATAATATTTAGTATTAATATTATATTCTTCAAAGTCTTTCTTGACATATTGATTCATTATTGTTTGATGAGATGATCCACTTTCAAGTTGTATAACTCTACCATCTGGATTTTTCTTTAACAATTTAGAACCTTTATTAGTTATAAAATACCTAAGTATTTTTTTATGAACTGTTTCTATAACTTCTTTATTAACAACTTTTAACTCTTCAAAGAACCAATTACCTTTAAGTTTTACACCAGCACAATAATCATAAATATTCTTATTTGTAGCTAGATAATCTTCAGGTTTAATTCCATTGATAAAGTATTCATATATAGCTTTAGCAACAACAAGGTGTGATTTATTCTTATGTAAAAACATAGGACTGTACTGGTCAAATTCTTTCCAAGCAAATCTACCTTTACATTTAACCTCACCATAGTTATATACTGCCATATAATTGTTAACATCCCAGATATACATAGCATCATACTCAGCATATTCAAGAATTAAGTTTGTTACACTTTCCCACTTTTTACAAATTTCATAATACTCTTTTTCATCTGTTCTTTTAATTTTAAGAGTAAAACCATCTGTATTAGTTTGCAACAATTCTGAATATGGAAAAGCTAATAATAACTCTTCTATAAGCATAGTAAGCATTAGTTGACCATTTACAGTTGTTTGCATAGTATATTGACTATCAAACAACCATGAATATTCACTATTGCTATTACCATATGATGCATTTGCAGCTTCTTTAAAACCATCAACAATAGACATATTTCTTTTGTCTTTAGGTTTTCCTTTTTCTGCAAGTCTAACATCAACTAAATCATTCTTATACACTTTAAAAAAATCTTCTCCTAAGTGTTTAGGATACATTTTATTTACAACTGCAATAGAAGGATATAGAGATGCTACATCTGCATCAATAATAATATACTCAGAATCTGATTTGTAGATTCCTTTCTTTATACATTGATGAATACCTCCAGTACCATAATGAAAATTATAACCTTTATAAGTTATAACTTCACTAAAATCACCTTTAGTGTTATAGATAACAAGATCATTTACTTTTTTTAAAAAATCTTGAAATATGCTATCCTTAAATTTTATATAAGGAAATAGAACATCTTTAAGTTTAATAGACTCTCTGTATGTTCTTGAAGCTTTAACTGTTTTTTTATCTTGTCCTGTTTTTAGACAAAATAATTTAAGCAGTAATTCACTACCAATTCTAGTATTTGAGAAATTAAGACAAGGTAAATCATAACTTTTTTGCAAATTGACTCTTAGTTCAATTGCTTTTTTAGATAATATAAATACCTTTTTAGTACTGGATACATCGTTAATACAATAATCAACAACCATTTTTAGTGTAGTTGTGTCTAAAACTGGTTCAGAATGTTCATGAGGCATTTCCTCAACATTTTCCCAATCCATTTGATATTGCAACCACTTCAAAGAACAACGCTTTGCAGCATTGTCCCAGTGGTTTATTTTAAATACATCTAGTACTCTAATAGACAACTTCCATTCTGGATAATCAACAAACTCTTTGTTTCTTGTTTTACCTATAACATACTGTGCATAGTTATATATTTCATTTGTAACTTCTGCACTTGACTCTAATGCTGATAATCTTTCATGATTATCAATAAGCCATTGTGTAATCTGAGCATCAAAACTAAGATTGTTGTAACCAAAATGCCAATCTCTATACTTAAGATTTTCTTTAAAAAAATCATAAAGTTCAGATAGTTCATTTGTTTTATTACAAACTGTAAAAGTCTTTGTTTCCTCAGAGTGATAATCAGTAAAGCAAGCAACAAAACAATTACAGATTGTTTCATAATCCATAACCCAATATTTTTGTTGTCTTAATTTCATAATTTATACAGCTTTAGCAGGTTCTTTCTTTGTAGTTTTCTTCTTTGCAACTGTAGGATTTAACACCATTAAAGCAGCATGAGATTTATTAAAAGCAAAATGATCAACAAAAGTTCTTATATCAGATTCTTCTTCAATATAATATTCATAGTAAGAATCAAAAATTAATCTTTCTGATGACTGAGCTTGAACTAATTCACCCTCTTCATTTTTACCTTTAAAATACTTAGGTCTACCATTACTATCAAGTTTTGGCATCATTGCAGGTTTTTCTTTTGATTCCTTGCAAATAATCGCCAATACTTTTTTATCAAGGTCATATATAACCTCATTGTAAGGACAATTATTATCAATTGAAATCATTCTAAAAGTTGGTTTTTCATTCCATTCTGAATGTACTACCATCATTGTTTTACCACTCATAATTATTTATTTAATTGTTAATTGTTTTTCTTTAACTATTACTGTACAATTCTCCTTAGAATCGTTGTATTTGTCACACAATTCACCAGTTTTTTTAATCACACTAATATCAACTCCTAGCATTTCAGCATATGTTTTAAAATATTTGTGTGGGTGAATGTAAGACTCTATGTAAATCCATTCTGGTGTTTGAACTCCATAGTAATCTGTGATCAATTTTTTACTATTATTTGATAACTTAGAATAATTACCTTTCAAAAAATGATTATAATCTTCATAAAGATTAGGTAAACTAAAATCAAATATATATAAAATTTGATCATCATCTATAATAACACAATCCATTAACATTGGATGAGTCATTAGAACATTTGCTTCAAATCTTTTCCATTTATCTGAGGTATCTCTATCAAATAAACACAATAACCTTTTATCAGTAACAGAAATCATTTCTTGCCATGATAAATAAGTTTGTCTTGGTTTAGGATATTTATTTTTTTTGATACCTAAGATAGGGTAAAGAAAAGTAGCAGATTTTTGGAAGTATTTTGTATAAATATCTTTCATTTTCATATTACTAATTCATTACCATTAATTAAAAATTCATAAGGTAATTTAAAATCTCGCTTTTCAAAATGATAATTAGCTTGATTTAGTAATTCATGAGTTTCTTCTATCCATTGTGATAATGTATCATCTGAAATTTTAATAATACCAGTTGTACAATATTTATCTACAACCACAAACCTATAAGTAGTTTTCCAACCATTATATTCTGGTTTATTTAAGTAAACTTTTGTTACCAATTTGGTATAAATAGCAGCTTGTATCCAATATTTATAATATTCAATAGATTCACTAAAAGAAGCTAAATTTTTACTACTTGATTTTAAATCATTTATTCTAATTTCTTTCCTTTGAGGGTCAAAAACTAAATTGTCAATCATACCTCTTATACCAAATGAATAACCAGTATCTGGATATGCAAGCATTAACTCATTTTTAGTTTCAATACCATTCATACTGTCAGCAAAAAAGCCTAAACACTCCATAACAGATGGGTTAGACTTTATTTTTTCAACAGCTTCTTGAATATGATTGTAAACATCATGATCAATGACTGTTTTACCATCAGCTATTTTAAGATATTCAAAATAAGCTTCACTTTTTGGTGTAAGAACTTTAGCTAATCTACCAGTATCATTTTTTAATGATTGATATAAAGCTATATCTTGTAAATGATCAAGTATTTCTTCTGAATATTCAGAAAGATCTTCTCTAACATGAGCTACTTTATCTTTTACATCTTGCTCATAATAACCATATAAATGTTTTATAAGACCTACTTGTGCAGGACTAGGTGTATCTTCATGATTTAACACATATTGATCATCAAAAGCTTCAGGTTGTAATAACAAACAATGTAAAAGACTTCCTTCAATCATTGCTTGTGTACTTGTATCATCTTTTTGCCCTAGAACATAATGTCTATAAAAAGCATCAGGGCTAAATAAAAGTTTATTTAATCCAGAATAGGATAAATAAAATTCATCATCATAAAACTCTTCTTCAAGTTTCATTTTTTCACCAAATGTTGGTTCTTCAAAAACTTTCATAAATTAATTGTTTTAACAGTTTTTCATGTCCTTTTTATAATATCTACCCATGATATTACCATTATAGGAATTACTTGTCAGTACATCATTTTTAATTTGATGAGCTATTTCAGAATAAGTCATGTATTTTTTACTGCAGCAAAATTCTAATATTTCTTTAGTAAAACTTGAAATACTATGTTTTTTGATATCATCTAATAATTCCTTAGATGAACCACAATAACTTAACCAATCAGATTCTTTAGTTACAATTTTATACTTTTTTCTAGTTTTAGTTGCAGCTTTTTCTCTAACTCCAATCTTAGTTTTTCTATTAGTAAAAAGAATTTTTTTACCAATATAAAACTTACCAGTTTTTTTATGTTGTATTCTATATATAAAGCCAATAGCTTCTTTAGGAGTATCTTCTAAAGATAATATAGGACATTTTCTATAGCTCCACATCTTCTTCTTCTTTATGAGTGTCGATGTATTTTTCTACAGCTCTATTAATAACTGGTATTACCATTTCTAAAGTATAATCTTTACCTTTTTCTTTCATCATATCAGCTAAATCTCCATTATTTTTAAAAGGGATATAGCAAAAAGGTACTTGATATTTAGTTTCATACTCTTTCATTGCTTTAATACCTGCATCATCAGGGTCAAAAAGAGTAACAACAGCTTCATAAGTATCCAGATAATGACTCATTAATTTTTCTGGTACCATACTATTTTCACTATTAGGAGCAATAACATCAGCTTTTAAGTTCATAGATTTAAGTACTAGCATATCTTTCATAGATGATGCTATAATTAAAAACTTTTTACTTTTAGTAAGCTGTTCTGTGCCTTGTATATAATTAGGATCTAATGTCATAAATTTTCTATTTTTCCAAAAAGGTCTGTAAATTTTGTATAATGTATCATCTTCTTTTTTAAAGTACCCATATACATATTTAGGTACATCATTTGTAAAAGATTCTACTTCTAAACCATCTTGTTCTTTTATAAGATCATATCCTAATAATGGTTTAACACAATACTCTTCAAGTAAATTACTATTAATATTATATTGTGTCCAATATTTGGCATCTAAGGTGTTCCACCTTCTAATTTTAATATTGTCTGCAATCCATTTATATTCATGGACTTCAATCTTAACCTTATCTACACTACCTTCTCTTTTAGCTTTGAAATAGTCTTTTTTAATTTGTTCAGATGTCTGTAAAAAGTCTTTATTAAACATTGCCATCATAGCATGAATAACACTACCTTTTTGACCAGAACTGAAATCTTTGAAAACATACCTATCATGCCACCAATAGAAAACTAATGATGGATCTTTGTCTTTAACATTAAATAAACTTTTAATTTTTACAGTTTGACCTGTAAGCTTGTAAGGTAAGTTTAGGTAATGTTCAAGTATCCAAGTAGTAGGTATATCATTTATATTCTCTAAATATTCTTCACTTGAAAACATACCAAATAAATGAGGGAGCTTTTTACACTCCCTCTTTTTTTAAATTAATAATTACCCTAAATCTAATGTTGGTGCTGAGTTATTAGTACCAAATCCATCAACTTCTGTAGGAGTTGCTGGAGCTTCTGCTAATAAAATATGCTCTTTTTCATTATATCTTAAAAGATTTTCTACTGGTTCTCCTTCTGCATTTTCCTTAACAGTGTATGGAAACAATTTACCTGATTTTTTAGGAAAGAATAAATTATAATTTGGTTTATCATAACCATCTTTGTAATATTCTCTACCTGCAACAGTAAATGTACCCCATAATTCAGGATTACATAAAAAAGGTTTTATTGCTGTAACATACTCTTCAATAGTTTCTGCTTGAATTTTTGATTTTTGTACATCATTCATTACACCCATTTGTGTAGCTAATGCGTTTACCCAATTAAAAATTTGCTGATCTCTATCAATTTCTTTTCCTTGATATTCATATGTAGAAAAAGGATATCTATAAGAGTTTACAGTTGCTATTTGACCATCGTAGGTACCTAATGCTGGATTATCTCTATCAACAGCTATGCCATCAAAACCATCACCCATGTGAGGTCCTTCAAGTTTAAGACATAAAAAATATGCTTCATCATTCCATGGTGGTGAAACTAATGTAAGATCGTGGATTCTACAATAATGTTCACCTGGTTGTAATATTTTTGATGAACCACCTGTTGTGTTGTGAGAGTACTCATTTGCGCTAAAATTCATGTTTTTAAATTTTAATTATTAATATTAGTTTTTAAAAATTCTGTCCCAGTGAGTTGTAATTTCACCAGTTTTTTCATTTAGTTCTGAAACTACAATTTCTCTATTAGAAAGATGAGGACTTCTTGCTCCACAAGAAACTTCATCTGTAGTCTTAAAACTAATAATATTTTGGTTACCTTTTCTATACATATAACCAATTGCATCAGATTTTGATGCAGTAATTCGCTTAATCTTACCTGTTAAATCTAATTCTGATGCAGTAAATTCAGCACCATTTTTCTCTAACATAGTATCTTTAACATGTCCTACAAGTATTACATGGTCTGCTAATGATTTAGTATAAGTTATAACTTTTTCAAAAGCTTGTCTTAGCCATGGGTAACCTGCACCGTTTGCAAGGTTAAGTAGATTACCATACTTAGCTTTACCATCAGAGAACCATCTTTTACCCATAGAGGATTTAGAATATAGTTCTTCTGCATAAGGTATGCACTTTTCTTCAAGTGCAGTAATTGTATCTAATGTGATAAATTTATAAGGTTTGTCTGCTTTTACAATAGCATCCCCTATATTTTTTAAATCAGCAATACTCTCACATTTTACTTTAAGAGCATCTACATAGTCAGAACCATTCTCAAAATCTATAATCAAATTACTTTCTAATTGCGCTAATAAAGATGTTTTACCAACTTTAGGCTTAGAAAAAATTATCAAATTTTTAGGATTATGATTTGACGCTTTTACCACTTTAGTAGGTAACACTATTGATGTTCCTTCTGCCATTTTATACCATTTATAATTAAATTATTTAACCATTCTTTATTGCTCATTGGCACATTGTGCGTAATGCAATATTGGTCTCTCATAGTCATAGAAGAAAGATGATTATCTTCCTTGTCAATATACATATCTGCATATGCATCTTCTTCTATTTCAACAACAGGTGTTGTTTCATTTGTCATGATTTTTGGAGATGTTTCTGTAATACTTGTTTTATTTACAATCTCCAAATCATCAAGTCTTACAGCAAAAGTAGTATGTTTTGTATTACTACTTTTTACATATTTGTCAAGTTCTCCTCTCCAATGAGGATTAGGTTGTAGCTTGTACAAAGTTCTGTTCATTGGGTCATGGAAGTTCCTATCCCAATCAACACATTCTAAATATACAGGCTCTTGTGAATTTAATTCACTCTCAAAAAATCTCACACCAGGTACTTTACCTTCAGGAAATTCTTTGGAATTGTATGCAAGTTTACTTTTAAATATTGGATTTGGTGTATTTATACTTTCAAAGTATGGTTTCCAATATGGAAAAAAATCAATTGCAAGTTCATTAAAGTTTTTTTGTGGTGCAGATGATTGTGTTGCACTTGTACTATCAAAATTCATATTTAATTTTTTAAGATGAAAATTTTGCTTTAGTATATGGCTCTACAGCCTCTACTAAACTCATAGTTGAATAATCAGCTTGATACCATTGTATGCTCATCTCACCAAATCTATTTTTAAGCACATGTGCTGCTAATAAAAATTTGTCAGTTGGCATTATAGTATATTTCATAGGACCATAAAGTGATAAGTTATACTTTGCAGGTCTATTGTAAGCTATTACAACATCAGCGCACTGCATTAACCAGTCAGAACCATAAATATCAGCTTCAGTAGGAAAATTACCAAGAGTACCTGGTTTTTGCCTCTCTGCATCATCAATAGTTCTATTCAATTGTGACAAAATAATGAAAGTAACAGGATATCTGTTCTTCATTTCTGTCAACATTACTGAAAGGTTTTGCAATGTTATTTGTTTTGATTTTTCAGAAGCACCTTGTTTAATCAACAAAGTATGATCTAAAGTTATAACAATAGGTCTACGGTTGTTGTGTTCATAAAATGCAACAATAGTATTCCTCATTTGTTCAACGCTCATAGGAAGATCTACAATGTATTCTTTCCTACCTACATTTTCTTCTGAGTATTTTTTTAATTTAAGTAAATCAGCAGGGTTAAGAGGTTTCATACCATCATCTTCAGCTGATTGAATATATCTAATATCCAAACTAGTACCTGCTGATAATTCTCTGATACCCATATTTTCTGCTAACATCTCAAATTGAAAATGTAAAACATTGAAATCTTGGTCTTTGTTTAATTCTTGTAAATCTCTAGCAATAGTAGCAGCAACAAATGTTTTACCAACACCTGGTCTTGCTCCTATAACTATCAGTGATTGCCATTCTATACCATTAATACCAATAGAGTTAAAACTTTTCCACCTAGTCTTTAGTGATTTTATATCACCATTCTTACGTTTAACAAGTTTATCATATGAAGCTTTTAAAACTTCACCATATTGTTTCCAAGGTAGTTTTTTCTTAAAGACAGGGGGTTTAGACCCTGATATAGAGTTATTTGTTGGTTTTTCAATCATATTAAAAGGATTATAAAGATACATTTTTTAGAATTACCACACAATTTTTTCTTTATCCACATTTTCTAAATAGTTGTTTATTTTAGTAAACATATCTTTAGAATCCCACTTATAGTTGTGGTCTTTTGGATTGTCTAATTGCAATAGTAAATTTTTATCAGTGTCAATAAGTTCATTAAAATACTGAGCATTAGTACCAAAAAGAACATACACAATATCATCAACATCTGAATTTAACATGTCTAACATATGACTAAGGAAAGGTTTCCATAAATCATAATGATTACACTTTTTATTAATTTCAGTAGTAAATGAAGAATTTAATAATAAAATACCTTGTTCAGCCCATACTCTTAAGTCACTTGTAAAAGATGATACTGGTTTTTTATTATCATAAACCTCATTAACAATTTTATTATGTAAAACTTTTAGTTCTGTTTCTTTATTTAAAGATACTGGATGACTAAAAGCTAGACCATTTGCTACATTAATAACATCATATGGTGAATCAGCTATAAAAACAACTTTTAAATCACTATATGGACAATGTGTAAATGGTTCCATTAGATATCTAATTGGAGGTGTAAATCTATTATTTTCTTCTACTTCTTTTAGTAAATGTTTATATAGATTTTCATAATCAGTAGTATTTGTGTAACTTCTCATTATGTTATGCCAACCAGATGCTATTAACTGACTATTTAGTATATCTACTATTTCACTTGGGTTAGCTATTCTTGCCATAATTTATTTATATTTGTTATTATTAATTAAATTAACCAACATGTCTGAAGAATTAATTGAAATTATAAGTCCTGATGCTATAGTACCTGTTGAAATGTCAACTGGTTATTATAATAAAATACAAGACATAATTAACTATACTATTTCAAAAATGACTACAAAAGAAACAGAAGCTGCTTTTATAGAAATTAAGAAAAATAAAGTTGTAACTCCTGAAGCAGAAATTCTAAAAACATTATTTATATTATGTAGAGAATTTCAAGACAGTGCTAAAAAAGCAGGTTTTACATCAATGAAAACTCAAAGTGAAATCAAAGAATTAGTAAAAACAGAATTTCCAGAATACATGGAAGATAAAGAAAACAACTTTGATGATGAATTCTTATCAGACACTGATAATGAAGATCCTGATTCTTAATGTAAATGACTTCCTATTTCACTACCAATTTCTATACAGGCTTGTATAGCATTTGATAATTCGCTTTTAGAGCAATCTTTAAATGACTTAGGTTGACCAGTTTCAAGATCCATAAGTGAACATTTCTGTTTAACAAATGTTTTAATTTCATCATTTGAATGTCCTGTGTCAGTAGCTAATTGTTTTATTAATACATGAACTTTTGCTAACTGTCCTAATGATTTTTCACTAGGATCTATAACAAAAGAGTAAAAACATTCTACTTTAGCTCCTTCTGGTAATGAGTCAATAAAAGCTTGCAATCTCATTTTATCTGTTGTTGAGGTAATCAAGTCACTTTTAGACTTTTGTACTTCTATAGTTAGATTTTGCATAAATTTTAGTTTTAGTATTTGTAAAATGCGTTATGTTTTGCATCATACTGCTCATAAGCTATAATTTCATTTTTACTTAAACTGTCAAATGTGTAAGATAAAGTCAAAGTACCATAAGACATTTCATCCTCATAGTAAGGGTCTCTTTTACTCTTTAAATTAACACATTTGACATTAAGAACATCTTGCCATAAATTATTTTTTATAAAAGGTTTAGTAAGTTTATATTTTTTAGATATGTAATCAATACTTTTACCTTTTAATAGTTCTAAAGAAAGCATACTTCTTTCTGTTTCTGTAAGAACATATGTATACATGTAGCTGGAACTTATCATTCTAATTCAAAATAAGATATTTTACTAGAGTCTAAATCTTGTAAAGAATTGTCAACCCATTTTACATCCTGAGTATCATTATACATAAGTATATGAATAGTTGCTTTTTCATCAGGTTTTAAACGCATCAATCTACCAAGTCTTTGCATTAGTTTCTTTTCATTACCGTATGCATGCATAATAATAGCAGATTTTAAATCAGGTATATTAACACCCTCAGAAAGTTGTTCAACGCATGATAGTACATCTATCTCACCATTTGAAAACTTTTCTAAATTAACCTCATTGTCTGGATTTTTACTATGATATGAATATGAAGATAACATTTCTGCTTGTTCAATAGTATTAGCAAAAATAATACATTTATCTTCTATCATTGGGAGAAGATATTTTACATATTCTAACTTTGTTTTATAACCTTTCATAGCTTTCATGCGAAGCACTCTAAGCATTGTTGGGTTTCCTCTTCCAAACATAGCATTATCAATTTTATTAGTCCAAAAGTTATAATTATCAACTTCACTAGTATAAAAAACACCCCCTGTCTTTTTATTTTTAACAGGAACTGATCTACCAGTACCTAAATTTAAAGGATGTATAACTATACTATAATCATTAAGAATATTATCATCTACAGCATCAGTTGTAAAATATGTATATCTAATAGGACAATAAACCTGAACTAACTTACCTTTTGTTGATTTCAAATATCTAGGAGGTGTACCAGTTAAACCTAGTATATATCCTTTATATTGTGACAAAAAAGGAGTGTGTGATTCAAGTAAATTATGACACTCATCTAAATAAACACCTGTAAAATCACTAGGATTATGTTTATTAATAGATCTATATGTACTAAATACTATAATATCTAATAAATGATCATAACCTAGTTCTGCTATTTCTTTTTTCCAAGATTCAAATATTGATATCTTAGGAGCTACAACTAAAAATTTATAAAATAAATCATTATCATTATTTATTAAATGCAGCATGTGATTAATACCAATTCTAGTTTTACCTACGCCTACAGATATACCTAAACCTGTTCTTTTATTACTAACAGCAACATCTAATGCTTCTGCTTGTACTTCATTTCTTTTATTTATTTCCATCTCTAATAAAATTTTTTAAACCTAACGCTTTTGATTCTTCAGCTGATAATTTATCATGTATTTGACTGTGACAAGTTCTACAAACTGCTTTCCATGTGTTTACTTCAAGATAAGTACTACCTCTTTCTGATCCCCAAAAAGTATGATGTACATCTGTAGCTACATTTGTACAACCTTTAAGATTAGCTTCACAACTAGGATGTTTTGATAAAAAAACTTTCCTTAATTGTGTATAAACTATATCAGCAGCTATTTTCTTTTTAGATCTTGGTTTTATATTTGTTCTAATTACTGGCTTTTTCTTATCTATTGGTTTTTTTAAGTTCCAACAATATTTACAATATTTATTACCATTATAATTTTTCCAAATTACTTTGTCTTTACTACATCCAGAACATTTTTTTAATTTAATATTCATAAAACTTACAGTTTAAATTATAACAGCGCAGTATTAAAGACTTGCGCTGTCATAAAAAACATTTATAAAATCATTGAAAGTCATTTCTTCATAGTTAAATAACTCATCAGATTTTTGAATTTTTATTTGCTGAGCTGGTACATCAAGTGTTATTAATAATTCTACTTCATAATATAAACCAGTACCTATACCAAAACCTGTTTCACCATCCCATTTTTCAGGAGGAACCATTGCACAAAACAACATTCTTGTCAAATAATCAGGGTCATCCCATCTTTTTCTTAATGATAACACCTTGTAAATAGTATAAACTAGCGTTTCTGAACCACTATGTTGGTAAAGATAAACAGGGTGTTCATTATATTCATTTTTAATTTCAATTTGAGCTTTCATTGGACCTAAATTAAAAAAGCATCTCTATATTTCAAGAGATGCTTTCATTATTAAATAGTAACAACTTCCTTTATAAGTTTACCAACTTTGGTAGACATATAAGTATTAAGTTGTTTTGGTAGAGTATTTATATCTGTCATCTTTACATAGTAATCAAACATTTCTTTAGAAGGAACACATTCTTCTATAGCAATTTGAATTACTTGAAAACCTAATGCTTGAGCTTTAGTGACTTTTTTTCTGGTATCATAAATACCATTTTTACCACTATAACCATGTGCAGCAGGTTGACCATCTGACAAAACAAATAGTATACCTTGATTTTCTGTAAGATTTCTCATACGCTTAGCAACAGCATAGATAGCATCGCCATCTCTGTTATTAGATCTTGCGCGAACAGAACCAAGAGCATGTATATTTTCTTGAAATCCTCGTTCTTTGTAAACTCTAATATCAACACTGCATCTTTCATAACTTTCATCAGCTGTATGACCATAGATATATAATTCTACATCAGCCATTCTTTTAAAAGTTTCATTAATAAAAATAGCAGCCTCTCTTGCTTTACTAATCCTAGTACCAGACATAGAACCTGACTCATCAATAAGTACGCCTACACAAACTTTACTTGTTTCAACACGCCCAAATCTTTCATAGACAGTATCAACACCTTGAGTTGCTTCAGCTAATTTATTAGTATCAAGTCTACCAGTTCTCATACCTTTCATAGAAAAATCATAAGCTTTTGATTTTCTTTCAAAAAGTTTTCTAAGAACTTGAGCTTTAGTAAAATCAATTTTTTCTCTTACTGCTTTATATTGTTTAGAGTTATTATCAGCTTTTATAAAAGAAATTTTACCAGCAGGTTCAACTTTTAGATCATCATCATTGTCATAATTATGATAAGTAGATTTTTCATGAGACTTTGTTTCAGATGTTTCATCATTCATTACAGATCTAAAATTCTTAACATCTTCTGCGTCATAGTTTTCAGTTTCTTCAGAACCTTTCATTTCTTTTAACATCTCTTCAGCAGCCTCATCTAATTCAGATTTAGACATAGAAGGTTTAGAACTAGGTGCTTCACCACTTTCATCTTCACCTTCTTCACCTTCTTCACCTTTTTCAGAACTAGAACCTTTTGGTGGTTCTTCTTCTTCTTCAGATACATACTTGTAAATAATGTTACTAAGACTAGTTGCCATAGAATCACATTCTTTCTTTGTTTCAGGAATACCACCAAACTTTTTTAGAAGCCTTTCTATTTTACTTAATGGTTCTGCAAACTTTTCATATGTTTCTTCATCAACATGAGCAGGATATCTAAGCATTTTAAAAATAGTGTCCATTAGTTTTACTTTATCATCTGCATCTTCAGGTAATTCCTGAACATGTTTATCATAAGTGTAATCTTTATACTTTTGAACAAATTTAATATAACCAGGAAATCTATTTGCAAGTTTTTTATCTAGTCTTTCTGTATTTAGTATATCAGAAAGGCTTGACTTTACAGTTTTATTTCTTTTGTTATCATTTTTAATCATGCTCTGATGCTCTTCATTAGATTGTAAAGCAAATTTAGAAGCTTCTTGTAAAGATTTACCATAAAAAGCATCTAGCTTTTCATAATCAATCTCTTCAATCCAATCTGAAGTACCATCTTCTGTATCAGACTCTTGTTTAAGTAAACCAATAGGCAACTTAATTCTATTCATATTAGAAGGTAAACCTGAATCACTATATTTAATATGCTTGTCAATACCAAGAACTCTAAACATTGACCCAGTAATTCTAGCTGCTTCTCTTACAGCAGAATCTTCAGTTATAAAATAACTTGATAAACTTTCTCTATGTTTGTCCCAATTAAAAAGTTTATTGGTGTTATCTTTATGAGTATAGCTATCTTCTACTCTTCTTCCAAACCAGTCTTTTAACAACTGACCTTTTACCATTTTATTTCTTCCCATGGTCTATAATTTTAAATGTAAATATAAAAGCAGGGTGTTGTATTTAACACCCTGCATTATTATCATATGATAGTATCAATTTAAAAAGCAGAGATGATAGACATCACCTTACTTCTCTCAGATATACCAATACCATCTTGGAACAATGGCATAATAGTAGACATCAATGCTTTATCAACATCAAAACCATCAGATACCAAACTAGCTACTTGCAAGTTATGTCTGATAGAAATAGCATTAGATAGTTCTTGCTCTTTTGCTTGTTTTCTAACTTCGTTAGCAACTTTAACAATAGAACTAGCAACTTTTTCTTCAACACCTGTTCTTTTCATTAGAACTTGAATTTCTTCATCTTCTCTAAGATAATCCAATTCAATAGGGAAAAATCTATCTAACAATGCTCTATCAATTGATTGAGTACCTGAATACTCTGCACCAATATTAGCAGTAGCAATAAAAGATGTTTCTTCATGTACATCAATTGTTCTACCACAATCACCACATGCAACATCAACTGGAAGATATCTTCTTCTATCTAAACAAGGAAAAAGAATATTATTAGCAGCTAAAGTAGATCTGTTCAGCTCATCAAGTAAAACAATACCTGGTTTTTGAACATGTTCTACAAATGGTGCAAACTCAAAATCTGAATGTCCATCTTTGTTAATTCTATGAACACCTAACAATGATGATTGAGCATCAAAGATAGTACCCATATCTTGTGTAGATAAAGGCTTTTCCATAACTTTAGCAACATGTTGAATCAATTCTGTCTTACCAGTACCAGAAGGACCAGTAAGTAGAGTATTTTCACCTCTTAGAACATTTCTCACTAATAAGAACCATTTGTCAGGATCTACATGAAACCCACACTCTTCTAGTTTTGGTGCTGGGTATTTAGCAGATATTGACCTTTTAAGATTAGAGCTTGTTGTTTTATCTTCAAGATCTATTTCTTTAGGTTTTGTTAACTCATCCCAATCAAAAGAGTAACCATAAGATTCTAACTGCTTAGCTAATTCATATGTTTTATCTTTGTCATATTCAGTAGGTACATCCAACATGTATTCAATAACAGAATTACCTATATCTTGAATAATATCATTGTACTCACTCATTGGGAAAACTGTACCATTATATTCAACAGGAACCATATCTTCTGCTTCAATGTGAATGTGGTCAGCTTCAGGTTGTGCAAACTTTTTAATTACAAAAAGAGTACCTAATGGTGATTTTGCCATTTCAACTATTGGAGCTGTAATTTTCATATCCTCAATATCATACCCTAACTTCTCTATTATTGGTTGATATTTTAATGGTTGAATCTTGTAACTTGCTCCTTCAATTGTAGTTTTTACTAAAATCATTTTTTTTATTTTTTATAAAAATTTAATAACACCCTTAGTAAAAAAACTAAGGGTATAATAGTCAAATGTTATATGTATTTAAAAGAATTTTTTAATGTTCTTTACATCAAAAGATTCAGGTTTATCAGTTTCATCTGATTTTGGTTGAATTGAACCACCTAATCCAAATAGAAATTCAGGGTTATAATCAGAACCTTTAACAGATCTAACATGCTCTATGATTTTTCTTTTAGTTTCTTCTAAAAGTTTATCATTACTAGTAGTTAAAGCTTCTACAATATCATCTTGATATTTTTCTAAAGCTTCTATTACAATAGGGTCAGCTCCAGATTCTTTATTTGCATTTTTTAGATCTTCAGCTGCACTATAAGCTGCTCTTTTAACAACTTCTGGAGGTATACCATTAGTATCTATGTCAATTAAAGCTTTTTTACTCTCATCTTCAATGATATCTTTAAATCCTTTTGAAATAAGAGTTCTAGCTTCATCTAAAAGAAGTTGAACACAATCAAGCATACCTAAACCTGTATACCCTCCTCCTTCTATAGAGTTAAGTATACAGGTTGGTCTCCCATCAGCATCTACTTCAAGACCAAATATGACATGATTATAAGTACTAACCTTATTCTTTTCCATTTGGTTTTTCATTTCTACAACCTGTTGCAGTAATGAGATTTTTTTATTTGAATCTTCCATATTAATTATAAGTGTTTTCTACAACTTCTGGTGAACATTCTTTAATAAGATCTACTATAGGTTTTAATTTTTCTACAATAGAGCTTGTTAATTGATAATAATTAGAAGCTTTAATTAGTTCAGTTTCTTGCTCTGTAAGCTTGTGAACTTTTATAACTTCTTCTTTATTAATTTCAACTTTTTCATGAATAACATTATTCATCAATTTAGAATTTAAATCTTCTAAGTAAGTTGATATCTTGTCATGTACTATAATTAACTCTTCATTAGTCAATCCTGCAAATCTCTTATCTTCTGTCATAGCTTTACATTTTCTGGTGTTATTTTATAAAAATCTTTTGGTAGTAATCTTCTTTTAATGAAATCATCTATAACATCCTTTGTAGATATACCAAGTTTTCTTAAGGTATAGTTTTTAGGAATGTCTACAAACCAATCATGATCATATTTACCAATGTCTTTTCTATTAAATATAGCACTAATTAGTTTTGTTTCAGCGTGAAAACATTTTTTAGCTTTTAAAACATGTATAGCTCTTTTAGCTTTTTTGAAATCTTCTTCAATCTTCTTTATAGTATAAGTAGACATACTAAGAATTTGTTTCTTATCATATTCTTTCATACCATACATAAGCCTTCTATACATTTGTCTTTGAATTAGATTTAAGAAAATTTTATCTATCTCAACTTTTTGAGGTTTATTTTCTTTAGTTCTAACATCTTCTTGTTTTAACTTAACTGTGTATTTTACTACTTTTCTTGGGTTGTTATGATAAATAACACCTTTTGCTGTGGCAGTTATTGCAACTGCATTGTCTTTAATTTTCTCCATAATTAATTACTCCTTTTAATTTAACTTAATTTAATATACGGTCTTTCATCATCATGTTTCATGTCAATCAGATAAGCAGTCCATGCTTCTAAACTGTGTTCTTTAATATACTCCTTTGCTTCTTTAGGGGTATTGAACAAAATTACTTTATTTGTCAAATATTCATCATTAAAAAGTGCTAGTAAATAGCATTTAGGTTGCTCAGCATGTACTAGGTTCCTTAAACCCATTTTTAACACTTTCTTCAATTGTAATAAAAACTTCTTCATTATTATTTGTTTTTAAAAATTCTAATAACTCTGGTTTATAATCTTTAGACCATTCTTCATATGATTCATAATTACATAAACTGTTATCAATTACATTATCTATCCAACTATGAATATCACAATCAAAATTATATTGATTGCTAGTAATATCTTCAGATTTAACACAACCTGAAGAATCATATCTATAATATCCAGCAAAGTCCATACCTGGTTCATCAAAATCAACATCAATAGTTAGATCATAATCTAGTGCTAATTTTTCACATAAACTTAATACAGGACTCCATGCAGAATCTCCACTAATAGTCAATACTTCATCTAATAAATTATAACTATTAATGTCAAACCATTTTGAACCATATTGCTCATAAACATTAAAATCTTTATTGTCTTTAGAATAAAAAGGTTGAAGTGTTTTAAACATAGTGTAATATGTTCCACCCCAATAACCTTCATTTTCTTCAGTTGTTAGATAAGCATGAATTCTATTATATAACTCTACTAGGTTTTTTACATCACCTGTTATGGTTATATTGTTATAACAATAATTTGGCATAGCTATACGTTTAAAATGTTTTTTAATTTATTGACATACCATCTATCAGTAGCATAGACATCATCTAAAAAAGAATAATAATCATCTTTGTGCATATGTTCTATTCTATACCAATAATAGTCTTGGAAATGTGCCATATCTCTTACAGAATCTAACCAGTTAAAATACAAAGCATGTCCTCTATTACTTCCTAATGAAGTTGTTGTTCTAACATAAGGATGTTTCATACCAAATAAATTGTTATTTTCTTTAAAAATATCTGATGTAAAACTCCCTGTTTCTAATATTGCTTGTTTAAATACAATATCAGGGTTTTTTATCCCGTATAATTTCAAAGCTCTCTTTAAATTTTCAGGGTTAAACTCTGAAGTATCTGTCAAAGGTTCACTTAGACTTTCTATTCTTACTTTTAATTCTGATACTGTATCAGAACTATTAGATACATTTATACCAAACATTGTTAATATAAATGATATTATTACTGCTGTTAAAGTTTTCATAATTTTATATGTTTTAAATATTCATTTTCTAAACCAAAGTGTTCTATAGTATCTTTTATCTTTGGATAGTATATGAAATCTTTTATTTCAATTAAATTTAAAATACGCTGCTTAGCGTACACTACTGTAGAGTGGTCTTTGCCAAAAAATCTACCTATTTCAGTAGTTGTATAACCATCCATATAAAGTAAAGACATTGCTAGTTGTCTTGCTATTACATATTCAGGAATTCTACTTAAACTATTTAACTGTGCAATTGAAATACCTATTAGACTAGCACAATATTCTTTTAATGATTCTATATCTGCTAAATCATTAAAAACTACTCTTTTTTCTTTATGAACTACATCTCCAATAACATTATGAGGAGAATAATAATTCTTTATATTAGCGTTTAGCTTAATTTTAAGAGTATTGTGCCATTTAATAAAAGCTACACAACATAAATAAATAGATAAAACTTTATCATCTGGATTACTGTATTTTTCAATGTGTTGAAATCTAAGATTATTAAACTTATAATTTCTGTAAACACTAATCTTACTTAATCCATTAGACATTGCAATATCTACTGGTACAGTTTGTGTAGAGCATACTTCAATTTTACTTATCACATCCCATAACATTAAGATATCTTCATGATAATGTCCTACATTATCTTTATCATTTACAACATGACCCTTTTTATATTCATTAGGATATAAAAAATCCAATATTAAAAGATGGTTAGAATGTAAATTTTCATTGGTTATTTCTTCTATCATTCTTCTTCAATTAAAAGTTTGCACATTTGTACATTAACAAATTGTGATAATGGATATTCAGCTTCTACTTTACCAATAATATTGGCTGCTTGCAATGCACTTAGCATTCCTGAATTTTCTGAATAATCTTTGATAAAAATACATCCTTCACTTAAAGGGTAATTTGACAAATTTAAAGAAGCGTTTGCTACTGGCAATCCATCTTCTTTATCTATTAATCTTAAACTTGGTTGATTTGTATCACTATATTTAGATAGTTTTGCTATACAATCAAAATCTTTAAATTTTACAGATTTATTCATGATGTTAAAATTTTAAAAGTTTAAATTAGTTTATAAAGAGTTGAACTCATGGACTATATTATAAGCAGGGCAAAGCATACACTTATAATATTTTGAGTTGGATGGAATTTTTCCATTTTCACCACCTCAAACTCTTTGTTGTGTTATCTATGATAATTTTGAAGTTTATGCTGATCTTCAGCATAACATGTTGGACATATAACTCCTTGTGGTATAGGGGTTTCTTGAACAAAAACTTTATCACATTGTTCGCATTCTGCTGAATACTCACTACCACTGTGTTTAAAATTTTTAAGGTTCATCTCTTGAAATCCTGGCACTTGACCATCTTCCCAGAGTTCTTCTAAGTGTCTTTTTGTTCTAGACATAAGCATTAGTTTAATAATTATAAAAATAAGTGTAAACTAGCTCATTTAAACTCTAGAAATTTACACTCAATAAGTTACTCCTTTAAAAAAGAAGTTTTTGTTTTTGTTAATTTTGATAGGATAGACATGATTTTCTAAATCTGTATCAATATAGGCTATTGCAAAACCATGTGACCATGCGTTTCTTACACCTCTATCTACATATTTAAACATCTCATTATCAAAATCAATCATACAACCTATGTTATATGATGTATTAGTTTTATTAGAAAAAGTTCCAAATCTATGGGTATGATTAAATAAATGATTTCTTCTTGGTAAAGCATGTAACTGATCTTTAGCAGCGTTCATACCTGTTTTAACTCCATGAAATACATCTAAGTTTCTACCTAAAGTTGTATATCCATTTTTCCAATCAGTCATTATTTCCCATCCACGCTTTTTTAACTCAAGACCTTCATGTGGAGATGGTATAGTAGAACCATATATTCTATTTATCTTCTTATCTCTAAAGAATCTATCTTCATGATTACCATAATGATATATTTTCTTTACATTTGATTTTAATCTGCGTTCAATTTCATCAATTCCTTGCAAACCATCAGAATACTCAACACCTAAATCAATACCTTCTGGTATCCAATCTTCATGAGAAGAAAGAGATCTTAAATCTAAATAGTCACCATTAACAATAATACCTGTAATGTCTTGTTTATTAACTTCTAAGAAATTTAGAAATTTATCCCATACAACTTTATCATGGTATGGTCTATGCACACAACCTACAATAACCCACATCTGTAATGCTTTACCACTATCAATTGTGATGTGTCTAAATTCTGGTTTTTTTACTTTAAAATCAATTTTAGGTAAAAACCATACTTTAACTTGGTAGTTTGTAGCTGTTGTAATGTTTCCTAACTTATCACTTGTACTTACATCCCATGAATTGAAAATATATCTGTCAACATGCCATTTTGATAAATCAGCTTTGCAAAAATCTAATGCTTGTTTAAGAGATCTAATGCTAGTATATCCTTCATATTTCCAAAAAGCACCATCTTTTTTCTCTTCCCAACTTATATCATTATCTTTTATTGGTCTAGGGTTTTGGGTGTCTTTGCCAAGTTCTTGAAATCTTTTTCTTTTTCCTAATCTTGCTAAACCACCAATTAAATCAAGTTGTTTTTCATTTATTCTATACCTGTTACTTTTAATTGGACTTAAGCTTAGAAGCTTTATTTCTTTTGGTGTGAGTACTAATCTGTACTTTTTATTTTTTTTCATCTGAGAATGTTGCCTTCTTATATAATAATATACAAAAATAACCAACATTCCCAGTAAAAAAAATTAATTTATTGTTGATAAGAAACACCAACTCAATTGATTATGTATTCAGTATACCTTGTTTTAACAATATCTGATGTTCCAAGAGCAAACTTTACTTTCTTTTTATTAGTAAGGCTTACAAAGGTACCTTCTTTATATTTTTCCATAGCAAACACTCTTGCTTGGTTTAAATTGTCAAATTTGGTAATTCTATCTTTCTTACCTTCTTCAGTATATTTTACTGTATACAGCTTCTTAGCTGCTTTTTCTGCTTTTAATTCTTTAATTGATGCCATAAATTAAATTATTTATTATTGAATTTTCTGATATTACATGTGACCCTGATTGCTCATCTCCTGGGTCTGATACTATGATTAACTGCATTTTTTAAAAATTTTGAGGACTAATTTCATTTAATAGTTCAAATTTACCATTTACTAAATTAGCTTCAAAATATACTTTATTCCTTGATCCTATTAGTTCTAAGACAGGTTCTATATCTTCAGCCATAGATAGCTCACTGTAATTATTGTTCTCATCAGTAATGAGAATTGTCTTGTCATATTCAGAATTATATAAACTCTGCTGTACTTTTACTATTCTACTATTCTTTCTCATAAGTTCACATTTATGATTGTCAGACCACCTTGGTGTAGGTGGTGGTTTATTTTCGCTAGTAATATAGACTGTACCACAATCTATACATTGATATTCATATTTGTCCATAACTTTACTTATCTCTTGGATCTTCTGGTAATAATTCTGGACATTCAGTGTAAATCTCTTCTTTAAGTTGTTTTAACATTGTAGAAAGATCACCTGCTGCTGTATTTTCAACTGCGTCTAATAATATTAACATAGTGTTATAAGCAGTTGTACTTATGTTATTTAAATCCTTAACTGACAAAGCAGTATTAAATGTTGGTATAACAGTATCAGAATACATATCATACCCAAACTCTTCTTTACACTCTTCCATAGTACTGTCAAACATATCATATACAATGCCATCAGCCTCATATTTAATTTGTATAACATCTCCTGGTGCTACATCGTTAGGTACTACAATATACCTGTAAGTTTTTTTATCAGCCATTTTTTGTTGGTTTTTTAAATTTACAATATTTAGGATGAAGATGTTTGCTGTTTTCTGGCATCTTCATACCACATTTCTTACACTTATAAAGTTTCATTTGAAACAAATTATCTCTAAAAGGTTCCATTTTAAAGTTTTATATAAATTGTCAATAATTGTAACAAGATGCTTAAGATGCTAGTTACAAGTGCTGCTTTAGCAACTTTACTACTTTTTCTTCTCATTTTTTCTTAAGATCTTATGGTAAAAGGCGTTGTACACTACAACGTACACTAGTAGACATAAAAGAAAATTAAAATAAAGTGGTATACTACCTTCTTTAAAATTAACTAAAGCAAGTAATACCATTACCATACTTATATTCTTAAGGGTATACCAAGCATCTGAAAAAACATAAAATAGTTTTTCTTTCTTGTTTCCACCATCCCAATCTACATACTTGTTTTTCCAAGACTTTTTGGGATTCCACCATTTATTTTTTCTTTTGGCAAAAATACTTCTTGGAAAGTGATGTGATAAAACATCCATTACAGCATTTAACATTGCTGCTATACTTAAATATACTATACTCATATCTTTAATTTAATAACATTTACTCAATTCGCTAGTTAAAAGATTATAAAGAGTTTCTTTATCTAATATTTCCCTTGCTTGGGATAAACTAACATTTTTATAATGAGCAAAAAACTCTTCAAAGCTATCAAAAACTAATTTAGTATCTTCTTTTAAGAACAATAAAGCGTCTGGTAATTCAATATTAAGGCTTTTTTTAACATTAGCTCTAAATATAGCTGCACCAGCACATTGTTCTACTTCTTCATAGTTTGAAGCTTTACCTTCATACTTTTTATCCATGTGACAAGGTAACCAAAAAGGTCCTTGTATTTGACCTATATAAACTCTTACATCAGAGCCACCAGGTGCATCACCATCATCAAGAATATTTGTTCTACTAAAGGGACATTCTCTACATGGTTTTTTTCTATTTGATTTTACTTTGGATGGGTTCATATTTTTAATCTTTATGATATATAAATATTGATTGCTATTATTATTAATAACAGAATAGACAACATTACTGCATACAATTTTAAAGGAAATAAAGATTTATAGTTTTTCATTCTTTTAATTATGATTACCATGATGAGAAGTTAATCTCACCATGGTGAATCAAATGGAGTAATCAATTAGACATCTTGTTGTACTACACTAGTAGAAGATGTCACACTACTAATGAAAATAACTAATTAAAAAATTAGCTAATATATTTAAACCTACAAATGATGTTAATACAATACAAATTGCTATTATTTCATCATTATTCTTCTTATAAAATGATACGACTTTTTTCATTTTTTGATGTATTATAAATTAAAAAAGGGGAAAGGTTTTTCCTCTCCCCTTAATACTGTAAAAAACTATGTACTAATTCAATGATAACATAGAAATTATGCAACACTGACATTACCTATTACATCCACATAACGATCTTGCATTAGAATATTAGAGTGGGTTTAACTCTAACCATTACAGTACAATATACTAATACACATTATGCAGTTTACCTAGCAACAGGTGGTCAACCAAGACTCTTTCCCTACAAGTTTTTACAAGTCAGAAACTTTTAAGACATTCCAAGTCTTTTTGTTGTTTACTCAGACACACATACAACAACCAAATAACTGTGTGAATTATAGCCTTATGTAATAAGGGCAAGGCTACAAAACCCTATGTGGGAAGTGGAGGCTCAAACACGCTTTTTAGGAGATTATAAGTTTTTTAAATTCTTATAAAATTAAAATTCTACCTCCACTTCTTTAATCAAGATAAGAAATATCTAATTTCCAATCATGTTTAGATCTCTCTCTCCATATATCAAAAGAATCAGTTAAGTATGACATAGCTTCTTTAATACTCATGTCATTTACTTTCATGAGCTGATTAACTACAATATTCAGCTCACCTTTCATTTGAGCTAATCCTGGGTGTTTAACTTTATGGCAGTTAGGACATAGGCTAACCAACCCTGTGAGTGTTTGGGTTTTGGTCTTATCATTATAATTCCATATTTCATGACACTCAACAGGGTGGTTATACCCTTGGTTGGTTCCTACATCTCCACAAATCTCACACTTATAATTAGCTTTCTTGTAAGACTTCTTTCTTATAACATCCCATTCTGATTTAGTAACATTACTTCTAACATTACTATACCAGGAACTTTTTGGGACTAATTCTATTGATAACTTCATAGGGATTATATTTTCTTTGGGTAATATCTTTTCTCAATACCTATTATACAAAAGGGAAGAACAAAATGAAATGTACCTTTCTCATATAATAAACCTACAGCTAACACCATTCCTTTATCAAAGGATACTACATATTTATTCTCTATGAATTCTAATATGACAAATATTGATGATGATAACAATAGTATTACTGATCCATGAATAAACATTCCTGGTTCTATTGCAAGGAATAAACCTGCAGCACTAAGGATTACTAATAGTAACTTAGTTATTAATTTTAGAGTTTTCTTTTTCATATGCTTGTTGTTATGTAGTGACCAATCACTATTGTTATGAATAGAAGCAACATGTAAAGTATTGCGTCAAATCCTTCAGATTCTTTTTTTCTCATTACTAAATTTTAAAGGGTTGGGAAACTCTCTATTACCAAAAACACTATAGAGAAAACATACATAGAAAAACAATGTTTCCTATGCATGTTATTAAACTATGTATAGAAGAAATACATAAAACAAATTTACCTCTGTAAGTATTAACTTATCAGGTATACCACTATAAAGTAATAACCTTACTTATGCTAATTACACATAAGTACTAATATAGCCTATGACTCTCATTAATAATATAATGATATCATGCGATTAAGGATGCGTATAATCTGTTCTATGGTGTTCTACTTTGTAGTTTAACTCTCTAAAGTTTACAGATATAGCTATCTGTTGTGAGTTTAAAGTGTAATTTGATGAGGTTCCAAAAGTTAAATAAAATGTGGGTGAGAGAAGTATCATAACCTCTCTCACACGCACAAATTATTGCAACTCAATCACTTATGATGGCAAGTCTGCGCTAGAACTTTCCATTGCAGCGTTAAATGCTTTGATTTCATCTACATTATCATGAGATATCAAAGAATCTACATCATTACCAGACTGAACCCAATCAGTAAACCTTAAGATGCGCTTACTATCTTTCATTAGTGCTGGTCCTTCATTACCTGCTCTCTTAATGTAAGTAGATATCTGCTCTTCATAAGGTAAAGAACTATCAAAGTGTTGTTTAGACACATTAGCAGGAACTTCATCCTCTAAGTATTCTTTAGTAAACAAACCACCTTCTAACTGTAGAGTAGGATTAGCTTGCACAAAAGACTGTAGTGCCTTTGTATCACCTTTAATGATAGTTGATTTCTTTTGTTCTCTAAGCCATCCATTAACAAATGTGCTTGAGATTTGAGACAAAACAACATAGCCAAACTCAGGGTTACCCTCATAAGCGTTTACTAAATTTCCTGTCTCTTTGTTTGGTGTAATTTGAACTTTGTTCATTGTACTTGGTTTTAAAAATTAATATAAAAGTTAAATAGTATTACATAAAATACTAATTCAACAGGGGTTACATGAATTGTACTGCCTAATCCATAGATGGGCTTTACATATCACTCAACCTAATATTCAAAATAAAATTCTAGATATTGGTCTCAAACAAAATTTAAATCTATAAAGGGTGTATTACCCTGGGAATTTTTGAGACTGTTCCAAATAATATTCTGAATATTGTTGAACTAAGTATTTTAATAATACTGTTTTTATTGGGGTTACATGAATTGTACTAGATAATAAGAGAGTAGTACTCTGGAATGGGTTTACATGAATAGTTAGATCAGTTGTCCTACTCTTTATTGGAACACATCAGAACCTAGCTAAAAAACACAACACACTCTCACAAGGAGAGCATGCTGTGTATATTACCACTATGAAGGTAACTGTGCTGAATCAGAAACTGTTGCATTAAATGCTTTGATAGCGTCTGAGTTAGTATGAGCCACTCTGATATCTGTTGTGGTACCTGAAGCATCATATTCAGTAAATCTAAGGACACGCTCTTCACCTGCCATAAGAACAGGAGCATCATTAGAACCTGCTCTCTTCAAGAAAGGCTCTATCTGTTCTTCAAATGGAAGTTTAGCATCAAGTTGCATTGCTTGTTTTGCAGGGATATTATTCTCTGTGCATTCAACCACGCTGATTCTACCTTGAAGAACTTTACCTGCTGTGAAGTGTTTAGACAACATGTCTGTCTTACCACGCATTAAGGTTGTTCTTTCCTTAGTGTCCATCCAACCGTTGTCAAAAACAGTTTCTTCAGACTTCAAAATAACATATCCAAATTCAGGATTGTTCTCATAGGCAGTAACTATACTACCTTCATTGTTTGGTTTTACTTGTACCATGTTCTTAAAATTTAAATTAATAATTGATTACTAGTTCTACTTTGGGGTTAAATGAATTGTACAAAAAAATAACAGGATGCGTTTCCACACCCTGTTACTAACTAAACTAAAATAACTATGATTTATTTTATACTACTATCACCTATATTCCAATAGTTTAAGTTTACATTCTTAGTCTTAATTTCTTTACTAATAGGTCCTAAGATCTTAACTATCTTGTAGTCTTTTTCTAATTCACCATCTTTAGCAAGTTTAGTAGAACTCCATTGCCAAGTTTGTGGCTCATAGTTATCCTTTTCTTCCCAAGTTGGTTCATAAGTATCATCATTATGCATGAATATATACTCGTGTTCATGAACATTATATTGAATTTTAACAGTGTTATCCCACTTATCATAATTCAATACTTCTATGTTTTCATAATCATCATAATGGTCTACAAACCTTTGGTGTGGTTCTTCATTGATTGCTGGTTCTTTGTACAGACCTGTTATAGTCTCAACTGCAACCACTGGATCTGGACACACATTACATAATTCTAATACTGCTTCGCTGTCTACATTAGGTAACTTTACCTTTAGTAACTCTAATAAAATCTTTTCCATATCATTAATATTTTTAGTTCTACTCTGTGGGGTTAAATGAATTTAAATATAAAGAACAAGGTTTTTACACCCTGTTCTTAATTGTTATCTTTTGGAAACACTAATTATTTCCTTATTAACAAAACTGAAACAATATCTACTATCACCAATAGAGAATTGACCTCCTGTACCATTATCATATAAGCTAACTCTTTCTAATTCTGGAAAGTCTTTAGCCTTACATGCAAACTGAGAATATTTATCCTCTTCATTCAAGGTAGACCTATCAAAGATGAATAGTTTCTTAGCTGGTACAATTTCAGTACTGACGCTACCTCCTCTAATGATAACTGTTTTGATGCTAGTTAATACGTTTTCTTGTTTTCCTGTTGTAAAGTTAAAATTGAACATAATCTTTTGTTTTAGTTATTTAAAATAGTTCTATGAAATGGGGTTACATTAATTTGTAAAAAAAAGGAGATTATTCATCCCCTTTTGTTTCTTTGTATTCTTCATCTGATACAAACTTTTCTACCTCTTCTTTTATTAAAGTGATATAACAAGCTTTATAATCAAATGAATTATATTCTTCTGCAGGTAATGCTTTACAAAAATACACCTTGTTTCCTATAAACATTTGAATCTTTTGTTTACCAACAGGTTGAAGAATTTGATCCATATCTCCATTAAAGAATACAGGTATATCATATCCTGCTACTTCTTCAGCTTCTCCATGAACATAGACAGATGAATACTTAGATTCAACTTCATCTGATACCTTCAAATCTCTTTTAAACCTTGTTGGGTCAAACAATAGGTCACCTTCTTCGCTGAACCTATCTATTACTGTAAATGATAATGTTTTCATAATATTTTTATTTAGTTCTATTTTAAGGGGTTTCATGAATTTATAAAAAAAAGAGATACACTACGCATCTCTTTTTGTATCACACGCTGGTAATATTAACAAAAATACAAATGCACAAATCCAAAAGAAATTACATGCTCCTGATTGTCCATAACCTAAAGCTAACCAACCTAGTTCTACATTTATTATAATGTACAATAAGCACCAAAATGATGCACTTCCTATATATTTAATCATAACATAAAGTTTTAAAAAATTAATAAAAGAAAGAGAGAGACTATTGAGCCTCTTTCTTTCTACAAATATTAAAGATGACATGAGTTGCAGTAGTCTGCATTTCATATTTCTTTAACAAACCATTGGTCATCCATTGGTTGATTTTTGCTTGAACCTTTGTAAGTTCTTTCTGGTTGTCTCCAGAAACTGAGATAATATCCACTCTATACATAGCTATAATATTTAGTTCCTCATAAAGGGGTTTCATTAATTAATGATGATAAGAGGTTATAAATACCTCCTATCATCATTGTTAATAATGTCTGCTAATTCACTTGCTTTGTATGTCACTAACTGAATAGCAAAAGACATAGCTGGTGGAATAGCATTTAACGCTCTTTGTGCAAAGTATGCTGCTTGCCTTGAAGATGCATACTTCTTAGAATAAATTACTTCCACTCCTTTGTGGTCAAGTAAAACAAATGTGTAAAGTTTCATAGTATATTATTTTAGTTCTTATGAAAGGGGTTTCATTAATATTACCAATAGATGATACTCCCTTAGAAAGGGAGATCATCATAGTTTATCTTCTTAGGTTTTGTAAGTGAACCTAATGGTTTGCCACACCAATCTTCTAAAAGATTAATGTAATGAATGTACAAATCATCCTCTGCTTGTTGTTGTGCTATCAAATCCCAATCAGGTTCTTGATAATCAAATGGGTCTGTATAAAACATAAAATTTTAATTTTTATTAATTAATAACTCATTTGATAGGGGGTACATGAGTTGTTTTGCGAGCTGGGGAGCAAAATGCTATAGCATCCTTCTCACTCTACTACACGCACAAAAACCCAGGGGGTCTAATTGAAAATAATCTTTGTAGTACCAGAAAGCATAGGGGTATAATTTAAAAAATTTTTAATATTGTATTTATATTAAACTTTGAAAGTTTAAAGTATTTTGATTATATTTGAAACAATTATTAAACTTAAATAGTATATTATGAGTGTTAACCAACAAAAAGGATCTGAGAAGGAACCAACAAGAGAGGAATTAATTGAATGGTACAATGATCAGATTGAGATCGCTGAATTGCGACACAAATTGACTGTACTGCAAAGTGAAACAGTGCAAGCAGAAGCAATGAGATTAGAGGCTTTAGCTGTTATGGCAAAGTACCAACAGTCTCCACAGGAAGAAAAAGATTCTGAAAGCGTTGAGCTGGAAGATGAGGTAAAAGTATAGCATTGCAGTATTAGTTGGGTGAAGTAGACTTATGTGTGCTTCACCCTTTTTTTAATTATTAACCAACAATTATGGATGTCAATAGAATAACCAAGAAATTGAGAATAACACCTGAAGATAGTGTTAGGTATCAAATTATTACTTCTATTATATTCTTTAAGAAAGAGACTCTAACTCCATCAGAACTTGATATATTAGTTTATTTAGCAATAGCTGAAGAAAAGGAACTAGGTAAGTTTTGTAATGATACTACTAAGAAGATGTATGTTATTACAGAGCCAGAGCATTTTTCTGTCAAATCACAGAATATAAGGAATATCATTAACAAGCTTGTCAAAAGAGGGTTTGTAGAAAAAAGTACAGAACCAGGTAAAAAAACAATAAAGCTTAGTCATGAGATTAAAGCTTATTACAAAGGTAATGTATTATTAGATTTTAATCTTTTATCAGTTAACTCTTAATATGAAACCACTATCAAGGTTAGACATATCAAAGTTAACTGCTAAAAAGTTAAACTTAGATGTAGAAATAATTGATAATATAGTAAGAGGGTATTATAGCTTTTTAAATAGTACTTTAGCAAACTTAGAACATACTAATATAAATGTATCAGGATTAGGTACGTTTAAGGTTAGAAGAAACAAGGTTCAAGATTCTATTAAAAAACAAGAAAAGATAATTGAAATGTTAGATTACAAATCAAAGCTTTCATTATCTAAGTATAGTAGTTTACATGAGGCTAAAGAAAAATTAAAAAAATTAAATGCCATACTAAACCAATTAGAAGAAGAAAATAAAAATAAAAATAATTTTAAAAATGGGTAGTTTATTAATTAGAGCTTGGAAAAATAAAGGTGCAATTTTAGAAGGTGTAAAAAACAATGTGTTTAAGAAAGAGCATGTTGAAGAGATTTACAACCATAGAAAAAAAATATGTGAAGGTTGTAATTCTATAGATCTTACTGGAGAGCATTGTGCTATACCTGGTACACAACCTTGTTGTGGAGAATGTGGTTGCTCATTAGGAATAAAATTAAGAAGTTTGTCTGCTGAATGTGATTTAGCGAAATGGGCTGCAGAAACAACCCAAGAAGAAGAAGATGCAATAACTTCAAAATTAAACCCTGATGAATAGCTTAGTTAATAATCTAAATGAAAAGTATTTAAAATTATATGGACCCTTGTGTAAAGAGTGTGAACTATACACCTCTTTCTGCAGGTGTAAAAAAAACCAAACAAAAAATAATATTATGAATTATATTAATTACAGAAAAGAAGCAAAAAGAACATTATCTAATGTTAGAAACATGTATGGTGAAATGGCTTTAAAACTAGAACACAACTTACAATCATTACATTGTGTTGTAGGTATGATGTCAGAACTACATGAATTAAAAACAGGTCTTGTAGTAGGTGATCTTATTAATATGAAAGAAGAACTAGGAGATATGATGTGGTATATTGCTAATTATGACAATACTACTAGTTCTGAATATAAAGAGTTAGATAATATAGAATATCCTTTAATGCAGAAGTATGATGTTATTGTGTTAGAAGATACTGTAATTCTATTATTAGATCTTTGGAAAAAGAAAACTTTTTATAATACAAATAAACATGATGATACTATAGCTGACTTATTTGCTAAGTTGAAACATGATGTAGTTAAATTCTGTAAAACTAATGAGTGGGATTTAGGTGCTATTATGTATACTAATATTGAAAAGCTTAAAAAAAGATATCCAGAATTTTTTGATACTGTTAAAGCAGACAATAGAGATTTAAAAGGCGAAAGAGAAATATTAGAAAAATAAACCCTATGGTAAAGTTTGAACCAGAAAATCATATATATACATCAGTATTAGAAGAAGATAATATTGAATGGACATCTGTAACATCTATACTAAAGAAGTTTAAAGAACCATTTGACTCTGAAAGAATAGCATCAAAATCTGCTAACAACAAAAAGGGAAAATGGTATGGGTTAACTTCTAAAGAGATTCAAGATATATGGAAAAGAGAAGCTGACAGGGCTTGTAGTTTAGGTAATTTTTATCATGACCAGCGTGAAGCAGATATATTAGAATGTGAAACAATGGATAGATATGGAATTACTCTTCCTGTGATAAGCCCTATGGAAGATGAAAATTCTGTTAAAGTAGCACCCAACCAAAAACTAATAGAAGGAATATACCCAGAACACTTATGTTATTTACGTTCTGCTGGTATATGTGGTCAATCTGACCTTGTAGAAATAGTAAATGGTTATGTGCATATTACTGATTATAAAACTAACAAAGAAATTAAAAAACAAAGTTTTATAAACTGGGAAGGTGTTTCTAAGAAGATGCTTAAGCCTTTGTCACACTTAGATGATTGTAATTATAATCATTATAATTTACAGCTGTCTATATATATGTACATTATATTAAAGCATAACCCAAAACTCAAACCTGGCAATATAGTAATTTCTCATGTAACATTTGAAGAAGAAGGTAGAGATAAGTATGATTATCCTATAACAAAGTTAGATAGCAACAATAACCCTATAGTAAAAGAAGTAATAAGGTATGAAATGGAATACCTTAAAAAAGAAGTAATTCAAATGTTGAAGTATTTTAAACCTAAAAAATAAATGAAATGAATATAAAGTTATTTGATATGGAAAAAGGAGTTATGGTTCCTTCTGAGCATTGTTATAATTTAACTACGTTAAAAGAAATCATAAAAGAATATCCTGATGATCATATGAGTATATTTTCATATTTGTTTTACATGTGTTGTCCTGATCCTGATATAAACCCTTTTACAAATGTTAAAGAATTTGAAAAAGAAGAAATGATACTAGAACAACTTCAGGTAGAATGGTCAACAGAAGATGAAAAGATATCAGAAGCTTTAAAATTTTGTAAAAAGCTTTATGAAACACCAACTTTAAGAGCATATAATGGTATCAAAAACATGTTAGACAGATTAGCTGACTATATGGATGAAACAGAAATTACTCATGGTAGAGATGGTAATATTACAGCAATTGTTAATGCTGCAGCTAAGTTTGATCAAATTAGATCTTCATTTAAAGGAGCTATGGAAGATTTAGCTAAAGAACAAAAATCACAAGTAAGAGGAAGTCAAAAATTAGCATATGACCAAAAATAGAACTATGAATAGACAACAACGTAGAAGTAAACAAAATGAGGAATTTACTCCTGAAAGATATGATCCTAATGGAGATAAAGAATTATTTGTTGCAGTAAGTTTAGATATAACTACTGAAACTTTTTTAAAGGCGAGAGCAAAGAATGAAGAAAAAGGTAGGCAGGTAGATTTTCTATTCAAAATAGATGGGGTAGAAACAGAGATTACATATGAGGAACTATGTGACTTTATTAAGTCAAGACATGTAGATGAAATATAACGTAGATATTTTTACCATAGTGTTTGGAATATTATTATCTTTATTAGTTATGATTATTATTGCTGGAATAGGATATATATATGGGTTAACATTATGAGTAATGGAAGAGGTAACATATGGGTTTTGTAAAGCTTGTGGAGAAGAAGGGTTTCTTAAAACAACCCAATTTGTATTTTCTATTAAATGCAAATGCTGTGATGGTGGGGAACACACTGAAGAAGTACCTCATTGTGAGCATTGCCTTCCTGAAGTACCAGAATATATCAGTTATGAATCTATTACAGGAGTTAAAATGAATAATATAGAATCAGCTTTAATATTATATATTAATGGAAATTAGTAAAGAAACAAAAGATAAGGCAGTTGCCTTAGTGCAAGAGTTTAGAGATGAATGTAAAAGTTCACTTTTCTGCAATCAGTGGTTATTCCAAGATACTGCTATATGCTTAGCTCTTTTACATACAAGAAAACTTGTATCAGTTACAAGTAAAAAAAGTGATTACATACTTCTAAAGGCTTTAGAAGAAATACAAATAGAACATAAAATAAAAACCAACAACAATGAAAAGTAAAGTAAATTTTATTCCTACAAATGGAGCAGTATTGGTAGAATTACCAGAAATTAAAGAAGAAACAAAAGGTGGATTAATTAAATCTGCTGATATGATGGAAAAAGAAAGACAATCACATGATGGTTTTCTTGAAATAGTTTCTGTTTCTGATGAAGAAACTAAATTAAAAATAGGAACTAAGGTTATGGCAAACCTTATGCAATGTTCTATGATTGATGTAGAAGGTACAAAATATGGATTATTACCATCACATGCAGTCTTAGGGTATAAACCTAAATAATATGATGTATAAAATACCTACATATGATGATGTAAGAAAAGAATGGTCATATACCTTCTTTAGCAATAAAGCAGAACTTATTGAATTCATGTTACCTTTATTTAAGGAACCAGGTAAATACAACTTTGACAAAACATCTTTAGAATTTAACAAGCAAGCAAGACACTATGATACTCATGGTGTCTTTTGCTTTGCTCCTGAAGGAACTAAAGATTTTATGGATTATTGGAATGCAGAAAAAGAAAAATGCAGGAATGGGGTAATCTATAAGAATAATAAAAACACCTGGTATCTTACCAGAGACTATTACATGTGGATTAACTTCTTACCACTTTACAATAAAGAAGTAAACAAATTTACCTTCCCTGATATTAGAGATGCTCAATACCATATGGCGTTATATGAGTATTTAGGTCAACTAAATAACAAACATGCTGCAATCTTAAAGAAAAGACAGATTGCATCTAGTTACTTCCACGCTGGTAAAATTATAAACTTATGGTGGTTTGAAGAAGGAGCTGTACTAAAAATGGCAGGATCTTTAAAAGATTATATATCTGAAAAAGGAACTTGGAGGTATTTAGAAGAATATAGAAACTTCTTAAATCAACATACAGCATGGTATAGACCTTCTAACCCAGACAAAATATTTAACTGGGAACAAAAAATTGAAGTAGACAAAGGAGGTAGAAAAGTAGATATAGGTTTAAAGTCTATTATAGGTGGTTATGTGCTTGATAAAGACCCTTCTAATGGTGTAGGTGGACCTTGTACTTTTTTCTTTCATGAAGAGGCTGGTATTGCTCCTAAGATGTCTGATACCTTAGAGTATCTTTTACCTGCATTAAAATCAGGTATGGAATACACAGGGTTTTATGCAGCTGCTGGTTCAGTTGGTGATTTAGATCAATGTGAACCTTTAAAAGACTTAATATTAAATCCTGATAGTAAAGATGTATATGCTGTAGAAACTAATCTTTTAGATGATGACAATGCTATAGGAATGTGTGGGTTGTTTATACCAGAACAATGGTCAATGAAACCTTGTATAGATGAGTTTGGTAATTCTGAAGTTGAAAAAGCTTTAGAAATGATTAAGGCTGAAAGAATTGATTGGAAAAAGAAAATTAAACCTGATCAATATCAATTAAGAATTTCTCAAAAACCTATCAATATAAAAGAAGCTTTTGACTATAGAACAGAGTCGGTATTTCCATTACATCTTGTAACTCAACAGATTAGAAGGATAGAAGATGGTGAATACTTTTCTGAATTTGTAGAATTGCAAAGAAATGAAGAAAACAAGATAGATATAAAGAGTACAAAGAAAAGACCTATCATGGAATTTCCTATATCAGCTAAAACAGAAGATAAAACAGGTGCTATAGTAATGTATGAAAGACCTTTATCTGACCCTAGCTTTGGAATGTACTATGCATCTATTGACCCTGTTGCAGCAGGAAAAACAACATCAACAGTTTCATTATGCTCAATATTAATATATAAAACAGCGCAGGAAGTTATAAAACATAAAGAAGATGGAAGCGTAGAACAACACATTGAGCGTGATAAGATAGTTGCATCATGGTGTGGAAGATTTGATGACTTAAATAAGACACATGAAAGGTTGAGTATGTTAATAGAAGTTTATAATGCTTGGGCTATTTGTGAGAATAATGTTAGTGCGTTTATTCAATATATGATAGCAAAAAGAAGGCAGAAATATCTAGTACCAAAAGACCAAATAGCGTTTCTTAGAGAAATTAAATCAAATACTAATGTATTTCAAGAGTATGGATGGAGAAATGTAGGTACTATATTTAAAAACAATATGATTCCTTATGGTGTACAATTTCTTGAAGAAGAGATTGATAAGGAAACTGATGAAGATGGTAATATAAAAAACATTACCTTTGGAGTAGAAAGAATACCTGATATTATGATCTTGAAAGAAATGCAAGCTTATAGAGATGGTGTTAACGTAGATAGACTTATAACTTTTTGTGCATTAGCTGCTTTTGCTGCAGTGCAACAATCAAACAGAGGTTATACAAAACGTATAGAAAGAGAAGAAAAAAAATTGGATAATAGACATAAAAAGACTAATTTATTTATGAACCCTTTTACACATATTGGACAGAATAAAAAACAATATAATAAAAAAGGAAGCCATAGACAAGCTTTTAAAAACATAAGAAAATGAAGATAATCAATGCAATGCAGACTAAGGCAGGTGCTAAAACTGACAGAACTAAAATGTCACAATTAACACAACCTGTACAATTTTTAAGAGAAAAAGATAAAAATCTTGAATGGGGTCAGTGGAATATGGATTGGTATGAACTTATTGGTCTAAAACAAGTAAAACGTAATGCAAGAAGATTGCTTAAAAACTACAAACTAGCAAATGGTATTATTGATAAGTCTGATTATATTATTGAAGAAGATAATGAAAGCGCAGATTTAATAGAAACTCTTATTAAAGATGATGATTCTGCTTTTGATTTAAAGTTCTTTCCTATTATACCTAATGTCGTTAATGTACTAACAGGTGAGTTTGCTAAAAGAAATGATAGAATTACTTACAGAACGGTTGATGATTTTTCTTATAATGAAATGCTTGCTGAAAAGCAATCAATGATAGAAGAAGTGCTAGTAGCTCATGCTGAAAAACAAATGCAAGAAACCATTGATAAAATGGGTTTAAATCCTCAAGATCCTGAACAAGCACAAAGGATTGAGCAAATGATGACTCCAGAAAATCTTAAATCATTACCAGAAATACAAGAGTATTTTGATAAAGATTATAGATCAATGATAGAGCAGTGGGCTGGTCACCAACACAGTGTTGATGAAGAAAGATTTAAATTAAAAGAATTAGAAACATACGCTTTCAAAGATAGTTTGATAACAGATAGAGAATTCTGGCATTTTAAAATGAATGAAGATGACTATGAAATGGAACTATGGAATCCTGTTTTAACTTTCTACCATAAGTCACCTGAAGTAAGATATATATCACAAGGTAACTGGGTTGGTAAATTTGATTTAATGAGTGTTCCTGATATCATTGATAAGTATGGTCCACAAATGACTAAAAAGCAATTAGAAGTATTAGAAGAGGTATATCCAATTAAATCAGCTGGTTATATTTTACCTGGTAAGCAAAATGATGGTTCTTTTTATGATGGAAGTAAAAGTCATGAATGGAATACTACTGGTCCTAGTTTAGCAATGAGGCAGCATCAATCTTTTAATGATATGGTAGGTGTTACTGGAGACAGTGTAATAGATGACATATTAAGAGAGTCTGAAGATTTATTAGATTTCCAAGATGAAAGTTTATTAAGAGTAACTACTGCATATTGGAAGTCTCAAAAAATGTTAGGGTATTTAACTAAGATACTTCCAAATGGGATGATAAAAAATATGATTGTAGATGAAACCTACAAAATATTAGACAATCCTGTTTATGATACTACAGTTATAAAAAAGAAATGTAGAGAAACGCTAATAGCTGGAGAATACATAGAATGGATATGGATTAATGAAACTTGGGGTGGTATAAAAATAGGACCAAATAGAGCTAACTTTTATACAGGTTCAGAAAAAGATGAATTACAACCTATATATTTAGATGTAAAACCTGTAAGATTCCAATTCAAAGGTGACTATTCTTTATATGGATGTAAACTTCCTGTTGAAGGTTCTGTATTTTCTGATAGAAACTCTAGATCTGTTTCTTTAGTAGATAAAATGAAACCTTATCAAATTGGTTATAACATGACTAATAATCAGATTTCTGATATACTTATTGATGAGATAGGTACTGTAATTATGTTAGATCAAAATGCTTTACCTAAACATTCAATGGGTGAAGATTGGGGACATGATCAATTTGCAAAAAGTTTTGTTGCAATGAAGAATTTCCAAATAATGCCTTTGGATACTTCAATTACTAATACTGAAAATGCAACTAACTTTAACCATTACCAGAAACTTGACATGTCTCAAACAAATAGATTAATGTCAAGAATTCAATTATCAAATTACTTTAAGCAACAATGTTTTGAGTCTATTGGTATATCTCAACAAAGACTAGGTGCTGTAAACGCACAAGAAACAGCTACAGGCGTAGAACAGGCAATTAATATGAGTTATGCTCAAACAGAAATGTACTTTGTACAACACTCTGAATACTTAATGCCTAGAGTTCATCAAATGAGAACTGACTTAGCTCAATATTATCATTCTACTAAACCATCTGTTAGATTGCAATATTTAACTTCTATGGATGAAAAAGTAAATTTTGAAATGACAGGTACTGATTTATTACTAAGAGATTTAAATATATTTATTTCTACTAAAGTAAATCAAAGACAAATCATGGAGCAAATGAAACAATTAGCAATGCAGAATAATACTTCTGGTGCTAGTATTCATGACTTAGGTGGTATTCTAAAATCTGAGTCTTTAGCTGAAGTTGATAATGTTCTTAAAGGTATTGAGGCAAAAACAATGAAGCAAAGACAAGAAGAAATGCAACAACAGCAATCTTTACAGCAACAACAATTACAGGCTGCTGCTGAAGCTGAAGCTAAAAAACAAGCTTATGAAGCTGAGCAAGCTGCTTTAGAAAGAGATAACAATCTTAAAGTTGCAGAAATTAGAGCTGCATCAGGAACTGGTCTAGTAGATATAGATAAAAATCAACAGTCTGATTATATTGATACTCTTGAATATTTAGATAAAAAAGAAATGAGAGATAAAGACTCTCAGTTAAGAAGAGAAGATATGAGTAATAAAATGATATCTGAACAAAAACAACTTAACATTAAAGAAAAAGAGCTACAATCAAGAGAAAGAATTGCTGATAAACAGCTACAAATAGCAAAAGAAAACAAAAACAAATATGATGTAAAAAACAAAAAACAATAATAGCTATATATTACAAAAAAAGTAAAATTTAGATTAGAATTGTTTAACTTTTTTACATTTACAAAGTAAAACTATTAGTACTTTTACTATATATAATAACCAACATATTAAAGTTTATGGAAGATAATAACACAATACAACAAGACACAATTGAAGGAATTGATGATTTTTTACCAATGCCAGGTGCAGAGGCTGTAGTTACAACAGAAGAACCTACTACCACATCTGAAGCTAAAGTTAAAAAATCACAAAACAATATCTTCAAAAATGAAGGTCAAGTTGATATGAGTTTTTTAGATGAAAAAGAAACTACAGAAACAGCTGTTGCAGAAAATGCAACAACTGAAGAAGAATCAGATACAACTGTTAAAGCGACTGAAGAAGATTCTTCTGGTGCAGCTGATGATGTAATTGCTGATATTGATTCAGAATTTTCTGATGAAGAAAAAACACCAAGTACTGTTACAAAAGGAGATGGAAATTTTGTCTCTGCAATGAAGTCTTTATTTGAAGATGATACATTACTTGCTTTTGAAGATGATAAGTCTATTGAAGATTATACCAAAAAAGATTGGCAAGAACTTATTAAGGCTAACATTGATGAAAAAGAAAAAGCAATAAGAGAACAAACTCCAAAAGAGTTTTTTGATGCATTACCTGAAGAATTACAATATGCTGCAATGCATGTTGCTAAAGGTAATACTAATTTAAAAGATGTATTCTCTGCATTGGCAAGAAGAGAAGAAGTAAGAGAATTAGATCCTGCTAATGATGACCATCAGGAACTAATCGCAAGACAGTATTTACAAGCTACTAATTTTGGTAGTGGAGATGATGAGTTGATTGAAGATCAAATAAAGGACTGGGTTGAGTCTGGTGCTATTAAGAAAAAAGCTAATCAATTTAAACCTAAGTTAGATAAGATGCAAGAGAAAGTTCTTGAAGCTGATCTAAAAAGGCAAGAAGAGACACAAGCAAAACAAGCAGAACAAAAAGATGCGTATATGAAAAACATATATGAAACTTTAAAACCTGCTGAGCTAAATGGTTTAAAACTTAATAATAAAAGACAAAACATGTTATGGAATGAGTTAACAACTGTTAAATATCAAAGCATGACAGGTAGACCTACAAATTTATTAGGTAAGTTATTAGAAGATTATCAGTTCAGTGATGAACCTAGATATGATTTAATAGCTGAAACACTGTGGTTATTACAAGACCCTGATGACTATAAAGCTTCTATTAGAGCTTCTGTAGAAAAAGAAATTGTAGGAAACACAGCAAAGAAGTTGAAAACAGAGGAGGGGAGAAGATTAAAATCAACACAAACAATGAATGTTGACAATGAGGAAGCTTCTAGAAAGCCTTCAAAAAGAACTATTTCTAGAAAATCTGGCAACATTTTTAAAAGATAAGGCATTAAGCAAAATAAATATAAATTAATAACTAAAACAAAAACAAAAACAAAATGGCAACACCTGTATTAAACAACGGAATGTTCCTTAGAGACACTAGCTACAGTGCTAGTTCTCATGTGGACAGTTACCACTTGGTGAATATGCTTGGAGATTCAAAACCTATGGATTTAGGTCCTGTTGATCTTTGGGCTATGACACAGAAAGTGGAAATGCCTCTTTATCAGATGGCTTCATTTGGTGGTAAAAACACTATTGAAGTTGACAATGCAAGAGGTGAGTATAAATGGCAGACTCCTATTATCCAGGATCTTCCTTATGTAACAGAAAATATTGAAGCTGGTTCTTCCAACCTTGGTATTGATGGTACATCTTTTAAAATCAAGTTAAACAAAAGATCTTTTGGTCATGGTGATATTATTACTTATGACAAGTACAATGGTCTTGAACTTTACATTACTGCTGAAGATATTTTACCATCTGCTGATGGATTTATCTACACTGTTGAGTTAGTAAACAATAACAGCTCTGCTGTAATTGATGCTAAATACTTAGCAGCTGGAACTAAATACTTCAGAAAAGGTTCTGCTAGAGGTGAATATGGAGAAAAATTCTCTGATTTAGGAGAATTGAGCAATGGGTTCAGAGAATACTACAACTTTGTAGGTGGTGCTGATGCTCATGTTCATTACTCTGTTTCTTCTAGAGCTGAAATGATGCTTAAAGGTGGTCTTAACGCAGATGGTACAGTTCCTGTAACTGAGATCTGGAGATCATTTGATACAGCTCTTGACCCAGCAATAGCATCTATTGATGATATGGCTAAAAAAATGGGTAAAGACTATGTAAAGAAAGCTTATGAAAATGGTAGCTTATCTAGAACTTTCGTTACTAAGATGGAAGCTGCTCACTTAACTAAAATCGCAACTGACATTGAAACATATGTTATGTGGGGTAAAGGTGGTAGAATTAAGCAAGATGGTCCAGATGATATTAGATTATCTGTTGGATTATGGGAGCAGTTAGATAACTCTTACAAGAGAATCTACAACAAATCTTCTTTCTCTTTAGACTTGTTTAAATCTGAAATCTTCAACTTCTACAATGGTAAAGTTGAATTTAAAGGTCCAGATCCACAAAGACAAATTATTGTACAAACTGGTTTAGCTGGTATGAAGTTAGTAAACGCTGCTATTTTAGCAGAAGCTAATGGTGCTGGTTTAACAGGTGGTAAAATTGAGCTTGGAAAAGGTGGTATTAATGCTATCTCTGGAAGCGCAATGGATTTAGACTTTGGATTTGCTTTCACTAGCTACACAATTCCATTCTTAGCAAATGTTAAGTTTGTAATTAATCCAGCTTTTGACAATGTTCATACTAATGACATTGAAAATCCTATCATTGATGGTTTCCCATTATCATCTTACAATTTTATTGTATTTGATATTACTGACAACACTAATGACAATATTTTCTTATTGAAACAAAAGTGGGATTCAGAATTAAAATGGTTCTACCAAAATGGTACAATGGATTACATGGGTAGATCTCAAGGTTTTGCTTCTTCTGGTACCTTTAATGGTTACAGAGTGATGATGTCACAAGCAATGCCAGCTATCTGGGTAAAAGATCCAACTAAAGTATTGAAAATTGTAATGAGAAATCCAGTTACTGGAGGATCATTCTAAGTATATACACTTCTAACTACTAAAAGCAGCTACCTACCAGAGCTGCTTTTGGTGGTATAAGAAAAAAATTAACCAACAAAAACAAAAAAAATGGCAGTTACAATTGTAGAAGAACATAATCATGGACAAAAAGTAGGATCAAAAATTTCTATTAGACCTTATGTATCAGAAATAAGTGATAACATGGGACTACAGCAATATAATATGGTTTTATTTGAAGGTATTTTTCATGAAGAACAATTAGCTTGTTTAGAAAAAAATGGAATCAAAAGATATTTAACTGGTTTAAATGAATTTGCTCCTGAAATTAAAACTTTAGATCCTGACACTAGAGCTGCAAGGATTAAAGAAATTAGAAACACTGTGGCTCAGTTAGAAAGAGAATTAGCAGGAAATGTTATTGATGCTAAGTCTGAAACTTTCTGGAATGAAGTGCAGTTATTAAAACCTAATAATTCTGAATTTTGGGATAAGATAGTTATAAGAGCAGGAAATGATCCTATCTTTTTAAAACCACAAACAGACCCTTATGACTTAATTAAAATTAAAGCAATTGAGGATGGTGGTTTTTCAATGATTGCTCCATCTTTATCTGAAGCTAGAAAAAGAGGTAAAGAGTGTAAGTTTTATTTAGATAGATATGTTGAAACAGTTTCTTTAAAAACAGAAGTTAAAAAGCTTAGAAATAAAGCTTTATCTGAATTAGAAAAAATGTTTAACAAAAATCAAAATAAACTGTTTTACACTTGTAAGGTTGTAGATGGTAACCCTACGCAATACAAAAAATCAACACCAAATGATGTTATGTATGATAACATGGATTCATTTATTAATGGTGAAGGTTTTGAAAAGAACAAAAAGAAAGCTGCTACACTTTTCTTAGAAGTAACAAAATTAAACATGGAAGATCTTAAGTTAAAAGCATTAATTAAAGATGCTAACTACTATAAGGTTATTTCTCCAAAATCTGATGGTCAAATTTATCATATTAGTAGCAATACTAGAATGGGTAAAAACCCTACTGAGGTTTTAGAGTTTTTGAAAAGTCCTGTTAATGATGACTTATATAAAGAATTGTCAACAGCAGTAGAAAAATATTGGAACCTATAGATAGATGAATAATAATTTACTACAAATAAAAGTGCAGCAAAGGCTTAATAAATTAGCTTCTGAAGATTATGACAATATTGAATGTTGGCAAATCCAGGAGGCTTTTAATAAAGCACAGCTAGAGTTTTGCAGAAGGCAAATACATGGTAACAATCAGCGTCAAGAAGGTGATGAGAGTACCAAAATGCTAATAGATGATATGCAAAAACTATTATCTAATGCTGATATGACTATGACTTACGCAAGTAATACATGTCCACACTTTTATCAAACACAATCTTTATTTAGCAACTACCTTTATTTCAAAAGAATGGAGGTAGATGCTGATTCAGAATGTTGTGGTAGTAGATGTTTAAGAGTTCATTTAGAAGAAGTTGCAGATGTTGATGAGTTATTAGCTGATGAATTAAGTAAACCTAGCATTGAGTGGGGTGAAACTTTTTGTACAATGGCTGATAATAAAATTAATATTTACACTGATGGTACTTTTAATTTAAAAGATGCTAAACTTCATTATTATAGGAGACCTGTAGATGTTGAATTTGATGGTTGTATAAACCCAGCAACAGACGCTGCATATACAGCAGATGTTGAATGTGAATTTAAAGATGATATTGCTGAATTAATTATTGATGAAACAGTAGCAATCTTAGCTGGCGATATAGAACTATTTAACAACTATCAACGTAGTAAACAGAATGCTACAATGAACAACTAACTTTTTAAAATTTATTTTTACCAACATGGTATCAATATTAAAAAAAACAGTATATTTGAATATATTTTATTATTAACAAATTTTTTTTATTTTATTATTATGGCTTATTTTCCACACGCGTATCGCAAAACACTTCTAGGAAGTGCAGCGGCACCAGTAGTAGGTACAGGTACTGAATCTACTACTTCATTACAAGCAGGTGAGTTAGGAATTGTAATTTCTGACACTCATAAACTTGCTGATTACGATGGTGCATCTAGTTTAACTACTGCTCCAATGTTCTACCTTGCACAAGGTAGTATGTATCAATCTGACAAACTTGGACCTCATCATGGTGGTTACCAAGAAACTGTTAAGACTAAGGGTATTAACCCTAAGTATATCAGTAAATTGTACAAAACTGTTTCTTCTAATGCTATCAACGAAGTTGTTGAAGTTATTGCTGGAGATGATTGTGCATTGATTGAATGTAACAAAACATATTTTTTAAGACTTGATGCTAAAGGTTCTCCTGCATTAAGACACTTAACACATAACGCTTATGTACAAGCTCCTGCATTTACAGGATGTTGTAATGCTGCTGGTGACAATGTTGACCCAGCTGTTGTTATGTTAGGATGGGCTGATTATGTAAATGATCACGCTCCTATTAGTCCTTTTGTACAAGCTAAAGTTTTACAAGATGAAAACTTTATTTTAGCAACTCCAATTACTGTTGCTGCTTCTGGTGCATCTGTATTAACTAAATCTGCTACTGCATTAACTCATGCAATTGGTGATAGATTAGAGTTTGAAATGACTGCTGCTCCTGTAACACAAGGTGCTTCTTCATTAGAAGGATATACATTTACAATTGCTGGTACTGGTATCGTAGGTACTAATGATATTTTCTCTGTAGGAATGACTCTTACTGGAGCAAATGTTGTTGCTGGAACTAAAATTGTAAGATTAGTTTCTGGTGATGGTGGTTCATCTTCTGTATTTGAAGTTGATACTTTTAACCCAGTTGCTACTACTGTTACAATTACTGGTGAAAAACTAGTTACAGCTTATGCTGCTGATGCAGGTACTGGTACAATTGATTTATTAGCTGCTAAAGATCTTTATACATCTTCTGCTACTGCTATTACTTCTAATTTAAATGTTGCTTCTTCAACTGCTATTAAAGTATGGAGAGAAATTAAAACTGCATCTTATACAGTATTAACTGGTGCTGCTGCAGATAAATCTAGAGTTAAATTAGAGTTAGTTTCTGCTTATGCTGATACTCAATTTGGAGATTGTTCTTTTGATCCTAAAGATCACTTTGAAAGACAACCAATTCAAATTGAAGCATCTGTTGTAGATGAATCTGGTAATCCATGTGCTGTAGACTGTCTTTCAGTTTCTAAAGCTCAATCTGCACAACAAGGTAAAGGATTTGGAGAAACTGTTTTAAGAGAATTAATCTTAGATAAGAGATATAGACAAGAGGATTTCAAAACAGATCCTAGATTAAGAGAAGTACTTGGTGACACTATTCTTGGTGACATTGGTAGAACTTCTAAATATTCTGCTTTATACATCTTACATTCAGTTCCAAGAAAATCTAATCCTTCTGGAATGATGGATAGTGATCAATATTTGGTAAAACTAGTTTTCCCAGATGCATCATATGCTGACAGTTCTGTTGCAGAGCTAGAAGCTTGGATTGAAAAAGCTTGTGCTAACGCTAACAATGACATTACATTTGAAGCTCTAGCTTAATAAGTAAATATTCATTCTTTAAAAAAGAGGGGTAAGGTTAGGGCTTTATCCCTCTTTTTTTATTAATTTTAAATAAAATTTAACTATCTTCTAATAAAAGAGTATACATTAAATAAAACAACATGCCTGCATTAACACAACATCAATTAGCACTAGAAGTACCAGAACAGTCTTGTAGTGATAGATTAACAATATGGGATGCTTCAGTATATGCAAATGGTATCACTGTAGACTGTGAAAAACTAGAGATTAAAATTCCTGGTTATTCAACAGTGTATACTCATTTATATACTGATAGCCCAAATCCTTTAGAGTATAATTTTAATAATACATATACTGCTATAGATTTTGGAATACAAGCTCAAGGGTCAGCTGAATTAGCATGCTTACCTGATGGTCTTTATACAATTCAATATAGTGTTTCACCAAATGATGAGGTATATGTAAAATATTATCATTTAAGAACAACCAAAGCATTAAATGAATACTACAAAGAAATTTGTAAAATTCAACTTGCTCAATGTGAACCTACAGCTGAAATGAAACAGCACCTATCAGATTTACGTTATATAAAAATGTTAATTGATGCAGCAAAAGCAAAAGTTGAATTCTGTCATAGTACAGAACAAGGTGTTGCTATGTTACAATATGCAAACAAGTTAATGAAAAAATATCAAGATGGATGTTGTATAACTTGTGCTTAAAATAATTTATTAACCAACAAATAATTTAAAAATGGCTAAGTGTAAAAATTGTGGAGTGAATTTAGGATGTAGTTGTAAAGTAAGAATTGCAAAAGATGGTAAAGAATGTTGTACCACTTGCATAGATAAATACAACACTAGTATCCAAAATAATAACACAAACACTAATAATACATAAATAGGGTAAAATGTGTTCAACTATATATAAAGTAAAAAATTGTGAAAACTCTAGCGATCAAAGATATTTTGAATTAGCTAATAGCAGTATTTTACCAGGTGACGCTCTTCTTGGATCAATGGCTGTAGGTAAAACAAGAGTTTTTACTAAGTCTAGTACTAATGAAACTATTTGTGCTGAAATAATATCTCATCATGCAGACACTGCAGGTTGTCTCCCTCCTAATGGAACTGTTTATACTGGTTCTTATGATACTGATTATTTAGTAGGTGATGCAGATTGTAGCCCTTCTTATAAAATTACAAATTGTAGAATCCCTTCTGAATATAAAATTATAAACTGGGTATGTGGAGATACTCTTTTAGATGTAAGTAAGTTTTATAGATTTAAAGATATATCAGGAATAGACTCAACAACTGTATGGTCTGTAGAAAAATTAAATGAATATGAACCTGCTATTGCTGTTGACTGTAGTAATTTTCAAGTGTTTAGTGGTGTCCAAGATCTTGGAGCATCTGTTTTAACTGATGATGAAGATGATTTTACAACTCAAGTTGATGAAAATTATAATTTTAACAACCTTAACCTTAATCTTTATCGCCAATTAGTACTTCAGATTGGCGATGTTAATGATTTTGATTTTACTTGGTATTCAGATTCTGGATATTCTAATCTAATACCAGATCCTACAAATGTAGCAGGTAGTGGCAACACATATTTTTATACAAGAGTTGTAAGAAAATCTGATAACTGCATGAAAACAGCTAACGTACAAGTTCAACCTTGCTATGAATATGATTTAGTAACTTTAAATTTTACACAAAATCAAACTGGAGCAGATTTTGACCAAGATACAGCATATTCAAATTTTACATCCTTATTAACTAGTTTATCTGATGGTGTTTTTGCTAATAACAATGCGTATACTTCTAATGACTATACTTTTAAATGGTATCCAACTGCAAATGACAGAGAAAATGGTACTAACCAAATTGCTGATAATACTTCAGTTACACCTTTTTCTGCTGGAGATGGTTTAACTTCTAGATTTTATTATTTTGAAGCTGTTAATAACTCAGCAACATTAAGTTGTTCAGTAGAACATTTTATAGAAATAAAAAAAGAATTAGCTTAAAAAATTAAAAAATGGCAACTTTATATGATTATAATTATTGGAAAAAAGATACACCTTGGGGATCAAGGAGTTTTCTTGGTGTAGCTAATATAGCAGCTACAGCAGATACATGTGAATCATGTGAACTTCCTACTGTTGATATTTCATGTAAAGCAGTAAAAGATTGCAATACTATAATAAACCAAAAATTTGCAGGAGCAGCTTATGATAAATTTAATTTAGATAAGTATGGGTTAAAAGGATGTAATAAAGAGCATGACCCTTATTTTTTGTTAGATTTATTAGAATTAGAAAGAGTGGCAGGTAATTTAAAAAAATGTGGTGCTTTAGGTACTACTGTAAAAGTTTTAGATTGTACTTGTGATTATGAAAATATATGCGAAAGAATTAGAACATTATGAATCCAGTAAACTCAAATACCAATACATCTAGTGGATGTAGTTCAATAGTATCAAGCAATTGTGTTAATTTTGTAGGCACTTTGCCAGACTGTATTTCAGTTTGTGCAAACCCTTCAGTTACAGATGTAATAGAAGCTATAGCAATTGTTACATGTGAAGCTTTATCAACTGCTAATTATAATGTAACCACAATAGAGCAGATAACTGGTAATAGTGTTACTAATAGTAATGAATTAATAGATGGGTTAATTAAATCTATTGAAGATTTACAAAGTCAAATTATTAATAATGATACTGATATAACTAATTTACAAAACATAACTACTACTGTTCCTGATATAGAATTAGCTAGTTGTGTAGTAGATAAATGTTCTTCGTGTGTTACAGGTACAGCATATTCTATACAAAAAGCATTACAAATAACTTCTGAAGTTTTTTGTACAGAATTAAATACATTAGATGTTAAGATAGAAAGTAATACAAAAATTATAAGTTCTCTTAGCAGTCAAATAACTAATGGTGATGCACAAACTGCTAAGAATAATATATCTTACACAGACAGTGCAATAAATGCTCTTAATCTAAATGTTACAGTAAATACAGAAAAGCTCTTAGGAGCAACGTCAGGAGCTACACAGCCTATTGCAGATGCAGTACAATATTTAAGAACTAAAGTAGGAGAGTATCGTAGCAATATTGGTACAATAACTCAAATAAGCACAGCAAAAGCTGCTCAAGAAAATACATTATATTCTCAAAAAGCATTAAACCCAACTTTAGCAGCTGGTACTTTATTATCTGGTATAGGAGTAACTGCAACAACTTCAACACTAGCAGAAAGTTTACAACAGAATTGGATAGTTCTACAAGATTTAAGAAAAGGATTAATTGACTGTTGTGAAAATTCTGATTTACCATGTATTGCTATTGCACCAAACAGTTTAGCTATACCATCAATTACTAATACTGGTTTTGCAGTAACATGGAATTTACATGGTTTAACAGGTATAGAAGCTGAAACTGCTGCTAGAATAGAACTATATGAAGCAAAAGGAACTCAAACTGTAGGTTCTCCTTATCATACTTTTACAGAATCAGATTTATCACAATTAGGTTCAGGTAATTCAAAACTAAAAAGTTTTGCTTGGACTGAATTAGCTACACAACCTTCTAATAATGAAACATTTATTATTAGAGTATATTCTATTTATAATGGTTGTGGAGAAGCTTATACAGATATACAAGCAACTAGACCTTGTATACAAGAATTGTTTGCTAAATACATTTGGTCAGGTGGTAGTGCAGTTGCAACTTGCGATGGTACAAACTATAATAGACTAACAGCTTCACATACATTAAAACTTGTAGATGCTTCTGGTAATGATGTAAATAATATTTCTGGAGCAGATTTAAATATTAATTTAATACAAGCTGTTCAAACTCCATATTCTACTGCTGTTCTATATGAAATATATCAATTTGTTATTCCTAATAACTCTAACTCAGTTACAAGAACTGATTTAGGATATGCTTATGAAAAAGTATTAGTTAGTGGTACATGTCAAGAAGTAAGAAGAGGTTTTGGGGTAACTTATGCAGCAAATTTAGAGCGTATAAAAATAGAACCACCAGCAGATAGATGTGATATAGGAGTACAGTTTACATCATCTCTTTATGAATAAAAATTAAAAAAAGAACACTATGTATCCTAATGAACCATGTAATAATTGTCCTGAAGATGAAAATAATGATATAGCAATACCTGAACCATGTGGTACAGAATGTGCTTTTATATATGATGCAAATTGTGTTAATTATACAGGTGCTGCAGTAACTTCAGGATCTACTACTGTATTATCACCTAATACAAGTGTTAACTCTTCATTAGCTAGTATAGTTAGTTTAGTTAACAATGGTGTTTCTGTTTCAGCTCAAACTATAGCAATAGGAGCTGTTAATGTAAATAGTGTAGCATCTACTGTTGCTGCTAGTGGGTCAGCAGTATTAGCTAGTTCTTCTACAGCTTCTGCAGCAGTTTATGATTTAACATTAAATATTCCTTCAGCTACTACGTTAACTGCAGGAAGTGTTTCAAGTAATTCAATAAGTACTGGTTCTAAAACTTTTACTTTTCCAGCAGCTATATCAGGAACTTATATATGGACAACAGGTACAAGATTAAGATTTTATCATGATGCTACTAATTTTATGGAAGGGGTTGTAACTTCTCATAGTGCAGCGAATGTAGTAGCTACAATTGATTATATAATTGGTACTGGTTCACATTCTTCTTGGAGTATTTCTGTAACAGGTGCAACAGGATCACAAGGAATACAAGGAATACAAGGTAATACAGGTAACACAGGTAATCAAGGTAATCAGGGTAATCAGGGTACAGCAGGTACTAATGGTACAAATGGTACAAATGGACAAGGTGTACCTACTGGAGGAACTGCTAATCAAGTGTTAGAAAAAATTGATGCTACTGATTATAATACCCAATGGGTTACGCAAGGATATATTCCTTCAGCAGGTACTACAGGTCAAGTTTTAACAAAAACAGGAAGTGCTAATTTTGCTGCAGGGTGGTCAAGTTTATACTCTATAGATGAACCTGTTAATGGAGGAACTTTAATTCCTCATATACATGTACTTAATGAAACTCAACTAGTAACAGTTATAAATACATTTAACGCTTCTATAGCTGGTAAAAATGGTGCTATTATACATTTAGCAGGTGATATTGTATTAACACAAGATCACAGTTTTGATATGTCTAATATAGAAATACATGGGGATGGTAAAAATGGAATTATAGTTGATATTTTAACTAGTACTTCACATACAATTACATGTACTGCTGGTTCTCCTGTTTTCAAAGATGTTGTTTTTAAAGCTACAGAAAATGCTTTATCAACTGGAGGTACTCACAAAGAAATCTTTGTATTAAATAACACAACTACTTCTTACGTTAGAGTTAAGTTTCAAGATTGTGTTTTTTATAATATTGCTCAAGGACCTTCTGCTTCAAGTAGAAATATTTTGCTAACTGATGCTGGACCTGGTTCTGAGTTATTAATAACAGGATGTGGTATTCTTACAGGATTAGCTCCAAACTCTGCTACACCTACTGTTGCTATAAAATTAGCTATAGAATCAGCAGCAACATATGAAGGTAGTGTTACAATAGAAAATATGAAGTTTCTTAGAAAAACAGATAAAGGTGAAGGAGTTGCAAATGCTTCTTCAACACCTACAGTAGCAGAAGCTGTATCTAGTATTTATTTTACTTTTTTAGGAACTTGGAATACAGGAGCAAGCACTATTTTAAATATAGATATGGAATCTTATGCATATTCTACATTAAACAGTAAATTTGGTACTAGTGATGCTACAAATGTTTATATTAAGAATAGCATGTTTATGTATGGCGATGATAGTAATGCAGCAGTTAGTTTGAAACCTAATGGTTTTGGTAAGTTTGGATGGAATAATCCATCAGGATTATATCCATTAGATGATACAACTTACGCATAAAAAATAAGGTTTGTTGGTTAGCCTTAAGTTCTCAGTTGGCTCCTTTCTTGGTTGTTTAGGAGTCTCTGAGGACTAAAACCACATAAAAAATATGAATGATAGAAATAAATATAAACCAGATTTAAATGCTCCAAGGTATACTTCTAAAAGTTATAACCTTATGGGTAGAGATGCGTTTATAAAAAATTTCAGAAAAAAATTTCCAGAATACAAAGACATGTCTGAGGTTCAGGTTAGATCTATCATTAAAACATTCAATGAAACTATAGTAGAAGAAGTTATTGAAAATAGAAATGGAGTAGAGCTTCCTGAGTTTTGTGGTAGATTATTTATAGGTTCTTGTAAAAGAAAAAAGAAACCTAATGTAGACTTTAAAAAAACTGCAGACAATAATTTAAAAATACAACATAGAAATTTTGAAAGTGATGAGTTTTTAGCAAAAATCTTTTATTCAACGTATGAAATAAAACATGCGTATAAGAATCATCAACTTTATGCTTTTAAAGCTTGTAGAAACTTTACAAGAAGGGTTGGTAAGACATATCCTTCTAAATGGAAACTTTATGTATTGATTGAACCTTTTAAAAAAATTACAAGTGTATTCAAACAAAACATGAAAATGTTAGAAAGAAAAGATATTACAGAAGAATATCTTAAAACATATGATGAATTTGAATTTTAAGAAATATTATGACAATAGGTGAAGCAATATCAAGATTAAGAATTTTAGTAAAGTCAGTTAAGCAAGACGCTACATTGTCTGATAGATTTCTGTACTCCATGATAATGAAGCATGGAAAGCTTTTAATGCGTAGACAAGACAACTTAAATCGCATTATGAAGTTTAATTCAATATTTCAAACTTTAAACTTTGTTGACTTAATTGAAGTTGATAAAGTAGAAGCGCAATGTAGAGGTATCAAATCAGGATGTACTTTTATGAGAACAAAAGAAAAACTTCCTGAAATGATAGAAGGATACTGGGGAGTTTTAATAAGATCTGTAACTTCTTTAGACCACGCTGTTCAAGTTCAATATACTTATCCTACAACATATGAGCAAATGACATCTCAAAAATATTTTAAGTATAATAAGAAAAAATACTTTTGGTATTTAGATGGACATTTATATTTTCCAAATTTAAATTGGGAAGCTATAAGAGTAGAAGGTGTTTTTGAAGGAGATATTAGTAAATATAATTGTGATGAAAGTGATGATTGTACTTACATGCAGGATAGATCAATATCTATACCTGAGTTTTTATTTTCTGAAATTGAAAATATGACTTTAAAAGAATTAACTGTTATGTTACAAATACCTGTAGATACTAAACACGATGCACAAAATGTAGCTGACTCATAAATTTAAGATATGTTAACAGAAATACAATATAGAACTTTTGATGAATTACTTGACAGTATCAAAATAGATTTACCAACTATAGATTTAGAAAGTATCATAGAACCTCAACAATTAATAAAAGTTGCTGCAAGGGTAAGTTATGATTTAGGTTTAAAAGTAAATCCTTTAAAGTCAAAAACTATTGAAGTAATTAAAGGTATAGCAAAATTACCTTCAGATTTTAGTGTCTTAAATTTTGCTTTACTATGTGATAATAAACAAACTTTTTATAATCCTTTTCCTCCAAAATACTCTTACAAAACTTATTGTCAAGGTGTGCAAGATGGTCAAGAATTAGCAAAAGATTTAACAAACGCTGCTATGAATACACTATATACCACAGTAATAGATGTTGCTCCTGGGAACAACACTATAACTCATAATTTAGGAACTACTAATTTTATAGTTCAAGCAATAGACAATGCAACTAATCAATTTGTTGATTTTGACATTGACGTTGTAAGTTCTAATGAGATAACAGTTATATCTACAGCAACAGTTACTGTAAGTAGTGTAACATTTAATTTTGTTACTGGTAATTCTTCTAATCATTTACAATCTCTTTGGTTAGAATTAAACCCTTGTGTAGAAGGTGTAGTTGTAGATAGTTGTAAAAACACAACAACTTGCACAAAGGTAACAACAAGTAATTGTGGAGATACTGTAGTATCATGTGAAAAGAAAGATGAAGATTGTACTTATCAGTATAATACTTTAATACCTTTAAAAATAAATAAAACAAAAACATTGTCTGCTGATAGTTTTAACTTAATGACAAAATGTGATTATGCAGTAATGTTAAAAAATGGTTTTTTACAAGCAAATTTTGATGAAGGTACTGTTTACATTAATTATCAAAGTTTAATGGAAGATGATGAAGGAAATCTTTTAGTTATGTCTCATCCTTTTGTTGATGAATATTATGAGTATGCTTTGAAACAACGTATTTTTGAGAACCTAATAATGAGTGGTGATGTTAAATATCAAAACCAACTTGGTTTAGTTGAACAAAGATATAGATCAGCAAGAAATAATGCATTAGGTTATATTAACACTCCTGATTTTTCTGAGTTAAAGAAAGTATGGGAAATGAACAGAAAAGCGCAATATGGACAGTATTATGATATGTTTAAGTCTGATCCTAAAGTAAACTGTCACTTTTAAAATATTTGTAAGCAAATGGCAAAGCAAGAAAAATTCACAAATACTAGCAGTCAAGAAAATTCTAGTTTTTCAAAAGGAATGTTTAAAGACCTTTCAGATACTTATATGTCTGAAGGTATGTGGAACAATGCTATCAACGCTATTAACAATTCACATAAAGGAGAGTCTGGTAATATTGGAAATGAGATGTCTAATAAAGAATGTGCATCTGCTCCTTATACTATTATTGGAATGGCTCACAAAACAGATAAACAGTGGGTTTTATATTCAACAGATAATACAGATTCTGAAATAGGTATTTTTGATGAGGCAACATGCTCATATCAACAAGTTGTAAATGATCAATGTTTAAATTTTAATAAAGCAAATCTTATAACAGCAGTTGTAAAAGAAAACTATGACTGTACTCATTCAGCATATTGGCAAGATAATTTAAATCCTGACAGGGTGTTAAATTTAGATGATATTCCTTTATTGTGTACTGAAATTATAGAAGAAACAAATGTAAATTATTATAATTACACACTTTCTTTACCTGGTCAACCTAGTGTAAATTGTGGAGATGCTCCTGCAGAAGCCCAACTAAATGCTGAGTTTGAACAAGATTATGAACTAGGTAGTGATTGGGGAGAAGTTGTATTAGAATTTAATGCAGCAGCAGTACCAGATAGATTTCAAGTTTTTTGGAATGGTTCTATGGTTATAGATACTGGTTATGTAGGAGATGGAAACTATGATTGTTTACCTGGTGTACAAGTTTATTCCCCTAATCAAGGAGTTCATCAAAATTATCCTGATCTAGGTTCTGGTACTAATACTGGTTTAAATTTAACAACAACAGGTAGTGTTCCTAGTCCAATGGGGTTTTATGTAAGTACAGGAGGACAAGCTCAAGTTCCTTTAATAGTTGCAAATAATGCTGGTGGAGGTACAGCTTCTTTTAAAAAAGATCAAGATGAAGGTACAGTTACAGTAAAAGTAATTCCTGGTAATCCTGGTACTGGAGCTGGTCAATGTGGTAATACAGGTTGGAAATTCAAATTAAGATGTGTTGAGCCTATTCCTGGTTTAGTAAGAAGTAGCGAAGGTGCAACATATAGTTATATAGATGTTAATAATGTTTCAAAAACTGAAACTTTAGCTGCTGGAGCTACTGTAGATTTTTGTGCTTTAGAGGGTAGTTTTGTTCAACAATCAGGTAGTGATTTACTTTCAGTGTCTGTATCAAATGCAACTTGTGATACAGGTACTATAGTTGATGATGATGCAACTACTTGCGCAAAAGAAGTATGTACTACTTTAGATTGTGAAGCTTTAAGATTACACCCACTTGTAACACAACCATGTGTACAAATTAAAAAAGCTCAAGGTTCTGGTCAAGTTCAGAATGGAAGTTACATGGCAGTAATTGCTTATTCTGAAAATGGTATAAAACTAACTGATTATTCTACACCTACTTATCCTGCTGCCATATGGGATCATACTGGTATAGGTGGAGGATTAGAAGTAAATATTTCTAATTTAGATAAGGATTTTGAAGAATATGAATTAGTTATAATAGGTATAGTAAATCAAAACACTGTAGCTAAAAGAATAGGTTTTTATAGTATTGATCAAACAAAAGTTACTGTTGATATAATTGCAGAATCCTTAGTTACAATAGATATTAGAAAAATTCCTTTAACTAGTTCTATTTATGAAAAGAGTGAAAGGATGTCTACTGTAAATGGATATCTAATAAGAAGTGGTGTAAAAACTCAACCTGCGATTAACTATCAACCTTTAGCTAATAAAATAGAAGCTGAATGGACTGTAACATCATATGAAGATGGTTATTATAGAGATGGTGGAAATAATGTAGGATACATGAGGGATGAGGTATATACCTTTTTTATTAGATGGAGATACCAAACTGGTAATTATACTTCTTCTTTTCATATTCCTGGTAGACCTGCAAAAGCTTCAGATTTATCTGTAGTTGAAGGTGATGATGTTATAGAACCAGGTCAAAATAGAAGATGGCAAGTATATGATACTTCTAGTCAAAACTTTTCTTCAACATATGATACTGCTTCAGTTATAGATAGTGAATTTGATGGTAGACTAACAGCTTCTGGTGAAATGGGGTTTTGGCAATCAACAGAGCGTTATCCTAATAAACACCCTGAAGTTTGGAATTCTACATATACAGATCCTGTTTCAGGTGTAAATGTAGGAAATACAAGCAATCCTGATTATGATTTGTGTAGAGCTAACATTAGACATCATAAAATGCCTTCTAACATTACAACACATATACATCAAGATAATGGAGACTATATAAATGTTTTAGGTGTTAGGTTTAAAAATGTAGAACATCCTGTTGATGATAAAGGTGAAAAAATTAAAGAAATAGTTGGGTATGAGATATTAAGAGGTTCTAGAGAAGGTAATAGATCAATTATTGCAAAAGGAATGTTTGGTAACATGAGAGAGTTTCCATACAATTTAAATGGAGATAATAGCGATGTTAAATTTGGATTGTACCAAAACTACCCATACAATGATTTAAGAACAGATAATTTTTTAACTCTTTGGAATTATGTATTTAATAATGGAGATGCAGAAAATAGAGCTAAACCTGACCCTGGACCAGGTGCTTCATTAGCACAAGCAGATGATGCTGTTAAATATTTTGATCATTTTGGTTTAAGTGTATATAAAAAAAACTATTTATCTTTTCATTCTCCAGAAACTACATTTATAAAACCATTTGTAGGTTCAGGTGCAGGAATAAGAATATATACTGAAGAACATGGTACTGCAGAAGGTAGCTTTAGATTACCATATAAACACCCTAAATATATATTAATAACAGATGCTTCTTTTGTTGCTGCTTTTGCTGTTGGGGTAGGTATTGGTTTACTTGACGCTATAGGAGGAACTAAATTAAGCTCTAATGCATCTATTAGTGTAGGTTTCTTAGGTTCAGGTGTAGAAGGTGGTATAAACTCTGAAAGAGGAGGGGGTTCTTCTGTATTTGGTGCAATGACAGATGCTATAATTGGAGGTGCAACTAACCCATTAGGGGTAGCTGGTTTAATTGCTGGTGCAATAGGTTTTATAGCACGATTTAATTATTATGCAGGTACTGGAACAAATTCTGTATTAAGACTAATAAGAGCAGCAGTAAGACCTAAAGATTATGTTTTACAAATTAACTCTTCTTGTACATATAATCAATCTAAACCTTTAGATGAAATTATGTCTAGAAAAAGTTTTAAAAGTGGAACACAATATATAGGAAGAGGCGTTCAAAGATTTAATCAAACTTATGTTGTAAATAACTTAAACAGAAATAAGTTTGTATGTATTAAATTAACAGCTGATGTTCCTGATCCTACAATTATAGATGAAAGTAGACAAAGATTAGTTGATTTAGCAGATACTCCTCAATATGATGATGATGAAGTATATGAAAGACCTGATAAAGTTACTTATGATAAAACAGCTAGTGGTTATTATGGTGCTGTTAAATTTGATTTTGAAAATCAATATGGTCAAATAAGATCTATACAGCAAATACCAATTTCTATATGTATAGAAGATTCAAAAGCTGATAAAGAAGGAAATTATCAAATATTAACAAGTAACATTTTACATGGTGGTGATGTCTATATAAACAGATTTACAGAAAAAAATCCATATTATTATTTTAACTCTTGGTTATATGATGTTCCAGATGAAACTACAATTGACTATAGAGATTATGTAAATGGTCCACTCCCAAGATATTGGGCTAATTTTTCAGATTTTAATTATGAAGATTTTCAAGTTCAACTTGATGGAGAATCATCAGATTCAACTGGAATAGGGGCATCAGATGTTCAAGGTTTACAAGCTTCTGAATATGATGGAGGTACTAATACAACTCAAGATGATCAGGGAGATGATGAAAGTAATGAAGTACCTGATGAAGCTGATTTAGATGAGGATACTAAAGGCGTATTAAAAACGATTAGAGACTTTATTAGTGATTTAAAAAACAAAGGTGTTGATGAGTTTTTAGTTACTCCAAGTGATAAGCATAGGTTAGATAGAAGAAAAAGAGTTTCAGGTTTTTGGAGAGTTAAAGAATCTTGGATGTATCTTTTTAATAATGGTTTAAAAGATTTTTATTGTGAGTCTGAATTAAACATGGCGTTTAGAAATTGGTCTGATGAATTAGACTTTAGATTTCATGATGTTTATAATTATTCTTTTAACGATGTAGATCTAATGTTTAGATCTGATAAAATTACTAATCCTACTAAAAACTTATATGATTTATCTTTAAGTTCTTCTAGATTATTTAATCAATTCTTTTCATGGGGTAGGTTATTTCCTAGAGATTATAACCCTAAGTTATATTCTACATGTTTTGAATATTTTCCTAACAGGTCTATATATTCATTAAAACAATCACAAGGTCAAAAAAGAGATAATTGGAGAAATTTCTTAGCTCTTAATTATAAAGATTTACAAGGTAGAGTATCTACAATTAAATCTTTAAATAAAGCAGGGGCAGTAATTTTATTTGAAGATGCTGAACCAGTATTATTTACTGGTACTGATACTATTCAAACACAAGGTGGTACTAAGTATACAATAGGTGATGGTGCTTTATTTGCAGAAAATAATATGAAATCAATGGTTAATGCTGATGATCAATTAGCATTTGGTACTTGTATATCATCAAGGTCTGCTATTAATACTCCACATGGGTTATTCTTTATTTCTCAGGATTCTGGTAAGATATTTCAATACTCAAGTCAAATGATTGAAATATCTAAAAATGGTATGAAGCATTGGTTTGCAGAAAATTTACCTAATAAAATTAGAGAAGCTGATCCAGATTATATATTGTATGATAACCCAGTTGTAGGAACAGGTTGTCAAGCTATATATGACCCTACCTATGAATTAGTATACTTTACCAAAAAAGGCTATAACATTGTTGATGGTGCTGAACCATGGATTTATGATGCAGAAGATGGTATTCCATATACTCTAAGTACAACTGTAGATAATGTAACTCCTCCTACTTCTACTTCAACTGATTGTGAAGAAGGTTGTCCAGAAGAATATGACAGAGTGCAAGATAAATGTATAAAATATGAATATAGTGAACCAACTCTTGTAGGAGGAACACCTTTAACATTAGACCCAGGTCAAAATAATTCTAATTATGGTTTTTATGGGTTAATACTTTTTGGTGATATAACTAACTATGTTTTACCTGTTGGTGGTAAACAAGCCATTAACCCTGCGTATAGTGCTACAGATTTATTTCCTGAATCAGCTGTTAAAATATATGATAATAGAGGTAATGGTGTTGAAGTACCAGCTATTGAAACTAGCATAAAAAATGAGATATGGGGTAATGGTAGTACAAGTAATGGTAGATTAAATGAAGTAGGGATTGATATAGGAACTAGTGGTATACCTGTTTGTTTTACTGTTTGTATTGATGTTCCTGAAACTAGACAATATGTAGTTGCTGCAGCAGGAGATAATGAAATAAGTATTCAGTTAGATGGTAATGAAATTTTTGCTACAAATGCTTGTAGAGAAACTGATGATAATGATTTTGTAACTCAATGTCAAACAAAAGCTTTTAAGCGTTGGTGGGCGTTTGCTATTACATTAACAAAAGGTTCCCATAGAATTAAATTATGTGGAGAAAATGAAGTTAGTACAGTTTCTTCATTTGCAGCAGAAATATATAATATGACTTTAGCTGAGTTTCAAAGTTCTCCTGGTTTCCTTAGTGAAAGTGGTACGTTATCTCAACTTACACCAAATCTTAATGACATTAATAGTCCAGCAAATGATAAAATTTTATGGTCTACTGGAATGTTAATAGGAACAGAAACTTTAAATCCTTTAGATCCAGGTGTATATTTTTGTAATGGTGTTGAGTTAGAAACTGAACCTTGTGCAAATACACCTAGTTGCGAAAGCATATTAGAAGCTAATCTTAGTACATGTGTTTCATGTAGTTTAACTGCAATAAGTGGTACTCAACTTCAAGATAAAAAAGATGGCTATTATATTAATAAAGGTGGAGATCTTGTTTTAAATTGGACTTCTACTAATGGAACTCTTATTTCAAATTTTGGACAAACTGCTACAAGTGGAACTCATACTGTTACTAATATAACTTCTAATACTACTTTTTGGATTCAAGCTGTAGATAGTGCTGGGTTAACATCAGTATGTTCTTTGTCTGTTAAATTAAAAGAACCATGTAGTTTTGAAGATGACACTTGCTTTGAAAAAGCAGATTGGACTGTTTCATATGATCCTAAAGGTAATGGTGGTAAAGGAGCTTGGATTTCATTCCATGATTGGCATCCTAATTTACTTATGCCAAGTAACCAGCATTTTAATAGTATTCAAGACAAAACTATATGGCAACATAATGATGACTATAATAGTTATAACAACTACTATGGTAAGAACTATGGTTGGGAAATAGAATATCCTATAATGAATCCTCCTGCTATTACAACTCTTAGAAATATTGAGTATGTATTAGAAGTGCATGAGTATAGTTCAAATGGTAGAGATAGATTACACATATTAGATGAAAACTTTGACAGAGCTGTATTGTATAATTCAGAGCAAATATCAGGATTATTAAAGTTAAATATAAAAGGTAAAAATTCACCTAAGTCAAATTTATCATATCCTAGTGTTGTTTCTGGTGACATTGTTGGATCTTCTGCGTATGATATATTATATTCTAAAGAAGAAAACAAATATAGATTTAATCAGTTTTGGGATACTACTAAAAACAGAGGTGAGTTTACAGCAAATAGTAATTTAATGTTTAATACAAAAGATAATGGATATCAAAAAGATATAAATGAATCTTATGTAGATTACAATAAGAAGTTAACTCAAAGAAAAAAGTTTAGACATTATGGTAACAGACTAATATTAAGAAGATTCCCATTAGCTACTGGAGTAGATAATAAAAAAATGGTTCTTAAATTAGTAACATCAAAACAACTTTTAAGCAGAATGTAAAATGGGAAATAAAGAAATACTTTTAAAATTTATATCAGAACAGGGTTACAAAAGAAATAGCCCTGATAAGGATAGACCTATCAATGTTATTCCTAGTAATAGGATAACTATGAAGGATGTAGATTTTCCTGTACATGGTGTTGATAATTTAGGTAATGAAAAAATTATGTATCCTGAAGGTGAGTATGAGTTTGATGGAGATTATGTTATAGAAAGATCTTTGAAAGAATTAAAATATGGAGGTTTAGATAGTTGGTTTAAAGAAAAATGGGTAGATATAAAAACTGGTAAAAAATGTGGTAGACAAAAAGGTGAAAAAAGAAAAAGCTATCCTGCATGTAGACCAAGTAAAAGAGTTAATAGTAAAACACCTAAAACAACAAGTGAAATGTCATCTTCTGAAAAAGCTAAATTTAAAAGAAAAAAAACATCTTCTAAAAAAATAGACTATCAGCACAAAAGAAAAAAACAAGATGGTGGGAAAGTTTATAAAGATAAAGCAGAGTTTGAACAAGCTATGCAAATGTATTCTGATAGTCTTACGTTAAATACAATGACTAATGAGTATAATAAATTAGTAAGAAATGAAACTAACCCAGATGGAACCTTAGATAAAGGAGCTGCTGATCATCTTTTTAGTTATTTATTAGAGGGAGCAGATGAAGCATGGGACAGGCTTAATAATAAAAATAAAACTAAACCTGGTTCTGGGGACACTGTGTACCGTGATAAAGATGGTAATAAAACATTTACAGTAGTTAACTTTGATGCTCCTAAACAAAAGCCCATATATGATGATGTTAAAAAAAGAGAAGCTGCAGAGTTAAAAGCAAAGCAAGATAACTTTTCTTCTATAGAAGGATCAGTTTTACCTGTAGTTATGGCAGAAGATACTACTGATCTTAGAGGATATAAGTTTAGAACAAAGTATGGAGAAAAATTTGTACCTATTGAAGATAAAGATACATTAGATAAATATGTTAACCTGTATGGATTAGAGCTACCTAAACAACAACAAGGTGGTTTAAGTCATATGGATAGTATAGCTCATCAGGCTAATAAAATTCTATTATATGAGCAATTACAAGGAGGACCTGGTGGAATACCATTAGATGGTTCTAATCCTAAGTTAACTGATTACAGTGATCCTAAGTACCTAGACATGCTTATGAATGGTGTTTTACCAGAAGTAAATAAAATAATGCCTAATGCATCTGCTATAGAAAAAGGAGAAGCTATGGATTTTATATTTAATGCAGGGTGGAATAAACATAATAATACTATTAAGAGAGATCCTAGAGCATATGCTTTACAAGAATACTATAGAAAATATGATAAATCTAAGTTAGATAAAGATGGTAAGTGGGCTGGTAGAAAAGGCGCACCATATTCTTTTGATGAAGAATATAATAATACAATAGGAAAACTACCTGAAAATGAAAGAAGAGTTTTTATGAACTTAGGTAGAGATTGGTACTATAAAAATATTAATACAAAATCTGATGGTTCACCTAGTGATGATTATTATGCTACTTGGTTTGGTAGAATATGGAACACTAATGATTTTAACGCTTTTAATCCTAATAATCCAAAATTTCAAGATGGTGGACTAACAGAGCGTCAAATGTATAATATAGAGCGTCAAATGAATACTGCTGCTTTGACAGATCCAAATTTTAGTAAAAATAACAAAGTTAATTTAAATGATTTTGTATGGACTAATGAGGATATGGCTTATGCAAATACTCATCCTAATGAGTATTGTCCTAATAATGGAGATTGTTTAGGTTCAGCTTTTTTAGGTTATGATAAAATTATAGCTAGTAGACACGCTGATTTTCCATCTTCACATTCTTTAAAAAAGGAAATGGACTTTCAAAGTTTAGAGTCTGATAAGTATAGAATGCAAGATGGACAATTGTACATGTTAAAAGAAGGTTTAGAAGATGTTTATGATATGAATATTAAACCTTTTAATAGAGATCGTGATAATAACGGTAATATTATAGTTGGATTAAATTTAACAGATGATAGTCCATGGATTCCTGTATCAGAAAAAACAGTTAATTGGATAAATCAATATAAATTTTTTGATACAAAAAATGAAGGTATTGCTGGTATGAACTATAAGGTAGATCTTAGTGTTGATAGTTGGGATGTTCATGGTCAAATTGTTGAGAATGGTGGTGAAAATATTTACACTTACCATTATGATCGTGATGATAAAGATAATACCTACAAATTAATTAAGGATATGTCTGATCAGGAAAAGATGGATCTTTATTCAAAAATTCCTGTTGGAGCAGTTATAGGTTTAGGTGATGGTAAGTATGGAAAAGGTGTAAACGATGAATATGGTTTATCTAATTCAAGACACAGTGCCATAGTTGTAGGACATACTCCTAAAGGAGTACCTGTAATGTATGATTATAAAGAATATCTAACTATTGATGACAACTATTTTGATATGGTTGTTACTAATATTTCTTATCCTGCAAAATTTAAAAATAAAACAAAAGCAGGTTTAGAACATGCAGGAAAATTTGCAGACCCTATAAGCGATTTAAATTTTGATTATTCTAAACTAGCAGAAGAAGGAGATAAAGATGAGTTAGATGCTTTCTATAATACCTTAAACGATAAGAAAGTTGATTTAATGAATGATTTAAATCTAATGAATGATGAGTATGATATGATTGCAAAGCTACTTATGGCAGAAGCAATGCAAGAAACTGGTGGAGGTAGTAATTTTGAACATAATACTTTTGGAACTACTTTTGGAGATACTCATGGTATTACACAATTAAATATTGATAACATTATTAACGATGAACAATTAGCACCTATTGCAAAAAAATATGGTATTACAGAAGCTTCTGATTTAATGGATGAAAAAAAAGTTGCAATAGCTTCTATGATTTATTCTAAAAGAAACTTAAGCTCAGCTAAAAATAATTATTTAAAAGGTTCATTTGAACCTGGTGAAACAGGTGTAAGAACTTATAATCCAAGACCTAGTATTAAAGACGCAATTAGAAGTTCTGTAATGTCAAGTAATACTGTTTTTGATGGGTATAGCTATAATACAGAAGAAGGACCTATTATTGATTTTGTTACTGGTAACAGAATAGCAGGATGGGATAAAAGTATAGAAGATGTACAATCTCAGTTTGATAAAGCTGTTCCTGGTAGATACAGAGTTTATGAAGATGACTCTGACCCAAGCATGTTTGAAACAGTTAATGCTTTTTTAAATCCAGCATCAGCAGTTACACCTTCAGGTAGAAAATATAAAGTAGATAAAATAACATATGGAAACAAACCTGATTTAAGTATTGAAGAACAGTTTATTTATAATTGGCAATCACCATATGCTTTAAGTTCAGGTGATGCTCAAGGAGGCTCAAAACATGTTCAAAATGTTATGGATTATTATAAAATGATTACTGACATTGAAGTTAAACAAGAAGGTGGTATTAAGAGTTATGACCCTATGTTAGATGAAGTGTATAAACAATATCCTGCTATGAAAAATATGGGTAATGTAACACTAAAATCTGATTCTACTTTTAATAGAGACTTTACAGGTATTGGTGATATTGAATATTTTAAACCAGATCCTAAAGGTAGAGGTACTATAATCTATCCATCTGGTAATGAGTATGCTCATCCTGATTCTACTAAAATGTCACATGGTATTGTATATAATCCTCAAACTAACGATTCTCAAAGTATATTTTTAGATATGCTACATGGAATGAAAGATTCAGACCCACAGTTTAGGAAACTTAGAGATGCTTTTTCTAAAGAAATGTTAAGGTTTGAAGAAGAAGGTTTTGAAAGAGACTATAGGGCTGATATTAATGAGTTTGGTATAGGAGATGGTAGAACTCAATTTATTGAAAACTGGGTAGATGGTAAACTTAGAAATTTATTATTTGAAGGTACTAAAGAAGATTTTAAAAAATCAAGATATTGGGACAAAGCAAAAGAAGTTTATTTAAAAGATAAAAAATTAAATAAAGCATTCAGTGCATTGCAGTTTTATCTTATGACAAATAGAGTACCTAAAACAATGACATATACTTTACCTGAAGTAGAAATAACACCTGGTAATACACAAGAAGAAATGAAACCTAAATATAAACAAGGTGGTACTACATATAAAATGACAAAAGATATTAATGAAGCTAAAGAATTATTATCTTTACTAAATTCAAAACTATAAGACTATGACTGATCAAAATAAACAACAAGAAATATTGAAAATGGTTGTAGGAGCTTTACAACAAGGAGCAGAACCAGAAAGTGTTTTAAAAGAATTAGTTAAACAAGGTTTAGATGAAAAACAGTCAGTTGAAATAGTTCAGGCAAGCATGCAATATTTAAGTAAGCAGGGTGGTTCTAATAATAATTCAGAAATATCTACTGGGTTACCTGATTATGCTGCAGGTGCAGCTGCTGCTTTATTAGCAAATCCACAAGTGTTATCAGCTGCTCTTCAAGCTGCTCCAGCAGTAATGAACATGATGGGTAATAAAAAAGATAAACCTGGTTTTGGAAGTTTTCAAGCTGGAGGTGATGCTAGATGGAATGATGAAATGTATGATGACATAATGGAGTATAATGATGGTGATCATGATACATATGTTACAGAAGTAGAGGCTAAAAAAAGATGGTGGAATAAAAGACCTAAAAAATATAAATTAAAATTTGCACCTAAAGAAGGTGGTAATGATGAAGTACAACCTAGTAACCCACAGTTTGAACCTAGAACTAGTAGTACACCTGTAGAGGAAGATATTCCTGTAAGAACGCCTTCTTTTACTCCTGATTATAATCCTGAAATTGTAAATTCATCTACAATGGGGTGGGAAAATAGAGAACAAGATTCATTTGATAAAAATTATAATTCAAGTAGTTTACAAAACTTTTTAAATTTTGGTGCTAATAGTGCATCAGATATCAATAGTTTAAAGCAAGACATGAGTAACACTGATACTTCTAATAGTGGATTAGAAACACAGATGTATGGAGGAAAAAAGAAATATCAATTCGCAGGTAGTTACTTACAGGAGTTAGAAAGTCCTGATGCTGCTTTTGATTTAAATGAAAATATGTTTCCAACAACAGATGTAAATCCTCAAACAGTTAATTATCAATCACCTCCTAAAGGTAATGTAAAAGGAGGAACTCCTGGTAAGAATGATAATAAACCTTTTGATTATTCTCAATCATCTAGAGATTTACAAAAATCATATAAAGAAGATAGTTTTATTAATTTTGATGATACTGATGATTATAACACTCTTACAGATAGAGAAAAAACAAGTCCTTTTAATCGTTACAGTAGTGATTTAGAAAATGCTGAAGAAACTACTGATGAAACTACTAATAAAACTAATGAAGAGATTGTAGAAAAAACTAAAAGCAGAGATGAAAAAGCTACTCCTGGTAATAAGTTTGGAGCTATAAGTGAAAAAAACTATGATGGTAATTTTATAATAAACCCTACAAATAGTAGTTTTTTAGATATACTAGCAGGAGTTGGTAATGTAGCAGGTGGTGGTACAAAAATGGCTAAAAATGTAGGTAGAAATATATCTAGTGCAAAACAAGGTGGTGAATTTAAACCACATATGATGTACAAACCTAACACTGGAGAAAGTGAATATGCAACAACTCATGAAGAACATATTACATTAGGTGAAAAAGGTTATGTGCATTCAGATGAGTTAAAGTGGGGAGGTTCTTCTAAAAAAGATAGTTATGGTAATGGAGGTTCTTATGATGATTATGCAAAAGGAGGTTATACTGTAAGTCGTTCAAGTGATAGAAAAGGTAAAACTCATAAAGTTGTAAGAAATTCTGATGGTAAAACTGAATACTATGGATATCCAGGCATGGGTGAAAAAGATAATTCTAAATATGGAAAAGAAGCTTTTTGGAAAAGACATGCAAAGAATATAAAAAACAATCCTTTCTTCAAAGCATATGCTAAAAAAGTTTGGGAAGAAGGTGGAGAAATTAATCAACCTGATTTTATAGAATATGGTGAAGCTATGAATTATGCATCAGGAGGTAATGTACCAACTGATCCATCTAAATGGTCTTACTATAAAGGACAAGCTAAAAAGAAATTTGATGTGTATCCATCAGCATATGCAAATGGATGGGCTGCAAAACAATATAAAGCAGCTGGTGGTGGCTGGAGAAAGAAAGAAGAAGGTGGTTATGCAGAATATGAACAAGGTGGCTCATATAATAACCCTGGCTTTAATGCATTACCAGAATATGTTCAAAATAAAATAAAAGGTAATGCTAAATATGGAGGATTACCTAAACATCAAGGTACTGATGGTTCTTCTACTGTAGGTGGAGGTGTTGATTTTAGTGATATTACTTTTACTAACTCAGAAGGTTATTCTACACCTGATGGAACAGCGTATACAGATGGTAAAAAAGATGAAGCTATGACAGCAGAGAATTTGGAAAGAATAAATGCTGGTCAACCTCAACAACCTCAAGGACAATCAAGAGAAAAGTATTCTGCTGCAGATCAATTTATAGGTGGTATAAATCAAATAGCTCAAGGTCTTGAAGGGTATAAAGCTAAAAAACAATTTAAAGAGGATACAAGAGAGCGTAGAGACTTTAATAATACAATGAATGCAGCACCAACTAGTGAAAGTCAAAATTCTGTTTTTGGTAGTGGTGAATATATGAATGCTAATTTAGGCAATAATATGTTTTTAAATAGCTATGACTATGGTAATTTAAGTAAATTAGGTGGTCTTTCTAAATTTATGAAAGGTGGAACTTCTTTGAAAAAAGGAGATGAGGCTTACATGACAGAAGAAGAAATGAAAGAGTTTATTAGAATGGGTGGTGTTGTTGAAATTATAGATCAAAAGAACAAAGGTTATTAAAAAAGCGTTATAATTTTGTATCTTATATATATAAGAACTGTTATAAAGCTTTAAATTTAAGAAGGTTATGTATAAAGTTAAAATAAAAAAGGCATGTGGTGGAACTCATAAAAAAATGGAAGAAGGAGGGTATTCTAATGAACCTCTTGAACCTTCAAATTTTATGGGACCTGTACCAGTTGAAGAAGCAAATATAGAAGTTGAAAAAGGAGAATCAGCATTTGGAGATATAAATGGTGATACTTTTGCTGAACTTATGTTTTTTGGTGGTAAGAGACATCATTCAGGTGGTACTCCTGTTAGTGTACCTCCAGGTACTTTTATTTTTTCTGATACTGCAAAACTAAGAATTAAAGATCCTGAGATTTTAGAAAAGTTTTTTAATATTAAAAACCCTAGAAAAAAAGGATATACTCCTGCTGAAATATCAAAACAATACAAAGACTTTAATAAACATATTG
>WLWF01000028.1_pt1 | contig 117994 bp, 98 predicted proteins | sample 6718331 | NCBI WGS metagenome assembly WLWF01 (sample SAMN12718692, study PRJNA515312) | sponge metagenome | isolation source: marine sponge | host: Mycale hentscheli | place: New Zealand: South Island, Marlborough, Capsize Point | collected 2003-05-01 | reverse complement strand
CTTCATTTGTATCATTTCTCCAAGATGTTGGAGCAGTGGGTCCAATTTTAACACCACCCCATACTTCATTAATCCATATCCAATCTATATGTTCTCCTTGAAGTAAATTATCTTTTGTTTTTTGTTTATATGCTTTTGTATTATAAATACCTTTTTCTGTAAGTTTATATTTATCATCTATAATTTCTTGCACCAAATCTCCATCTTCTGTAATTCTAGTTAAATGACCAACACGTCTTTGTGTTTTCCAATATACTGTAGTAACACGCATCATGTTCTCATCACCCCAATGTCTTATATCATCACCTTCTTTAAGAATTTCTGCAACTACATCACCACCATAAGTATAATTATCTCTATGTGATATTAATTGTCTATATGCTAATCCAGGTCTTTGTGTATTCCATTCATGTGATCTTGAAGGATCATAATAAGATCCATCATTTTGTTGTCCATTAATAAGATATCTAGCATTTGCAGCTGGATGAATACGTTCTAATGATTTAAGTTGTTTTTCATTCATAAGATAACCATAAACATCTATGACATCTGCTACGGACATCATATCACATTTACCTACAAAATTTGAATCAGATATATATCTTGAATCAGGAGACTTTTGATAGAACGTTAAAGCTGGATTCCATAATTCTATTTCATAATCATCTTCCATCATACGGAAATGCCAAAACTCTCTATCACAAATAAGCATATCTTTAAATGCTCTTTCTTCAAGTTCTTGCATTTTGAATCTTTCTTCATCAACATTTAATTGATGATGAGCCCATTCTTCTACCATACTTCTATAATCTTTTGTAAAGAAACTTTCTATTTGTGGAAGTGTTTTAAGTTTTTCTGGTGATAATTGTTGTTGAAATTCTTCATCTTCTGGATTACCTCCAGCTTGAATCATTTTAATCATTAATTGATTTCTAGCATCAGTTAATAAGTTTTCTTCAACCATCATTCTTTTTTGCTCTATCATCTCATTATAAGATGTATCATCAACAGCTCTAAATTGTACTTTTGCAAATCTTTTGGAAAACTCTCCTACTAGAACATTTACAACATTGGGAATTATAGGATAAAATTTTAATTCTAGTGCAGTTTCATCCTCTTTAGTTAGTACATCAATAAGTTCAGAATATTCATTATTATCTTCAATAATATAATCTGTTTTATCTATAATACCTTTTGCAAGTTTATAATTTTTAAGTATACCCCTTGCATTATCTCTTAAATAATCAAGACCTCTTGTTTCAAACCAATCTAAATTCCAAGATGCCCATTTGTCATCTTTTTCTTTATCAAGAAGGAATTGTATTGGTTGAGTTAATGTAGCAGAAACATGAGCACCTTCAGCTTTTGCTCCATTTTTTAATTGCATTGCGCTTAATACTTTCATTCTAGTTTATTCTTGATTATCAATTATTTCATTTTCATCATAATATGTTTCATATATATAAACATATTCAACATGGGTAAAAGGATTTTCATTATCTATGGTTGTTGTAGTTACCCAATCATACATATCACTTAATATTTTTAAATGGATTCCTCCGTTTATTATTTTTTTTAATCTTATTTCTTCCAATATTGGAAAAAGGTCTCATAGATAATTTATACAAATTTTGGGAATTATCCAAGGATTCAAGTGATTTATCTTTCTCTGTACGCTTAATATACCCTCTATTGGCTTGTTGCATCTTTGCAAAGGCTACTAATGCTGCAAATGAAACCAACCTATCCACGTTAAGTCCAGGGTAATATTGTAACATTTCTGTTATTAACATTTTATCTGGAATTCTTTCAACTCCAAACTTAGTATTAATAATATCTCCCTTATCATCTGTCTCTTCATCTATTGCTTCTCTAACAAACTCAATTGCATAAGATATTAGATGACTTTTAAATAATGTACCTGTATTTTTCCATCCGTATTCTTGAAATACATTATTGTTAGAACCTAAGTCTTTTAAAAATACCATTTGAGATCTTGGTACTAAATATTTTTGTTTTCTTCTTGATATCATATATTGGATAAATAATGATATATTATTCTCAACAATAGTCCATGCATTATACCATTCTATAATCATTTCTAATTGTTGATGTGTTTTATTAATATCATCATATCTACCACACCAAGTTGCAACAATTTTATCTCCTTCTATAAATGTTTCTAATCCTTCTGGAGTTTCTTTAGTAACTTCTATAGGATTTTTATAAATTATAATACTACATAATGAATCTGATGTAGTTGTCTTTCCTTCTGAGACAGGATCAATAGAACCATAATAAGTTCCAAATCCTGGATTTTTTATTGGTCTTTCCCATACTGTTAAAACACCACCTTTATCTTCTCTTTTTTTATTAACAGGAAATTCTGTAATTGGTAATCTTTTAGATTTAGTTGCCGTTATACCTTTTTTATCTCTTTCTAATTCTAAAAATTCATAAGAATATTCCTTTTCTTCTATTCTTTTCATTTGTCTAGATAAAAAACTTTGAGGGAATATTGAAGCTTTTCTATATGCAAATGCTTCAGCAATGTTTGTAGGTTTCTGTGATATACGTAATTGATATTGTTCTGGATCTAATTCACGTTTCCAATCAGTCCTTTCTGTTTTTATTGCATCTAATGCATCATTTATTTTAGAATTACCAAACTTATCTATAAAAGGAGGCATTGACCATTGTTCTGGAATAAATAAACCCGCAATACCAATAGTTCCTTTATCATCCATTAAATCTGTTTCAACTCCAAGTATACCATTAGCTTCAGGATTCATAATCATTCTTTTTAATGGCTCACATTGATCAAGATCACCCACTGATCCAGCAGCAATAAATTGACCTGTAGTCATCATACCAGAAGACATTGCAGGTCTAATATATTCATATGTTTGATCCATCTTAGGAGCAATACCAGCTTCCTCATGAAAGAAATAAGTACATGGACCACCAACACCTGTTGTAGCATTTTTCTCAAAAGATGCTCCTTGTATTTTTGATCTAAGCCCTCTTTGGGTTTTTCTATTATCTATTCTAACTTCAATCTTCTGTTCCCATAATAAAACTTTATCTGGATTATTTGGTCTATACCATGCTGTATGTTCATTTAAAAATGTAGCATATTCATCAAGAAATTTCCATGATCCTTTATCATTAATATAATCTTTTAATGATGCACCAATTTTACATATAGATCCCTCTTCAAACCAATACTGATTTATTATTTTAGCCATGTGGAAATAAGATGAAGCTATCTGTCTTTTCTTAAGTATTGCTGCATGTTTACTTTGTAACTCACCTAATAATTCATATAATGCCATATGATATTGAGCATCTCTAACTTTGGCAAAACCATATTTTTTTTCTTCTTTATCAAAGATAGGTAAAAAGTTTAACCACATATAATAGTCTCTTGTTATATACCAAATTTTATTTTTATTTATGTATATAACACCATCTCTACATTTCTTTTTTTGATCTTCCCAATAAGACATAAAGTCTTTTGATCTTAAAGGTTTATCACAATAAAATCCTTGCTTATTAAATAATCTAGCTTGATGATTAAATAAAAGAGCTGTTTCATCAAAAAGATATTGACCAGGAACTTTAAAGACTCCATTAATAAATTCAATAAAGTCTTCTAAAGTTTTAAAGTCAGTAACAGTCCATTCACCTTCTTTATATGTTGGAATGGATTTATACATTTAATCTTCTAATTTACACATAATAGCATGATCAAACATGACTAAATGATTTTCACCATCATGTTCCATTTCTCTTACGCTTGCTTCTTCTAACCATTGAACAAAGTCACCAGTTTTAATTTCTTTTACTTTATCACCAATAGCAACTACAGTTCCTTGTGGAATTTGTATTTGTTGTTGATCTGGTAAGTATATACCACTATCTGTTGTTTCTTTTCTAGGTACTGGTTTTATCAATACTCTATTTCCAATTGGAGTTATTTTCATAATATTAGTTTTTAATTATTAATTACATTTGATCATAAGCAAGTCCTTGCCCACCACGGACAGAACTTTTTTGTTCATCTTTCATATCATTATAAGCACCTTTGAATGATTGTCTAATTTGATCAAACTTAGCTGCAGTATTTACTAATGATGTTAAATTACCATCTCTACCATGTTCAATAGATGTGGTTTCCATATATCTTGCTAACCTATCTAACATAGATTTAATTCCTTTATATGCTCTAAATGTAGGAGTTTGATAAAGATCTTCACATCTACGTACAGCATTTCTTATTGCTTCATCTTCTGGAGATTCTTCTAATTTAACTTCTTCTATTATAATCTCTTCTTTTTCATGTTCAGGCATATTAAAAAATGGATTCATATCAGGATCAGGACATGTCATATAAAAAATATATAAATATACTTGCATATAAGTATCTGGATATTTATCCATAATATTCTTTAATGTTTTTAAAGAATAACAGTGTTCTGATGGTATTACTTTACCATTTTGTACATCAAATAATTTTACTAGCATTGTGGATTATCTTTTAACCACATTATTAAAGATCTTACTTCATCTTTTAAATATGATAATTCATACATTTTAATATTTTCTATAATTGGTTCACCTTGTTCATTATATTCAGAAATAGGATAACCATACTTATCTTCAGCTTTTTTCTTAAAAGAAACATGTTGTAATACTAGTTTTCCAGGTTTAAGTTTAGGATTATGTTTTAATATAATATACATATATAAACTTAATTGTAAATTATAATGATTTAAATTACAATCATCAAGATGAGTTAAAGGTTTAAACATTTTAGATGTTATACCTTCCCAATTTGTAAATCCCTTTTCTTTTATTTCTTTATTAGTTTTATAGTCTGTTATATTTACTTTACCATTTACTATAGTAACTAAATCTGCTTGGCCACAAATACATGCTGATTTTAAATAAGCAAAGTGTTCAGGATACACTCCATCATTTAATTTTTGATTAGGAGCTATTTTATAACCATTAGCATCAGTTATAGGTCTTATGATAGGTACTTCTATTCCTTCACGCTCTATTGTCTTAAAATCAAGTAATCTGCTTTCTCTTTCATCATGATACCAATTACCTAATCCAATTGCACGTTGTGTTTCTTTTTCCCATATCTCTATTATTTCTTTTGGTTTTAAACCATACCATTTAGATCTTTTATTTTTACAAGCTTTTTTTGCAATAGCATCTCTATCAAATTTAGGTTTAAACTTTGAAATAAATGAAGTTACACTTGTCCAATTTATTTGGTCTTTTTCTAGATTTTCATCTAAACTTTGATATATATGTCCTTCTTCTTTAAATATTACTGGCATCTTATGAATCTTTTAAATTTCCATCAAAACTTTGTTTATTGATTTTTTTTTCTTCTTCTTCTGACATTACAGCTTTCCATTTGTTTTTTGGACAAGATGAAGAAAGAGCTCTTAATTTAAAACCTAAACTACAACCACAATCAGCACAACAAGGTTGCGTTTTAGGAACAGCACAATTTAATCCTTGTTTATCTAAATGTTCACATTTTAAACAATGTTGCCATCTATCTTTTGCTATATCCTCAACATATTCTTTTTTCCAGATCTTATTTTTAACACCATCAAAAACTTGATCAATATGTTTTACAGCATTTAATAATTTATTTATTCTCATCTTTCCAATTTTTTTTAGTTAATAACTCTTTATCAACCCTCTTACTTGCTTTTTCTAATTTTTTTAATTTTTCTTTTACTGGTAAATGTTTACCGTATCCAGAATATGTAATTTTTTCCATATTACCTAACATATCCTTGTGTCTTTTTATAGATTTTTCTAATCTATTTTTTCTAAGAATGAAAGTACCAAGATTTGGTAGGAGAACTCTAGTATTATCTAAGTTCTCTAAATTCTTTCTAATACTATTATAAAAGAATCTAACCAACTCTTCTACCAAATCTGGATGTACTTCACACTCAGCAGCTATTTCTTTAAAATAACTTTTGTAATTTTCTGGGTATAGTTTATTATGCAATGCTTAAAAATTTAAAGTCTAAAAAAATATTACCTTCATGTTGTAAATTAATGTCATCAATAATACTTATTTTTTTTCCTTCTTTTACAACTAAACCTTTTTGTTTAGCTTTTTGTATTGCATTTCTACAAGACTGAGGACTTTTAAAAATACCATCTTTAGATATTGATTCACAAAATTGGGTTAAAGTAACACCGTCAAGTTTTGCAAGTTTACTTAAACAATTAAGATCAGCATTGCTTATTTGAATATTTTTTAAAAAACAATATGTCAAAATTTGATACTTGATTATATCAGTGTTACTTAAATTAACCTTTTTTTCAACTTTATTTACTATAGCCATGTTGCTGCAATATCTTTACTTTCAATTAATGTATAAGTAAAACTATTACTCCAAGTAGCTCTTGCTTTTCTCATGATTTTCATAAATTTAGTCCAATCATCATTTGCAGCAATTACTTGACAACCTGCTGACCATTTGTCTACTTGTGTAGATTTTTTACCAGCATATTTAGTTGCTCTATGAATGTTTATACCAAATAAACCTGTTTGTGTATTTTCATTATTAAGATTATATAGATCATCTCTATTATCATCTCTATATACAGTAACAGGTTTACATTGTCCTAACGCTTCATATCTACCTTGATGTTTTCTAATCTTATGAGATCCTGGATATTGGCCTTCTTTTAAGATAGCCACACCTTCCTTTCTCATAATATTTTCAACCCAGTGGGTTCCGGGATCTGTTGTACAATCCATTTCATGGTATTGCCATTCCCCATCAATTTTATAAGCAACAGTAATAGTATCATCAAATCTGTTAGTTACAACATCTTTAGTATCAGAGTTACGTACCCCAATAATATTAACATTATAGTCTCCAGATTCAAAGTAACGGTAACCTTTCCTCACCACCGCTTCTTCAATTTGCTCTCTACTATATTTCATCTGTTACTTTTTTTAATTTACGTTTAGCTACAACACCCTTATCTACATCATGATCAGATCCTGGTATAGGTGGTACTTGATTAGATTTAGAAAGAGCATCTTGTCTTTGAGTCATAGTTTGAGATATAAAAAGTTGAGCTTGAATTCTTTCAGCTCTTGCTTTCTCAATATCTCTTAGAAGATTCTCATATTCTAATTGAGTTTTTAAGTGTTCAACATTTTCTTTATAGAATTGCGTGATTTCTTCACGCTTTGCAGATAACTGCTCCTCAGATAATTCTTCTTGAGGATTTACGTTTTCATTTGTCATTTTGATTTTTTTTAAAATTAAACATTAGTTTATAACATAACAAAAATACAAAAAATAAATTAAATAAATTTACTTTTAGCAAAAAAAAATTAAAAAAGTTTAATATTTAATGATATCCGTTGAGTAATTCTAGTAATTCATCAATAGCTCTATGTCTATGAGAATCTTCTAGTACTATTTTAAAAACATGATCAGAATTAACTAGTTTTGACATATCATGATAAGCAGACCAATTCTTATCTTTAAGATCTATTTGATATGAATCACCACAAAATAGTAATTTACTATCTTTTCCTAATCTTCCAATAGCCATTGCAAGTTGACTTTTAGTTAAGTTTTGGAACTCATCTACTATTACTATTGCATTATCAAATGTACGGCCTCTAAAATGCGCTAGAGAGACTAATTCAATCTTTTCTTCTTTCTCCATTTTTTCTAATATCAAAGATTTATTATATATTTTACGCATGTTAGATCTAATAGGAACTAACCACGGTTCCATTTTTTCTTTTTCAGATCCCGGTAAAAAACCATTATCTTCAGTAGATATAGTTGGTCTTGTTATAATAATTTTATTAAATTCTCTTTTGAAAAACTGATCTAAAGCTATTTGTACAGCAAGTAAAGTTTTTCCACTACCTGCTTTTCCAACAATAAAGTTATAAGGATGTTTTAATATTTGTGTTTTTGCTTTTTTTTGTTCTTCAGAAAGTGTTATTGAAAATCTTACTGGGCCTTTTGGTTTGGCTTTTCTCTTATTTTCTAGAGCCATATATAAACATTTTAAGTTATTTTAAGTACATGTCTCTTAAGACAATGCATTTTTCAAAGTCATCTTGTTCAGCAAAATAATCTACAATTGCTAAAACTTCTTCTTTATTAGGTTCTTCATCTCCAATGTCATGTGCCATGACCATACCTAATGATTCTTCATTAGCAAAGTCTTCAATAGATAATTCATTTGTTAAAAGAAGGAATGAATTTAAATTAGCTACATGAACTAATTCATTATCCATTTGTAATTGTTCCATTTCTGTCAACTTGTTATAATCTTCAAATTTCATAGTAATTACTTTTTTAGTTGCAAAGTTATATAAAAAAATATACACAACGCAAGGATTTAACAATTTTTTTTATCATTGTACTACAGCTGGACCTTCATTTTTAGTAGGTTCAACTAAAGGATCAAAATTAAATGTTCCCATACCTGGTACAGTCCAATTTGGCCCAAACATAGAATGCATTAAACCAGTTTTTAAATAATTAGGATTATTAGGATCAAAGAAATAAGGGTTAACTTGTTCAGTTAATTGAGTACCTACACCTAATCCTATTCCTCCTAAGAGTGGTCCGGTCTTTAAAAAACCTGATTCTCTAAATGGTGTATATCCTGGTTTAGTAAATGGAACAAGACTATTATTTGGAAATAATGTTGATCTAGTATTTATATTACTAAATGCTCCACCACCATAACTAGGATTTTTCATAGTTCTATTAAAATTGTATAAATCATCTGCATTATTTTTAAATAATTGTATTTTATTTTGCCATCCTGGAGTATTTTTAAGATTTTGAGTTAAAAATTTACTAGTATTAACAGTTCCAGGTATTATATTTTTACCGTATTTTAAAAGTTTACCAACTGGAAGAAAACTTGCTGCATCTATACCTACATTAGCAAAATTACCTGGTGTTGGATTTTCCCAAAACCTTTCTCCTGCTTCATATCTATTACCATCAATACCTAATACTCCACCTGCTGTATTTAATGCCCAATCTACAGTTCCATATAAAACATCTCCAAATGCAAAATTAAACATATTCTTACCTCCAGAAGGGCCTAAATGAAAAGCATCATGTTTTAAATACTTACCTAAATCTTGCCAGGCTTGATTAACAAAACCACCTTCCCAATCAGTATCATATCTATTTTCTCTTGGATTATAATCACTAGGGATAATAGAACCGCTTGGAGATTGATTCTGCCATGCAGCTAATCTATGATCTAATAAATAATGTGGATATTCACCTTGTTTAAGTGTACTAAGATCAAAATCAGCATCTCCTGTTCCTAATAATCCTTTTGGTGTTTTATATCCAGTACCAGCAATATTACCTATATTATAATGTTCTATATTTTTATTTAAACCTGTTATCATATTATCATACAATTCATTTCCAGTATGACCTTTTTCCATATAATCTAAAAATTCTTGTTGTTGTTTATGATCAAAACCAAAACCAGTAAGATATTGATTAGTAAAGTTTTTTACATGGTTTTCATTATAATTTTTACTATAATTTGCCCAACCATCTTTTTTATTAAAAAATTTATCATTTGTTAAAAAACCTGTTGCTTTTTGGTATTCTAAATAATCAGCAAAATCTTGACTAAATTCAGGATTAGAATAATCACGTAATGCATTTATAGTTTCTCTATTCATTAATGCTGGTATTTCACCTAGCATATCTTGGCTTTCTAGATCTCTTAAAAATCTAGTTGCATCTTGATCATCTTTAAAATATTCTTTAATAGCAGTATAATATTCTTCTTCAGACTTAATTTTTTTATCAATAAAATATGAAGAAGGTATTTGAGATACCTTATCTCCTAATTCTTGTATTTTTGTATCACCATGAAACTGACCTATAGCATCATCTGATTCTTCTATAGATATAGGATTTCCATTATATATAAATTGAGGAGTTGGGGGATTATCTCCATATGTTTGAGTAGGCATTACATAACCATATTCAGATGCAGTTCGTGCTAAATTAAACATTTCTGATTGTGACATATTTTCTATATCAATACCTTCTCTCTTTAAACTTTTTACATATGTTTGTGCAGCACTATTTCTTAGATCTTCTGAAAAACCAGATTGAATCATTTTTTGATAATTCATAAAATCTTTCATTACTTGATCACTATATTTTTGTTCACCACCTTTTTGATATGTTTTAATATCTTTATCTTTCCAATATTGATCTTCCCAATCATAATTTGTTTTCCATAAATTTTCTATTGTATTAGGTATAAAAGGACTATACCAATTATCATATTTATTTTTCATAATACTATCTCTTGTATCATTTAATAAATTTAATTTTTCTTTTTCTTCTTTTTCTTTTTTTGTAATTATAGTTTGATCAACCCATGGTTGTAAAAATGTATTTAAATAAGCTTCATTTCTAGTTATTTTATTACCACCTTTTTTTTCTGATCTGAGATATTCTTTTAATGCAAGATCTGTATTATCTGTCATAATAGCTTTAGTGTAATTAGGAAATTTACTTAATGCTCCAACATTATAAGCATAATCAGCAAGCATTACTTGTTTTTGTAAAGATAAATTGTCCCATGTATTTTCACCATAATTACCATTAATATATATTGATGATCTTCTGAATGCTTCATTTATAGATTTTTGCAATTCCATATTAGCTTCTTCTATAGACATTCCCTCTTTATACTGTTCATATATACTTTCACCTTTTGTACCATATCCAATTGTTGCCATTTCTTCAAATGTTCCATCAGTATTTTCATAATAATATGGATAAAATACACCATCTTCATACATTTTATAATATTCACTTCCATCTGGTTTCATTACAGAAGAATTTTTATTTTTCATATAATCTATACCAGCTTCTTGTTCTTTAATAAATGCATTAAACATTTTCATATAATCTACCTGTTGATTTGGATGAATTGAACCACCATTTTGGTAAGATGTAATTGAAGTTCTTTTTGCTTCCCCTCCTTTTTTATAAAGTCTGTCTGGTTTAGTATCTAATGATAACCATGGTGTTTGACCTCCATATTCTTTAGTTATTGCAGAAGGAATTGGTAAATCTTTATATTCTGTACCATCTGGATAAAACCATGCAGCTGATTTATCTGGTCTGTATCCAAATTTTAAATTTAGGTCCTTAATTTCAGGAAATAAATGTTGATTTTCATACTGAACACCTCTATAAAAGTCATCCCAATTTTTATTCATTGACTCACCTAACCAAAATCTTGTATTACCATCATATAAATTAATTGGTTCATTTAATTTATAACTTCCTGGTTCCATATATTGAGTAATTCTACTTGTCATTCCATCAGCAAATAATGATCCCTCATCTAAGTTATGTCTACTCATACCTGTAGCCCAAACCATAGGACTAAATTCTTTTTGATAATTATTAACTAATGAGTTTATTTTATTGGAAACATCTCCATAACTTCTACCTGGAATAAGTAGTTTACTTTTAGGTGTAACAGTATAAGGAAAAATACTATTAACAGTTCTACCAATAGGATTTTTTATAGAAACTGGATTAATAGTATTATTAAAAAGTTTCTTTCCAAATGTTTTTAAAACTCCTCCACCTTGTGCTTTAGGTAATTCTCCTCCCCTTTGTTTTATTTGAGAAGGAAAATTTGGTAATATATTAGGATCAATAGGATTTCCTGATTGATCTATAAATCCACGTTGACCAAATGGATTTGTAAGAGAAAAGTTCTTTTTAAATATTGTTTGGTTAGGAAGTTGAAGTCCAGGATAAAAGTTTTTATATGGACTATGTATATTAGTTAAAAAACTATTATTACCACCAACTATTGATCCATCAAAATGTCTATTAATTGTTTGAGTAGTTGGAAATTTCATAAATGTACCACTAAATGGTTGATTTAAATTAAATGTTTCTGTAAGCTGAGGTATTATACTTTGATTAACAGAAGGTACATTTTTACCTGGTAATGGACGATCTAAACCTCCATAAAACATTCTATTTTCAATACTACCTGGACCACCTACATATCCTTTATCACCTGATAAAATTAATGATGGTTTATTAGCCATATTCATTAAAAAATTATGTTGATTAGCTATATCACCACTTCCTCTAAATCTAGTTGCATTAGTTATTGGATCAGGAAACATCAAACTATTTGTTGCCATATAATGAGCTGTAGGTGATATAGTTTGATTAAATGAATATCCAGGTATTGATGTTAAATCATATGGTGAATATCCTGGAGGAATATTTAAATTGCTCCATGGAAAACCTTTTGTAAGTATATTTTTTTGATCTACATTAATTTTATTTATACTAGTTGGGCCCATCAAAGGAACATTGCTAGCAAATAAACCAGAATTACCATAAGTTCTTAAATTTTTTTCAAATTCATCTGTCCAATTATCTCTTTGATTTCCAGCATATGGACTAGTTGAAATTGGAGTTTCCATATTAACATATTTATTTTGTGCATTAAATATGTTAAGATTAGGATTTTTAAACATATCTGTTAAAGTACTACTAGGCGTTCCTTGAGTAAGAAGTTCAAAATATGCATTAGGATTTTCAGAAGCAAAATTTCCTAAACTTAAAGCTAAATTTTTATCAGTATTTAAATTTTGATAGTTTTGTAAAATATTTGAAAATTCTGGATTAGGTTGTAAGTTTTGTTGATTCATAAAACTTAATGAACCTTTTTCATAATTAGTAAGATCTAAGAAATTTTTATTTGTAAGATTAAGTTCATTTACTCCTATATTACTAGAACCCCCAATAAAAGGAGCATTACCTCTTAAATCTAAATTAGGATAAGTTTTTCTTAAGTATGATAATGCATTTCCTCTATATTTAGGAGGAACTAATCTTAATAAGCTTTTTGGAATTCCCGCTTGTGCTTTTAAAAGTCCACCACCATCCTTCTTTTTATTTAATTCTCTTTTTACTTTTTCAATACCAGGTATAAATCCATCATAATTTTCTTCTTTCTCATTTTGTCTTGCTTTTTCTTTTAATATTTCTATAACATGTGCATCATGTCTACCATCAACTTCACTTATTCTTGCTTGCCCTTCAAGTGTTCTTGGATCATTATATACATCTATACTTGATTGAAAACGTAATCTCTCTGCTCTTTCATTCCTAATTCTTTCTAACATATAATCTCTAATATTAGCAGGATAATTCATTATTTGTCTTTCAAGTTGAGGAATAGCTTCATTATTAAAAGCAGTTTGTTTCATTAATTCTTCAAGAGATAAATTTTGCATCCAAAAATCTGTTCCATCTGGATCAAGAACACTTAGATACATATCTTTCATTAATAAATTCTCATCTTCCCTAAGTCTATTAGTCATAGGATCATCAGAATAAAAAGAAGTTGTATTTGAAAGTATATCATAATTTCCAGCTGTAGGAGCCATTGGTGTTGTATTTATAAGATCTTCATTTTGATAAAAATGTTCTAACTCATGTCTAAGAACATGATCTGGTCCATGTTCACCTATGAAAGGAATTTGAGGACCATCTACATCTTCAGGACGAACATATATAGTATTTGAATCTTGATGATATGATCTATTCATGTAAGGATTCATAAATACATTAGGAAGTTCATCTACTATACTTCCTCCATCTTGATATTTTATATGAGAAGTTCCATCTGTTACATATTTATTAAGTATTTCTCTAAATGGGCTATCTTTTGGTAGACCTTCAGTATCATATCTTTTTAATAAAAGTTCAGCATAGTCTTTTGGATAACTAAATACTTCTTTTTGAAATATTACTAGATCTGATTGAGATGGTTTTATTGTATAATCTTTAAAATTCTTTGTTCCATATATTTTATCTCTTAACGAATAAGAATCAAGCATAGTTCTTCCATCTGGTAAAGTTATTCTTTGACTCCTATCTTTTATTACTGTACCATCATCTAATCTAGTACCTTTATTATATCCTAATTGAAACTCAGGAGATTCACTATGTGTATAAGGTACTGACCTATTAGATCTAACACTCCTTTGACCATCCATATTTAGACTAGGTTTAAAATCTTGAACCCCTAATAAATATTTAGGATCATTTATATTTATTCCTTTTAGATTTAAACCGGCTAACCAATTACTATGCAATAAGTCCATTTCATTTTTTAATGGAGTCATAAGAGATATATAATCATTATATTTTTTACTATCAAAATTACCTGCCCCCGTAGTCTCATTATAATTAAGCTTCCCCCCTGGTGTCCACCTCATTTCATTTATACGATTTATTTCTTTTGTCAGCTTCATTGCGTCTTTACTAAAAGTTGTCTCAAGACCAATACCTTTTGTATTAGATGCTAATTGCATATCACCAGTGAATACTTTTGTGCTTGGTGGATATACAAATTGTCTAGGGCTATACCAATATGTATCATTCAAAGAGACACTTCTAGGCATAGCGTTGTATCTTATTGCATCTGATATAGGAAGGGTGAGTGAGGTGCCAGCATGAGACCAATCTCCCATATGGTGCCCAACTACAGGTTTTCCTGAACTTGAAAAATGGACAGATTTTCTACCTGTATTTTGAGCAGGGTGAATCATTAACCCCCTATCAAACGCTAATCCATCACCCCGGTTTATTTCTCTTCTGATTAGATCCCCGGTTAGGTTATTAGCAGCAAATTCATTCCAAGGAGCAAGAGGAGGTACAATATGTTGACGTGCCACTTGACTATAGAATGATGGAAACATAGTTTGTATATCTCCTGTTTTCATTAAATCAGCCCAATCTGTAAAATTTAAACTTGGTGTATTACCTATTTTAGTAGTACTCATAGGTAAAATACCAGTATTAAAAGGAGGAAGAATAGGTCTTGGTTTAGGTTTAATTATATTCTTTAGTCCAGTGATTAATCCCTTCTGTGCTTTTGGTAACTTTTTTAATTTTCTTCCCATAATAAATTAGTAGATACTACAATATACAAAAATACTAAAAATAATCCTAGAAAATACCCCCTACACTTTAATACATACCCCATAATAAAAAAAGTTGTATGCATGGCATGTTTGTTGGGTCCTACTCTTTAGGCTCCCCTCTTAATTCTTGGCCTGTGTGTCCCCCTGACTTCAGGGCTTACCAGACCAACACAAATAAATTAATTAATAACTTAAAATTTTACAAAATGACTAAAGAAATTTATTTTAAAAATCTTACTTCAAGTAAGAAAGGTGCAATCTTTACACAAGAACCTGCTACTGCTAAAGAAGTAGCTGATGCAAAGAAATCCTGGAAGAATAGAGGCAAAAACACTCCTAATACGGCCCTTAAGTTTGGTTCCCAAACAGTTAAGTGCTACAGCCAAGCTAAAAGCTTTGGCCGTCAGTACTTCCTTGCAGGTGACTTTACTAAAGTAAAGACCGTTGTTCCAACGGGCACTGCAATGACACTTGTGTGTACTGACAAACCTGTTGTTAATAGAACAACAAAACAACCAATGAAGAACTTGTTCTGGGCTTACGCTCCAAGCAAGTAATCTTCTTGGCAAGCCCTCTGTTAATCAGGGGGTTTGTTGGTTTGTCAATCACTATCATGTGTATTGCTAGTTGTAACTGTGTATATTCATACAAAAAAATGTATTTGTGTGTAAAATTCTGTGTGTGACATCACATTTCCCACATATCTCCACTTATTACCACTAATAATAACTTGGAGTCCATATTAATTAATATAGCTATCATGACTGTCTTAGTGGCACATACTGTCAGTAGGACACTCATGGTACTTTATTAATATACTATGTATACTCTCTCTCTATAGAATGAGCATATATGTATCCGCAACATTAAAAATAAACTGTCCTATAATGATAACGGTATGGGCAGATATAAAGTGGATAAATTCACCTAGGAACCACATACGGTAATAGTATACTAGGAAAACTAACAGAATAAACTGTTTAAATTAGGGATAGTATGGTTACATCTAATGTGTAGTAATTTAGGAAACCGGAAACATAGTAGCATTTATTGCACTAAGGTTTGAGATAAAACATATTAGACTAGAGGTTCAATTCCTCTCTATCCCACTAAATATATATATTATTATGAAAATAAGAAAGGAAGATAAAAAGCGTATAAGTAGAAAGAATAGAAGAGATTCTCACTTAGATGCATTAGATAATGGCATGGATATTAGATCCAAACCGTATAAAAATAGAAAGAAATATACTCGTAAGAGTAAGTATAAGGATTATTAACACATTAATACACACAAGATGAAAGCAAAGTTTTATTTAGATCTAGCCATAGAATGTGGTTTAATTAAAGAATTTACCTGGGAAAATGGTGGTACTATACAAATATTAATACCATTTAAAGATGATCGTAACTTATCAATAGTTAGATCAACTGAGAAAAAGAAAGAAGAAATGAGAAAACTAATAGGAAAAGAATATACTGGAATGTATGAAACATTAGGATATGAAGTATGGGATTATGATGAAGGTATTATACCTCAAGGTGGTCCTGTTAGTATGTCTGAAGATATGATAAATGATTTAGTTAATACACATTTAAAAAAAATGGGTAAAGATGTTTCATTTATAGTTCCTGGTACAGAAGTAATTATAGAAGATTAATGTTATGAAAACAAAAATATATAAAAGAATAATTAGAATCATGTACTTATGTATACGGTTTATGAAAAAAAGAATAGATTTAAATACAAATTGTAAAGGGTTTACAGGGAAGCGTACTAATATTGTCAAAGATAAAGGACTATTTAAAGGTAATAGATGTAACATTCATACCTTTCAATGGGATGAACATGATAAAGGATTTGAAATATGGAATTCTTTCTTTATGAATGCTGTTAATCAACGGTATTGTATGTTAGGAGATGTTACATACCGGAGATTTACTATTCCAATTAAAGCTGCTAAATGGATGGAAGAAAGAATTGATTCTATAGATTTATTGTTACCAGGTAATGATCAGTCATATGTAATGAAAAGTAAAATAGATTTAGATAAGAATACATCATTGGAATTACATGCTAGAGCAGGAGGATTTACTGAATTTATTATAAGCAGTAAACATGAAGGGATGGATATGATAAATAATTGGGATCAATTGGAAGAAATAAAAAGAAACAAAGCTATTGCTAAGAATATATATAACATATTTAAAGGACATTTAGCTGAGTATCTAGTATTGTTTTGTAAAAGAAAGAATGGAGAGATAGAATTAAATTTAAATAAACTATTAAAAAATGAGAAATAAAATGAATAAAGAATTATTATCCAAACTTACTGATAAGTTTTTATTATCAGATAAAATATCTGAAGATAAAAAAAATTACATTGCTAGCAGTATAGCAACAGCAATGAGTGAAGATGCTACATTAACATTAATACATCTTGCACTTAGAGATCAACAAATACCACATGTAAATGTAGGTGATGTTGTTTATGCACACATACAAGCAAACTACAGAGTTAAAGATCTTGGTGATCCAGATAGATTAATTGAAGCTGGGATGGCCTTTACTTTTAATAATGTATTGTATTATATAGGTGTAGTAACTGGATGTGACAGTTACGGTGACTATAATCCTTATTCAATCAATAAAAAAATTCAATTTTATGGTTTGAATGATGACATGGAATACAAAACAACAAATGAATCTGTTTCACATGCAGATATTATACCTACTAATAGTGATGAGATTATTAAACTCGTTGATGATAATCAATTTCACACAATTGTGGGCAAAATAGAAGATATTAGAGCTGATTACCTTGGTTTAAAAGGAAATAAGATACCTGATTAAATCATGTATAGCTATAATACTACTATAAAACTTATGTACTCTGACTCAATATTGTTAAATTATCCTACTATTTACTCATATAATTATTACTTTTGTAGTATGTTATTACAATTAAAAACAGGATTTACAATAGAGATTCCAACAGAAGTCTACTTAGATATGACTGATGAGGAAATTCAAGAGTTAGAGTGCTTAGGTTCTTCTCAACTTATGGAAATAAATAATCCATTCTACAAATCTTATGCAGGTAAAACTAAAATAGACAAGCCTGTCTCTACTGAGACAAAAGCATTGTATGATGTACCTGATCAAGAAAAGTTAGATGATTATTATGACCATGAGAAAGAAGATTATTAAATTAAATAATTAAGTAACTTTAAAAAACTTTCAAAATGAATTTTAAACAACAACCAGTTGTCATCTGTAAAGATGACCAAAAGAACACTATACGTGTGTCTAAAAAGAATCCTGAATATGCTCATGTAAGATTAACACAAGAAAGATCTTGGTTATCTGCCAATGGGTGGTTCACAACAAGAGAAATAAGTACATTAATACATGGTAAGACTCAAGAACTTAAAGCTTCTGGCGTAGGTAGAAAGTCTAAACTACCTGGTAACATATATATAAAAGAACAATTACATCCTTTTAGTGAGAAGGATGCTGCTAGAGATCTTAAGTATGCTGGTAAGACAGGTGTTACATGTAAAGCTGCTGATCTTGAGACAGGAGAAATAGTAGATATATATAGAAAAACATTCTATGATGCTACAGGTACTAAAGAAGATGTATTAATAGAGCATGTAAACGGTGATGAAATCAGAAAAGCTAATAATGCTGACGCAACATCTATTAATGAGATGGTTGAGAAAGCTGTAGCTAAAGCTGAGACAACAGAAGAAGAAGTTAATCCAAATCAAATGGATCTAATGGATGCTATTGAAGAAGCTAAAGCTGAACAAATAGATAAAGCTGAAGAAGAAGCATTAGATCTTGATGAGGATGAGACAGAAGAATCTGTTGAAAATACTACTGATGAAGAACTTGATATTCAAGAAGAAGAAGTTGAAGAGATAGTTGAAGATGAAGTAGTTGAAAATAATCCGTTCAGTTTGTAATTCTTCCTGAACAGATTGTCTGAGAAGGGCCTGACCTCATAGCCGGGCCCTTTTCTTTATATCAAATTTTATAAACCTTTAATACATTTAGAAACAATGCTAGCAGAAAAACTTTATGAATATAATAAACAAAAATTAATTAATAGATACCAGTATTTAGGTATATTAGGAACTTATCAAACCATTAGTAAAGACCTATACCAACCAATAGTATATAATAACCTTAACCAAAGACAACACTTTTTATTTAAAAGAGTATTGCACGGCCTTAATGTCTACACACCAGAAGAAATTAAAAGCATGCACTCCTTAAAACGTAAGAGAATTAAGAAAGTTTGGAGACGTGCTCAAAGGGTTATTAATGGATGGAAGCAGATCATGTGTAATAAATGGGCTAGTAAAATATTTAAAGAATATTTTTCAGCTAGTTCATTAGGCAGAGAGCTTGCAAATTTAGACGTTAACTATGTAGATGATAAGTTTATTAATAGAATGACATTAAAAGAACTTGATATTAAGTATGAAGACTTAGTTATTAAGTTCATTCAAGAGGGACTATTACCTCAGAATTTTTTATCTTTGAAATATGTTAAAAGCTAAAAAGAAATTGTGTGTAGGATGTAAGTCTGAGCAGTACATTTGGAAGAAACAAGGTAGGGATAGATATTGCAAACCATGTTGGTTTAAATTAAGGGGTGCTATTAAACCAGTTAAGTTTAAAAAACCAAAACCTATCAAAAAGTTCTCATCTAAAATGTCTGCTCAGCTTACTGTGTATACACAAATCAGAAAATTATTTATGGAAAAGCACCCAATGTGTGAAGCAAAGTTATCAGGATGTAGTATACATTCAACAGATGTACACCACAAAAGGGGTAGAGGAAAATATTTATTAGACACAACCACTTGGTTATCAGTATGTAGGACATGTCATAATTGGATTGAAGAAAATCCAAAAGATGCTATAGAACTAGGATACTCAGAACCAAGACAATAAAAAATTATTATGATTGATTTAGAAAAAATCTTAAATGAACCAACCCAAGTAGAAAAAAGAGCAATGCAAATTGCTAGAAATCTAACAAAAACTATTGATGGAATGGATGAAACAGTTAGGCCAGACAGAGAAATACATTATGTAAAAGTAAGAAAGTCTGAGTTAACTAAGAAACTTAAATATATAATTAAGAAATATAATATAAAAGAAGAAGACTTATGAGAAAACTTAGTAAAGAAGAAATAATAGATGACGCTGTATCATATTGTGATACAGTGGGACAAGTAAATGACTTTATCAAAATGATAGAGTACAAAGAAAAACTTAATAAAGAAATAGCATTAGCTAGAAATTATAATAATGTAAACAAACACATGCATATAGATACGTTACAGTTAATGAAGACTGATAAACAACATATCATTGAAACATTAATGCATGCTATGGCTACTATAAGACACTTAGAAAATGGGAAGAACAGAAGTACAAAGTAAAGCATTAGATATTGCTATGTCACATAAGAGATGTGGTCTAGGTATATCTATGGGTGTAGGCAAGACAAGGATTGCATTGCAACATATGATTAAAAACTTTAATCAGTTCAGTGCATTTCTTGTTGTTGCACCAAAAAAATCTATATTTAAAGCATGGCAAGAAGAATGTGACAAGTTAGAATGTACACATATTCTAGATCATGTAAAGTTTACAACATATCTTTCTCTTAATAAACAGGATCCTAATAACTATGATGTAGTATATCTTGATGAATGTCACAGTTTACTATATAGTCATAAGGATTTCCTAGATAATTATAAAGGAAAGATATTAGGGTTGACTGGTACTCCACCTATATATGGTGAGAAGGCTCAATTAGTTAATGAATATTGTCCTATTAAGTATACGTTTGGTGTAGATGATGCAACAAGTAATAATATACTTAATGACTATAGGATTATAGTACACATGTTGAATCTATCAGGGCTTAGAAATATGCCTAAGAAAAAAAATGATGGAGGTGTATGGTACAATAGTGAGGTAAAAGATTATCAATATCAGACAGGTAGAATAGATGAAGCAAACCCTGGTAAAGGTAAACAACTTGCTAGTATAATGAGAATGAAGTCTATGATGGATTATCCAACTAAGGAGTCTTATGCTAAGAGTCTTATGAAGATGATAGATGACAAGTGTATTGTATTTGCTAACACACAGAAACAAGCAGATAGAATGGCACAGTACAGCTATCACTCTAAGAATCCTATGTCAGAAGAAAACTTACAATTGTTTAGTGACGGTCATATTGATAAGATGGCTTGTGTATTACAACTCAATGAGGGTGCTAATATTCCTGGTTTAAAAGCAGGTATAATCATGCATGCTTATGGTAATGAACGTAAGTCAGCACAGAGGATAGGTAGATTACTAAGATTAAATCCTGATGATATGGCTGTATGTCATATACTATGTTATATGAATACTGTTGATGAGACATGGATATCTAAATCACTATCATCTTTCCATCAAGACAAAATCAAGTATTATTATCCAAGTAAAAAAAGTGAACTATGAAAGATTTTATAAAAATTTTATTAATTGCTGGAACACTTAAAGCATTATTTGAACTTTTAAATTAAATAACTATGGGAAAAATGAAAGAAGTATTTATGGAAATGATAGAAGAAGGATGGAATGGTAACAATTCAGAATATCTTAAACGGTATGCAAATACCTTAAATAAAGATAAAAAAATATATATGCCACTACCTTGTCCTAATTGTTTTGATAAAACATTATTATTCAACTCAACTACTGATATAAAATGTGAATCTCATGGATGTGGTCATGAATTTGTATTGGTAGATGCTAATACTATTAGGTACAAATGAAACAAATATTTTCAAGCATATTAATTAAAAAAGATGGAGAAATGGTACATACTATAGACGCTAAGTCTAAAGAGTACCAGACTCTTCTTAATAACCTACCTGAAGGTGGGCGTATAGAAATGTTTATTGAAGTATCTGGCGCTACAGCTACAGGTGCTCAAATAAAGAAAATTCATGCTATGATCAGACAACTTGCTAATGATATTGGTGATGACTTTGAGTCAATGAAATTACAAGTAAAGAAGCAAGCTGGATTATGTGCTAAAGATGGATGTAAGTCCTTTGCTGATTGTGATAAACAAGAAATGAATGGGGCCATACAGTCATGTATAGCTATTGGTGATTTAGTAGGATCTAATTTACGTTAGGTCCTCTAATCTCCAAAAGCTTGATTGTCAAAGTCTTCTTCAGATGTTGATTTATCTTCTTTCTTTTCTTTTTTAGCAGCTAAATCTTGCATCTTTATTCTTTTCTCTATTTCTTCTGTAGAAAGAGGTGGTAATTTATTTTCAATTGCCATATCTTCCATTAACTTATGTACTGCAGTTTTATCATATACTTTAGTCTTTTTTTGAAGACCGGCTTGTATATTAAATTCTGTTATTATATTAGTTATGGTCCAAAGAGAACTGTCTAATGGAGTTATTTTAGTCATGTCACATTTTTCTGTGTCATAGTTTAATTTCATATACTCTGTAGCTCTTATGACTTCATTAGGATCTGCAGTAGATAATATATAATCAAGAGTTCTTACTATTGATCTAAAAAAGAAACCTGATATAATGATTGATACTTCACCATCATCAGGTACCATTTCAAATGCGTTACTAGGTAATGAATTAGTAAATGATTGCATTGCATCTATTTCATTCTGAGTAACGTTCTTAAATTTTTTTGCCTTTGTCATTGTTATATGTTTTATACTTTAAAGATAAACAAATTTCTTGATAATACAAGGGTAATTTCGTATATTTGCTAACTAATAAAACCAATAAAATTATGTGGGAATTGATGCAGGAAATCCTGATAGACAAACTTACACCAAATCAGCTGTTACTGTTATATGCAATTGAAAACAAGCTGAGTATACAAACTATAAATCCTCATTTAGAAATAAAAGGATTAGTAAAAAATAAATATGTAGAATATGAACCAAAGAAATCTATTATCATTACAAAAGCTGGTAAAGATATTATAGAAAAGTATGATGCATATTTTAAGAAAGCTAAACGCAAGACTAATGTACACCTTATGGGTAAGAAGTATGTTGACCTTGTTGAAGAGTATAGAGAAATCTTTCCTGCTAAAAAATTACCAAGCGGTAAACCAGCTAGAGTTAATGTTAAGACATTAATAAATAATTTTAGATGGTTCTTTGAAAACTATGATTACACATGGGATGAAGTTATTGCTGCTACAAATAGATATGTAAAAGAGTATAGACAAAATGATTATCTGTATATGCAGACTAGTCAATACTTTATATCTAAAGCAGATCAGTCTAAGGTTAAGCAATCACAACTTGCTGACTATTGTGATATGATTAAAGAAGGAGTAGAGGAAGAAGATAATAACCATTTTAGTGAAAACGTAGTATGAAAAAAGCATGGAACGGACAACATTCAGCCTTTAGTGAAGCTCTCAAGTATATGCTTGATAGATCTACAGGCAAGGAGAAATCCATATATACACCATGGCCTAAGTTTAATGATGCTGTAACAGACGGATTAGAGTGGAATACTCTTACTGTTATTGGCGGTAGACCAGGGTCAGGTAAAACATTAATTAAGGATCAGATAATAAGAGAATCATTTGTATTAAATCCTGAAGATAAATTTAGAGTATTAGAATTTCAATTTGAAATGGTTGGTAGAACATCAGCTATGAGAGAATTTAGTTCTTTAACAGGTAAAACATATAAACAATTATGTTCTGCAGGTTATACACTACCTGAAAGTATAATACAAAGGTGTCACTTATATGCAAAGGAAAGAGTAAAATATCCTGTTGATATTGTGTCAACACCAATGACTGTTAATCAAATGCGTGAACAAGTTGACATGTATATGAATGAACATAAGGGACAGAAAACTATTATTACTTTAGATCACACTATATTAGTGAAGCGTGCACCATATCAGAATAACAGATTAGATATGTTATTTGAATTAGGTGAATTCTTTACACAAGTAAAGCGTGAATATCCTTGTATGTTTATTGCACTGTCACAACTTAACCGTAACATTGATAATCCAGATAGGGCTGTTGATGGTAAGTATGGTAACTATGTACTTGAATCAGATATATTTGGAGCAGATGCAATGTTACAACATGCTGATACACTTATTGGTATTAATAGACCTGCTAAACAAAAGATCAGGTACTATGGTCCAGACAGATATTTAATAAATGATGACAAAACTTTGGTGCTTCACTTCCTAAAAGCTAGGAATGGTGACGCAAGAATGTCTTTCTTTAAAGCTGCATTTGAAAGAATGGAGATCTTAGAAATGAATACACCTGAACAAGTACCAAGAAAATAAATTTAATTATGAAACCAGCAGAACGTAAAGCAAAAGTAGCGGAACTATTCAAAGAGCATTCAAAATATTTTAAAGATGCTGGAATAGATCCTTTATATATACCTAAGATGGCATATAGACCATCTGGTAAAGATGAACTGCATGTATCTTTCTTTCCAAGTGAGTTACAGAAAGGCAGTGATATATACACAGAGTTTGTTAGTATTGATTATGACTCAGAAGATCCTAAGAGAACATTATATCTATGGAAACATAATCCACATTTTGAAGAAGAGTATGAACTTGTAACTTCAAAGAGTGGATTTGAAAGATATATGATCCCTGTAAGTGAACTGAAAGTAATCAATGATGTAAACTCTAGAAATGATGTCAAAGAAACTATTAGTAAACTTAGTACTAAAAACTTTGATGTTAAAAGTCCAGAAGACAGAGATATTCTTGACGTATTAAAAGGAATAGAAAAAGCATTACTAAGTATTAATCAAAAATTAAAAAAATAATTATGGCACAAAGTGTATTGATTATAGCTGACTCAGGGTCAGGTAAATCTACAAGTATGAGGACATTAGATCCTAAAGAAACATTTATTATAAACATTGCAAACAAACCACTACCTTTCAAAGGATGGAAAAAAAACTATACTCTTATTGGAAAAGATAATCCAAAAGGAAACATGACAAGTGCATCTAGTGCAAGTGGAGTGATGAGTGCAATGGCACATGTAAATGATAAAATGCCACACATCAAAACATTAATCATTGATGACTGGCAATATATGAGTTCATTTGAATACTTTGATAGAGCAAATGAAAAAGGTTATGATAAGTTTACTCAAATTGCAGCTAACTTAGCCCAGGTAGCTAAGATGCCTAAAGATATGAGAGAAGACCTGACTATCTTTTTCTTAACTCATTCAGAGGAATCAACAGATGTAAATGGACATAGAAAAGTTAAAGCTAAAACAATTGGTAAGATGATTGATAATACTTTAACATTAGAAGGTTTGTTCTCTATAGTATTATTTGGTAGAGTTAAAAAATCTGAGGATGTATTAATGTATGGATTTGACACAGTAAACAATGGAGAAAATACATGCAAAACACCAATAGGAATGTTTGAAGATTCCTTTATAGACAATGACTTACAGTTAGTAAAAGACTGTATTATTAAATATGAAAACTAATTATTAATTATTAAAAAAAAAAGATATGTTAAATACAAAAGACATGCAAGTAGGGACAGGTAAAGCAAGACCTTTAATTGGCCCAGGAAATAACGTTGTTAAAATTAATGCTATAACATTAGATCAGACTCCATATGATTCTGACGCATTCAATTTAAATCTACATACAGAAACTACACCAGTAGGTGCTGACTTTGAAGGATTCTTTAGAGATAAAGATAATGAATCTTTAGGTAGATATGAAGGTCAAATTGGTAGAGTTAGAATGTCTCCTTATCCATATAAAGATACTACATTACCAAGTGGTAGAGAGATTAGTAGAGATCAAGAGATCTTAAAAGCTATGATATTCTTAAGTGAAGTAATGAACAAGAGAAGTGAATTAGATCAACTTGAAGCAGAAACAATTGAAACATTTATTGATAAAGCTAATACTATTCTTTGTGGAGAATATTTTAATGTTTGTTTAGCAAGCAGAGAATGGGAAAACAAAGAGGGTTATATAAACAATGATCTTTACTTACCTAAGTTATCTAAGGATGGTATTCCAGCAGAAGCTATGGATGTAGAATCAAGCAGTTCAAGGTTGATTACATTTGATAAAGCAGAACATGTACGTCCAGTACAAAAGAAAGCTGAGTCAGCTACAACTACATCATCAAACAAAAATGTTGTAGATGATTTTGAACTATAAATAAAAGGTGATGGGTGTGTAATGGTTGCTTAACGGAATAGGCTTGCAAGCCGGCACATACACTTAATTGAGGGGAAAACTTGGCGTTACCTATCCTCAGCCCTAACCTTTTTAAATCTAATACTATGTTTACTACAAAAGGATTTGCTAATAACAAAGATGATGTAAATAGTGCATGGGTTTTTCAATATTATCTTAATCTACCTGAACGGTTAAATGGTCAGGACATAAAGATTAAGTCTATATTTAATCCTAATGAGCGTACAGCTTCCATGTGTATCTATTTATGTAATTATACAAATGAATATAAATTTAAAGATTTTTCATCAGGTAAACAGGGTAGTAAGATTGATTTAGTTTCAGAACTATTTAATCTTGATTACTCTAAATCATTATTTAGAATAGTAGAAGATTGGAACAAATGGTGTATGGACAATGGCAAGTTTAATGCTGATGAGTTTACTCCTGCTCCTAAATATAAAGTAGACTTTGCATTACCACGTAAGTGGAATAAGGAGGATGCTGATTATTGGATGCAGTTTAATATTAGAAAGAAAGTTCTTACAAAGTATAATGTGAAACCACTTGAATACTTTACCATGATTAAAGAAGGAGATGTGATTGAAAAGATCAAGATAACCAATGGACTGATCTATGGATATTACAACAATAACAAAGTATATAAAATCTATCAACCATATAGTAGTAGAAATAAATTTACTAAGGTAAGTGAATATCTACAAGGTGTGGATCAACTGGAAGATAGTATGTGCCTTGTTATTGTCTCTTCTTTAAAAGATGGTATGTGTATACAGGGAATGGATTTTGCATTAGACTTTGTTGCGCCTGACTCAGAGAATACTTTAATCAAACCACATATTATTATTAATCTTAAAGAAAGATATAAAAAAGTTATATCTTTGTTAGATAATGATGAGTGTGGTCAAAGTGCAATGAAGAGGTATGAAGAACTTTATGACATTAAACCAATATATATTAAATCTGAAAAAGATATATCTGATGCTGTCAAAAAGTATGGTGTTGAAGCTGTTAAACCTAAGCTCCAAAAACTAATAGATGATGCAAAAAAATAAATGGTTTATACCGGGTAATGTACCTAGTTCTAAAAATAGTAGAAGGTGGACTGGAAAATATTTTATAGCTAGTAAAACAGTTATGAAATATAGAAAGGCTACATCTAAACTATATAAAACCCTTGCGGTGGATTTTGTTAATACAATTACTAAGTACAAAAATCCGGTATATATCCATTTTACATTTATTAGAGGAACCAAACATAAGTTTGATTATATTAATCCTGCACAAACAGTACAGGATGATATGGTTAAACACGGATGGATTGAAGATGATAACTGTGAATTCATTATACCTTGCTTTAATAAGTATAAGTATGATAAAGAAAACCCAGGAGTAATAATAGAAATAAAGGAAAAATATAATGAAAGGAAAATTGACAAATGAAATATATGATAGACTATTAACTATGATGAGATCCTCCAATATGGAGGATTTTTTTTTGGGTTTAGAATTATATATAAATATGGAAAGAACACCAGTTCTTGATGCTTTAATGATAAAATCTTTTGGTGGAAAAAAAAGAGGTGAAGTTATAGCTAAAACTAAATACACACATAAGGTCCATCCAATGTTTATTACATTAGATATGATAGAACCTTTTTGTAAAACCAAAATAGAAAAATCAATATTTAAAAAATTAAAAAATGAATACAATAAAACAAAACGTAAGTAGAATAGCTGAAGCTGTATCAAAAGCATCTAAGACTTTAATGTTTTCTGAACCTTATTATGGCCTCTTTTTAATTGGTATGAATAAAGTTTATAGACAGGATTTACCTACAGCAGGTGTAAGTAAATTAAATATGGGCGTTCAGTTATCAATTAATCCAGAATATTTTGGCACACTAACTGCAAGACAACAACAAGGACTTATGAAACATGAAATATTACATGTTTCTCTTGGGCATTTAATAATTAGAGATAGATATCCTAATCAAAAACTATTTAATATTGCAGCTGATCTTGAAATTAATCAATATATAGCTGATGATATGTTACCTCCAGGTGGTTTAGTTCTAGATATGTTTAAAGATCTTAATCTTAAAACAAAACAGGGAACTAAATATTACTATGATGAACTGGATCAAGCTTGTAAAAAAGGCAATTGCCCCTCTCTTGATTCTATATTAAGTCAAATGGATGGAGATAGTCAATATGATCATCCAACTTGGAAAGAGTTTGATGAATTATGTGAAGCTGATAAGAAGCTAGTACAAAAGCAGATTGATCATCAAATGAAAGAAACTGCTGATTCTACAATAAAAAGATGTGGACATGTACCGGGGGAACTAGCTGACATTATTCAAAGACTTCAAAAGGTTGAACCACCAGCATTTGATTGGAAAGGATATCTTAGAAGATTTGTAGGTAATTCTAGTATTGTATATACTAAAAAACTTAGACGTAAGTACAACAAAAGATACAGTGGTAATCCTGGTCTCAAGATTAAACATAAGAATCATATCTGTGTTGGTGTTGATACAAGTGGATCTGTATCTAATAGTGAGCTTAAAGAGTTTATGAATGAACTTACACATATGTATAAAACTGGTCACATGATTACTGTAGTACAATGTGACACACAAATTAATTCTATAAAAGAATTTAACCCAAGAAAAGATTGGGATATTAAAGGTAGGGGAGGCACTGAATTCCAACCTGTAATAGATCACTACAATGAAAACAAGGGTACATACACTGCCCTTATATACTTAACAGATGGTGAGGCTTATACTCCAGAGAACTGTCCTAAGAATACCTTATGGGTTCATAGCAGTAACTGTAGTATTAATGATAAATTACCAGGATTAAAAATTCAAATAACTAAAAAATAAATTAGAAATTATGGCACAAGTAAATTTAAACATTGATGAATTAAAAGATTTTGTTAACCACGTAGTTAACAACAATAGGTTTTTACAAGAACAAGGTAAGAAACCTGTAGCAATTGAAGTTGTTGGTGAATCAGGTATTGGTAAAACCACCAGTATTATGGACATGGCAAAAGAACATGAGTTAGATTTTGTTAAATTAAATCTAGCTCAGATAGAAGAGTTAGGAGATTTAGTAGGATTTCCTGTTAGACAATTTCAAATGTATAAAGAAAAGGAAGTTAAAGTATCTAAAAAAGATATGAATTATGGTAGCACTACTGCAGCTACAGATGACATCCTTAAGCTAGCAAATCAAACTACTACTAAAAAGGTTGGCCAATGGGTTGATGAACTAGCAGTTGCAGAATATCTTAAGAGTGGGTGGAAGATGACAGGTAATAACCGTATGTCATACTGTGCACCTGAATGGATTGCAGGTAAGAAGAAAGGTGGTATCCTACTTCTTGATGACTGGAACCGTGCAGATGTAAGATTTATACAAGCTGTTATGGAACTTGTGGACCGTCAAACATATATCTCATGGGTTTTACCTGAAGATTGGCACATTATATTAACTGCAAATCCTGATAACGGTGACTACATGGTTAACTCTGTTGACTCTGCACAGAAGACTAGATATATTACAGCTAACTTAAAGTTTGATGTAGATGTTTGGGCACGTTGGGCAGAAGCTGAAGGTATAGACTCAAGATGTATTAACTTTTTATTAATGCATCCAGAACTTGTAACTCAAGAAACTAATGCTAGATCTATATCTACATTCTTCAATGCTATTTCTAGCTTTGAAAATTTTGATAAGAACTTAGCATTAATTCAAATGATTGGTGAAGGTAGTGTAGGTGAAGAATTTGCATCTATGTTTACTGTCTTTATCAATAACAAGTTGGATAAATTAGTAACTCCTAAAGATCTATTAGCTCATGAAGATGAGAAATATATCTTAGGTAAGTTAACATCTTGCATGGGTAAGTATTCTGAAGATGGATACAGGGCTGACATTGGTTCTACTCTTGCAACAAGACTTGGTAACTATGCTGTAGTATATTCTAAGGAAAATACTATTAACCAAAAAATTACTGATAGATTGATTAAACTATGTACAGGAGAGCATTTCTCTAATGATCTTAAGTACTTAGTTGTTAGAACTATCTTTAATGGTAATAAACAAAAGTTTAACAAGTTTATGATGAATCCAGAAATTATTAAAATGACATTAAAATAATTAATATGAGCAAAGAAATTCATAAGGATGTACGCCCTATGAAGCACATTATTGGTTTACTTGGTATCACTACTACAGACATTGTTGGGATGATCTGTAGTGGTGATTGCACCAAGCTATCCACAGTATTGGTTTCAGAGGATGCTACTAAGTACGAAAAATATACAGAACAGTTAGAAGGGGATGATAAAGTCCCTATATTAAATTATAAAGACAAGAAGGCTTTTATTATGGCTGGTTCAACCATTACTTCTGATAAAATGAAACTAGAACTGAAAGAACATAAAATTAAAATAACAAACAATCCTGATGATGCAGATTTGTTTATTTCTAATAATCATATTTCAGGTCATGTTGGATCAGGTGAATCACTATCATTGAAACAGTATATGTTTAAAATCGTTAATGGTTATGCTGTTACTGAATGGGAAACAGATCAAGGATTAGGTAGACAAGATAGAATTAATGAATGGATGCAAAATGAAAACATAGAGCATATCATACTTGATAACAGTAAATTAGAAGTGTTAAATACATACATGGCTAATTTAGAAAGTGATTCATTACCATATGATACATATGTTTACACAGGTATAGCATTACAAATTTTAGATAGGGTAAATAACCATGGAGCAACAATTATTCATGAAGATAGAATAATGCAAGAATCTCCTAATCAGCAAACACTTACTAAAGAGTTGTTACAAACTATTATAGATATGTATAATGCTGGTAGTGAAGATAGATTGTTATTAGATAAAATTATTCCTACTATTAGAACTGATATTAATCATCATCTTATCTGGAAATTATCTCATAAAATAAATAGATATAGTCTTTCTAGTAGAAATAAAGATCTAGATTATTGGATGAGAAAATCAAAGTTTGAAAATTATGCTAGAATGTCTGCAGAAGATTTTATTGTAGAACATGATGAAAATAAAACATTAACATCTGAAGGATTTAAGTATATAGAACCAATGGTAAGACAAGACATTGTTATTTCTAATAGGGAATTATATGTTTTTAAGGTTCAGATAAAACCAGAATTAGCAAATAAGTATTTAACTAAAAAAAAACAAGAAAATGAGAACATCTAAATATTACACTATTCATTTTAATATAGATGAAAAGTATTTAAAATTTAGTTCTACAAAAATTAAATTATCAGATAGACAAATTGTTATAAATGAAGATCTTACTGGTAAAGAAAATAATTATACTGTTGTAGACCAAATTATAAATCAAATGAGTGAAAACTTAGAACATAATAAAATTACAGATTTAAAAAACATTAAAACATTATATAGATACCCTGGAATAAGTTTATCTAGAGATAGAGTTGGTTTATATTGTGAGAAAACAGGTCTTAAAATAATTAGAGATAAGAATTCTGCTGATGCAAGAGTTATTTCTAGAAAATTATTAGAAAAAACCATGGAAGTCACATACAATGAAACTGACTTTGTAACATTTAATAAACTTATAGAGCTTGCTGCAGATCCTAAAGCAGGATTAGATGCATTTCATAGTCTTGGAAGTATGGAATCTTTTCAGAGTAATTTAAAAGATTACTTAAAAGAAAATAATATATCAGGAGATGAACTTGTAACTTGTCCGAGTAGTCATTATTATAATTCAGAATGGGATAACACTGTTGATAAATTAGTTGATAGTACCAAACATTACAGAGGAACTAAAGAAGAATATATTTTTTCTTATCCTATTAAAATAAAAGATAAAGAAATGTTTGATGAATTTTATAATGGTTCTTTTAAATGGTTAATGGATGATGATTGTAATAGACTTATGTCAGATATATCAGTTTCAATTGATGATACTATGTTTATACAATTAAAAAACATGCTTAAAGGAAAATCTACTGATGATCTTGCTGTAGCTATGACTATGATGGCAAATGCAAAGATAGAAGGTTCTGAGACATACCTTGGTATGATATTCTTTCACTTTGGTGAAAAAATGAAAGGTACTAAAGTATGGAATCAAGTTGGATTTAAATCTCTTAGACAAAGGTTTCAAAAGTATTATGACTCAACTAATTATAATTATGGTCATGCTGCTAGATATGATAGAATGATAAAAATGCTTATTGAAGATGATGCTCTAACTGTTCAAGCAATGGAGCATGTTTTAGATCTAGTATTTCATGCTGTTGTTAAGGAAGCTACAGGATTAGATGGTTCTGATGTTTTTAGATTAGAAAGAAGTTCAATATCATTAACTCCAGAGTATAAATTAAAAGCTAATGAACAAAATTTATCTCAAGCTCTAAAAGGATATAGTCATCAATTACCATTTTAAATAAAAAATTATGAAAAAAAATCAAGAATTAGAAAACATTTTTAAATCTAAATGTGACTATGGTGATTTTCAATTTTCCTATTCAAGTTTAAATAGACTTAAGTTTTCACCTTCTCTATTCTACAAGGATTATATCCTTAAGGATAGGGAAGTGAGAACAGATAAGCATTTAATTGAAGGTAAGTTGATTCACCTATTGTTATTACAACCTGAAGAGTTTGAAAATAACTTTGCATTAATGCCTGGTAAAATACCATCAGATGCTGTACGCAGAGTTCTTAATGAAGTTAAAGATACTGCTGACAAAGAAGATCTGGAAGACTTGGAGCCTAATATAATTACTGCTCTAAAACATCAGAACTTATATCAGTCTATTAAGGATGACTCAAAGAGATTATCTAAAATATTGACTGATGACAATAAGGAGTATTATAAATTTCTTTTGAACTGTGATGGCAAAGATATTATAGATCAGGACATATATAAGAAGTGCAATGACTCTGTTGAGTTAATTAAAGAGAACAAGTCTGTTATGGAAGCATTAGCTTCTAATGAAACTGACTTTGAACTTGATGACACAGAATCGTTTGTAGAGAAAGCACTGAGCTGTAAATTACAAAACTATGACTTTGGCCTAAAAGGTATAATAGATAAATATATAATAGATCATAAAAATAAAGAGATAAGAATTATAGATTTTAAAACCACAGGTAAAAGTGTTACAGAGTTTGCAGATACAGTAGAATTTTATAACTATTGGTTACAAGCGGCTATCTATTCAATATTAGCATTAAAAAATGCTGGTAAAAAAAGTGAAAATTATAAAATAAAGTTTACCTTTATAGTAATAGATAAGTATAATCAAATTTATAACTTTGCTGTCAGACCCACTACTTTAAATGAATGGTATGGTGGTCTTGAAAAAACTCTTGAAGTAGCAAAATATCATATAGATAATATGAACTTTGAGCTACCATATGAATTTCTAACTAATAAAGTAACTCTATAATGCATAATAAATATTTTCAAAAAAGTAAAGTTTTCGTGTATCCATTGCTTGGGATACGTAGGGGGATGGAATATACTCCTGAAGAGACTTTTTTGTATTGGAAAGATTATTATGCATTAACAGATAGAAAATTCATATGTTTATATAAACAAAGGAAGACTGATGCTTGGGCTAAATTTGAAACATTATACTTGTTACAGAACTCATTATTTGAAAATTATTTTCAAGTGAGTCCTACTAAACATGTATATGTATTTGATGTGTCCAGCATTGGTCATGACTTTAACCACATAGTACGTGGAAGATATTCAAAATTAACTGAACTTACTAAAAAAGTTATTATAGATTTTTTTGGTGAAGAAGGTCTTATTGCTAATTATGTAGATGCATACTTACATCCTGAACATTATCATGATGCTTATGCTGAAGTTTTAAATGTAGATCCTGAACTACTTTATGATGTACATGAATTGTGTGATAAACCAGATTTAACCAAAGAAGAATTAAAAATTAAAAAAAATAATGATTTGGATATTTTTAATAAAAAATTACTATCTTTGTTGAGAGTAAAATAATTAAAAAACTATTTAAAAATGGCAAAAAAATCAATAAATTTTGGTGGGAATATGATTCTTACCACATCAAACTGGGGTCCTTATAAGACCTTTAAATTAATACCTGCAACAAAAGAATGTCCTTATGTAGAGGCAATCTTTGATCCAGGTAGTAAAATTCTTGCAGTTATATCTAAAACATATAAAGGCTCTTACCACATGGTTCCTAAACTGGATGACAATGGTGATCAAATCACTTTGAAGATTGGAAAAAGACCAAATGGTAAAGACCATAAAGAACAAAGAGTTATGATGGATACTCATGCTGAGTATTACATAACTGATGCAGAAGAAATCAGAGCATTTGTAACAACCTTTGGTATTAACATTGGTACTAATGAATATGATCTAGAAGGATACTTAACTAAAGATCCTGAACCATATAAAAAGAAAATGGGTTCTGACAAGGCAACTAATCTTAACATAGTTACTTAACTATTTTATTTGTGTGTGTGAAGAGAAGGGGACTACGGTCCCTTTCTTTTTGCCTTAAATTTTAAATTATGCTATTAACAATAATAATTTTATGGATATCCTATAGAATAGGAACAATTATATATAATAATAAAAAATAAAGAATATGAATCACTGGGTAATGGATTATGAAACATTATCTAATTGTTTTGTAGCAGTATTTAAACATTATAAAACTGAAGAGACTAAAATCTTTTCTGTTTGTAAACTGCAAAATGATTTTGATAAGTTCATAGAATTTTTAAAACAAAATATAGAAACCAATGAGTGGCACATATCCTACAATGGATTAGCATTTGATGCACAAGTTACTCACAATATACTTAAAGATCATGATAATTTGAAGCTAATGGCCGGTGAAGAAATAGCTGAAGAAATATATGGTTATGCTCAAAAAGCTATAGAGAAGTCTAATAAAAGAGAATTTCAAGATTTTCCTGAATGGGAAATGGTCATCAAACAAATAGATGTATTTAAATTAAATCATTGGGACAATATGGCTAAACGGTCTAGTCTTAAATGGATTGAATATACAATGGATTGGAATAATATTCTTGATATGCCTATTCATCATGATACTAGTATAGATACACAAGATCAGTTAGATCTTATAGTAGAGTACTGTATTAATGATGTTAATGCAACTAAAGAGATATATAACAAATCTAAAAGTTTGATTGCTTTAAGGTTGGATTTATCAAAACGTTATGGTATTAACTTACTAAATGCATCTGAGCCAAGAATATCTAAAGAATTATTTAGTTATTACTTATGTAAAGAACTTAATATGTTAAAAAGAGATCTTAAACAACTGAGAACTTTTAGACGTGTTATTAAACTAGAAGATATTATTCTTCCTATAGTTAAGTTTGAGACAGCAGAGTTTAATAATATTCTTGAAAGATTTAAAGCTGTTGAATTAGATCCATTAAATATTAAAGGTGCTTTTAAATACAGTGTGAAATACCGGGGTGTTAAAACAGACTTTGGTCTTGGTGGTGTACATGGTGCTACAATACCTGGTGTATATGAAGAGTCAGAAGATACAGTTATAATGTCATCAGACGTTACTAGCTTCTATCCTAATCTTGCTATTAAAAACAAATGGGCACCTAAACATTTTCCTGCTGAACAATTTTGTGATCAGTATGAATGGTTCTTTAATGAAAGAAAGAAGATTCCTAAGAGTAATCCTATGAACTATGTATATAAAATTATACTTAATAGTACATATGGTTTATCTAATGATAAGAATTCTTTTCTATATGATCCTGAATTTACTATGCGCATTACTATTAATGGTCAACTTACACTAATGATGTTGTATGAAATGATTATGGAAGCTATACCAGAAGCTCAAGCTATTATGCAAAATACAGATGGTATAGAAACTATAATTCCAAAAACTGCTATTAGTACTTATATGGAAGTTTGTAAAAAATGGGAAAAGATAACTATGTTACAGTTAGAACATGATCAATATCAAAAGATTATATTTGGTGATGTAAATAATTACATTGGTGTCTTTAATTTTGTTGAGACAGACTTAACTAAATTTAGAGAGCTTAAAAAAACAAATCCACATTATTTATTTAAAACAGAAAAGGATAAGTTTTATTATGCTCCTGTTAAGTGTAAAGGACGGTTTGAATTTACTGATCTAGCACTACATAAAAATAAATCTAAATTAGTAATACCTAAAGGTATTTATGAATATTTTGTTAACGGTGTACTGCCTGAAGTATATTTAAAAGAAAATCAAAATATTTTAGATTACTGTATAGGTAGTAAAACTAATGGAGGATGGCAAGTTACATCTCAGTATCTTAAAACCGGTGAATTAGCTGTAGATAATCTACAAAAAATTAACAGATATTATATCTCTAATAAAGGTAGTAAGCTTATTAAAGTTAACAAGAATGATGGGCGTATGATTCAACTTGAGTCAGGGCCTTGGTTAGCTACTGTATATAATAAAATGACTATAAATCCTAAATGGGAAAGTTATAATATTAATTACAAATATTACTTACAAGCTATTGAAAAAGAGATCAATAATATCTTAGGAATTAACTGTGGACAACTTGATTTATTTAAATAATTTTATTAACTTTAAAAGAAAAACATGGGACATCAAAAACCAACTCAAGTCTCTAAGGCTTATTTAGAAAGTGCTCCATTACCAAATCATGGGAAGACATATACAACCGTCTCTCATAAAGAGGTAATGGATCATACAAAAAAACTATTAGATCAAAACAATCTAAAACTTATTAAAAGTAATTTTAGATCTAGTTTAAATGCTAATGTAGCGCAAGGTATATATCATATTAATCATAAATCTGATGAAGAATTAGGTATGATGTTTGCGTGGACTAATTCATATGATAAAAGCACAAGATTTCAATGTGGAATAGGTGCTTATGTATTTGTTTGTGATAATGGTATGATCAAAGGTGATATGGCAAATTATGGCCGTAAACATACTGGTACTGCCAATGCAGACATTGCTTTAACTATTGCTCAACAGTTAAGTCAAGCTAAACATAACTATAATCAATTGATCAATGATAAAGATGAAATGAAGAATATTTCTTTATCAGTTAAACAACAAGCAGAATTTGTTGGACGGTTGCTTATAGATGAAAAAATTCTTGACTCACAACAAGTAAGTATTGTTAGAGCTGAAATGAATGATCCTTCATTTAACTATGGAGTTGATCCTCATACAGCTTGGTCATTTTATAATCATGTTACTCATGCATTTAAAGTTAACCATCCTAGAACATGGATGGAAAAACAATCTAAGTTTCATGAATTTATGATTGCAGAGTTATTAAGCAATTCTCATTTACAAAATAGAGATACAGTTAAAGAACCAGAGGATGACATAGAAATTCCTCAAGAAATAGAATTAGATGAAAACACGTTTGATCAAAATGCTAACATATTTAATTTGTAAACTATCAAATAAAAATAAACATTATTGGGATATGGACAGGGTTTGTACTAATCACGGTTATTCTGTCAATGATTATAAACCAATAGATTTTGACATGACAATGAGTTGTCCTCCAGGTTTTGAATTCAATAAAGCTTATACCTTTGAGGATTTTTATAGAATTAATAAAGAAAATATGAAAAAAGAAAAAGTAGATTATACAGAAAACAAGATTCCTAATTATTATATAGGAAAAACTTATGGTTATGAAGCCCGCAAAGTCTGTGAAGACTTTGACCTATCCTATAATGTTGGAAATACAGTTACTTATTTATTACGTTGTGGTAAAAAATATGAAGAGGGTATGGAGGATCTTGATAAACATATAGAAGATATAGTAAAAGCTAAGAATCATCTTGACTTTGAACTAGAGAGATTGAAGAATCTCAGAAAATAAACTGTTGTTGTTTGTGGGGGGCTTGGTTTGTTTGTTGTAATTCATCCAGGCCCCTTTTTACGCACTCATAGCTCAATTGGATAGAGCAACAGCCTTCTAAGCTGTAGGTTGTAGGTTCAAGTCCTACTGAGTGTACTAATCAATTAAAATTTAAAATTATGTCAGATAGAGAAATAATGAATTCAAAAGGTTTTAATAATAAACCAAGAAAAGATTTTACTGAAAGAACAGCAGTGTGTATGGCTGCAATAATAATATTAATAATATTTATACTCTCAATATTCCTTACAGGTTGTGATGATAATATTGAAGATGGTACAACATTACAATTATACTTTGATAGTTATGTGGCAGATGAAAATTGGGATGTAGATGGTTGGAATGCTAGATATAGTGGAACAGCAATTAAAAATGAAACTGATACAATGGATTATGCTATGTGGTGTATGATAGGATCTTGTCCTATATTTGATACTGGATCACAATTAATTACTACAATAGTATATATTCCTAATTCAGATGTTAATGATACTTATTATTATACAACTATTAATGGTTATGATGTTATGATCATAGCCCCTTTATAAAATTAAAATTATGAATGAATTATATATAATTACACATATGATAACCTTTGGTGTAGCTTTTGCAGCCGGTATATATTTTGCGTCTCAAGTAGAGAAGGGCATAGATAACAATATTAGAAAAAACAAAAAATGAATTGGAATAATAATGAAATAGCAAACGTTGCTGATTTTGAGCATCATATTGCAAATGAAGTATTAGAAGTAAATGAATATAATGGACATGCTCCTGGTATTAGACAAGTTACAGATCCTGATCATGGAGATATAATTGAATTAAATTTTAGATATACTCGTAGTAAATTACCTGATGAAACATGGAATAAAATTTTAGATTATCTTAAAGAAGATTGGGAAATAATTACTGAATGTAATGATTATGAATCTAACTATGATCCGGGTGAACCACCAGAATGGGTCCCTATTATTAGAATTAAATCTAGAAATTTTTTAAAATGACGGTGTGGCATGTAATTATTTTTATAATTATTATTGTTGCTTTTAACTCAATAAGTAAAGAAATAGATAATGGCAGTCAAATACCAAAAGACAAAGACACTTATAACAAAGACAAATAACAATAGCTCTGATTGCATTGCTCCTAACATATTATACGGGTGCTTTGGAGGTTGTGTAAACACCTATTGTTATATGTCTAGATACAATGGCCAAAGAGTTTATATTAATACAAATGTTAATGATATATTTAACTCTGTGGTTGCCTGGGAAGCAGGATACACTAAAGTTCCTAACCAGCAGGATCCAGTATATACAATGGTAGACATAGCTTGTAACTCAGATTTAGTTCTGATGCAAAAACATATGCCTGAACCACTACATAATTATCTTAAAAGGTTTGATGATCATCCCCGGTTGAATAGTACTATGGCTACTAAGTATCCAGGATTACTTAAACTTGATGTAAATCATTTCAATAAACCACCAAGAGTAAGGGTAAGCTTGATGCCTCAGAAGTATTCAGATGTACTTGAACCTAAAATGCAAAAGATTCACTCTAGAATAAAAGACATAAATAGACTCAAGATGTTAGGATGGGAGGTCCATTTAAACTATAGTCCCCTGGTATTTTATCCGGGTTGGAGAGAAGAGTATAATAATCTATTCTCTAAAGTCAATATAGATGCAGGTGAAAACAAGTGTGAAGTTATTGCACTTACTAATCATGTTAACCAAATGATAAAAGCTAGTGATGAAGCACGTGAACTTATGAAATATTCTAGAGAAACAAAGAATGCATCAGGAGTAATGCGTTATCCATTAGCACATAAAAAAAGATTACTTGAAGATTTTAAAAAAATATATTCTAAGTACTTTAATATTAATACAATAAGATATATATTCTAATTTTATGACAACTGATGATTCTATATTTTTATTAAAGCACGGGATTTGGGTTTCATGTAATCCTATAAAAGGTAAGTGGGAAATGATTGTATATGAAAAGCAAAAAGCTAGATGGTTAAAAAAAAAGAAAAAATCATTTAACCACCCAGCTGTTGCATACCATTGGGTTCAACTTTATATACTAAGAAGTTATCCTGAACTTGCTAAGATTTTGTAAATAGTGCATATTCAACTACTACTGCAGAACTTGATGCTTCAACTTGTAATCCTTTAGTAGCTTTTACAGGAATAAACGTAAATTCACCTGGACCTAAATCCATTATAGCGTTACCTGCACCATCTGAAAATACAGCAGTATTAGTGTTGTCTGTATTTTTTGCATAGATGTAAGTCACATCTGATACTGATGTAGCTACAAGTGCAATTTTTGTACCTGCAACAGATGTTCTTGCTATACCTATAGTAGGTTCTTTAGTTGTTAATACTTTATTTACAAGTAAATTTAAACTATCACTTGTTGCAGTATTACTATTAATTGTTAATTGTGCGGTTATTGATGCTGCCATTTCTTTTTATTTTTTTAAATTATTAAACCCTTTTTTTTCTAGTTTTAGGATAGTTTCTTTTACTACCTTTAACTCTACTTTTTTCTTTTTTACCACGGTTCTTTGAAGCAGACATTGCTACTGTCTTCTTAGAACGTGGTCCGTTTGGATGATGAAGATCTTTCCCATCTCCCTTACGTACCTTACCAACTTTAAGTCCCTGTCTACGTGCTTTATTTCTAGCCGCTCTATCTTTTTTTGATTTAGTAGAGGACTGGAATTTTTTATATTCCTTTTTATAGTTTCTTTTAGCTGGCATAGTATACTATAATATACTAAAATTATAGCTCAAACCCAAAGTTTAATAGTATTAATCTAAAACTAACTCTAGGATTCCATTTGAGTTCAAATAAAGTTAGTGTTCCAAATCTAAATGTTAAGTCAACAATATTCTTTTTATTGCCTTCTCTCCAACTATTTATCCAATTTATTTTCATATTATTTTCTTTTTCCACCGTGGTATGCTACTGCATGCCCCTCAGTGATTAATAAATCATTCACATTAGTTAGGTCCGTTTGTTCTTGTCCATCAACTAGATCTATAAATAGATTGCCTAGACATCTCCCAAATTTCCCAACACCCTGTGAATCTAAAGTTATTTTATTACAACCTTCTAGAAGACATTTAAGTCTATCTTTAGCTGCTAAACCTCTTTTCTTTTCTTCAAGGTCTCTTGTTCTTGACTCAGGACAATTTATACCCACAAGTCTTATACGTTTCTTAACTTTAACACTAAAACCAAGATCTATATAAGCATCAATGGTGTCTCCATCAACAACACGTATTAGTTCAATAATATAAGTATACATTATTTTTTCTTTACCTTCTCAATTGATCTTCCCCCAAAATATGCACCAATTACAGTGATCAAAACTAACTGTAATAAATCTGTCCATTTCTCTTCTACTTCAAAAGATATTGCTCCTGCGTCAATAAAAATTAAAAGCATAGTACACACTATTAAAAATATAAGAACCATAGGTCTCACATTCTTAGATAGCCAACTATCAGAATTCATATCTGCAGTCCACCTAGAAGTTATTTGTTTTTCCATCTCAGCCTCATGGCTCATGATGAGTTCTTTTAGTTTTCTTTTAGCCTCTAGCTTCTCTTCTTTAGTAGTGGTTAGATTATCCAACACTCCACCAACTGATTCAACTAGATCACCTCCAGCAGAACTAAAAATTTTATTTAATAATCCCATATATATTTATTTAGTTTGGCCCCCGCAACCACAATTACCTATTTTTTTAGGTCTTTTTGGTGCTGTTGTAATTTTAGTAAGAAGGCTTTGACCACCTCTTCTATATTTAGGGGTATTTGATAAACCTGATTTCTTTTTAGAATATGCCATTATTCACAGTTTCCAGGGTTCTTACAACATTTGTCAGCACACCACTTAAGGCACACCTTATTAAAAGTTACAAAGCATATAGCTTTACATATAAATTTTTTCATTTGCTTTTTATTTTTTCTAGAGAACTTATTCCAAAACTCCCCAAGGTTACTATTACAAAACTATTATATATAACATCATTTATTACAAGCTCCATCCCAGATAGGCCGGTAATAAGATCAGCAATAGCAAATAATACCATTAATATAAAGGAGGCAAAACCTACTATTGCTTTCTCATTGATGTCATTTTTGTCTTTAAAGATATTCCACATAGTTAATCACTATCATCATTATCATTAAGCTTCCATTATCCAAGTTGCCATCACTATTTCTACCCCAACACCATCTAAAGGAAAAGGAAAATCATTACCATCAATGTGATAATGTCTTTGATTAGCTGCTAAAGCTTTTTCCCAATGATCTACAAAATGTGCTGCATTTTCTTCAACTTTTGTTTTTGAATTAGCTGCACTAGAATTAATTTTCCAAGCAGCAACATTTCCTTGAACTGATGCAGGTCCAGTAGCAGGTCCTAAAGAAATATCTGATTTTACTAAAAAGTATTCAAATGCTGTTTTATCTCCTTTATTTCCTATTGAAACTATATTCTTTAAAGGTATCATAATAGATCCATGTTTATCATTAGCGGTAAATCTTAAAAACTTTTCTTCAATAGGTATTACTGCTTCTGAAGTAGCTAAACTATTCTTTATTGCCATTTTATTTTTTTTTTAATTGTTACTTATATTATAATATACAAAATTATTTCGTAATATGCACATCTACACCAGGATTTGTTGAGGTCATTGCACATGCTTTTCCATCTGGATGAAGCTCTAGTCTTATTGCTATTTGTAAATCTTCTACATTATAAGAACCATCACTTTCTTTAAACCATGCAGTTTCATCAAAATAATGCCTATCTATTATTAATGTATCATAAAGTGCTAAAGGCTTTTTATAGTAAACATAAAACCCCTTATCTGAAGTAATTGGATCTGTTGTAGCATCAGCAGTTGCACCTGTTATAAATGCTACACTTACTAATAAACCTCTGTCACAACTATTTAAATTACAAATAGTTATCTTATTAACTTTATTACCTTTCTCATTACCTGTACTAGGTAAAGCTTTTCCAAGCACTTTAAGTTTACCAATTACTTCTATTCTATGCCATGTTGATTGAATATCTCCTGATCTAATTGTCATAATTATTTTCTTTTAGGTTTTTTATGCCCCCAACCTTTAGCGCTTAAGTCTAAATGTTCTTGACAAGATTTTGTCATCTTACCTTTACCAGTTTTAGGTTCATACATCATATGGTTTTTATAACCTTCACAATTTATTTTATTTGCTTTTTTTGCTTTTTTTGTTGTACCACCTTTTTTATAATATCTTTTTGTTGCCATAATTTATTTTTTTTTACGTTTTTTAGCCATTTTTTTAAATGTGAGAGCAAGAGTACGTGCTTTTCCTTTACATCCTTTTTTAGTAATAGGAGTACACTTACCTTTAGTCCCACGTCTTTTAATAGATTTATTTACTTTTTGTATCCACTTTTTTTTTGCCATAACTTAACATTTCCAACGTCTCCTTGCTTTACGTAACCTACTATTAGGATCTTTAGCTGCTTTAGGAAACTTTTTCATTTGGCCAGCAGATCTAGCACAGTAACTTTTTTTTCTAGAACCACCACCTGGTTGAGGAGCCTTAAGATTAGAACCAGTTTTACGGTTAATCATCTTACGGCCCTTAGCAGTAAGTCCACCTTTTTTACTTTTACATCCATTTTTAATAGTACAACCTTTCATTGCACCTTTCTTTTTACTTGCCATTACTTTTTCTTTTTTTTCTTTTTCATATTTCTTCCAATGCTCATTCCTGCTTGAAATGCTTTTTTCATCTTAGGTGCACATGCAGATTTTTTCTTTTTCTTTTTAGCCATAATTACTTCTTTTTCTTTTTTCTTTTTTTAATTGAACTTGTTTTACGGCCCATTCCTACCTTTTTCTTTTCAGCAACAGCTTTAGCTTTCTGTGACTTAGACAAAGAGCCCCACGTTCTAGGTGTATCTTTACTAACACGTTTAGTAGGTCTACACTTTTTAGTCTTTTTATTTTTAGAAGAACCACAAGGATTACCCTTTTCATCTTTCCACTTTTCCTTAAACCAACGTTTAAGATTAGATCCTGCTTTTGTTTTTCTAACTGCCATTACTTTATTTTACCTCTACGTTTTCTACATTTAGCAATATATCCACTAGCATAAGCGCTAGGAAATACACTATATTTAGCTTTAGCTTTATGGTAACACGCATCTTTTTTGCTTTTCTTCTTCTTTGCCATAACTTACCTAATTAAATAATTTACTCCTACCTTAAAATCATACCATGTCCTGTCCCAGTACTTATTATATACTCCCTCAACAAAGGTCCCAAGGTTCTTTGTTATCTTGTATCCAAATATCATTCCAGTAGAGTAATCCAACCATTGTTTACCATCATTAAAGTTATGATATGAAAATTCCCCACCATTATTATAGTGATAAGGAAGCAAGTTACCCCATGCATGCAACCAAAAATCTTTTTTATAAGTATAATAATCAAATCCAAGGATCACGGAATATTGCCATTGTCTAGCTAACTTATCTTTTTCATCTTTAGTATAGTCTGAAAGGACCCCCGGTATGATCACTTCTTCCCAAACCTCTGGAGATGTTGCTACCAAGTTACCATTCGGATCATAGTACTCACCATTATACACATCTACAGAGTAACCTTCCTGGATTGCTAAGTACGTATAGTGAATGCCACCATTATCTAACAGCCAAGTTTCTAACGGATCAAACCCATATGGTTGAGAAATTCTTTGACATGCCCCTATATTAAAAGAGAGCTTTTTATCTGATCTTAACCTAAGTCTTTGTGATGCCTGGAAATACTCTATGTCTGCAAATCCATCTTGTATATATTGCACCTTCGTCATCCACTTGTCAGCCATGTACCTAATAAAGTGATTCTGATCTACATACCTGTTTCCTTGTTGTCGCCTTAAGTCTAGTTCAAATAAATACTCAAACTTCCCTTTAAGTCTACCTAATGTAGCTGCATCGTTATATGATGTCTCAGTTCCATCCTTAAATGGTGTAGCTGGTTCATACTGGAATCTCTGTATCTTTCGTACTCCAAACGTTGCTGAATAGTCAAAAGGTGTACTTATAACATCTTCTGTTAATAATCCTGTATTGACAGAGAAAACACTCTGATCTGAAATAGAATTACCTCCATTTACTGCCGTATAAAAAGTTGAATACTTAAAAAAATCTTCAAATGGATTTTGTATTTGTGAAAACCCATTAAATGATCCTAAAATAAATATTAATAATAATAATGTTCTCATATTAAGTTGTTGTTACTTTTGTTCCTGGTGTACAATATAGTGCAAATACTCCTGCTGCATCACCACCTGTAAATGTAGTACATCTTAGTTGTAGTTCATTAAAAGGATTCATTAATAATGTTCCTGCTGCTAATTTTTTAACATCTAATCCAGGTGCATCTCTATATAATGCATTTGAGTCTGTTTTAGTCCAATCTATTGTTCCTTTTATTATACATATTACTTTAAAAACGTGTCCACCATGACATGTATAAGTAAATTTATTCTCTGTAAATACTACTACAGCTGGACTATATACTTCTTTTGTATTTTTGTCTATATTATTTAGACTTTTTTCTAATTGTTGTCTGTTTGTTGATTGCATAATTTTTAATTTAAAATGTTTTTAATAATTTTTTTTATAATTGTTTTTTCATTTTTTGTAATATGTAAATGATACATGCCATTTGCATAGTTAGATAAATCAATTTTTGTTGCATTTGACTCATTAATTATAAGTTTACCTAAATGGTTATATACTTTAATGTCTACATTGTCTCCTCCTATGTTAACTACTCCTGAAGTTGGATTTGGATATATTATAATTTCATTTAATCCAATTCTTGATGGTGGTTCTGGACCTGTCCAAGTAGTTCCACAATATTCATATGTTAATTGGCATGTCTCATCCCATTCTACATCACAACAATAATCATCTACAGATATTACCCACGCATAACATTCATCATTTAACCAATAAGGCTCACCTGGGTCACCAATGCACTCTGCATCATATAAACATGCATTAGGATCACTTACATTTGCAACAGGGTCATAATTATAAGCGCCCACATCCGTGCATCCTTCCACCGTTTCAATGCAAGAGCCATTGTCAGTGTTAGCCAACGGATCATAATTAAGGGCAGTACCATCAGTACAACCATAAATGTAAGAAATACAACTAAAATCTTCCGTGTTAGCCAGTGGATCATAGTTGAGCATGCTAGGGTCAGTACAACCATAGATATAAGGAATACAAGAATTATTGTCTGCATTTGCTAAAGGATTAAAGTTAAACATTGTTGAGTCAGTACAGCCATAGATAAATGGTTCACAAGATCCATTGTCTACATTAGCTGTAGCATCATAATTATACATAGTTGCATCCATGCATCCATATATTATTGAAATACACGTGCTATCATCTGTGTTTGCTGTTGGGTCATAATTATACATTGTAGGATCTGTACACCCATAAGCAATTGCAACACAAGAGTTATTACTTGTATTAGCGTTGCTATCATAATTATAAGCATTAGAATCTATACACCCGTATATAATTGGGATACAGGTGCCATCATCTGTATTGGCAGCTGCATTATAGTTAAACATAGTATCATCCATACAACCATAAATAACAGGTATACAAGATGTAGAATCATTTGTATTAGCTGCTGGATTGTAGTTAAATGCATCTGCATCCATACAACCTATTACTTCTGCTACACAGGATCCATCATCTATATTAGCTGTTGAGTCATAATTGAATGCAATAGTGTTAGTACACCCTAATACAACTGGTATACACGTATCTGGAGTATTTGCTAGTTCATTATAATTAAATGCTGTACTATCCATACAGCCTATTATTGCCTCTATACAAGTATTACCACAAAATGGTACACTTGTATATTTTGTCCAAAATGGAGAATCAAAAGATTGAAGAGCTCCTTGACCATTGTTTGCAAAAGGATTAATTCCTTCATGTATTAATACTATACTGTCTGCATTAGTTAATTTAAATGAATTATGCCATGTTTGAAATTGTATTTCTTCTGGTGGTGTTTGTAATCCGCCAATTTCAAAGTAATAAACTTCTACCGGAATAGCTGGATCTAATATAATATTAAATGTTTGCTCATATGATCCTGGACCCATTGTATAAGTTCCAAGATCTATTCCATTTTGATATACACCTATATATGAATTACCCCAACCGTCACCACCTGCATCTCCTATCCATAACTCATATTGACAGTCTTGAATAAAATCCATCATTGTAGCAGTAGAATCATAATTAAATGCTGCTGAGTCAACGCACCCATAAGTATGTAAAGTTAAACATGACCCATCATCTTCATTTGCTGCTGGATTGAATTCTACATAATCATCATCCGTACAGCCATCAATTACTGGAATAGTAGGACAAGGATTAGCTATTGTACTTCCTGAATATACTACATTTCCAAATCCTGGATTGTCCATATACCATAAAGTATCTCCTGCACAATCATATATTATACATGTACCATCCATTGAACCACCTGAAGTAGATCCTGCCATACCATCACCGTAAGTATCAGTTAATATAAGTTCAAATCCAGCACCTTGAGATACACAAAAATCATAAGTATAAATTTGTCCTATATCATTATAATCATATGTTCCTGGTGTTGTTTCTATATTTGGTCCAACATTTGTTACCATTGTCCATCCTGTTTCACCTGGCCAATTGTCTAACATAATTTCCATTGTAATTTGATACTCTGTATTTATATCACACGTTGTTCCCGCACATGATCCATCATCTATAGTAGCCCAAGGATTATATGATATTTGAGTTGGATCTATACAACCTTCTATACATGGAGTTGGAGTATAAGTAATGGTATCTGACACAGAACCATCTGCAAATATTAATTGACAATAATATTCTACTTCCCAATTAGGTGGCATTTGACCTGGTCCTGTATTAACTGCAAAGTTATGTGGTCCACCTGCGTTCCAATATCCCATATATGTAAATGGACCCAATCCTTCTTCATTTGAAATCATTACACCTGTTACATCACAATTAGCATTTGTTGCATCTGTTTCCCACTCAAATATAGATAAAGCTTGTCCACCTGGCTGGCAATTTTGATATGCATTAGACCAAACAATATCACTACAAGGAGGATAAACACATGATCCATCATCTTGAGTGGCATTTATATTATAGTTATCTGCATTTGAATCTATACAACCTAATAATGGTGGCGCACATGGATTAATATTAACCAATGTATCTAATGTAAAGAATTGTTCAGTTAAAGGGTCAAAATTTATAATCATTCCTTGACATGAATTCTGTAATTTAAAATAAGCTGGACTATTAGATAACCATCCATCACCATAACTATCGTTTAATGTAATAAGATAATCACCTGAATTACAAAAAATAGTTGTATCTAAATATTCATATGCTATTGTTGGTTGATGATATAATATAGTATCACCATTTGCATTTGAAACAAATGTAAAATTAGATTCTTGTGGTGCATAATAATCATATTGAACTGCAAAATTAACCCAAGTATCAGCTTGTGCTAATAATAAGGATGGTAATAATAATAATATATATAATATTTTTTTCATGTTTTTTCTTTTAAAATTCACTCATAATTAAGTCATCTATAAATTCTTGTATGTCTTCTCTTGTAGCTGGCATTGTAAATGATATATCAGCTTGAAATCTTTTAACCTCATCACCATCTTTAAATATAATAATAGTAGGTACAACTGCTATTTCATATTTTTTTTGAACACCTTCTTTTTCTATAAATAGACTTTCCTTTTCACATTCTTTTAATTTACCAAACCATTCTACATCATTACTTTTATTCCATTCAGCATTAAAATGTATTGCTGTGATCTGAGAATAGGCTTCTGCAGAAAATAATAATAAAAATAATAAAAGTATTTTAGTTATTTTATATATGGTATTTTTCATAGTTTAATTTTTAGCGGCCTTGACCTTTATATTTCTTCCTTCTTCCTTTCTGTCCTTTACTAGCATTTTTGGTATGAACTCCAGGTCTTTTCTTTCTTTTTCTTGATATATATGTATTTAATTTTTTTTGTCTTTTTGCCATTATTAGTTTAATTTATCTATTTTATCCTCAATACGTTGTAAATCATCTTTGATTTCTTCAACATCATCTTGAGTATTTTGAATAGTTAATCTTATATTTTGATCCTTCATATCAAACTCCATTCTTGTTACATCTGGTGGTGGAATTTCAATTACTGGTAATTCTTTTGCTTCCTCTATATCAGCTTGTAACATAAACCACATGCTAATAACTGTAGCCATTGCAAAACCAATTCCTATAAGTGTTTTTATACTTACCTTAAATCCTGTATCTTCATTTAATTCTTTTGACATAATTTATTTTTTATAGTGTAGTTAAAGTTCCGTTAACTAAAAAACCTGATGTAGCTGATGAATAATATTGCAATTCATAATCATACAAAAGGTATTGTATATCTGAAAAATCAAAAGTCTTGCAACTTTTATTATCAGATCCTTGTATAATGTCTACATTACTCATTCTTTTTTCAGGAGAAGTAACATAGTCTTCATAAACTAGTAAAAACTCAGTTCCTACTGCACCAGCAGTTTTAACTAATATTCTAATTCCAAACTTAATAGGTCCCCCGGTTCCTGTATGTTGAAACTTTAAACCTACTAGCTTCCTAAGAGAAGCTCTAAAACTAGGCGTAATTGAAGATGAAGTTTTTTGTGGAATTAATGTTGTCCAAGTATCAGCAGTACAACTAGTTTGTTGATAAAACTTTGTTGTTACTGATGCTGCTGCAGTATGTACAGGAGTTGGAGCTGCCATTATGCAAAAAATATTAATTTAACAATTACACCAATAATAGCAGTAAACAATATCCATAATGCTTTTGAAACATTATCTTTCCACTTTTTAACATCATTAAAATCTTCAATCAATTCATCTAAATATGGCATCTCTTCCTCTCTTATTTTTCTAAATGATGTATTTTTGTTTACTCTTGTAACAAAACCATCATCTGGATCTAATAATTTTTTAGTTAATGAATCTAATTTTTCATCTATCTCTTGTAGTTTTTTTTCCATGTTGTCCATTCTTAGTGACATTAATTCCATATTTGTTGTATTTTCAGCCATTCTTCAGAAACAATTATTATATTTGCATACTAGTTTATTATACATATATAATATACAAAAATGATTTAATAAAAGAAAGTACTTAAAGTAGAAATTTAAAGAGGAAAATTTTATTAAATGAAATTTATTTTGACTATCTTATTAGTCCCCACTTATTATTAACCTTACAAATAAATAAATAAAAATGAACAGAAGTAATAAAATTCTTAGTGATATAACAGTGCATATGAAATATGCAAAATATATTCCTGAGTTAAATAGAAGAGAAACTTGGGAAGAACTTGTAACAAGAAATAAAGCAATGCATTTAAAGAAGTTTCCAAAATTAAAAGAAGAAATTGAAAATGCATATAAGTTTGTATATGATAAAAAAGTATTACCATCAATGAGATCAATGCAGTTTGGTGGGAAGCCTATTGAAATAAGCCCTAATAGAATATATAATTGTGCTTATTTACCTGTTGACTCTGTTGAATCATTTAGTGAAATTATGTTTTTATTATTGGGTGGTACTGGGGTAGGTTATTCTGTTCAAAAACACCATATAGAAAAACTTCCACAAATTAATAAACCATATGCAAAAAGAACTAGACGTTATTTAATTGGTGACTCTATTGAAGGTTGGGCAGATGCTGTAAAGGTTTTAATTAAATCATATATGAACGGTAGATCTTCTAAAGTTATTTTTGATTATTCAGATATTAGACCTAAAGGAGCAAGACTAGTAACTTCTGGTGGTAAAGCACCTGGGCCTCAACCACTTAAAGAGTGTTTATTAAAGTTAGAAGGTTTGTTAAGTTCTAAAGAAAATGGTGATGAACTATCAACTTTAGAAGTACATGATATGGTTTGTCACATTGCTGATGCTGTATTAGCCGGTGGTATTAGACGTGCTGCTTTAATTAGTTTATTTAGTGCTGATGATGATCAAATGATAGGTGCTAAAGCAGGAAGCTGGTGGGAACAAAATCCACAAAGAGGTAGAGCAAATAACTCAGCTGTTTTAATGAGACATAAAATAACTAAAGAGTTCTTTATGGATCTATGGAAACGTGTTGAACTATCTGGAGCCGGAGAACCTGGTATATATCTAAACAATGACAAAGATTGGGGAACTAACCCGTGTTGTGAGATAGCACTAAGACCATATCAATTTTGCAACCTATGTGAAGTAAATGTTTCAAATGTTGTGTCTCAAGAAGATTTAAATGAAAGAGTAAAAGCTGCTACATTTATAGGAACTCTTCAAGCAAGCTACACTAACTTCCACTACCTCAGAGAGTTATGGAAAGAAACAACAGAAAAAGATGCATTAATTGGAATATCAATGACAGGTATTGGTAGCGGTAAAGTCTTAAACTTAAATACTACTGAGTCAGCAAATATAGTTAAAAAAGAAAATAATAGAGTAGCAAAACTATTAGAAATTAGACCCTCAGCCAGATGTACAACAGTAAAACCTGCTGGCACAACATCATTAACATTAGGAACTAGTTCTGGTATTCATGCATGGCATAATGATTATTATGTAAGAAGAATCCGTGTGGGTAAAAATGAAGCTATATATGGATATATTTTTAATAATCATCCTGAATTGATAGAAGATTGTTATTTTAGGCCAGCAGATACTGCTATAATTAGCATTCCTCAAATGGCCCCCAAAGGATCTATCTTAAGAACTGAATCAGCATTTGATCTACTTGAAAGAGTTAAAAAGATATCTCAAGAATGGATTGCACCAGGACACAGAAGGGGTTCTAACTCTCATAATGTTTCTGCTACAATATCTCTTAAAGAAAATGAATGGGATAGGGCTGGAGAATGGATGTGGAAGAATAGAAAACACTATAATGGTTTATCTGTGTTACCTTATGATGGTGGATCTTATACTCAAGCGCCATTTGAAGATATAACAAAAGAAAAATATGAAGAGTTACTAAAGACTTTAACTTCAGTAGATCTTTCTAAAGTTGTAGAGTTAGTTGATAATACAGATCTTAAGGGTGAATTAGCTTGTGCTGGTGGTGCTTGTGAAATTCTTTAAAGCATTATACCAATAGCAAATGCTAAGATCATAACTCCTATGTAAACTGCGAATGTAATATTTATAACTTTTTTTTCCATATACTTAAATATAAATATTAATTGTATACTAGGTATTAAAGGAAAGTTAAACTTATGTTAAATAATGGATTGGATAGAAAAATTATATTATAAATTTAGTAAAGAAGAAGACTTCTATATAGAGGATGGTAAAACAGTGTTTACTGAAAAATATCATTTAAAAAGAGGATTCTGTTGTAAGTCAGGTTGTAGGCATTGTCCATATACTAATAAAAAGGGACATCAAGATCTAAATTAAGGGCCCTTAAATCTTCTATCTTACCCATAACATAGAAACTATTATCTTGCTCATAGAGATCTAAATAATTACCAAAGTCTTTTTTAAGTCTTTTATAATCCTTTTCTTTAATTTTTAATATTTTTTTATGAATTGGCATTACTTAATATAAAAATCTTTAGCTCTATCATAACTTTTCCATCTATTTATTGTATAAAGTATAGGTAAGGCATCACCCCATTCTTTTCTAAGTTTTATTTGGCCTTTTCTATTTCCTCTTTTATATACAAACTCACTTTCTTTAAATTTCTCATCATCCATCCATGCATAAGCAAGTCCTGTACCAATTGTCATTTCTAAAGCTTGACCTAATTCACCAAGTGTTCTTGTTGATGCAAGAGGAGATTTCCACATTTGATACATTTGTTGAAGGCCCCCACCGTATACTGGCACACCAACTAAAGGAGAGAATAAGATAAGTTCTTTATGAAGTCTACTTGCTTGATATAGTAGTGCATTTTCTAATCTATTTCTTATTGCTCCCTTTTGTGTTTTCTGTCCTGTAGTATAAGGGTTTCTATTTTCATCATCATCATCACCAAACATATTACCTAACAATGATTTAATCATAAACACTATCATGATTATTGCCATCTCACCTAAAACTCTATTAACATTTTGTAATTTCATCATACCCTTTTCTCCATTAAACTCTTTATAGTCTGATGCTATAGATCCTATATGTCCAATGTTCTTAAAGAAATATTTCATAAAATTAAAGAATGTAAGATATCTTCCTTGCATCCAACCTAAATTTTCATCAAAGTATTCTGGACGGAATCTAGCTTTCCATGCTGGTACTACCCATTTATGAAATTGTGCTGCAAGTTGACCAAGAGCATGTGATTGTATAACCATTCTATCTTCATGGGCATAGTTACCATGGATCTGTTTGTTTACCTCACGTATATAATTTCTTAATTCTTTTCTTACATCATCAAATGTTTTAAATCTATGTCCTTCACCACCTATTAAGAATTCTTTATTATGTAACTTTGGTGTACCCGGATTATAAAATATTACAGTATCAAAACCATCTTTTAATTTTAATTCCAACTTTGTATTATCCCAACTAAAAGCATCAAATAAAGAAATTGTTTCTCCAGTCTTACTATTTTTTATTGTTGTAGATTCAAGAACAGCATGTCCTACTTTAGTTTGTACATTAAACTCACCTGCATCCTGAAGAATATAACCAAACTCATGAAATCTATCAAAAGCAGCTTTACCAAATCTTATAACATTATCAGCATTCATATCAGAAAACATATCCTTAGCTGTACCACGTATTGAAGATGAGTCAGCTTCAATGTTAGATTCACGGATATCTTTTTTATCATCCATCATTCTAAATAATTGAACTAATGCTAAATACTTTCCTCTATTGTTTCCATCTTTCCATTTTCTATTTCCATCAAGATTATTGGCAAGACCACTCATTATATCACGTGGAAGTCTTTTATTAAATCTTGCTGTAGCTTTAAACATAGCTGACCTTTTAAAAAACCTTTCTCCAGCAGTTTCTATAGCATTCATTGTACGTGCCATAACATAGTTGTTAATATTACCAAATATATTAAATCCTACATATGCAAGTGATGTAGTTGTGATCAGACCTTTAGTAAATTTATCAAACCAAGTTTTAGTATCATTATCATTATTATAGTAAACCATTTTCATCCACTTCAATGCTCTTTGATATGTTCTAGAATTTTGTCCTCTACCTCTACCTGTTCCAACCTCTTTACCTTCATCATTAATTTTTACATTACCTCCTGAATCAGTATAATCTCTATCTTTAATTATATGTAAAAATGCTTTATAAGTATCTTCTGCTTGTGCTTTAACTTCATAATTTTCAGCCATTGCAGCATATGCTAGAAGTGATTCACTTAAGTTAGTATTTAAATTTTCTGAAGAAGGTTTATTTTTTAAGTTGTTTAATAGACTTTTTTGATGTCTTAATTCTTTACCAATCTTTCTTTTTTTACCAAATGTATCTGCTGCTTGATATTCTTGTGTTAATGTATCTATAAGAGCTTCTGTTTTTTCTATAGATTCTTGAGTAGATAAAGTACCACTATAATAAATAGGTAATGAGTCAGTAATAATATTACCAAATTCATCTGTCTGTGCTTTTTTTACTGTACTAGTTGTAGTAAAAAAATCTTTAACACTAGTTTTCATTCTACTAAATAGTTCACCTACAACATTAGAATTTTTATCTAAGTTTTCTGTTACACGTCCCATAATTCTAGGAATTTTACCAATCATTTTAACATTTTCAGGTAAAAGTTTCATTAAATTATTTTCATAAATATCAATAAACATGTTATAATATTCTGTTTGTGCTTGTTCAAGTGCAGTTTGAGGATTCATAAGTTTTTTATACTTAGGATCTATATAGTCAACACCTTCTGCAGACTCTTCTCTTATTTCTTTAAACTCTTGTTTTACAAAAGTTCCACTTTCAAGTATATATGTTTGACCTGTAAATTGTCCATCTCCATCTTTTATTGCTATGTGTACTTGATCTTCTTCTGTAACATGATCAAAATAAGTATGTAAATATTCATTAAAGTCTTTATCTGAAACAGATTCTCTTTTTGTCCAATATCCTCCATTTGCAGTTTTTACAAAAACTTCATTTTGTCTTCTTGCTCTTTTAAACTCATCAGTATATTTATAGTTATTACCATCTCTATATCCGTGTTCATCTATAATTTCTGCTCTTTTAAAGTTTCTAAGATCTTGTTTTATTTTATATAATTTTTTATTATATTCTAATTGTTCTTCAGTGGCATCATCAAGATCATCTATTTCAATATAGTTCATCCAACCTCCATCTTTATCATACTGCAATGAGTATAGATCGTTAAGTGTTTTGTGAAATACATGACCTATTTTTTGTACATATCTTCCAGTCATTTTACCATCAATACGTTGAATCATAAAGTCAAATGCATTGGTTAATGTTCCACCATTTGCTTGTTTTAGTTTTAATGTAGCTCTTTGAATTCTAGGCACCCATGATTCAACCCTATCTTTAAGTGTTTGTTGATCATGTTTAAATTTTTTAGCCATAAGAGCAAGCAAAGTATCACTGGATCCATCTAGATCATATAAATTTCCTTCTGCCCAACCTATATCTTTTGCAGTATTCATTAATTCTTCTAGATCTTCATTGTCAAAATCTTGATTTGAATTGTCACGTACAAATTGTTTTATGTAGTTTTTTATTGCTAAATCAAATTGACCTGACTCAACAATAGTACCATCTGCTCTTCTTACACCTACCAAAGTATTTAATTCATTAATAAGTTCAATGATCTTTGATTTTTGATTAGTACTTAATCCTTTAGACTCAGCTACATTAGCTAATCCTCTATAACTTTCTACAAACTTTTGCCATGACAAAACTTTTCTAATATACTCTGGTTTACTAAAGTTATCTGGATTACCAATATATTCTTTAAATTCTTTTATTTGTGCTATACTTTCATTAACTATTTCAAAGTATATTCTAACAATTTCATCAGGATCATTTATGTTTTGCTCAATTAAAGTTCTTGTCATTCCAACTTCTTTAAGCATTTGAGCCCTAGACTTGTCCATTTGTAAAACATTTCTGGCATTTGTTAAAGCTTGTTCTCTAGATATTAAACCTTTTCTAAAGTCTGTAAGTGCACGTACAAGTGCATCATACATATCAGCACCTATTTCATAAGTTTCATCTACCTCAAAATCATCAAATAATACATCTTCTTCAGGATTTCTGTTAATCTTCATTATTTGATCTACAACAGAAGCATTTTCTTCATCAATACTTTCAGGAATTACTTTATCAAGAGTGTATACATTTTCAGAAGTATCATGTAATGTTGTACGTTCTATTATGTAATTATTTTTTTTCTTATGTATGTGTAATGTCATAGCTTCATCAGAAACTACAAAACCTAAATTTTCAAACATTCTTCTTTGCAAGCTCATTCTCATGTTGTCTTGCATTCTTGGGGTCATACCTGCTAATAATTCTGAATAAAAAATACTATCGTTACCTAATTGTTCTAAGTTAGTTTTATAAGCTTTTGAATTTCTAGAAAATTTACCTGTTCTAAGATTGATAATAAACAAATTACCAAACCTATCTATTTTAAGAATGTGAACAGTATCTGCTATCTTTTTTGTATGATCTGCAATAACAACTCCTGGAACAAATATAGATCTATCATCACGCATTGTATTTATTCTTGTTACAAGATCTTCATACATTGCTTTTACTTCTGTATCCCCTTTATTAATTTTAGTAAATGTTTTTTCTATTTTTTCATATGGAGTTCCTATAACTGCTGCATTCAATATTTTTTCTAAATCTTCTCCCAATTGTTGTTCTATATCAAACTTACTTTGAAATGCAGTACCCATTAATGCCACCCTTGCTGGAGTATACTCTCTATCTTTTTCTATTTTAGTATCTATATCTACATTAATATATTTACCATCTTTAAACACTACTTGAGCTGCTGCAAGATCATCAAATTTATTTTTAGAAATATCAGCACCATGAAAAAGAGTGTCAACCATCATTGACTGAAGATCATTCCCTTGTTTTTTTATAGTATCTAATACTCTTTTTTTCTCACCAGATAATGCATATCTTATTTTCTCTGGTCTTAATGCTCTTGGGTTTAATACAAATGTTAAATCATCTGTATTTAATTTTTTAGCTATATCTGAAAGAGTTAATGATGAATTAATCTGTGTGTCACTTAGGTTTAAAGTTTTACCAGATATTTTTTTATATAAACTTCTTATAGTTTCAGCAAACCATTTAAGAAAATCACTAATAGCTTGTATAAATGATCTTGTATTTGCACGTTTTTCACCACTAAAGTGTTGTTGTAAAGTTTTTGTAACTACTTCTAAGTCTCTTTCTTTTTGAGAAAAACCTCTTTGTGCAGAATATCTTTCATTTACTTCAGTTACAATTTCAGGTGCAGCTTCTTTTAATAATTTATTAAATAACTCAGGATCATCTAAATAAAAAGATTCCACAACGGGATGTAATACTTCTTCTAAAGCTATAGCATTTGTTACCCGTCCTCTTATTAATATTGCTGACCCATCATAAAAAAAAGATTTTACCTCATCAAAAGGAACATCAGATTTAGCTTCTTCAGGTAATTGATTATAAAGAGCTTGAGCACTTTTAACATCCATTACTGCATATCGTAACCCTGGAATTCTTTTTGTTAATTCATCTAAAACAGATATAGTATGTGTTTTATCTTTGTCTGTATTTATATTATATATAAGACCAGAATAATCTAAGGACTCATTAACTATAGCTTGAGTTATATTTGCTCCTTTTTTTACTGTTAATGTTGACTTAGGAAAACCGGCAGCTTGTAAATATTTACTAGCTATTTTAGCAAGTTTAATACTATTATTTGTAACATAATATTTATTACCTCTTTGGTACACATAACCTTTTGAAACCAAGTTATCATAAATAGTTTTTATGGCTTTTTTATTTGTAATTTTATTAACAGATTTAATATCATTAATAACTTCTTTAGCCTGATCTATTGTAGGAATAGAATCATTTTTATTGATAGTTTGAAAGTCTCTAATTATTGAATCAACAAGATAGGGACTCTTAAACTCACCTTGAAGAGTTTTATATTCTTTTGTATTTTTATTATAACAAATAGCCATAGGTTTTTATTTTAAATAACATTTTTTAATATTTTCTATAAATTCATTAGCATCAATTGGATAACTAAGATAAGAATTTAATATTTGTTCTCTGTCACCAACTTTAAGTTTATCTTCTTCAGATAAATTATCATAAAAATGTTCAACTAATTTATCTTTGGTTAATTCTAGTTGTTCAGATAATGTTTCTTTACTTTCTAATAATGATGCATCAGTTTTTACACTTTCATCTTCTGCTTCAAAATCAAAAGTATCATCTTCTGTTCCCGTTTCTGTTTCTGTTCCCGTTTCTGTTTCAGTAGCTGAAAACAATTGTGATACTTGATCTTGTCCTGCTTTTGCTTCCTCTTCACTTGTTTCATATTCTTCTTCTGCTTCAAAGTCATCTTCTATATTTTCAGGATCTAATGCAAATTTTTGTAAGTTAAATTCATTTATTTCTTGTTCTGTAGGTGTTTTTCCAAATAAGAATGCAAGTTGATTTTGAACTCTAGAACCTTTTAATGATCCTAAGTTTTCAAAACGTATAAAGTTTCCATATACTTTTGTTTCTCCTTTAGGTAATAGTAAATCTAATTTATCTTCTGCTTTATAATCACCATCTCTTTGAACTTCTTTTAATTTATAAACTTCTAAAACACCTTCTCTATTGGGCATTAAAAATACAACCGGTACATCAACTTCATATCTCATTACAGTTTTTCCTCCTACTTTTATTGGTCTCATAGCTACAAAGAAGCCTGCTTTTTGAACAATTTTTACATTTGCTTTTAAAGCTTCCGTTCCTGTCATGTCTCCTTTAGCTTGTTTCTTTAATCTTCTAATCTTTTTTACTCTATCTGTATAAAATGTAGGTAATCCTTTGTATAGATCAATAGTAAACTCTTTTGTCTCAAGATTATTATGTATAGGAGATTTTTTAGCTTCTTGAGATGCTTTTTCTCTTTTTGCTATTCTATCATCAGATATATATTTATAACCCTCTACTCCTTCTTTATCTTTTACTAGTTCCATTTTCAATTCTTTTCTAGCTTGTAATATACCTTGTCTAATAGCATCTGCCTCTTCTTTCACTTCTCCAATAAAATCAAATTGTGTATTAGTTACAACTAATTGTCCTAAAGGTACTCCTGTTTCATCTTCCATATTAGCTGATTGTAATATAGATAACTTAGTTAACTGAGCTAATAGTGCTAATTTATCTTTAGCTTTCTTTTTACTTTTTAATTTACCTTTAGCTTTCTTACCTGGAATAGTTTCTGCTGGATCTTCTTTTCCTTTTTTCCATTTCTTATCTAAATTTTGATCATATATACCACTTAACATAACTTGATATGCATGTTCTATACTATAAAAAGTATTTCCTGCATACTGAAATGATCGTGCTCCAGTTCTTGATAACATATTAGATTGACTTGCTGAGTCTTCAACATTTTGATCAATTAGTATTCTTCCATCATCAAATTCTGGTTCTTCATAAGTTCTTTCATATGAAGTAGGTATTTTTTCAGCATCTTTTTTTCTAGTAAAATATTTATTGCTTGTTCTTTGTAAATATTCAAAAACTATAAGTTCTTTAAGATCTAAAAATGTTTTACCAAATACTCTTTTAAATGCTTCATCTGTTCTTTTTTCTGAATTAAATAATTTTTGAACTTTATCTATAGAGTTTAATATATTCTTAGTTAAATCTACAGGTATAACAGATAAGAAAGAATGCTTACCATACATAAATCCATCCTTCACTAATAGATAGTTTATTAAATGAATTGTATCTTTATGTGTTCTTGGATTACTGTATAATGCTAATATATCATTTTGTATATTAGTAAGGTTAGCATCTGACAATCTTGTAAAATTATTAGTTATGATCATATCTATACCTTCATAGTTATGTTCATTATTTACATCACGCAATGATATAAATTCATCAATAAAATAATTGTAACCGCTATCTTTTCTTAATCTTTCAACAACACTAGCAATATTTAAATTAGGTGCTATTCCAGCAGCTTTATCTTTTGCTGTTTGAGGATTTAAATTAGGATATATAAATTCATTATTAAGACTAGCTAATTCAGTACCGTTATATTGAGAATCATTTGCTAATGATTGCATATATGCCATAGTATTTAATATTGCTATAAGATTATTTGTTGCTGCAATTGAGTCTTTTTTATCTCTAATATTAGAATTTGCACCTAGTGTATTTCTAATTTCTAAAAATGGTTGTGTTAATTGAAGAAATACTAATGGTAATAATTCTGTTCTTAATTCTTCATATGCAGTAAAATAAAATGAATGAAAAGAATCTTTTCCTTTAAATATTGGTCTTACATCAAAAGGTAAAGTACTTTCTGCAAAGTCTTTATCATTTAAATATAATCCTAACTTTGCTGCTGATTCAGCTATTTCCATAAAGTCATATAAGTCTCTTTTAAATCCTGTTTGTAAACTTAATACTACTGACATGTGGTAAGAAAAATCAGCTTGTTCTAATGCTATAATAAAATTAGATATAAATCTATATTCAAAAGCTAATTCTTCTAATGTAGCTTCAGGATCTAATTCATCAGCAGCTAATTCAGGACTTGATTTAGTTCTTCTTACACTTTCTATTAAATTTTCTCTATCAAAACTAAAATCATATTCAGGAGCCATTATGTTTAATTCTTGATTATTAAAATGTGATATAATAGCATCCCTTCTATTTTCTAATATTTTTTGAAATCCAGGATCAAACATATCCTCTTTATTTACAGCTTCAAATAATGCTTTCTTAATAGTTGGATGTTGTAACATTAATATAGTATCTTTTATATCAAGACCCATTCCCGTCATCTGAGTAACCATACCAAGTGTTTGTTTCTTTATACCTAACTTAGCAGCCAATCTTTCTTTAGCATTATCTGTCATAGCAGTTACAAGAGCTGATATAATAAATTGTGTTCTAAATAAATTTGAATCTTGTACACCTTCTTGATTAATAACATAATCAACAAATTTATCATATCTATGACCGTTGTATTCAAATGTTGATATTAATTCTTGATCATCAACTTTTCTACTTCTAACTGTTACACCAAATTCTTTTAATAAATTGACCACAACGTTTGGTAAAACAACAGCACCAATAGATCTAGCACCTTCTTTATTAGATTCAAATGCTAAAAGTTGACCATTAAAGTTATCTATATCTATGTCAAGATCATTTAAAAATTCCTCTAATTCAGGCATTTCTTTTAAAATAAACTCAAGTGCACCTAATTTATTTAAATCATCTTTAAGTGGAACTAAGTTAGCTGGCTCTTTAGCAATACCAAGAGGTCTACCGTTTCTACCTTCAGCCATTCCAGGATGTCCTAGCAAAGTATATTTAAGATCTAGTAAATTATTATCTATAGGAGCATTATAAGGTTCACGTCCATTCTTTTCTTTAAACTCAACATATTGTTCAAATGAAACTGGTAATCCTAACATAGCTAATGCTTCAGGTGCACCATATACAGTTTTAAAGAATAGTTCAGCTTCAACATCTAAAGCAGGATCTAAACTTAATACTTCAGCCATTATTTTAAAGTTTCCTTCTGTAATTTCATTTCTTTCTTCTCTAGTCATTCTTTGCGCTTCAACAGCATCAATAACTTCAATATTTAATAGTTCTTCTTCTATTGATCCTTGAGCAACCCAAGCATCAATAGCAGCTCTATATATAGACCCTCCATTTTTTACTTCTCTTTTAATAAACCTTACATACTCTTCATATTTTTCTAATTCTGTAGTTCCAGAACCAAACTCTTTAAACTGTCCATTTTTATAATAGAAGTCTTTAATATGCATATATAATTTATCAATATCAAAGTCAGCTCCAGATAACTCTACAAGTTCTCTTGCAAATATTGCAGATGATCCATAGTATACAGGTAACCAATCTACAACTTTTAAATTTGCAGCAGAGTGTTTATCTTGTGATGGTATCCTTACACCAAAATACTTTGCAATAGCATCTGGTAAATCTTCATACATATCTAACTGATCTAGGTTATCAATTATAGATTTAAAGTGTGGTGGTATAACCATTTCCATATACTCATTACCTTCTTGATCTTTTGCTATTCTAAGACGGTCTAAATAAAACTGATCTACTGCTAGTCCTTGATGTATTTCATTTTCAGGATCAGAATATTTTTTAATTAGTGTGTGTTGACTTTTTATTTCACTCCAGTCTTTTTGTCTTATAACTCTCCACTTAGTAGGTGTACCCATTTCATCAACAGCAATAACTTGTTTAACAACTCTAAATTGATCATCAGATACAAGAGCTGCAGATATACCAGGTTGTCTAGAAGATATTGTTCCTTTAGACATAAATGATAAAAATAATTCTTGAAATTTTTGTACAGTTAATTGATTGTTTAAATTAAAATCTGGATCACCTGTACCACTTTCATCCATAGAAAAATAAGATAACATTTGTGTTTTAGCTTGTGATGCTCTTAAACCTTGTTGTGCAAACTGTAAAAAGGCTGTTAATCTTGGAGTTATTTTCTCACCTTTTTGATAACCTACAAAATCATTTAATATTCCTTTAAAATCAAATACAAGATTTCTTTTAGCAAAATATGCATTTGCTTGTTTATCTTTTCTAGCTTGATGGTATAATCCTATTATATCTCCTACAGGAAGTTCAACACCGTCAAGAACTGCTTTATCATTAGGATTCTGTTCACCAGTAATTAAATTTAATATTTGACGGGCATCAACCATATCTGTTTTATTAGATGGATTGATAACTTGTAAACGCATAAAACTTGCATCTAATTTAGTAGTATTTGTATCATCAAGTATACCTGGATTAAATGCATCTCTAGAAGTTTGAACTTTACTTTTATACATTTTAGATGCTGATTCAGGAACTGATATAACTACAGTATCATTTTTAGATTCAAATTCTTCAGACTTTATTCTTAAATTATGTAAACCTTCTCTACCATCTATAGCTACCCAATTTCCTGATCTATCTTTTTCTGACGTAAAGTTTTTGGTTAAAACAAAAGCAGACATTTTAAGATATGTTTTACCATCTCCATATACAAGTTTTTGAGAGTTTATTATAGCATCTAGTTTTTTATAACTTGCAAAATCTCTTGTTCCAAAAAATTCTTTTTCTAATGTTTCTATATCACCCTCATCAATAAGGTTTAATATTCTTGCTTGAGCTGCTGTTAAAGTACCAAAACCAAACATAAAATGTCTTATTGCTTTTACTGTAAGAAGTATTTGACCATCACCTCTTTCACCAGGTTTCATGTCAGGATTTTGTTCAGCTAAAACTTGACTAAATAATTTTTTATATCTTGAATCTGAATATGTAAGTTGAGTTATTTCTTCAAGTGAATGGTTAATACCTAGTTCAGGAGCTATTATTTCATGAGCAGCTGATTTACCTGCTGCATTTTGCATCTTAGCTCTTTTTATTTGTGCAATTGCATTTGCTAAAGTAGATGCTTGATCACCTAGTATTGTATCATTAAAAGCTTTAGTGTTAAGATAATTATTTAAAAATATTTGTACAAGGTTAAAATCTAATGAATCTTCTTTTAAATTATATGTTTCAGCTATTTTATCTGTAGCAGCAGTTCTATCATAACTTATAAGACCTTTATCATTACTAATGATCTGACCTAATCCAGAAGATATTTCAGTTGAAATTTTATCATAAGCTTTAAAATCTTTTAATAATTCAATAAACTCAGTTGCTTCATTAATAAGTCTTTTAATCATTATTTCTTCAGCACCTGATGAATTCCATGCTGTTTCAAATGTTACTTTTGGATCTTTAGCATAAGTAGTAAGTATATCAACAACTGACATATCTACATCAGCTGCTACTACACTACCATCATCTTCTAGTATAAGTTCTGTTTGATCTTTATCAACATTAAATTGAAAAAGAGTTAGTGATTTTCCAGTTTTATAATCTCTAGATTTAAAAAATTGAGAAATCTGAGCACTATAAGTATAATAAGTTTTATCACCTATTTCAAAACTATATATTCTTTTTCCTTCTTTTTTAGTACCTATATATGATCCAAATTGTTTTATTAACTGAGTTACTTGATCATCTGTAAGATCTTTTGCATTTATAACCCCTTTATTATTCATAACTATATCAACAGAAGCATCAATTTCTTCAAACATAATTCTTCCAGACTGATTAGCACTTAAGTTACTAAATGCAGCAGACGTACTGTTAGATAACATAATTTTTTGATCACCTGTAATTATAGCTTCTTTAACATCTCTACCAAGTTGAGGATCTCTATATGAAACTCTTAATCTATTTCTTTTTTTAATTATCTTTAATAGATGTTTAGTATTAGTAAATGTTAATTTATTATCAAAATCTACTTCATTATCTACATTACCTTCCTCATGTGCTCTACGTATTCTATTAAATTCTTGTTCAATTAATTTTTTAAAACCACCAATTCCTTCTTTTGTTATTTGTATACCATCCCCAGTATCCTCAATCATTTTTCTTACAGGTAATGATACAAAATCTCCTGTGTCAGAAGCTTCAATAACTCTTATAAATACAGGAGACATTGCAAATTTAACCAGTCCCTCTTTACTTTGATATTCTCCAAGCTTTGTTTTTTCTGGTGAAGTTCTATTATAGTTATATAAATAAGCATCAACAACAGATAATATAAATTGTTGAGGAGTTAATGAACCAAATTTTGTTCCTTTATTATTTCTATCATAACTCTTTGCTGCTTTTATTTTTCCAAGTGGAGAAACTGATAAGGGTCCTTCTTTATAACCACCTATTCTCATTGATCTTACTTGACCATTCATAACCATAGATTGAAAAGCTGGATCATTAATTAAAAAGTTATCAGACATGTATGCTGACTCACCCTTTTTTAAATTAATAAACTCAGCATTATCCATCTCAGCTATTTTTTCTAAATGGAAAGTACCTTGTTGATGTGAATAAATTCTATTATTTTCTGCATCAAAAAATGTAGATGCTCCAATAGTTTCATCAAAATATGAATTATTAAGAGCTATTTTTCTTAATCTTCCTTGAGCTCCAGCTTCATATTGTTCTGGTTCTATGTCTACATCTTCTTCTTGTTCTGTTTGAAATTCTTCATTATTAGATTTATCTCTTTCATCAAACTGATTATCTAAAAATATGTTTTCATTTCTTTCAATAGATAATCTTATTTGTTGTACATCTTCTAATACAAGTGGATCTGCATAATCAAACGCATCAAATAGTAATCTTTGTTTATAATCTAATTCTATATCTAAATCTATAAGCTTTTGATATAAACTATAAAGAAGATAATTTGCAGAAATTTTTATACCTGTTGTTTCATATAAGTCTGATGTTATAGTTTTAGCATCTTCTAGTAAATTTATTTTTTCTGGAACACTTGTATAACCCATATATTGAGCTAAAGCATCTAATGCGTCTATTGCTAAATCTTTTTCTTCTGATCCTTCTATTTTAAGTTTTGAATATTTAGTATTAAAACTATCTGCCATTTGAATTAAAGAGTGATGTGCATCATCAGACTTTGTAGCAGAGTATAAATGAACAACTCCAGTACTTTTGTCTCTATGTACAATCATATAATCTTGTCTAAAATTCTTGAATGTATTAGTAAACATTTGAAATAGAGAAGCTTCATATCCTGTTGTAGATTTTATTTCAGGCATAGGTACTGTAGGATCAAATAAATTACCTGATCTAGCAAATTCTAAAATACCCATTTGCTTAAACATTTCATCTACTACAGCTTTTGTTTGTACATTTCCATCAGCATACACCCACATTTTTTCTAACATTTTTCTTGTGTTAGTTTCTCCAGCTGCAACTTTTAATAAAGATTCATAAACCATGTTATAATCTACACTAATTAAAATGGGCTCTTTATTTTCTTCATCAACAAATTTATTTCCAAACATATCTGTTTCAGCTATGGTAGTACCAGCAATTAATTTTCTAATTAATCTTGGTGCAGATCCGTAACCGCCTATTTCATTAACTTGTCTTTCCCATTGTTCACTTGTTATATCACCATATTCAGCTTCTGCTTCTTCTCTTTCTTCAATTTTTGAATCTAATTGATAACTAAAATCTGCTAATCTATCTAATATAGCTTCTTTTATTTCTTCTGTTTGTGATAATAAAGCATTATAATACAAGTTTATTCTTTCAGCATTATCATCATACCAATCTTCTTGAGATACATAAAAGTCTCTATCAGGGTTATATACTTCTATAAAATCATATATAGCTTTTTCTAATATCTCATCAGAGTTAGGTTTATCTGATGCCATTTCTCTTTTAATAAATAAGTTTGTTATACCTGATATGATAGCATGTTGATGATCACTAGGCATATAGTTATTTATTCTTTTATTAATATAACTTGTTTTATCTGTGTTCCATTTCTTAATAATTTTAGTTCCTAATTTAATAGATACTTTATATGCTACACTTGGTGCTGTATCAAACTCATTTAAAAATGGACTTGTAAATCTATTTTGTTGAACACCAGCATTTTTAAACTTACCAGAATCAATATCTTTATATAATCCGTTTAAAGTATTACCTTTAAATCTTCCTAAGATAGAAAGAATAAGATCTATAATTCTTTGGAATAAACTTTTAATTTCAGTGTTAGTAGAAGTTGATTTTTGATTCATTTTAAACTTATCAAATTCATCTGCCATATATTCTTCAACTAATCTATCTGTAAGTGTTGCTTTATCCATAGCAGCATACATAGGATGTTGCATACGCATTTCTTCTAATGCTTGATCTAATGTTTTACCTTCAGATCTTAACTTAGATTTAACTTCTGTTAAACCCAACTTTAAATAATTTTTTATGTCTGCTTCAGTTAAGAATGTTCTAAATACAGCATGAAATGCTTCATGATATTTAAATGGTGTATCAGTACCAACTTTTACTGTTGTAATTAACCCTGGTGTACCATCAGCAATTCTTTGCATGCTCATTATTACTTTACCAACTATAATTTGATTATTAACCATAGTATCTACAACATAGCCCGCATCTAATTTAACAAAGTCAGTATTAACATTTTCTTGTAACCATCTTCCAAATGTATCTATATCTTCTATATCATTGCCATCAAACTCATCTGTTATTTTATAAGCATTAGAATCATCTTCAAGTTGTTGTATATAATTTTTAAGTCTTTGATATTCTAAATAAAAAGGACTAGTAGGATCAGTTTTAACATCTTTTATTTCTTTATTTATCCTTCTATTTTTATCAGCCAAACTCATTGTTTGTGGTAACTCCTTTCTTCTTCTTTTTCTATAATCTTTTATAAAATCATCAAGAGCTTTTTCTGCAACAATTAAAGCTTCTAGCGCTGTTTGATTAGCAGCTCCTCCTTCTGTGACAGTGGATAAATCATTTTCTTGTATTATTTCTAATTTAAGTCCATCAATAAGATCATTATTAGCTTCTAATATATTTTGTTCAATCTCATCTAAAATTTTTCCTTCTGTAAGTTTTCTAGCAATACTTTTTAATTTTTCTCTAGTTACATCTTTATAATCTGATTTTACAATTTCTCTTTTTTCTTTAGGTGATAATACTGTAGATTCAGGACCTTGCTCTTCTTCAGTTGTTTCTTCAACTGACAATCCACTAATTAAATTAGTTTGATATTTTTCTAATGATATTTCTGTTGGTTCAACTTTTATTCTTAAATTAAAATTTTCTTTAATTTCTACCTTGTGATTTGTTAACATTAATCCAAGTACATCTATAGTCTCTCCTTCTTTATCTATAGAGTATTTAAATGATTCAGGTTTTATATTTATACCAGAACTTTCTTTAACTACACTATTTATTTCTTTGGCTAAATCCACTTGATCTCTTACCTTTTGTAATTGTATATTAGATATATACCCTGTACCTTTTCTTTTTTTAGATCCTTTTTTAGCATTTAAATTTAAATATTCAACAGCTAAACCAGATGCAGGAGAATAAGTTAAATTAATATATTCACCTTTTTTATTACCGGCAATAAACATTTTTGTTTTTAATTCTGCAGATAAGTTATCATTTTGTTTATAATTAAGTTTTTTTGCAACTCTTGCTCCTTCTTTATTTTCTTCTGTATTATTATCATAAGTATCTTGTGATACTTTTTTCATATCATTAAGTATTTCAGTAAAATCAGCTTCAGATAATTCAGCAGGTGTTAAATCAATAAATGATCCTTGACCGTTTTCTAATTCTACATATGCAAAATATCTACCTAATAAATTTTTAATATCTGATTGTTCAAAATCTTTTACTTTAGCTCTAATACGTTTAAATAATTCAGTACCAGCTTTTACATTAGTTACTGGAGAGCTTTGTATTTTTCCACCACTTTTTCTATCATAATCTCTTTGGAAGTCTAAAATATAATATGGTTTATTTCCATCAACAGTATCTGTAGTATCTTCAGAAACAAACTGCGTTTCTAATGTATTAAATGGTATTTTTTCACCTTGAGGTAATAAAGCTTGTGATCCTGGACTTACAACTGCATTTAAAAATGGTAATTCAGATAAATATTTTTCATACTTTGATATTTCTGTATTTTTAAATATAGTATCAAGTTGTTTATATATATAATAAGCAGCTGTATAGTTTTCATGTATTTGTTTTACAATATCCTCAACATTTTGATTTGGATATATTATAAAATAATCTCTAACATTACTTTCATTTATATCAAAAACAGATATTTGTTTACCTTTTTCTCCAGATTGATTTAAAAATAGTGCTGTCTCAGGACCTTGTAAATATCCAATAGTTTTATCTCCTTCTTTAGTATTTATTATAAATTTTATACTATATTTTTGTTGCCCCATTTTAATTTTAGGGTTAGATTCTTTATCACCAAATCTAAAATTACGTCTATTTCTAATATCTATATCACCTGCTATTTCATTTTTAACAATTTCAACTTTTATATTACCTATTTGTGAAGGTCTTAATTTTCTTAATACTTCTTGTTGTCCTTCAAGAGCTTTTTCTTCTCTTTCACCTTTATTTTTTATTGTATAATCTTTATGAGGAAATACTGTTAAAGGTTCTTTTACTGGTAATTTAGCTACAGTATTAATAAAATTAATTTCATCATTTTTTACTACTGTATATCCTTTTTGAAATGTAGCTATCTTAATAATTTTTTTATCTTTTTTTCTAGGATTTTTTATATTATACTTATGCAGTTTAACTTTACCACCTTTTTCTACTTCTGTTTTAGTTGATTGAATAATCCACCAATTACCTTTTTCATCTTGAACTATTTCACCTTTAGATAATTCTTGTTTACCTATAGTATATTGTTCTTGTTCCGTATTAGTTTTTGCTATACTATCTCTTGCTAGTGTTGCTTCTCTACTAGTATCATATACATCATCACTAACTGCATCATTATTATTATCAACAATAACATATTGATTAACTTTATCTCCTCCTTTTGTTGTTATTTCTCTTTTTTGAATATTTAAACCAGATGAATGAGGGGTAGTCTTTCTTTTCCCTTTTGTTTCTATACTTGTATCAAATGTTTTTGGTACTGAACCAGGTGATATTTGTCCTATAGTAAGGTTATATAATCTTAATATATCTCTTACTTTTTTATCATTTCTATTTTCTGATAACCATTCATAAAATCCTTTTGAAGTTTTACCAGAAATAAGTGTAGGAGTATAAATGTTTTGTACAATTTCATTTATTGCTATAGCTCTTTTTCTTTGAGTATTTGAAGAATTACTTTTTAACCAAACAGTATAATCTAAATAACTTTTATCTTTAGCTGTTTGATTTTTTACATATATTTTCCATTGATCTTTAAGATAGTTTTTAGCAATCTGTTTATCTATTACTTTTTCAGGTTCTACATCTACCGTATCTACTAAATCTTGATCATCCATTTCAGGATCTACATCATCTACAGGATCTTCAAAATTATCTTCATAATTAAATTCTGAATTCTTAGTTGTATCTTCTTCAGTTGTATCTTTTGTTTTTTGTTGTTTAGGTTTGTCTTTATTACCTCTTATATTTTCATATGTAGTGATGGCATCTTGTAATATTGTCCATGATCTTCCACTACTTTCATCAAGTACACCATTATAATTTCCATATGTTACTGGTATAGTTCCATCTTTTAAAAATTTAGCTACTTCTTCTTGTCTAGGAAATATTCCTGCTTTTGCAAGAGTAGATAGAAATTGATTTCTTTCTACAATACCTACATATTCTCTTATTCTTTTTTCTACATTAGCTTTGTTTTCCCAATATAATTTTTTAAATCTTGGTGCAATTTTTTCAGAAAGATTTGCAAGATTCTCAGGTGCTAAAATTGTTCTAACAGCAAAATCTAAATCTTCTGATCTTCCTTTTACTATTTTATAATCAATAATTTTTTGTACTACTTCGTTTATATCTTTTGGTAAAAGAGATGTATCTTGTACATCTGAATTTCTAAGTAAAAATTCTAAATATGGTTCTATAACAGCAACAAGATCTTCTAAATGTTCTTCTTTAAATTGTCCAAATGGATCAGCTACACTCTCTGCTAATTTTCTAACAAGATCAGGATTTGTTTTTAAAGATTCATCAGAAAGGATCCTATCTCTCATTACTTCTAATGTCTTTTCAAGAACTTTTTGTTCTGATTCTTTTTGTTTAACAGTTTTTTCATCATCATCTTCTTCTACAGTAACTCCGGCAAAATCACCTCTAGTTATAAAAGCTGGTGTTGTTAAAATGCCAAATATGTTTTGTAATAAAACTAATTTTTCTTTCTTTTTTTCTAATTGAATTTTTTCATCATCAGTAAGAACTTTTGGTTCTTCAACTGCCTCACCTTCTGCATTTAAAACAATATTAGGTTTAGTAGATAATTCAATTTCTGTTTTTAAAAGATCAATTTCACCAATTAATTTTTTAGTATCTAAAAGATTATCAACATCATTTGTAGCAAAACTTCCACTTACATTAGCAATATCTTGATACATATTGTTAATTCTTTCTAATGATCTTTCAAATGAATCATTGGCAAATAATGCTAGCATTTTTGAATGATTAAATGCTGCATGATTTATTTTTTCATTTAGGTATTCTTGAGTTCCTTCCTTGTATAAATCTGGATCAAATGGGTTTATAATTTCATCATTAAGTTTTTTATATGCTTTATCTATTTTATCAAGACGTTCACCCATTTTAGTAAGTCTTTCTCTAGTCTTACCTGATTTTATTTCTTCTTCAGTAGCATTAGGAAATGCTTCTAATAATGCTTTATCATCAAGTTTTAAATAATCTTTTATATCTTGTTTAAAATCATATAATTTACCTGTACTTGCAAGAGTATATAATGCTCTAAATATACCAGCATCTTTTTCATCATAGTGTGCTAATGCACGTCCTGCATATGAAGCATCAAACAAACCTTCATTTGTTTGTTTTTGCTGCATAGCATTTAATTTTGTTTCATCAAAATAAAAATCAGGATCAGCATAAGCTTTATTAGCTGCATCTTTAACATTTTTTATATATTCTTCTCTTTTTCCATCATATTCCTGATATTTTTCTTTTTGAAATGTGCGTTGAAATAATTCAGGCATAGTATTAAAAACAAATTTTTGTGGACCTTGTACTAAACCACCCATTAAAAATCCTGACATAAATACTTCAAAACCTTGACCACTCATTTGTGAATCAACACCTGCGTATATAGAAGCCATTTGTGCATCTAATCCACCCATAGAAGGATCATTATAAAGATTTACATAATAATCTTCTGCACCAACAGCAATAGACTCTTGTGCTAATTCTTGCAAACCTTCTACATATCCAGTAGAAAAATATCTTATACCACCCCAACCTAATAATTTTAAATTACCTCTTATACCTCTTTTAAGAGTTCTTCTTATTCCAAATCCTGTAAATGATTTACCTAAATCTACATATGCTTCAACTCCTTCCTTAGTTCCTTTTTTAGCTACTTCTTTTGCAATTTGACCTTTAGTTTTTCTAACAACTCTTTTTCCTGCATCAGTAGATAAATCAGCAAGGTTCTTACCAACAATTCCTCTAAACCCTCTTAGTGCTGTATCAAAAACAAGTAAATTAGAAAAATATATAATTGGAAAATTCCATAACGTTGTAGTAAATGCTGCCTCAGCTGCAGCAGTTCTCATATCAGCAAGTGCTTTACCTTCAGGAGGTGCTCCAAAATCTGCTGTATGTGTATTCCATAGTTTATCAAATGTGTGTCTTTGAACCATACCTGCTTCTAATTTTGATTCAGACATAGCAAGATTAATTGCTCTTACATCTCTATATAAACCACCAGAAGTTTTTGCAACTTTAGCTAAACCAGATAGTTGACGTGCTGTATTATTTGTAGTATAAATATTATTTATTGCTCTTACTGTATTAGGTGTAAGTGCTCTACCCATAAATCTACCACCTGCATTCCAAACATCTCTAGTAAAATCAAAATCTTTCATCTTTTTTAATAAAGACTTACTTGTTGCTGCATTTTTCTTTATACGGTTTATATTTTTAGGAATTTTACCTAATCTAGTAAGATTATATGCAGTTCTACTAGCTACAACAGGTGTAGCACCACCAAGTGTTACTGCTTCTAAACCAGCTAGTGCAAGTTCTTCTACAGCTATATTTGCAAGAATACCAAAAGTATATCCAGAGTTTAACATTAAATTATTAAAAAATGCACCGGTACCACTTTTAGTAGAATTACCAATACGCATTGCATCTTCAAAAACGTCAGAACCATTATCATCAGGTGCTAGATATTCACCTTTAAACATGTCACCTATAGCTTCATAAGTACTCATAAAACCAGTAGTAAAAATTCTACCCCATTGACTTCTCATCCTAGCATTTTCATCCCACCAAGTAGAGTTAGCATTATAATAAGACTCATTATCTACATAAGGATGAAACCCAAGATCATTAAACAATTGTTCAAAACCTGGTGCATCATATCTATCATAATTTGTTGCTTTAATACCAAACCTTAAAGGTTGTGGAGCAGTAACAGGATCTGGTGCATTTGTTGTATCTCCAAATGCTGCTATATCTTTTTGTAAATCTGTTAATTGTAATTTAGTATTTTCTGCATTAGGTTCATAAATAAGTGAATTAGGATCAAGAACACCTGGATAACGCATTTCAACAGGATTATATTTTAACATATTCTGAAGAACATCAGCATTTTCAACAATGGTAGGATCTAATGGACCAACGGGTAATGGTGAAGGTATAAGAACATCTCTTACTTCAAGATCAGTATGACCTGGAGCTGGTCCAGGAATCACTTGTCCTTTTAATTTTGTATGAGTATTTCCTACTTGTGTAGGTCCTTGATTAATTGTTAAAGGATCAACAATATTTTGAACCATTGGATGAGCATCACCAACTCTATCATCTGGTTTTGGTGGCGTATTATCTATTGCACCAACATTACTATTTACTTCTTCTATTGCCATTGATTATTGATTATTTCCATTATCATTAGTTTTCTTTTCTGTATTAGAATATTGAATATTACCTTGAGCTTTTTTAACTAACTCATCATATTTATATTTATAATACAAATCTACTTCTCTTTCAGTAAAAGGTATACCTTTGTTAATTAAAGCAGTAGGTGGAGTATATGCCCCCAGTGTATAATTTTGTCCATCATAATGATAAAGAGCTTCTTTAACATAATATACACCATCTCTTTTTTCAAATACTAATTTACCACCCCTATCTATGTTTATCATATCTTGTCCATTTGATCCAGGAGAATTTATTCTAAATCCAACAGAAGAAACATACTGATTACTAGGATCAGTAGGATCATCAAATAAATCTCTATTTGCAAATATAGTAACTGTATTATTAGGAATTTTAAAATCAAGATCTGCAGTAGATAAAACTTTTTCTAAATATCTAGCATATCCTTCCCCAAAAATCATTTTCTTCATCAGTTGTTTTCCTTCTGCTCCTTTACCACCTCCATATGGAAAACTTTCTATTGTTATAATTGGTTGTGTACCTTTAGAAAATGCCCCTTCTCCTTGATCAAAAAGAATTTTAAGATCTTGATTTACTTGTCTTAATAGTTCATTACCTTTTAATGCAACTGCCCCATTAGGAACTTCAATACCATAAGTTTCAGCCCACCATTTAGAGTCTTTGTCTTTAAGTTTTGTAGGTAAATCAAGACTCCAAGCATTTCCAAAATCTCCTACAAGCACAAACTGACCTGTACCTTGAGGTAATTCTTTTGCTATATTAAATATTTTTAATGCTTCATTTACTGCAGCTGGATTCATACTTTCATCAAGACTATATGTAAGACCACTTGCTATTGCACCATCACCATAATCTTCTCTACCATAAAATCTTTGATCAAAATTAAATGAAGTTACTCCAGGGGTAGCATTTACACTACTCATTTCTTTATTAATTGCACCGTGCATTTTAGTTATAACATCTGAAAGTTGTGTAAAATCACCAACTAATGATTCAGCAGCACTAACTCCATCTTTATCTCTTCTTACATACTTTATATTATATCTATCTGTCAGATCATAATATGTTTGAGCAATATTCATAGGTGTTGCTTGAGATGCAGGTAAACCAATTGAATATAAATATTGACCTAATGGTTCAAGATCATCTCCTATATACCATGATTGCATTACGGTAGCTGGTAAATTATTCCATTGAGTATTTAAAATTTCTTGAGTTATATTATCTGCACCGTATCTTTCTATTAAGGCCTTTTGAAAACTATTTGGTATACCTCTATTATTATCTATATTTTCTTTTAGTGATGGTAACTCTCTTGGTAATAAAGGTAATATTTTTCCTAATACCATCCATTTTCTATCTTCTACTATTTCATCAATTGTTCTAATGTTACCAAGCTCATCCATGAACTTTACAGGTTTTTCTTCAAACTCAAAACCTCCCAACCTTGAATCATCCATTATTCCTAATTTTTCAATAACATTAGAGTAAACTTTTTTCATTTCAGATTGAGTAATGTCATATCTAGTTTGCATATTCTCTCTAATAACTTGTGCTTCTTTCATGTCACCTAAAAATTGTACCATGTTATCTTTTTGAATAGATGGAAAAGTTTCAGTATAATTATTCAGACCACTTTGTACATACTCATAATGTTTTTGAATAAAATCTGGATTTGCCTCTAATAATTTTACACTTTCATCCCAACTATAAAAGTCTAATTTTCCTGTAATACTATTTGGTACAAAAAGACCAGCAGTAGAAACCTCACCCATTTCATCATTTGCGGTTGTTAATGTTAAACCATTCATATTAGCTAAATTTGTATCAGTATTAAGCTCATCTGCAAATTCTGTGTAGAATTGTTTTATAAAATATAAATCAAATTCACTCATTTGTTTTAAAATTTCTACTTGCTTTCCTCTATTATGATTAATAAAATCTGAATTACCATCACCATCTTTTGGTATAAAAACCATGTTTTCATTTGGATCACCAGGAACAGTATTTTGATTTAGATCAAAAGGATTATATGTATTATTTCTATTATTATTAGTATTACTACTTTTTAATCTGTTTTTTAATAATGCTAATTCTTCTCTTCTATCTGCTTTATATTTTTCTAATGCAAATTGATTTTCATCTATTTCTCTTATAGATGTTAGATCAGCATAGTTTTGTGCAGCTTTAAATATTTCACCTTGTATAGAGTTATATACATAAGCTGACATAGCTTTATTAAATAAATCATCTGTAGAAGCAGGATCAGAATTTATAAATTGTACATTACCTTCAGCTTCTTCTAGACCTTTTTCTAAAGTTCCTCTAGATGCTATAGTTTTTAACCAATTTTTATATTCATCAGACATTTCTACAAGAGGTGTATCTTTTACATAAGAATCCCAACTTGCAACAGTTTTATTTAATTTATCTAATTCTTTTTTTCCAGTTTTAATATTATCAGTTTCATTAACAGTATATTGTTCTATTGTCATTTCTGCCCAAGCTCTTTTAGCAAGATCTATATCATTATTATATTGACCTTTATTGGTTTCCATCCACTCACGTGCAGCTACATAACCCATAACTTGCATACCTTGCTGTATAATAGGATCTCTCCCTAATGCAAATCTAATATGTGATCCAGCTGGATTATACATTTCAGGTATTAATTTTGGATTATTTTTACCTTCTTTTTTCTTAGGATCAAAATCTGGATTATCTACCATTCTGCCTGTAGGTTTAGATAATATTTCTATTCCGTTTTCTTGTTCTACAATAAAATTACCAGTTGAATCAAGGTACATGTTTTTAGCTTTAAAACCTTTACCGTCTGGTCCACCAGTAGTTAATACTTCAAAAGCTCTATTATATAAATCTGGATTTTGATAATACTGCGGTAAAGCTTTATTCATAGACTCTTCTCTAGTTGCAGTTTTAAAGTCATCCATTTGAAAATTCATATATTTAACACCATCTAACCAATACTTAGAATTAGCATCTTTATCAGAACTATTTTTAAAAGCTTCAGCTTTTTTTAGTTCATTTTTATATTGTTTTGTATAAACAAGATCTCTAACTATATGTGGATCATCATAAAAAGGTTTAAATAATGCTTGAGCTGCATCAACATTTTGTGCTAATGAAAAATCTAAACCGCTTACTTGTTGTATTTTAGGTGCTAGTTCTTTAGTATACTGATCTCTTATACTATTGTTATCATCTCTAGACATGTCTGCATAAACAACCTGACCATAAAGATTATTTAATTGAGACATATTTGAATCATACCTATCTTGTCTGTTTGCTAAAGCATCAGAAATAAATTTAAAATCCGGTGTATACGGTTCACTATTTGGTATATAATCTTTTACGTTTGGTATATATGTTGCCATCTTACAAAATTAATAATTTATGAAATACCAAGAAGGAAATTTCTCATTTTTATTTTACTTTCATTTAATCTATGTTGTCTAGTTGTTCCACCACGTCCATATCTAACTTGTCTTCCATATTCTGCTTCTTCAGTTTCTGTAGTTTGATTATTAGATCTTATATCTGTGGCTAAACCACCACCTCCTCCAGGACCACCTTGACTTTCATATATTTGTGTTGCTAATAATCTTTTATTTTCATCACTCATTTCAGGATTGTTAGTACTTACTTCACTATATATTTGTTCATATGATTTCATTTGTCCTCCTGGATTTTGCACTGCATCAATACCATCTTGATTATAAAACTGCATGCTATGTCTTTGAGGATCCCAATAATAATTAGGATTTCGCATATTCATTTCATATAACTTATCTGCATTATCCATTCTTGTTATCTCAGCATCTTTTAAATTTTCAAGATCTGCTAATCTAGTATTATCATAATTTTGTAATGCAGTATTAACCTCATCAGTATATACATTATTAAATCCAGCATTTTTTTCAGAAGCTTTATTTAATTCAGCTACATTATAAGCTTGTGTATTATCAAATATTTTAGTATTTGTTTGAGCAGATTTATTTATAGCTTTATCAATAGCATCTTGAGCTTTACCTTCAGTAAAGAAAGTATTATCTCCTATATCTGCTTGAGCATTTACTGCAGATGTTATTGCTGCAATTTCTTGTCTTGGACCTACATATCCAGGATCTCTCATATAAGGAATATAATGTTCTCTATCTGGTAAATATAAATCTCTATTGTTAACAGTTTGAGCTGCAAATAAAACTTCTTGATCATCACCAGGAAATGTTAAATATGGTGGAATTTTTTTTATTTCAGGATCACCAGGACTTTGTACACAGTCACATGTTGCTCTACTAAATGACATACCTTGTTCTTGACATTCTGCAATTTTTGCAGTTACAACTTCTTCAGGACAGTCATTTTCAGTAGTAGTAGTTATTTCTGGATCAATAATAGAAACAAATTGTCCTCCAGATGTAGGACCTAATAAACCATCAGCATCTGATTGTGGTTCACCTGTACTTGATTGATGTGTATCACCTCTATCTTTTCCTCTAAGTTCTGTACTAATATTACTAAATAATTTTTCATATTCTGGTAACTTTTTAGTTTCATTAAGAGAAGCATACATACCTTGCCAAGCTTTTATTTCATCTTTGGTCATTACACGCAAACCTAAATCTTTAGCTGTACTTTCATAATTTTCACCACTATTTTCAAGTGTTACTCCTGCATTATCAAGTATTAAAAGTTGAGAGTTAATTTCATTAAAAATTGATAATAACTCATCATCAGAAAATTGTTCAGGATATGAAATATCATTACCTGAACTATTTTTTTTACCTTTAAAATTTTGTATACCATCTTTATATGATTTTAACCACTCATCTCTTACACCACTATAATTATCTTGAGCAATAATAGTCAACCAATCCATACTTTCATCCATTCCTTTATTTTTATATAATGCATGTTCATTACCTTCATCTACTCTATAATCACTACTAACAACAGGATAAGTACCATCTTGTTCATAATAATTTTGTGGTATATCTGCAGGATCACCACCTGAAAAAGTAACATTATAATCTCCACCAGTTTGATATTTTCGCATACCCCCACCTTGTCTAGCCATAGGCATTTGTTGTGGAAATCCTTGTTGTTGTCCTTGTCCTTGCATTCCTGGTATAAAGTCAGATAATGATAAAGTTGTTTGTCTTAATAATTCTTTATCTTCATATTCTTTAAGTCTTGTTTGTAAATTATTCATCTCTGTATCAATTAAAGTTAATTGCATACTTAGATTTTTTTCATCTTCTGGATTTTGATAAGCATCTGGATTATTTTGATAATCTTGCATTAATGCATTTTTTCTTACCCCTAGTTGTTTTAAACCCATTACTAATTGTTGCATATATAATTTATCTTGATCTGCACCACTAGCAGCAGTAGCAGGACCTGGAATACCACCTCCCATTTGATATCCAGATAAATTTATTCTTTGAACATCAGTAGTATTACCTAGCATTCCATCAGGATTAATTATATTTTCATCAATTATCTGTCTATCAGTAGTATTACCTAGCATTCCATCAGGAAAATAACTTATAACATTATTATTAGGATAAATTATATTCTCTCTGTGATTAGTTGTATTTCCCAATAGTGCATTAGGATCTCCACCGTTTTGAAATCCAAATAAATCTTTCATTCCTTGCATAGGATCATCTACCATATAGTCATAATTGTCACCTGGAATAAACATTTTTAACACGTCTTTCATTGTAAAATTTGATTGTGGATTTGTCATTGATGAACCACCACCTCCAGGCATATTACCATAAGGCATATTTTGTAAATTTTCATGACCGGGCATTATTTCAGTATTAGTACCAGGGGCATTCATTTGATCTATAGATTTAGTTTTATAACTTTCATACATAAATCTTGTTTCTTGAGTGTCTTTCATTCTATACTGTGCAGCCCATTGTTCAAAACTACAAAGTGTTGTTTTACAATCAACTGCTGCATTTTCAACAGACTTTAAAATTCTATTTTTATATGTATCAGCTGTTTCAGGTGTACCTCCATTTTGAAGTCTTCTTCTAAAAGAAGGTAGTTTAGGTGCTTTTATTTCTAAACCACGTTTTCCCATTGGGCCAGTAAAATTACCATCTAATCCTGAATAAGGTGTACGTATAGCAGTACTTGCAGCTTCACCAACTACTGTGTTTAAATTACCTGAATTATCTGACATACCACCTCCTAAGTTAGCCATTTGTTGTTGTTGAGCCATTTGTTGTTGCATAGCCATCATCATTTCTGGTGTAGGTTGTCCTTGGGGTGCTCCTTGAGGTCCTTGTGGTGGAGGTCCTTGTGGTGCTGGTGGCTGTTGTACCATTTGTTGTTGTGCAGCTTCTGGTGATGGTGGTGGACCTTGTGGTCCTTGTTGACCTTGACCAGATGCTTGAGCTTTAGCTTTTTCTATTTGTTGTTCTACCATTCTTGGATCAATACCATTTTCTAATAGATATGGATAAGCCGCAATAGGTAATCCATCTTCAAAATTCTTTTTTCTTTCTTGTATAAATGCAAGTTGAGATAATTTAACTTTATTCTTTTTTATCATGGATTCTGCAGTAGATATTGCAAGCTCATCAGAACTTTCATCTTTTAAAATATCCATGTATTCTGTAATAGCAAATTTCTTTGATGCTTTAGCAGGTGTAATTCTTTTTTTACCTTCTATTCCTAACTCTGTCATTTCATCTTTAGTTAATAACATTTTTCTTGTATCAGAATAAATAAAAGATTGTTCAGGTAAATTTAATGGAGTACCACCTTGTGCATGACGTTTACCACCTATATTAAACATTTGGTAAGTTCCATCTCCTGAAATATCTGTTAATACTGTTTCACCTTTTTCAGCTTCAATATTTGCTTCTTCTCTAGGAACGGCTTTTAATGTAGATGCATATGATTGAGCATCATTATAATTTGATGATGTTGATGCACCACCCATACTTGCTTCTTTGATGATTTGTCCACCTTTTAGCATGTATCCTTTTGGTAACTTATTTATTTTAATTTTTGCCATAGTTATAATATTTGAATATCTGCTCCTGCAGCCATTAATTCTTTTAATAATTCTAAATCTACATCTACTATTTGTCCTCCATCATTCATTTGTTTTTGTAAATACATTTCATCAAACCTTGCTCCTGATTGTGAAGGTATATATTGCAATAACATAGAATAATCAGGACCTTCTTGTGGATTAACAGGTTGTCCACCAAGTTGAGCTAATTGACCATATATTTCTTCTTGTGTTTGTGTCCAAGGTTTTACATCTCCTGTTCTAAATTCTCTATCACCTTTTGCAGATCTGCTAGCTTCTATTGTAGGTACAATATCCATTGATTCATCACCTTTTTCAAGTGCTCTTTGTTCTTTAGCCCAGTTATCAAATCCTGTTTTCATTCCACTAAGAAAATCTATTGTTGGTTCACCTATATTTTGTACAAAAGAACTTGCAACATTAGAAAATCCACTTGTTTTAACAAACTCTTCAGACATGTTTGCAAGTTTTTGACCAAATGTATCTCCATATGATACATTTATACCTAGATCATTATTTACTTCTGTTTCATCTCCTGTTCCTGTATTGAATGGGTTTCCTTCTCCTGGTGGTAGATTTGGTCCATAAGGTTGACCAGGTTGATCAACAACTGCAACATTAGTTCCATCTCCACCATCCGCATCTACAAAATCAGAAATATTATCATTATCTGCATCAACCATATCAGTAGGACCTGTTCCAGTATTAAAAGGATTTCCTTGTTCTCCATCTGGAGTATTTGGAAAATTAACTAAAGGTGGCATTACTGGTCCTATAAATGGTTCTTGAACATTAGTAGGATCTAAATAATCTGGCATTCCATCATCGTTTGCATCTATATTAGTAAAATCTGTATCTACAGGGGTTCCTCCATTTTGTAAAAATCTTCTTAATGCACCACCTGTATTCATAGGAGTTTTAGAAAGTTTACCTAAATGAAGATTTAAATCTCCAATATTATATCTTTTATAATTTGGAATATTTCCAAACTCATCTTTATAACCATGCTCTTGCATCTTTTGGTTCATCAAATCCATATTAAATTGTCCATCAGAACCTATTATTTCAGGATATAAATCTGTCATATAACTATAAACATTAAATTCATTTTCTGATCTTAGCATACTATCTCCACGTGGACCCGTCATACTAGAAGACATAATAGTATCACCAACATTATAATTCATCTGATTTAAAATATTTAATGCTTGTTTATTTTTTATTCCCCAATTATCAGCATAAACTTTAGAAGCCTCTTTTATGTTTTTAAAGTCATTATCTCCACCATTTTGAAATCTAAGAGTTCCACCAAAACGTTGATTTTCTGTTTCAAATTGTTCATTTATGTCATCTTGAACATTAGTGGTTGTTGTATGATCACTATAATTTTTTTCTGGATCATATGCTTCTTCTGTAAGTGCTCCATCTTTATATGTTGTAAAAACTATATTAGATTCATCAAAATTACCTTCATCATCACTTACAAATGATTTAGCATTATAATCTCCTAAATTTGCTTCAGCTTTATCAAATTCAGTTCCGTGTTTTTCTATATCAAAATCTTCAACAATAGTAGGACCGTATTGAGGATCTCCTGTTTGTTCAAATAAAACTTCATCATAATTAGGATTAGGTACAGTTATTTGATCATAATTTATATTACCATCAAGATCCATAGATGAATTAGAAAACATATTAGGATATGTTTCTTGTCTATAATCCATTAACTCATTAAAAGCAGAAGCTTGTACCTCATTAGGCTTTAACCATAACTCATCCTGATCTATTTTTTTTCTATCAGATTTATTTCCATCCATGTACTCTTGTAGTACTTTGGTATTTAATATTCTATTTTCACCAGTTGGATTTTTTATTGTTATATCTTTAAAAGTAAAGTCACTGTATTCTTGACCTGTTGCTGGATTTATAGCATTAGGAAAACCCATTTGAGCATCAGTAACAAAATTTTTAATTCCTGTACCTAGATTCATTAAGTTAAATAAATTACTATTTGCAAAAGCTGGTCCAGCACCTAATGATGCATTTACTTGCTTGTCACGTAATTCATTAAGTTGTCTTTGATATTCAAATCCTGTTAGGTTTTCTTGATTTACATTTTCTGTTGTTGTACCTGCTTCTTGATATGCGGGTAATGATCCTCCTTTTGCAAACGGTATTCTTAATCCTGCAGTAAATTGTGGTGAGTTAGTTTCTGGATTATATAATGCATTGATAAATCCTGGTCCATAACTTCCTTCTACTCCTCCGCTAAACCCTTCATTAGAATCATATCTTCCAAGAAGTTCAGCATTCCAGTTATCACCTGCATATCCTAAACTTAGATCTCCTTTTAAATAAGGATTAAAATTTGTAAAATCAGAAGTTCTAAGTCCACCTTCTCCCTGAACATTTCCATATATACCACCAGGTGATTGGTATCCTACATTAGTTCTTAGTCCAAGATTTGTTACTGGATTTGTAAAAGAAAAATTTCTATTTTTAATTACTTGATCTGGATGTTGTATAACAGTATTTCCCATAGGTTGACCAGTATCCATATCTATTGAATCATGGACAATAGTTTCTTGTTCACCAGGTATTATAGTTTCAGTTGTTGTTAGATTAGGATCTCCTTCAGCTCCAATTACAACTTGCCCATTACAAATTAATGCTCCTTTTTCTCTATAACATGTAGAAAAATCAAAATCTGTTTCTCCTAAGTTTCCAGTTAATTCTATTCTTGGTGTTACATTTTTATCTATTTCAACACTTGTTTCTACTCCACCATTTTGAGCTTTACGTAATTGACCACCTCTTGCAAAATTTATATTTACACCTCCTCCAAAAAATGGTGATTTTGTATTAACATTATAACCACCTCTTAAATTTAAAGGACCATAACTTAAATTTCCACCAACATTAACTCCTGTGTTGCTATCATATTCACCAAATCCTTCAATACCAAGTCCTGAATAATTTGCATCACCTATTTGAATTGGAGCTCCAGTATATCCTGTTGATACTCCTGCTTTATAAAATGGTTGTGGATTTACATCTCCTGAAAATGCTTGATTAAGAGGAGTTTGTATACCGGCTTCTCCATATCCATGAAGTCCTAAACCACTTTTATTAAAGGTTCCAAGAAGACCTTTTGCACCAAGTTGTAACATTGCATCATCTAAATCATTACCTTCAGCTCCTACAAATCCTTGCAAAGATGAATCAAAATATGGATTACCTGCACATCCACCTCCTTTACAATCACCAAAATTTAAAAAATTATAATCAGCAGATAGTGCTGGAGGTATTTTTTGATCTCCTCCATTCTGTTTTTTTTGTAATGGAACATTAATTCCATAGTCAGCCAAAAATGGATAAACATTAAAAGTTTGTAAATTTTTATTTTTTTTCTTCCTTGCCATAATTTTTGACTGTAATTTGTACTACATTAATAATATACTAAAAAAACACAATATAAACTAATTTTAATCTAATAACCCTAAAGAGTTTAAAACATCTTTTTCTGTATGGCTTAGTTCATTTCCTTCTTCATATTTATCAATGATTACCTTTATTCTATTGTGTCTTCTTTTCTTTCTTAATTCTAAAGTTGTTACATCAACTATTTCATTTGTTTCATCATCATAATATACCCTACCTTCAAGATCAGGATCACCTGTATATTCTATATAAGGTAACTTTCTATCATTATCAAATTTTTTCTCTAATCCATACTCATTCATCTTAATGGTACCACCCATTTTAAATTCAGGAGTAAAGACTTCTGTTTTTGATATTTCTATAATAAGATCTTCTGGGTTAGAAATAACAAACTTACCATCCTTAAAAGGAGATCTTTCATATTTATAAACTTCTCCCCCTTCTTTTTTAAATGGTTTATATGGTTTGTTTAAAATATTATATATATTTGCTACATAATTATCTAATTGATACATATTATTTAAAAACTTTCTATCTGGTCCTAAAGATGCACTTTGTAAATTTTGATTTTTAGCTAAGTTATTATAATGTCCATATACCCCTTTTTGGTTATGATTATATAAAACTTGTTCTGGACCGGTCCATCCTTGAATAGTATTAATAGTTGAGGGAGTAGGAATTCCTAATTGAGTAAATCCTTTATCTCTTAATAATGGTAACATTTCATTATGGAGATTATAATATGGTTTATTAAATAATCTAGAAGCTTGAAGTGGATCTGTAATACTTGGAAATCTTGCAGAAGTACCTATTGTTAAATCATTTTTAATATGTTTTATTAGTTCTTCTAGATAAGCTATTTCAGAGTTTACATCTTTCATTGTTAAAGATGTATTACCTTGTAAAAGAACTTCTGCATTATCATCAAGACCATAATTATTATTAAATAAATCTTTTAAATCAGCTAATTTTTTTTCACTAATTTGTAATGCTTCTTCTTTCTTTTTAAGATATTTTTCTGACCTAGCAGCTTTTTCAGAAAATCTCATATTTTCTGCAGCCAGAAGATCATTAATATTTGAATATTTACTTTTATAATTTGAAGGAGTTTTAAAAGTATGAGAAAGTTCATCTTTACTTAAATCTATTTGTGCTTCTTTTAGCATATAAGTATTTGGAAACCTTTCATCTACAAATCCTCTTAACCATCCAATTGCATTATCATCTAATAATTTTAATCCATCATGATGAGTAGGTAAATGAGTATCAGTAAAAAGACCAGGCATACTATAACTAAAATTTAACGGACTAACTGTACTATTTCCTAGTTGTATTAATGGATTTATATAAGAAGTTTGTCCTTGAATATTTTTAAATTTTTCTATATCGTTACCTTTTTTAAACTGACTTGGTAAAAGATCAGCATATCTATAAAGTCCAAGATCATCACCTGTCTCTATATTTCCCCATCCAGATTTAACAATATTATGAGTTTCATCTAGATACAAGGGTTTTTTAGTAATACTAGTAACATCTGTTAAGGAAGGTTGAGATTTAAATAAATTATAATTAACTGCTTCTTGTAATTTTGTTATATCTATATTATTATTTTGAGTTAATTGAGGATTTTGTTTTAATGTATTTAATATTAATAATTGTTCACCTTGATTAAAATTTTTAGTTAATACATTATCTAATTTTTTTGTTGGTAAATATCTACCATCAATTGCAATTTTTTTAATTACCTTTTTTGGGAAGATAATATTTCTTCCTATTGTACCACCTAATTGAAAAGGTTCTTTTAAATCCCAAGGCCATTGTTTTTTAGAATATTCCATATAATCAAAAATTCCACGGTGACGGTTTCTTTCAATATTATTAAAATGTTTCATAACATCAAGATATTGATCATTTTGAGATTTATTAGATGTTGCTAATGATGTTTTTGTATCTTTCCAACCATCAGTGTATTGTATTGGAGGAAATTCTGAAAAATTTATATCTTGGGTTATTTTAGGTAAACCTACAGGATCAATAAGTTTCCAATCAAGTATTTTTAAATCAGTAGGATCTGGTTTTATCATAAGATTTCTAGTGTGTAAATCTAAATGAAATAGTCCTTTTGAATTTAAATCACGGATTACATTATAAACTTCATTTCTTTTTAAAATATAATCTTTTCCAAATTCTGGTTTATTAAAAGCAGTTCTATCATACTCAATCCTTGATAAATACTGACTAAATGGTATATATCCTTGCTGAGTTAAATCAGGCATATCATATGAAAATAATTTACCTTGAGAATCAAAGACTGGATTTTTTGCTTGAACAATATTATTTGAATGTTGTCTAGCTTGAACTAACCAATCATACTCACCCGTCATATCTTCAAAACTATAATCTTGAACTCTTGGGTGAGTTCTTTGATCATGTAATTTAGTATATATTGTTTCATTATTAAATGTATTACGGCCTTGAACTAATGGCAATGGAGCACTAAATGGAGGAGTAAATCCTTTTATACTAGGTAATGGAAAACCATAATCTTTAGCAATTTTAGGTGATCCTAATCTTGTAATAAGGTTAGTAAGTCCTTTTCCTAATTGAGCTTTAGGTAACTGACCACCATATTTAGAAATATAATTAGAATGCCCACCTATATCATCTGCTATTTCAAAAGGATTAGCATCAATATTAGCCATGTTATTCATAAGATATATAACATCTTCTTTATTATATAATTTAAATATTCTTGAGTCAGTATCTTCTAAACTACCAAATTTCTCAAATGCTTTATCATAATCTTCTTCAGTAAATTCTTTATACTCCCCAGTTGTATTAAATAAACCAGCTTCATCTAACATATATCTTAATCTAATTATATCAGATCTAGTTTCTGCTGTTCTTGAAGAATGATCTCCTTGATCATCTTCTTTCCATTCTACTTCTCCTGATTGTATTAATTTATTATGATCTTTTACCCATTTATCCCAAGAAGGTCCAGATATAATTCCATCATCAGTATGACCTAATTCATGAGCCATAATATTTTTTCCACCACCAAAAGATCCTGGATATTGCCAACCATACATATTAATATATTTTTTACTTGGTCTATAAAAAGCACCATAATATATACTATCTCTATCAGGTTCCATATAATTATAAATACTTAAATATTGATTATCTTTTTCTAATGGATCAAATTCTGGATCTGTATATGGATAATTTTCAGTATAAGCTAATTGACGTTTTGTAGCTTCCTTTTTCATTTTTTTGGAATATGTATTTCCACCTGGTAATTCTTTATTTAATAAAGTTTTATAATAATCACTTTTTAAATAGTCATCAAACCAATCTACCACAGGTTGATAATAATCTACAAGAAGTTGTTCATCTTGTGTAGGTGCTAATGGTATATTAGGATCTACTATTGTATCTGCTGTTATTTGTTGTGATTGAGGTCTATATTCTGTTTCTGTACCATTTTGAGCTATTGGTATTTCTCTTATATTATTTGCACCAGGAACTGTTACAATTCCAGAATTATTATTTGCAATAACTTCTAAACCGTTATCTCCAATTAATCTTAATTTATCATATGCAAGATTGTCTGTATTAACAGTATTACCATCAATATCTATATGAGGATAATTCTTAAATGGTGAATATGTTCTATAACCATCTTTTTCAGGAGTAAAAGTTTCACCTCCAATATTAAAATCTTCAGGTTGTTCAAGTTCTGGTTGAAGTCTATAATTTTGAGTTATTTCTCCTCCTGCTTTTATAAATTGATTAGATATAATATATCTTTCATTTCCACTAGGCATACTTATAGCTGTTGGATTATCTGAATGATTAACATATTGTCCAAGTTCACTAGCTACTTGACCACCTCTATGAGATAAACCAATCATCTGATTTGGTTCAATATCCTGTGTAGCTATTAATCCATTTCCATGAATTTGTGAGGGTCCTATTTTATATAAATTATTCATTATCTAAAAGATATATTTAATTTAAAGTTTTCTAATCTTAATAACATTTTTCTTGTCATAGCTGCTTCTGCAGACTTTCTAAGTATAAGATGATTAAAGTAATGTCTAAACTTCTTTCTTTCATGTTGAGGCTTATTATAATTTAAATTAGCTGGATTCATATTAATAATATAACCATTCCATTCTGTTTGAAACATTTGTGTAATAGCACCAGAAAATTCTCCTCTATCATTTGTAATATCCCAGAATTGATTAAATCTATATTTTTGTTCTTCTTTAGTAAATAGAATATCAATACTATTAGGATTAACAATAGGGAATGACATTGCTAATGGTGTATTATTCTTTGGCATAAGATTAAGATTTAATAACCCTGATATTTGTTCTGAGTTATAAATAATTGCCTCATCAAAATTATAATCAAGATCATGGAATCTATCTAATTGATCTTGACTATAGAAATAAGATTCTAAATGATATTCAACACTTCTTAATGTATTTACTGTTTGACCTGTAGTTTCTATTATATCAACTTCCCATGGATATTGAACATTATAGAAGTTTGCAAATAGATCTGTTCTTACATTATGTCTCCATATTCCACCTACAAGATAATTAGGAGGTGTACAAGATAATGCATCATAAGTACAAATAACAGGATCTGGATTCCATGTTGGATCAGATACATCAGGACAAATACCTGATTCAGTAGGTACAATCCCAGATGGTATACCTAAACCAAGGCTTTCACTAGGTGGACAATCACAAGTTACTCTTCTACATATTGGAGGATTAGTTGAATCATTACATGTTCCAAACATTTCATAACCAGGAGGACATTCACAACTAATACATTGAGGAGGATTAGCTATATCAGCACAAGCAGGATTATTTGGATCTAAATCTAAAGTAGTTCCTGCAGGACAAGCACATGATATAATTTGTTCACTTAATGCTATTGCTACATTTTCAGAACATGATGTACATGTATTACAATTACTACAAGGTGTTACTTCAAATATATTAGCGGTTTGTATATTTGTACCATTAAAACATACACCATCACTAGTAACTGCTGGTCCACCAGTTGTACCAGGTGGAGTTGTAACAGTTGGATTAGCCAACCAATCAAGAAATGGAGAAACATTATCAACCCAAGGATTATTAGGAGTAATAGGAGGACAAAGATTACCACAACCACATGGTGATTCAGATAAATTATTTGGGAAATTTACTCCAGGATGACAGAAAACAACAAAAATTTCATCAAAACTAGAATCAAACGGATTACCATTTTGAAAACCAGTAACATTACTATAAGTTACACCGGCAGATGCATCTGTCATAATTATACCAATTTTTCTAGCAGCAGTAGATCCAGCTATACCAAGATTAGCAGCTTTTACTGCTTCATTATAATAAGTTAGTCCGCCTGCTGCAAAATTAACAAGATTTAATGCAGTATTTAGTGTAGATGCATTATTAGTCATAGGAGTTATTACCGATGCTACATCAGTTGGATCACTCCATCTTGCTAAAGCCATTTGTATCATTCCTGAAGATAATTGTGTACCTAATTGAGCAATAAGAGCTTGTGCAAAATTCATTTGTAATTGACCCAGGTTAACAGGATAACTATTTCCATCATCACCTACAATATGTCCTGCCCCTGTACTTCCAGTACGATCAATAGAAAGTACTATATCAGTTTTTTGTTCAGTTGCAGTAGCATCACTAAAAAGAGTAGCTGCATCAAATTCATCTATATTAACAATAGCTGGAGTTTGTTCAAATACTTGTATACAACATTCAGTTCCATTCCAACTATATCCTGGAGGACAAACTGGAACTTGTGTTTCTTCAGTTTTAATAGTTAAGAAATGATTTATACTATTCATTGTAAGTTCAGGATGCCAATCATGGAATGAAATCCATGCTTTTGATTTAGGATCAAAACTTACTGTCCATGATATATCTTCAAAATATTGATCATCATGTACATCTACAGGAAATGTAGTATCAATACTAACAGGATCTATACAGTTTTCACATCTACAAACTGGTGGATTAGAATATGACGGATTTGAATTCATAATTAAATCACAATTCATACTATCTGGACAATACCAATAATCATTAGGTAATGCACTTGATACTAATTGATCTACAATATCATTTATTGAAGATTGATTTTGTAATGTACTATAAAAACTATAAGTTGATCCAATTTCAGATGTTGGATCACCAGGAGCATTAGCAAATGCATTAAAATATGAAATTTGATTTGCATTTGGTGTATCAACTATTGGTGGTTGTAGTGATACAGGTTGCCTTGCATTTAAACCAATAAAGAATGATTTCTGATGACTATAATTTGCATTATTTATAATATTAGTTTGAAACCATTGTGTTCCTGCAGCTGAACCAGGATTTGCATAAACATCATGTGTACCACCAGTAATGCTTTCATCAACAACACCTGTAGTTATGGCAGGTGTTGCTGGACTAGGAGTACCAGAATTAATTTGAATATCAGCTGTACCATATAGAGCCCCTTGTGTTCCATTTGTATGAAGTGCTCCATCTGCAATAGTAATTAATCTTTTTTCTGCATCAGGTCTTGAATGTTGTCCATATAGCATATTCATTCCAGACCAAATACCTGCAAGAATATCTGTACCTGAAGGATTATCTGTAGTTTGTGCTGCAAGAGTATAAACATCAGTCATATAAGAAAATAATGGTCCAGTTCCTGAAAAATCATCTGTTAATTGTAATTGATTACTTGCATTAAACATTGTATCTGCACTTGATGTAAGAGTTACATTAGCTAAAGCACCTGTTGTACTAGCTCTACCTGCACCAAAATGTACAATTCCAACTCTAATTTGTCCAGGAGTAACTTGTGAGTTTTTAAAACCTTCAAGAAGATCATTAACAAGACCTGTTACTCCCGCTATGTTTCCGTTATCTGAAACACTATTAGAAGAATCTACTGCAATTACAATATCAACATGACCATCTGTTTGATGTGCAGTTGCTGGTATAGTTACTATTTGACAACATTGATCACCAGTAACTATAGCTGGTGAAGGAGGATTACCACTACCAGGTTCTATACAACATGGAGAACCATTTAAACAACTAACTGCTTGCCAACCTGGAGGACAACTTGTTCCTCCTGGTGTAAATGTATATCCTTCTGGACATTCAAGAGAAGGTTCATGATCATTACATAATGTAGCATTATATACAAAACCTTCACATGGTATATATTGAATACAATTGTTACGGACTTTAAAATCTCTCTTACAGAAATATACTATATCATCATTAGGATCATATACTGTATTAATACCTGCTGCCATAACTGGATTATCAATTACTTGTGGACAATTTTCTATTTCAGGAAAATCAGCTAATAACTGTGATGGTAAAAATTTATTAAACCACCACTTCATACCAATGTCTGATATAGCTTGTAAACCACCACCTGCTTGATATAGGAATATTTTTCCTTGTGCTTGTGATACAAAATAAATTCCTTGTGGTGTATTTAAAACACTTCTAAAACTTTCACAAGATCCATACTCATGAGAAACATTAGAATTTGCAGCATTTTGTAATACTTGTGCAAATAAACCACCATCTCCTATCATTACTTTCTTTTGTGTTAATTGTAATTTATCTACACCTTGAAAGACTTTAGGTGATAATGTTGGAAATAACATTAATGCACCTGTTTGATTAAATGGTACTATTGCATTTATTTTAGATTTAAAATCTCTATAATTCTCAGCTAAGAATACTCTCCAGAAATCTATAGCTTTATCATTTTTATTTTGAAGTTTTACTTTATCAAGAAATCCTGTAGCTGGTACTGAATAAATTAATCTTTTAGGATATTGTGTAAAACATTGTTCTGATACTGTAGGATCATACCATCTTTCTTGTATCTTAGAAAAGGACACACCAAAAAATCTTCTTACACCTACTGATTTATCATAATTATAATAGTTATCAAATCCAACTATTTTTGAATGAAATAATTCTACAAGATCAGTATATTCTTCATCATCATAATGTCTTTTTCTTTTTTCTTCTTCCCAATCTCTATATGCTAAATTTATATCTGTTTCTACCCAAAAATCATTTATTCCACAATTATGTGTATATATGTAACCATACTTCCAAACAAATAAGCCACCTGTAGCAGCATTTCCTGCTCCTTGATAATTACTACTATTATATACACTATTAGCATAATTTTCTTGACCTGTAGTATTGTTAGGTCCAATTGTTACTGGACCATCATTATATCCTGAAATAATTCCAGTTATAGGATTTGCATTAGAAGTTGAATCTTTACATCTTGCAAATCCATTTACAACTTGAAATGTACCAGCATCCATTGAATAAACTTCTCCACCAGCACCAACATCAGTATATACATCACTAGTAAAATCAACAAGTGAAAAATCATTATTTATTGGAACAGGAGTACCAGTATATGGAAGACCTGTTGCTGGATTAATAGCAGAAGAATCAGTACTATATTGTGTTGCTGCATATTTTGTAAGATTAGGGTCATTTGTAACACCAATAACTTGTAGAGCTTGCCAATCAAAAATAATATTAACATTTGTAACATCCCCTTGACTTATTATATTTCCACCTGTATTGTCTGTTAAGTTAAAATATGTTCCAGCAGGAGGTGCACCGGTATCATTATTAATATGAGTATCAATATTACAATCAGCACCAGCACCACCAGTACCATATGGAATACTATAAGGAACATCAGCTGAAAATGATAAATTTAAAGTGATTGAAACTTGTGCTCCTGTAATTCCTGCATCTATTAATTCTTGTGTAACAGCTTGATCAACTGCTGTACTATTTGGATATGTAAGAGTTAGAGGTATATTTTGTTTATTAAATGTATATGAAGAAGCACCATTTGTAATACTATATCCAAAATTAGTTAAAAGTGTATTAGATACAGTATGTACAACATATCTTTGTGCTTCGGCACCTATTACATATTCAGGTGTACTATTTGCAGAAGGAACAATAGCACCATTAGGTGGTTGTCCTTCTGGTGTAAAAATTACTGATGAATCTGAATTACCAACACCCCAATCATCACCTGTCATACCACCTTCACCCATAGGATCTAAAGGAGGAGGATTAATCATAGTAACTACTGAAGGAGGACAATATGCACCATTTTTTGGAGTATCTAAATTATATAAAGCATCAGGTAAAGCACCAGCCCAACTAAAACTTAAATCAGTAAAAGGTCTAACAAATTCACCCATACGGTATTTTTCAGAATTATACCAATATCTAGGAAATGGAACATTTGCATATCTTGAATAATTAAATTGATAACCACGTTCTTCATCATCTTTTAAAAATTGATAGAAGAATGGCATAGTAGTTTTTTCAGTATATCTTGCAATATATGAATCACCTCCAAATAATACTCCTGTAGAAAATCTATCACCAGGGGCAATTGGTGTAAGTACTCCATCTTCATCATATACTTGTTGATTTTTAAATTTTGTTGTACAACCAAAAATAGGTAATTGTATAATACTATCTAATTGACCATACTGATTACTTATTTGATTTTTTATAGATACATAATTTGCTGAACAAGTAGAATCTATTTCTTCACCAAAATCCCACCATGATGCTTGACTATTTCCATTTCCTGCACATGGTCCCGCACCTAATGTAAATTTAGTATTATCAAATGTAGAAGGAGCAGGAAATTTAACTCCGTATTTATGTCTTAAAACAACTGTTGAAGGTCTTAAAACATTTTGTACAATAACATTACCATCAAAAGATTGTACAGCTTGTTTAATATATCTTGCTCTATCTATTCCAATTCTAAATTGACTAGTTGGATTTGCTTCAGTTTCATTACTATAAAAACCATGAGAAATATATTTTAATGCATAATCTTGAAAAGAAACTAAATCTAAAATTAATTGAACTAACCTATCTCCACCAATTGCAACAAAATTAAGAAATGTTAATATACCAGTAATAAATGTTCCTATACCTGGTGTAGCATTAAATTCAGAATCTCTCATCTGAATACTTTGTTCTGGACCCATATGACCAGCTGCAAGAGCTGCTGATGCTATATGTGCAGTCTGTTGTGTACCAAGATGTAATTTATTACCTTCAGAACCACCTCCCATAATTGCAGCCGCATCAACCCATCCTGCCTCAAGATATTCTATACCTTGATTAGCAAATTGTGGTACAGCTTGTGTGCCTACATTCGCTGCACCATATGCTGTTCCTGCACCTGGAAAAGGAGATCCATGTGTACCAGATCCTGCAGCATATGTTCCAAATTCTCCAACTGAATTTGAACGTGTACCTTTTAATGAGTAGTTACGTTCTCCTCTCATTTTCATAATTGCATAACCTACACCATAAATAGCAGCTAATAATACAACTTTATTTTTAAGAAGTTTGTGTTGAGTATGACCTTCTACAGTTTTAAATCTGCCAGTTACAGGTCCGGATATAGATTTATACATTTTTACTTCTGTAGGATTTAAATATACTTTTGTAAAATTTGTATCTGGTGAATGGAATGTATAAGTATTAGGATCAAATTTTCCCCTATCTCTTCCTCCTATAAATTCATCTCCAAATCCCGCAGGACCATTTATAGAACCACCTACTCCACCAAGATTATAAGATCCACTCATATCTGGTTCATTTCCTCCTAACCAATTATCTTCTATGTCAGGATCCCATCCCATTAATTGAGAAAACCAATTTTCATTAGCTCTATTACCAGAATCCCTAGCTAAAAGATATGGATCTATTCTTAAATCATTAAATGGATAGTTTGGACATAATCCTTGAAAAGTATTATCATTTCTATCCTTTTTAAATCTCATCATGTTTTTAATGATACCTTTTCCAATAATAGATTTTTTACCATCTCTACTACCTACCATAATTTGATAACCTACTATATTTTCAATAAGGTTACCATCATTATCTACAGGAGGAGCTATATTATCAAAAGCAACTCCTATAACATTTATAGTTCCATTAGATGAATTATATAAAGATGTACAACTATTATTTGGATTATTAGGATCAGTTGCAACAAGTGATTCATCAGGTATTTTATGATGTCTTATTGGTACACCACATAAATCAAATTCTGGTGTACCTGGATCAGACCAAGGATGTGCACTTGAATTGTATCTTTCAGGTTGTGTAGCAGGATATAACTCACTTGATTCCCAAAAACCCATTTTACCACCACCAGTTATAATTCCACCATCATCTGTAGTTGTTCCTATTAATGAAGATATAAAAGGATCACCAGGTGTAAACGTTGCAGTATTATATGCATCAAAAACTCTATCTGTTCCATCTATAGCATTAATACCACCTAATGTACTATTTTCCATACCATTAAAAAAGGGTGCGGGCGCTCTTCCTGGTATATGATATGATTTTGAAAACTCTCCTGTATTATATATAAATCTTATAAAAAAAGTATATTGTTCATCTCTTAAAAATGTAGGATTGTTTCCACCATTTCTATAATAATCATCAGGAAATGTAGCTGTTGTCCAATATGTTGCAATTTGATTTGCTAAAGGTTGATAATTAAAATCAAAATATTCTGTAGGTTGTGATCTAATTAAATAATCATTAACTACAAACATACCAGCTGATTTTTCAAATACTGGATTATCAATTAATAATTTTGAAGGTAATATAGTTGGTAACTCAGGATCAATAAAATCTATAGGTATTTTTTTTGTTTCAGTACTATATGTACCAAATTCATAATTTACAGCAGAGTTTGCAACTTTAGCTCTAATGACTAATTTAAAAAATTCAAAATCTGTATCTAAATCAGATATGTGTAATATTATTGATGAATTTGTATTTTCATGAGACCATACACTAGTAATATTAGAATTTATAAAATAATCCCCTATTGTTTGTGCATTATCACAATATGCTATAAATGCTTGATATGATCCATTATATAATGCACCTCCTTCTTCAGCTTTTTCTAATCTAAGACATGCCATATCCATTAATGGATGTAGTCTAATTTCTTCACAATCTAATTCATTTGGTGTTATATCTTGATATATTACACAAGGATTTCCATCTACATCTGGACCAGTTAGTTGTTGTTGTTTATATGGTATCTTATCTAGATTTAATGTTCTTGATGGATTTAAATTATCATCCCAATATACTTGCCAAGTACAATCAAAGTTTTCTTTTGATGCACCAATAATTAAATTATCTCTATTAAAATTTAAACATTGATCATTAACTGATGTTATATATTCACATTTACTATCGTCAAACCTTCCTATTTCTGAATTGATATCATCAGTGGAAAATATTACCCATTGATCTCCATATAGATGAATTGTTCCAATTACTGTATATGGAATTTTACCACATGCTAAATTAGCAGGCTCATTTCCAACAACTCCTGTATCACCATCCATAGAGTTATTAGCAAGATTACGGCCATGAAACCAATTTTCTTTTCCAAAATAAGCACTATCTACATCTTTAATCATACCCTTAATTGGGGTAGAAGTATTTACACTTGAAGTAGATGGTAATTGTTTTTTCTTATTTGCCTTCTTTTTTGCCATTTTTTTTATCTTCTATTTGTTGCAAAACTTGAAAACATATCATAGTATTTGCTATACTGTGCTTTTCTATTAACCTCCCATAATTTTCTCATTTCTTCAAAGTTAGGAGTATTGACAAAACCTAAAGCGTTGTTTCTTGCAGCTCTTAATTTTTGTTGAATAAATTGTAATTGATTTACAACTTGTTCACCAGAAAAAATCATATTTTCTAATATTCTTTCTTTAAGTGCATATTCATAATATTCATTACAATATGGATGATCTAAGACAAGAAGTTCTCCTCCTTGGTTTTCCATTGTTGCATTATAAGATAAAAAAACTTTTCCTGAAGTAAAGTTTGTAAGTAAAAATCCATCTTTAATTTCTGCATAATCATCTGCTGTAACTCCTAAATTAGGACATTCATTTTCACAATGTGCATTACTTATATCTGTAATTCTTAAAGGAAAAAATGAATTATACTCTCTAAAAGTAGATGGACCTACTCTTTGAATAACCATATATTCTTTTCCACATTCTGTAATTACACATACATCTTTACATTCTGGATCATCACATGGTCCTGTATGTCCTGGTTCAGGTGTATACTTTGGTTGTGTTGTATCAATATGTGTACCTGATGGCATAGTATTATTAATTCTATATTTACCGCATACAGCAGCATAAATCAATGTACTAAAATCTGAAGGTAATTTTACTTTACTATTCTCTACATCAATTATTGCTGTATTAGATCTTTGTATTCTAATTCCTAAATCATAATTTACTTTTATTGCAATCTTAATTAATTGTTGAGGTTCAATCATACCTTCCATATCATAAGAGTTAAAATCTACCCTAACACTCTCTAAAAGTTGATCAAACGTTTTATATTTGTGTGATACGCTCATTATCTATTTATATTTTTACTATTATCTCCATCATCAGATGGTACTTTAATTGAACTAAAAGATGTTTGTAATATTTGATTTTCTATTTCTGAAAATAAAAATTCTGGAATATAAAAATCTTGTAAATATCTAGGAGTACAATCATCATCATCTTCACATGTCCATTTAGATATATCTTCTTCAAAAACACCTTCTAATTTTATTGCATCCCATTTAATATTTGGTAAGTATAAATAACCATCTAAGAACCAATAGTATTTTGCAGTATTATATTTAAAGGTTGTTGTTTTTGTCATAGATGTATAACCACCAGGAGTAGTAGGTTGAACTTCTACTCCTCCATCAATTGAACTAACAGTTCTAATTAATGGTCCCCAATAGCCTTGCATAAATGTTGGTAGTTTTTTTTCAGTTCTTTTTATTATACAATTAGTTTTTATACCAACACAACTAGCTTCTACTTTATCTACCTCAATAAGTTTAACATATTTTAATTCTCTCCAAACACTGTTAAATCTCATTAACTTGTTTGTACTATCCTGCCTTCTCATATAAAGTTGTGCATACTTTTTTATAAGACTATATATATATCTATCAGTGACAAAAGCATCTTCTGATTCAGCTTTTATTTGCCCACGTATTCTAGATATTGCTTCTCCTATTGTTGTCATAATTAATTTTCTTTTTTATACATATCTGCAACTCTAAATTTATTTTTTACTGTAATATAGTTTCTCCAAGTAGTTGGATAAATTTTTGATACAGCTCTTCTAAATTGTCTTATAGCATTAAATTGCCATAGCTCTCTAGTTTTAAATTTATATTTAGGAGAATAATTAGTATAAAATATCTTACCTATATAACCATTAGTATCCCAGTTTTTATTTTCTATAACTTTTCCATACTTCTTAGATAAGGCATAATCTACATTAACCTTTTTAGAAGGAGGACAAGATCCTATAAATAAATAACCTAGACTTTCAGGTAACTCTACGCCATTTCTATTTTCAATAACTCTCTCCCAAATTTTCCCATTAAATGAATTAATAACATTTTTTAACTTATGATTACTAACACTAGAATACATTGGATGTTTTTCTTTAAATTTTTCTAAAGTATCATTATTTAATAAACTTAAAACTTTCTCCCTATATCTAGGTTTGTTTAAATCAGGTTTCTTAAAATTACTAATCATATCTCTTACGTATATAATTTACAAAAAAATGAGGATAAATAAAAGTTATTGAGGAGAATATGTTAACTCACAAATTTCACCTTTATTAGGACAATGTATAGATAATACTCCAGATCTTCTAGATCCTACAAATTTATTATGGTAATGATAATAATCTGTTCTAGATAAACTTGGTAAAATTTTTAACATAAATCCAGTATTTTCATGTTCTGTTATGTATTCAATTTTCTTTTTATGATGATAATGTCCAGTATATAAAGTTCTAAATGAAGTCTTCCCCCATTCTTTAGGATACTCCATAGAATAAACTAATAAAGAATTCTTTGTATTTACATCCCCATGTTCAAATGCAAAGAAATTATCTCCATATACAAAAACTTTTCTTTCAAGATAAACTACATCCCAAAGTATATTAGGATCATCAAAACATTTAGATAATCCATGTGCTAAATGAAATGATGATAATCTATCATGATTTCCAGGAATATATATAACTTGTAATTCATCACAAAATTGTTTAATATAATTAATGCTCCATTGAATTGCACTAAATGCTTGCATATAAGCTTCTGTAGCAGTCTTACAGTTATCTAAAGGAGTTCCACTAGTGGTAGTCCCACTCCATGTATCCATGTTAATTAAATCACCTCCTACAACATAATAAATTTTTTCTAAATGATGAGCACTTGTTGCTCTAGATACTAAATCTTTTATAGTTTCTTCAAAATCTAAATCAATAGTTTCATTACCTTCTTTACCAAAATGTATATCTTGTAAAGACAAAACTCCAGCAGTTTTTACTTTACCTGGAGTTTCTAATCTTTTTGAAGGTGTATATTTTTTTGGTTTAAAACCTTTTAATAATTCTGCAACATTATCTATTTCATTATCTTTTATTTTAGTAACCATAGCTGATACACGCCAATGATCACCCATTTGTTTATTCCAATAACTAGATAATTTCCATTGTGTAATATCTATATTTAAAATTTCTATAATTTCTTCAGGTGATTTAGGTTCAGAAGAACTTAATGCTTCCATTTTTGCTTCACCTTTTTCTAGATTGACTTCATATGATGTAGATCCAGAATCAAATGTTTCTCTATTTTTGACTACTTCTTTTAATACTATATAATCTGCTAAAGATATTTCTAATCTTTCTGCACAATATTCTGCTGTTTTTTTCCATTTAAATGATGCTTTAATTCTTTCTAATAGTGAATCCATGTTTTAAAAGTTGGTTAATATATTGCAAATATAATAAAAATATTTTAAAAAAAGAGGCTCTGTGTTAACCCAGAGCCTCAACAATTAAGTTTAGGAAAACCAATAAACCCTTCACTCTCTTGTTATTATAATGTTGTTTCTGCTAAAATTACTACTGAAGAACATCCTGCATTTACAATTCTTATATCATATATAGTATTTGATACTAAATTAGTAATAGTATGTTCTGTTGTTGATGTTGTTAATCCTGTTATAGCTTGTTGCCATCCTGCAGCGCCTTGTACTCTATACTCTACACTAACTGTTGCTAATGGTGGAACTCCTGACCACCCTACTGTAACTGAATTTGTTGTTGTTCCTGAAATATAAACCAATTGAGGAGCTGCTAATACACAACCAGGATCAGATAAAAATAATGCTATTCTTTGAAATATTCTATCTAATCTTTCTCCTTTTGTTATTGTAAATGGAACATTACCTACGGTTGTAGTAAATGTATTAGAACAATAAGATACACATTGAGCACATTGAATATCTTCACATAATTCTGCATCACCTCTTGAGCAATCAGTATAAAGACATGGCATAGATGCTGAAGTATCAGCACATCCACAATGAACATTATTACATTTAGTTCCACTATTACAATTACAATTATTACAACTCATTTTTTTTCATTTATTTTATTTTATGAACAACCTGATCCTGCTCCTGTTTGTTGTGCTCCCCAATGCGGTGCAGTTGTACTATACTGTGCTGTAGGACCTGATGCAGCACCACACCTTGCATACCAATTACCATTGATTAATTCAGTTGATGGTCCAGGGGTATAAGGTGATGAATATGCTTTACATGTTACATCAAATTCAACACCTGATGAATTCCATATTTGTTGACAACCTGTACTTGTTCCAGCTTTTGATAATGATGTTACACAAGTAGTAGTGGTTGTATATAATTTACCAACTCCACCCATAATACCTAATTGTACACTATTACAACAATGATCTTGTACATCTTTTAATGCTTTTCTTAAATCATCAATAACAGTCCAAACATTAAATAATGAATCAGCACCATTAGCTACTGTTGTTTTTAAAGTTTTACTATATCCTCCACTATATAATGCTACATTTAAACCACTAGGTTGGTTAGATGTAGCTGAAGATATTTCTGAAGGAGTACCTGTTGCTCCACGTAATGCTATAAATTGTTTATCCATTTGTTGAACAACAACTTCTATAGGAGTTAAAACACCTGTTGCTACAACACCACTTGAATAAACTCTAGGGTTAGGTTGTCCAGCTGGAGCATTTTCTAATTTTCTAACTCTATCATCTACTAATCCTACACTATTAGTATTAGTTGTAATACCAGTTGTAGTACTACATAACTCTTCCATTAATTCTGTTAATATAGTTTGAATAGTTCCTTGTCCAGTTAAATTTACTGAAGGAAGTTCTCCAAAACATGCAGGAATATCCATCTTACATAAAAATACATCATCACAACTCATAGATGTTGTTGTTGTGGATGATGTTGATCCTTGATTAAGAATTATATTATCAATTATTAATTGTATTAATTCTTGAATATTTGTAGCAGTAGGTCCTACTAAATTAGTTTGATCAACAAGTGTTATATCAAAATCTAAGCCTCCTGCTATAGATGCTTGAAGTGAACAAACCAAATTTGCTAAGTTTGCTACTACTGTACTTACTGTATCTCCATTACATATATTTACACACTCAATATCTGGACCTTGCCATATCACACAATTAGATGATATAGGGTCACAGTTCTGTGGGTTATTTGCGTTAGTTGGTATCATATCTTTACTCTACATTTATAATATACAAAATTATTATATCTTATTCAACATTTTTTCTTGTTAATTATGTTAGTGTTACTGTTAATGATGCTTTAGCTCCTGCTTGTGGAGTTCCAGCATCAACAGTTATAATTATACTATACGTATCAGCTGGTAAACTCATTGTTGCAAATGTTGTTACACCAGCTACTGGAGTTCCTCCTACAATGCCACCACTACTATTTAATATACCTATAGTATATGTTCCATTACCAGGATTTAAATCAAACGTTATAATATTAAGATCATTATTTATTGATAAGGCATTACTTGGTATATAAGTATTTGGATTAGATATTTGAGGTGTCCATTGTATTGTAGGATTTCCATCAGCATCTAACTTAGCATCAGCATCTGCACCTATTTTTACTTTAAAAGATTCCATACAAACGTTCATCCAAGCTTCATCAAATTCACCATTATTACCTACTAAAGGATTACCTAGATCATAAATAGTTACTTGATATGTTCCTGGCCATAATTTATCAACAGCAGGATCATAGTCATAATATACTGTATACTCATTTACAGCTGGAAGAACACCATCTGGAGCATTAGGATCTTCTCCTCCTGCAATAAGACTTCTAATATTACACCTTAAATTTGATGGATTATTAGCTGTAATTGGACTATATAAAGCTGAAAAGTCAATTGTACCTGTTTTACTAAAACCAAATGTATTTGTTGCAGCAGTACTTGATATTGTTGCAGTATAGTTACTACACCACAAACATGTCTCATTATCTGGATAATCAGTGGTATTTGTATTTGCGCCAATTAATACATTTGTTGGTTGTGCATTTGCTACTTGATTACATCCCATATTAGTTCCTGTTAAACCTGTTGGACATAATGCATTAGTTAAACATTCTGTTATAGTTGTATAAACACCATTTTGAGAAGGTGTACATGTTGTAGTTCCTGTTGTACATTGCGCATCTTTTAAATACATTTTAAGAGTAAATGTTGATTTAGCTGCTTTTAAATATGTTTCTAAAGTAGTAAGATCTGCAGAATAACATTTTGCATCTAATAACATTACACCAGGTACATTATTAGCCATTATCATAATTCCAGCTACCATATTTGACCAACTTGCAGGATAATCATCACTAGCATTTGCACCAGGATTTTCATAAAGAAATACTAAATTTGCACCATCTTTAAGTTCTACTTTATCAAATATTTTTTTAGTACCACCCCATAATGCACTGTAACATTTACTTGTATCTGTACTTCCTGCAACAAAACCCCATACATTATTAAGATTAATAAAAGAATATGAAGTTAATACATTAATCATAGCATCATCATTTGCATAAGCTGTAGTAGTATTTTGAAAACTAGCATCTTGAGAATTTAAAAATTTTAAACCGTCTGTACTATCATTTAAGCTACCAGGATTACATTGATATAAAATTTGTGGTCTTGCGTTAGCTAATGAAGCACTTGCCATAAATAGACATTCTGGAAAATTAATATTACTAAACACAACAGTATATACTCCAGCAGCAAGATTTTGAAATATTATAGAATTTGTAAAACTTACATTACTTTCTACTTCTTCTCCTAACTGATTATAAAGAGTTGCAATATATCCTATTGAACCACCACCAGCAGGAATTCCATTAACAATTGTTGTAGGATTAATAACAACTGTTCCATCTGCTGCATTATATGAAGATGGATCAATACTTATATTATCAGCTGCATAACCTATTACACCTATATTACCAGTAATATTAAAATCAGCTGGTGCTGGATCACATGCATAACATGTTCCATCATTTTCTGTTGCTCCTTCTTGATAATTAGCTGCATTTGGATCAGTACATCCAAGAATTGGAGTATCAGGAGGATTATCACCACAACAATTTGTTGAACAATCAATTTGACTTGGATATGTTCCTGTTACATCTTGGATACAATCACAATCAGTATAAGTGCATATACATTCAGATACAGCAAAATGAATATCATAACCACTAAGTGCTTCTCCAGGATTACCGTATAATCCTCCCATTAAAGCTTTTATTACAGTATAATTAGCACCACCATTTGCTGTTACATCTGGATTTGGTAATCCTGTAGTAGGACTAATAGTAGTTCCATCCATACCTAATATATAAAGCCAAGTAAGTGTTGATTCCCAACTCCATGTAAAACCTGGAGCTGAACCTATACCATTTAAAAAAGCACCACTAACAAGAATTTCTACATATTCAAACTTTTTCCAATGAGCTTGTTGAGCAGGAATATCACATGAACCAGATCCCAAATGCATGTATTTATATGTTCCAATATTAAGTTGATTAGGGTTAGCTTCTAAAAATGCATTAACAGCAGTTTCATCATTTATAAATGCTACATCATTTGATAAAGATGTTAAATCCATACATGTATCACTAATTGATGAAAAAGTACATTTCCAAGGTAATGGTGGAGGATTATCATTACAACATGTTAATGCTGATTGACAATCTATTTGTGCTGGATAAATTCCTGTTCCATCAAATTTTTCTACACATTGACATTCTGTATTTGGATCTGCTTTACATTGACATAATGCAAAATCCATATTAAGATTTGCAAATATAACAGGACACTCACCGCATTCTGCAAATGAAAAACCACTTTCAAGAAATGCTTGATTTATTTGATTAGAATCTAAAGTATCAGCTGTAGGTGAACCACCATCAAATGAACCAAATGTGGTAAGTTGTGTACCATTAGATGTAAAAATAACATTAAAATTAATTAATAAATTAAGATCTTGATAAAGAGTTGCTAAATCAGTATAATCTTTATAAGCATAAGCTCCACTTACTTGAGTTGAACCAGGAATAAATGATGCCCAAGTATACATCATTGTAAATCTTATTTTAATAGGATTAGCAGATACTGAATTAGGAAATGGAGGTACAGCACATATATCACATAATGGGTTATATCCTCCTGTTACATAATCATAAGCTAGTTTATAATCTCTTATATCTAGTCCATTATTTAAATAACCATTTTCCCAAGCATATGGACTTGTTATCCAAGCTAACATTGCTTCACTATTTTCAAATGCTCCTAACCCTGTTGATTCTGCTGATACACATCTATCTGATACTCCAGGTAATGGAGTTTGAGAACCATCCATATCTATAATACATGGATTTATTTCTGGTTTTGTATTAGGAGCTGCATCTAATACACTATTAAAATATGTTGAAGTAAATCCTACTCCAGGTACTTCTTCACAATTCCAATTATATAAACATGTACCATCATCACAAGTTGCCGCAGTATTATAATTATTAGCATTAGAATCCATACAACCAAATACACATGGTGTACAACAAGAATTCCAATTAGCAGCACTTTGATATAAAGGAGATGATGGTGGATTACAATTACAATCTGCAGTAGCTGCTGGATCAAAATTTAATGCAGTTGCGTCTGTACAACCTGAGAATAAACAAGATCCATCATCAAATGTAGCACTACTATTATAATTACATGCAGTTGAATTCATGCATCCATATATAATTGTTGTAGGTGCACTAACATATACACTTAATGTAACAGTGCATGGAGGATTAGTTGATGAATCAGTTAAAATAAAAGTATATTGACCACCACCTAAACCAGTTAAATTTTGTGTTGTAGCAAATGGAACTCCATTTTTAGACCATTGAAATGTATATGGTCCTATACCACCTCCCACCATTTCTATAGTTATAGAACCATTATTTGTTGAATCATTTGTAGCATTTACTACAGTTACGTTACTAGCAAATAAAGAATTACAGTAAGTACAAGAACCATCATCAGTAAGTGCTCCAGGATTATAATTATCTGCAGCAGGATCTGTACAACCTTTACTTTCATTTCCTGATGATACAATAGGTGCAACATAACATTGTTCATGAGGTCTATCATCACAAGTAGGTTTACATGTTGGATCAGTTACAGTAACTGCTATTTTTTGAGAATTACAATTTCCTGTTGTAGTAATACATGTACATAAATCAAATATATGATTTGTATTTATAGAAGCATTAGGTACACAATATCTAAATAAACCATTTTCATCTGTTTCTCCTATTATTTCACCATTCCATATAATATCATAACCTTCTACACGGTTTCCATCTTGATCTGAAATAATAAATAATAAACATTCTGTATCTTGACAACTTGTTACATCTGCAAATTTACCTATATCATTTTGAAATTGATCTGGTTCAAATGGTAACATTGACACATCTACATCCCAACCATGTTTATCTAAAGCACCAAAACCTTGTAAGTAATATGGGTTACCCAAAGTTATATTTTCTAAATTTGCCATTGTTGAAGCAGGTGCTCCATTATTAGGTAATGTTGCATCTACTATATAAATTCCATCTGGAGTACCTCCTGAAAAATTAAGTATAGTAACATTTGACAATGTACTTGTCATTGTAGTATTTCCTAAACCTCCTACTGTTGCTTGAGTTAAAAGTAATTCACCAGCGCCACCAACAGTAACAGTTATAGTTCCATTATGACCAGCTGCATCTTCTATGCATACTTTTAAAGCTTCAGCTACACTATCAATAGTACCTGTACTTATAAATTGATTTATAGCTACACTAGTTACAGCTCCTGCTGTATATGTTTTTGTTAAACCACTTGTTGCTATAATTTGTATTGTTTGACCATTTGTAGGATTTCCAGTAAATGTTATTTTTCCTGTAGCGGCAGCATCTGGTTTATTACCAGAACTAACTGCACCTAGTGCATGTAAAGGAAATGGTCTATGAGCAGAACTGGTAATTGCAGGTCTAGAAGGATATAAAAAACATTTATAGTTATGATTTGGATTTAAAAATAAATAATTATTTCTTTGACTTGTGTATTCCTCATAATCAGCTTTCCAACATGGTGTTAATGTTGCATCAGATCCATTTGCTGCTGAACCTGTACCTATTGTTGCAGCAGCCCATGTCATTGCTGTTGGAGGAACTATAGCAGATGAATTATGATAAGGTTGTGCAACAGTACCACTACCTTGTGCTGCTTCATCTGCAAAACATATAACTAATATATTTTTTGCAGTTGCTGTTGGTGGAGTACCTAAAGTTGGATTTGCTAATGCATTAGGACCTGCTACATTTGCACCAGCACCTCCACTATTATATAATGTTAAATTATTATCTTCAAATAATTTTAATGTTTCCCATAATAATCCAGTAGGATTTGATGTTAAAACAGCATCTGAAAATCCTGTTGTAAGACAAGGTCCAAAATCAACTGGAGGTGTATTTGTATTACATCCTGAATCTGTACCACCACATGATCCTGAATTATTAAAAGTTCCTGTTATAGGTTGAATAGCCCAATCAAGCCATCTTTCACCTGCAACAGAAGTATGAAAATCTTGAATATTTCCTCTTTTAATTGGACAACCACTTTTTGATTCATTAAATTCTCCTAAAGTACTTATCCATGCTTTAACTGCTTTATATGTTTTTAGAACTTCCTCCTTACCTAATGATGATGCATCATAGTAACAATAAATTTGTACATCTTCATTTATCATACCACATAATTCATCTACCCATGCTGGTCTATCAGCATCATTTAAAGCTCCAGTTGTAGGTACCGTATATTTTGTTGTTATTGAATTTTTTTCAGAATATGTAAATATTTCATTGTCTTGATAATCACATAAATATTTACTATTAAGTTTACTTTGAAAATTAGATGTGCAACATGATCCTACACCGTATCTATCATACTTATACTTCTTGAACACTTCATCAGCAAAGTCACGTTCAATGTTTATTTTTTTAACCGTGTAATCTTTTTTATTCTTACTCATTTTATTTTCCTTGCAATTTCAATTTCTGTAATGATGCATTATATACATGAACACATTGTTTGCATACAGTAGCTCCATCCATTGCTGTTGTCTTTTGACATCCACAACTTATTACTTTTTTGCAGTGTTTACAATTTGCTGCCATATTTTTGGTTTATTTTTTTTAACAATTTGAACAAGTTATTTTATTTAATTTTGATTTTGCAAAAGTATAAAGTTCTAATCCAGCATCTGGGCTTGCACAATATTCTACTTTTGCTTTTGCTGCATCAATATATAATTTTATATCTTTCATCTCATCCATTAATCTTTGCTGATCAGATCCAGGTTCACATGGTTGTATATCAAGTTTACACATTTTATCATACCATGCTTGCATAATATTTGTTATACGTAGATGATTATATTCTACATATGCTTTTTTGTGAGGACTTACTTGATATCTTATAATGTATAATCCATCTGCTAATACTTGTCTTGTACTATTACATCCTGTAGTTTGTGTACCTAAAGCACATGATTCTAATACTAGATCAAATCCTTCTTTAACTTTTATTAATGCGGGTGTATTAAAACCAGGTGAAGTTATTAAAACTTCTGGACAATCAACTTCAAGATTTTTAGCATATTTACTTGTATCCTTTATTGCAAGCACATCCGGATTTGAAACATTTAATACCTCTAAGCTTAGTATATGTTTTGCTGCCATTTATTTATAATTATAAATTGTAAAAATAGTATCTATTAATAATATACAAAATATTAATAAGAATTGAAAAAAAAAGGGTGAGATATTTCACCCACCCTTTTAGTATTAACAAACTATTAAATAATATTATAGAGTTGTTACTGGGACAAAACGTCCTGCAGCTTTTGCTTCAATAGCTAAACCATCCATAAATTTACCAAAGTTTGTATATGAAGTATCACCACCACTTGCGCATGGAATATGTATTTCATATAAATACTGATCATTATCAAATACTCCTGTAGGATTATTGAATCTTGGCACAGTATGTTGGATTTTATAGTTTCTATAAAATGCAGTTCTATCTACAGCTGCTACAATATTATCTCCACCTTCAATTTCTCTGAATCTTGCAGAATCTTTATTACCTTGATTATGACCACCGTCTTGAGAATATCTTCTATCTAAAATTAGATTTCTTAATACACTCTCGCCAGTTTGTTCACTCTTTAGTAATTCAACTGAAAGACCTTGAGCAGGCATTGCAGCTTGAGTACCACCAGAACTTGCAGCACCTGTAAGACATGTGTCAGTACAAGCATCTCCATCTTCATCTAAAACAGTTACAGTCATTGTGATAGGTTCAGTATCAACATTATCTCTAGTGTCAAAAGAACAGTTATCAAAGAATGTTGCAGTATAACCAACTGTCAATCTAACTTTATTGTTACCTGCAGCACCTGGAGCAGTACCTGCTACTACTGTTGCTGTAACAAAAGGATTTATAAGTGGATCATCATTAATTAATGCTGCTAGTGCAGTAGCGGCAGTATCACCATCTACATATCCTGCAACATCAGGAGATGCTACACAACAATCTTTTAAATAGAAAGTTGAATAAGCAAATCTGTTTAAAAAACGTAATACAGCATTTCCTTTCAGATCTATTCTTACTTGATTTTGTAATGAAGTTGATCCATCACATTTAATACAAGAATTTGGTATTTGAACATCAATTACTGCAGTATCTGTAGAACCACATGTATTAGCGTCTTTATATAAACCAGTTATATATTTAGGTATGATGATTTTACTTTTGTAACTTGCTGCATAACCACCATGAAGTGCATTACCTCCAATAATATCACCAGCATTACTAGCAGTACCTGCAGTATCAGTTCCAGTGTTATTCCAGTTACCTTGTGCTAACATATAACCTGAAGTAGAAGGCATTCCTGAAGCAGAAACAATGTTAGGAGTTGTACCTGTTCCAGATACAACAGCTTGTGTTCCATTTACAGCAGATGTTCCAAGACCAGAAAGAGCTGTTCCAGGTACATTTACAGATTCATAAGTTGCTGCATCAATAAATGCAATTTCACCTCTTTTTAAAGCTGAGGTAGCTGTTCCTTTAGCAGTAATTACACTGCTAGGTACGTATGTTTGTCTATACGCATGATTAAAATAAGCCATTTTTTTTATGCCTCCTATTTTGTTCAGAGGACTTTTTTACAATACAATACAGAATGGGTTTATTATACCAGTGCAAAAGTACCCACGCTTAACTTTTACACCTCATATATAATATAATATTTTTTATTTACATATCCAATATTAATTATTTTTTTCTGCCATTTGAGATCCCCTCATTGCATTAGCTGCATCACTAATATCTCCTGCAACAATTGCTACAGCTTCATCAATAAGTAATTCAGTTATATCATCTTTAAATTCACATTCAATATCAGCTGCAGATAATTCATTTGTATAGGGATCTACACAACCTTGAATTTCTATATTAATTGGTTTTCTGTAATATAGTAATCTAGGATTTACAATATCAAAATCTCTTTTATATAATCTTATTTGATTATTATTTAATGTACAAAATGTTTCACCCCATTCAAAATCTGGTCTTTTTAATGGATCTCTCATATATAAATCTATATTTGCTTCTTCTACTAAATATACAGTCATTGATCTTGGTTCTTTATTACAACATTCTGTAGTTGCATCAATATCAACTCTTTTAAATTCTAAATATTCATTTGGAAAATTAGTAGCTAAATCAAAATTTTTATTAGGAGAAGAAGTAAATAAAACAGTAGTAGTTAATAATTTTTGTAAATCATCAATTCTTCTTTTAGATGCTTCATCTGCTTCTTTCCATGCATTTGTTCCATGTAATTGTCTTCTACACCATTCAATTTGTGCTTTATTAAAAGCCTCAACAATTTGCCAGCATTCTATATTATCATAGTCACTGCTGGCAATTTTGTTAAGCCTTTGTCTAAATTTTAATTCTAGTGTAGTATTATTCATATTACATTGACATTAAATAATCAAATTCCTCTTTAGTACTTTTTAATATTTCATCATTTTTTGGATTTTTTAAGTATTCTACTACACCTTCTTTAGTAGTTGAAACTTTAGCATTTGTATCTTTATGATAAATATATCCATCAGATTTTGTAGTAAATGAATTAGTAGCTAGTAAATCTTTTACCATTACTTGTAATATTAAATCTTTTGTTATAATTTTTGAAGATTTAATAAAAGTTTTTGCTGCTTTTGCTTTATTCTTTTCTGATCCATTACCATTTATATATGAATCCATAACTTCATATAAAACATCAATAGGTGTTGATTCAGTATATTGAGTACTATTAAAATCTAATAATTTTGTTATATGTAACAATTTAGTTTTATCTGTATCATACAGATCTGACAAAATACCTAAAGATTTATTTCTTATTTTAGAAACTTTTGTTCTTTCTTGAATTGTTTCTTTTCTTTCATCAAGATAAAATTTATATCTACCATTTAATTTAGCTGCTTCTAAACTTGGAGCAACTAATGAAAAACCACCTGCTCTAATAGCACATAGCTTTAAAAGATCATATGGATCTGCTTTAGGATCTAAATATACAGGACTATTGCCTATACTTACATTTACTTTTTCCCAGAAATCATCATTATCTGGTCTTACTACTTTTACTTTAGACCAAAATTCAGGATCTTTAACATCTATTATATTTGTAGCTAATTCTTTTTCTAATTGGCTAACTATCTCTCTAATTTCTTTAATTTTTTCTTTTTTTTCTGTTGGAGATAATCTTTTAATATCAGGAGAAAACTCATTTAATCCTGTTACATATCTTCTAATACCATTTTTTTCTAAACATGTTACAGTTTCAGTGTGTTTTACACCTTCATGTAAAGCCATATCATATTTTTCTAATCCCATATTTTCTATATCAGGATTAAAGTAAGGACGTATTGAAACTGAATCATCCTTTACTGCATTTGTTTTTTCTGTGAAAGTTATACTCATTTTTTTAAATTTATTAGTTTTTAATTTGGTTTAAAAGAAAGGTGGGGAGCACAAGGCTCCCCCTCTTTCATATTATTCTAAGATTAGAATGATCCTCCAGTTATTGGATTCTTCATTACAATCTTAAGCACTTTAGTTGGGTCTTTTACCCATACAGAAGGCATTGTTTGTGTCATCATAACTCTATATCCATTGAAATGTCCTGAAGACTGGAATCCTTGACTTCTTCCCATGTAGTCCATAGTACCATTTTGGTAGAACCACTTAAGAGCGTTATCCCAAGAAAGCTTCAATAAATAGATGTTATCATTACCCTCATCAGTTACATCAAAAATGATGAAGCTGTAAGAAGATAATGGTCTACCATCAATTAAAGGATTTTCAATATCATTAGTATGAAGGTTATCAAACGCTGGATTCAATACAAACTTAACGTTTGCTAAGAATGGAATTACCATACTAGTGTATGCAAATCCAAACCCTAAATCCATACCTGATCCTGTAATAGCTCCAATATTATCAGCATTTGTAACCATACCGTTAGCAGTAGCAGCTTTAGAAGCAATTGCTTCATTCACTAACTGCATACCTCCAATACCTGTTTGTACAATTAACTGACGTTTTGGATCTGGTCCATCAAAGTCAACTTTACCAGCATAGAAGTTGTATAATTCATTTCTGAACATATCCATGCTAAATTGAGTTTTGTTGTACACTCTTTTGAATGAGTTATCTAATTGTTTCCAAAGACCAACAGACATTCTGATGTCATCTGGACCGTCTTGTCTAACTCTTCCACCGTGACCCCACATTAAGTAACACTCAATGTCATTTGCAATTTTTGTCAAGTGTGCAGCTTCCAAAGAAGTTAAAAACGTTCTTGAAAGTGAACCATTGTCAAATGCATTCTTAACATATTTTTTACCCATTGCACCTGCAATAGATTCAATAGAGTTAAGAGATGGATCAAGATTCTTGTCAAAGTTTCTCCAAATTTCAGTTACAGGTACAGTACCGTCAGCATTCATTCCTCCTTTGATCATAAGATCAGCTCTAGAAGAAACAGAATAATGAACGTGTGCTTCAGCTCCTCCTACAAAGTTGTAGAATTCTCTAAAGCCTGCACTTGTTTGAATATCAGAAAATCTTTCACCGTATTCACCACGTGCAGAACCTTTTCTAAAGAATTTAGTTCCCGCAGTTAACCACTTTGAAGTATCTAATCCTGATGCAGAATCATTGTTTACAAGTGTACATGTATAGATCCATCCATCACCTGATGGTATAATATCATCAGCTGTAATGTAAAGTTCATATCCATTATACTTGTCATATGTGATGATGTCCCCATGACCAAATTCTCTTTTTGATAATCTGATCTTAAAAGGTTGACCATCAACCCCTACAGTTCCAGAAACTCCAGCTGGAGGTCCTAATGATACTGGTAGGTCTTGAGATACAGGTGTTTGCCACTTGTATTCACCACGTGCATTGTCCACCATAATTGTGTTCTTACCACCAAACGATGCCATTTGATACAAAGGCATTTCTACCTTTTGCGTCATTGCCCAAAGTTCCACTGGACCCATGTCCATTGGTTCTGAGTCACCAAGCATATTTGTTAAGTGATATGAATCAATATGAGAACTAGCTTTGTAGCTTGTGTCTCTTAAAAAGAGACCGTTGTTTAAAACTGGTGTTGCCATTTTTGTTCAATTTTTTAGTTAATAATTTATTTAATATACATACAATTCACATTGTTTTTTTAAAATCTTTTGAAGATATTATTACTTCTAGGTAATGTTCTTCTTCTACTTGCTGGTTTTTCATTAGTTGTCATCTTATCATTACTAGATGCACGTTTACCAGCTTGAGCAGTTTTAAGTTTTCTAACTGTTTGTTCAACTGCTTTGTTTGTCCCTTTTGCCATAACTTGAGATTTATATCCATTAGGATCAGATAATAACCATAATGCTTCAGTAACAAGATTATAATTTGGCTCAACAAATTGATATTTTTCTAATAAGTGTCCTAGCAAGTTTGTATTTTGTCCACTAATTGAAGGATACTGTGGATTAACTAATCCATTATATAAAAGAGCTTGAGTCTTTTTATTAACCTTCATATTTCCTATTTTACCATCTTTTAGTGTATTATACACATTAGCCATGTAATTTTCAGATGCTTTTTGTTGTTGTGCTTTTTTCATTTCTTGTTGTTGTAATCTTCTAGCAACAACTTGTTCTTGCATCTTATCTAATTTTGGTTTAAACTTAGATGCTTGTTTTTCAAGTTTACCTAAATCTTTCCAAATATCTATTTCTTCTTGAATATCTTGTGGTGTACCATAACCTGTAGCCGTTAAATATTCTCTTATTATATGCTCTTGACCAGATTCAGTTGAAGTTGAAAGTTCTTTAACTTGTTCAACTTGTGCTAAAGCACCAAATAATCCTTTAAGATCTGTACCTCCATCAGCTACATATTTTGCAGCTACTTGTAATTCTTGTGGTAAACTATTAAAGAACTGTTTTGGAGTTTCTCTTCTTACTGCATTACCTCTTTCATCCATATTTGCTTGAATAAGCTCTTTCCAATCTTTAGCAGTATATTCATCAAGTTCTTTTTCATCATCAAAAGGTATAATTTGATTATCATCAATCATTTTCTTAAAGACATCTGCCATACCTTCCATTCTTTTTCTACCTGAAACTGTTGAATTTTCATCTTCTCCTTCAGCTACTTCTAAACCTTCATTTAAAATTTCATCTACCTCTTCAGGTTTTATTTCAGGTTTAGCTTCTTCTTTAGCTTCAACCTTTTCTACTGGTTTAACTTCTTCAGTTGATGTTTCTTCAGCTTTAGGTTCTTCTGTTTTAGGCTCTTCTGTTTTTTCTTCTACAACTTCTTCTTTACTATCTAAAAAAGATAAATCTATATTTTCTGGTTTAGAAAATATATTTGGTTTTTTAACTTCTTTATCTGAAGTAACTATGGAATCAGCACCTGGAGCTCCATTAAAAATCTCATCTATGTTAACATCTACTGATTCTACTGTTGTTGTGTCTTTCATTTTTTCTGACATAATTATATTGGTTTTAGTTATTAATTTTGGTTTTATTGTTTATCTACACATATAATATAAATAAAATATTTGTCTAAACCTTAAAAATTTTTATTCATTTTTAAAATATTTTGTAGTATATAGCTATCTTTATTATTTTTTATTATTCTTCATTAGAATTTGATAATATAAAAGGAAATGTAGGAGGTATAAATTTTAACCAATCCAGATTATTTTGTTTAGAACGTAAATAATCATTATTATTTTTTTCCATTTGTTTAATTGTTTCTTTTAATTTTTGTTCTGGACTTCTCTTCCATGCAAAATGATCATAGTTTTTCATTTTAAGAAGTTGTTCTGGAAACATACTACCCATATAAAATTGTTCCCAATTACTAAATTGATTAATAGGAATACCAAATTCATGTAAATCTCTGTTATATTGTGCTTTACGTAATAAAGGTCCATAGGCATGATTAATATCATCTAATGACCATCCATCAGGATCTAACTCTTTTAATTTTGAAAAGTCTGAAGTAAATTTTTTGTTAAAAGGAGCATTTGGATTTTTTATATCCTGTAATATATCAGCTGTATTTCTTGAAAATTCACTATATTCTTCTGGTAAATGACTCTGTTTATATCTATTATTCCTAAAGAAATTAGCATCTATACGTGGAGGTGGAGGTGGGGGTTTTCTAAATGGAAGTTTACTAAACATCCTAGAAAGAAAATTTCCTCCTACTTGAAAATTTGGATGTGTAACATAATTATACATTATTTTTTATCCTTCTTTTTCTTAGGTTTAGCTTTTGGTTGAACATCATATCTATTTTTATTCTCTCTTGCAACTTCTAATTTTTTATCAGCAATTGCTCTTTGTGTAGATAATTTTTCTCTATCAATAGCTAATTTAGATTGTTCAGCAGAATTTTGTACAGCAGTTTGTTCTTTTTTAAAGTTCATTTGTTCTCTATATTCATCCCTTTTACGTATTTCCTGCATTTGATCTTGGAAATCTGACTGCATATTTTGATCAATATCTTGCATTGCACCATATCCTGCAGATCTAATTTCAGCAACTGTAATATCTTTTTGTCTTTCAGCCTCTTTTTGTTCAGCTTCAAATTGTTGTTGAGCTTGCATTTGAGATTGTTGAGCTTCAATAGTTTGTTGCTGCATTGCTTGTTGTTGTTTCATTTCATCCTCTTTCATTTTTTGCTGTTTTAATTCAGCATCTTTAAGAGTATTTGTAACTTCAGCAATATTAGTAGCTTTAATGATATTTCCAAGATCATAAATTGATGCTCCTGTAGTATTATTTGTAAGAGCCATTTGTTTTAATTGATCAAGAATTTGTCTATGATTTGTCTTAGTAGTACAAAATACATTAAAGTCTCTTAATAATAAATCTGTTCCATTTATTTGAAAATTAACTTTTTCTGCTTCAGAAGTGATATAACTTAATCTAAGAGAAGGATTAGTACTATGATAAAATTGTGCAAGATCTGTTCTCATTTGATGTACACGTGGCATTAAATGATCTGAGTGTTGTATAAAGTACATTTCAGTTTGTGCATATGATTGATTCATAGCTTGTGTTACTCCTGTTGCAGTTTGTTGTGCTATTGGACTACCCATACGTTGTTGGTTAATACCTATTGATTCAAATGCTTGTTGTTTAAAATGATTAGCTAATTGTATTCTAGACATTAATCTACTTGTTTGTTCCATATTTAATGTCTGGTAATGATTAAAGTTTGTAGCATTTTCTGTATTTGTTATAGAAGTATCTAATGGTAACATACCAAAGTCTTTCATTGCTACATATGCTTTAGCCATATTATTCTTACCCCAATCTTCTCCCATAGAATGACGTGGTAATGCATTTTGATCAAACATAATTACTGTACCAAGTTCATCTACAAGTATATCAGCTATTTGATTATTTACCATATTATAACCAACTTGATATGGTTTCATTAAGTCAACTAAAGATGTTGACTTTGTATTTCTATCAGAAAATACTCTTCCTTCAACAGGAAGTTTACATCCGTATAGTGTATTATTACCTTTAAACTGATAATCTATTCTACCTGGTTTTGTTTGATTTACACCAAGATAAATAGGAGATTCTTCATTTGTATCATTTCTCCAAGATGTTGGAGCATTGGGTCCAATTTTAACACCACCCCATACTTCATTAATCCAAATCCAATCTATATGTTCTCCTTGAAGTAAATTATCT